>Ga0115000_10003000_pt1 | contig 14232 bp, 15 predicted proteins | sample ArcticOcean_MG_C_6_FD_89690 | JGI IMG/M metagenome (GOLD analysis project Ga0115000, IMG submission 89690) | Marine microbial communities from western Arctic Ocean - ArcticOcean_MG_CB8_128 | ecosystem: Environmental > Aquatic > Marine > Oceanic | place: Arctic Ocean: Canada Basin | collected...
AGAAATCTCAAAAGTAGTAAAAGAAGGAACTACTAAATCAAATTTCTTTTACCCAAATAGTAATTTATTTAATAAGTTAAGAAAGCTGTCATTTGATAAAGTGTTTGTTGAAAAAAATAAATCATCTTTTATGATTGAGCTTAATGCAGGTTGGTCAGATTTAGGAACATGGAGCGCATTAGGCGCTCTGCAAAGAGACCCTGGAAGCGACATGACCCTTTATGCAGAAGGATCTTGTTATAGGTCAGAAAAACCTTGGGGTTATTTTGAAACCCTCATGGAAACCCACATATCAAAGGTCAAGTTATTGCATGTATTGCCAGGAGAGAGGTTATCTTTACAAAAACATAAACATAGAAACGAAACCTGGTACGTGGTTCAAGGCGTAGCCAAAGTAACAAAGGATAAGGAGAAATTTACAATGGAAACCGGAGATTCCGTGATCATTGAAAAGAATCAATTACATAGGTTAGAGAATTCGGGAGTTATTCCGTTGCAAATTATTGAAGTTCAGACTGGAAGTTATTTTGGAGAAGATGACATTATTAGGCTTGAAGATAGTTATGGCAGAGCAGATTTGCACTAATCTATATGCAATTGATACCTACCTCAAAAGAAATATTAAAAGATTTCTTTAAAGACTTACCTAAAGATCCTGGGATTTATAAGTTTCTCAATATAAAAAAATTACCTATTTATATAGGAAAGGCAAAGAATCTAAAAAACAGAGTTCCTTCTTACTTTCAAGATTCTAAGGATAAAACAAAAAAAGCTAAGAATCTAATTAAAGAGTCTATGTATTTAGAAATAACCCTGACAACAAATGAGTTAGAAGCCTTGTTATTAGAACAACATTTAATTAAAGAAATAAAACCGAAGTTTAATGTCCAATTTAAAGACGATAAGGGGTATCCGTGGATAAAAATAGATTCTTCTAAAGATTTCCCTTCAGCTAATTCTTTCTTAGGTAAGAAAAATGATAAAGAAAAATATTTTGGACCTTATCCAAGTTCCTATGCTGTTAGAGATGTATTAAGTATCATGCAAAAGACTTTTAAATTAAGAAATTGTTCAGATAGTTTTTTTAAAAATCGTACCAGGCCCTGTATGCAATATCAGATAGGGCGCTGCTCGGCACCCTGTGTAGGGTATATTAATCAAGTAGACTATTCCAAAGAAGTACAAGGAGCTATTAAGTTGCTAGAAGGTAATTCTGAAGATCTAATAACTGATTTTTATACCTCTATGGATCTAAGTTCTAAGTATAAATCCTATGAACGAGCAGCTATATATAGAGATAAGATTTCAGCTCTAAGAGAGATTCAAAGGAATCAAAGCATTACTGGATACTCAAAAGAAAGAGATTCTATATGTATGAGCTCTTTGAGTGGCATTACAAAGATAGGCATTACTCATGTGAACAAAGGGTGGATTACAGGGCACGAAAATTTTACACAAAAGAATAATAGCTTAGAAGATTCTCTTCTGTGTGCTTTCATTAAAAGACATTATTTGTCTTCGTCTTACTGTCCGCCGATTATAGTTTCAAGCGAGCAAATTCCTCAAAAGAATATTCTAGAACTAGCTTTGTCTAAGTTCCATAATAAAGAAATTAAAATTATTACAAAACCAGGGAAAAAAGATAAAGGACTCATAGAAATAACTAAATCTAATACCATGTTAGCCCTTAAGAGGAGTGCAAAGAGTAATAAAGATATTTCTCATATTCTTATCTCTGTTAAGGATCAATTAGAGCTTAAAGAGGACATTAAGCTTATAGAATCTTATGACATAAGCCACCATGCAGGATCAGGTGCAGTTGGGGGTTGTGTCGTTTATTCTGCAAAGGGTAAATTAAAAGACAAGTATAGATTATTTAATATAAGTGATCTAAACATACAGAACGATATAGCTTCCATGAAAGAGGTTATAAAACGTCGTTTTACAAATCTAAAACTTAATCTTGAAAAACCCAGTCATATACTCATTGATGGCGGCAGGACTCATTTACGAGCAGTAGAAAGTACTCTGAATAATATGAATATAAAAGACATTGAAGTTATGTCTATTTCTAAGGGAGTAAGAAGAAAGGCTGAATTTGACTCCATACATAAAACTGATGGAGTATTTAGAGTCTTAAAAGGTTCATATCCTCATCTTTTTATACAAGAGCTTAGAGATGAAACTCACAGGTTCACAATATCTAATCAAAAAAAGAAACAAATAAAACTCTCTATGAAATCAGCATTAGATGACATTCAGGGAATAGGTGCTGAGAAGAAGAAGATACTGTTGAGGTATTTTGGGAGTATAGAGCAACTAGAAAGAGCAGGATTTCAAGATTTATTAAATGTAGAAGGTGTGGGGAAAAAAACAGCAGAATTAATTTATAATAATCTCCATTAACTTATGACGTTTGCTAGCCTTATAACCTGTTCAAGAATACTTTTAATAATTCCTGTTATTTATTTCACAAGTCTTGAACAAATGGTATTTAATTTTATAGCCTTAATATGTTTTCTTTTAGCTGGATTGACCGATTACCTAGATGGTTACGTAGCAAGAAAAACTAATTCTGAAAGTTCATTAGGAGCTTTATTGGATTTATTAGCAGATAAGCTATTGGTTTGCTTGACCTTAGTTTGGTTAGTCACGCTAAATAATAATTTAATTTTTGTAATACCAGTTTTGATAATTGTCTTAAGGGAATTATCAATTTCCTCTATTAGACAATATATAGTTGAATTAGGTGGTATTAATAATTTAGAAGTTTCTTATGTAGGAAAAAGCAAGACTACTATCCAATTTATAGCTATATCTTTAGCTATTATTGCTCCAGGCATGGGTCTTTATCTTTCTAACTTATCTATCATATTTTTATGGCTTGCTAGCTTAATCTCGCTTATTTCATTATATAAATATCTAGTAACTTGGAATAAACTCTTTAATTAATTTAAACAAAGTTAGATTATCCTAGTCTATTTTTTAATTCTGAATAGAATACGCATTTGTGGCTGAGTAGCAAAGTGGTTATGCAGCGGATTGCAAATCCGTCTACGCCGGTTCGATTCCGACCTCAGCCTCCATATTTATTAATAAATAAGTATAATGTTCCCAATGCCCGGGTGGTGGAATTGGTAGACACAAGGGACTTAAAATCCCTCGAAGGAAACTTCGTGCCGGTTCGAGTCCGGCCCCGGGCACCATGGCAAAAATTTATAAAGGTGTTTAAATCAAATAGTTGTCTAAATAGAAAACATATGTATTGATACGAGATATTATTAATTTCTTAATCATTTAATGTCTAAAATTTTGGTGATAGTTATATAACAAGAATAAATTAGAAAAGCTTATTTATTGTGCTCTATAAGTTTATTTGTTCAAAGTTTGAACATACTATATAATAAGGTCGTTCATAATATGAACACTCGAAATTATCTTTCTAAATAATTACAAAGATCTATCTCGATAGCTATGAAGAAACTAAAAGATCAATCAGATTTAGAGTACAAAATTCTAAAAAATTTAGAAATGAATCCTAAGATGACACAACGTGAAGTGGCGTTAAAATTAGATCTAAGTTTAGGTAAAACCAACTTTGTAATTCGCTCGCTCCTTGAGAGAGGGTTTGTAAAATTAACTAATTTTAGGAAATCAGATAATAAAATAGGTTATTTATATCTACTAACTCCTGAAGGAGTTAGTAATAAGAGTAAACTGGCACAACAATATCTTAAACTTAAATCAGAGGAGTATGCTAGTCTCGAAAAGGAAATTGCAAATTTGAGGAATGAAATATGATCGACCCTAAAAGAATAGACTCCAATAAGTTAAATCAGAATGAAGATGAGATAGATTTAAACGAAATTCTTAATATTCTGCTTTTAGGGAAAAAAATTGTACTTTTTTCCTTATTTTCTTTAGCAACTTTCTCTGTAATATACTCTTTGTCTCTAACTAATTTATATAAATCTGAAACCATTCAAAGTTTCAATGAAGAGTCTGAAAATTCTTCAATCCCTTCACATTTAGAAGGCTTTGCTTCATTAGCAGGAATAAATATGCCTTCTCAGGGAGAAAACAAGACAGCTCTTGTTGTTGAGACAATAAAATCCAGAGAATTTTTAAGGCATCTCATAAGCTTTGAAAAGATACTGCCTTCAATAATGGCCCCAAAAGAATTTAATTTTGAAACAGGCACCATGATATTTGATGAATCAAGTTATGATCCCGATACAGATTCCTGGCTACAAAAGAGTCCTCTAGAAAATAAAAAACCTTCCTACTTGGAAGCTCATAAAGCATATTTAGATATTTTAAGCTTGGATGTAGATGATAAGACCGGATTTATTAAAATTTCTATAGAACACCTATCCCCAATATTTGCTAAAGAGTTCTTAGATCTGATAGTTGGAGAAGTTAATTCTCTTGTACGCAAAAGAGACTTGGAAGAGTCTTCGAAGGCTCTACTTTATCTTGAGTCTGAAACAGCCAAGACTAAGCTGAAAGACTTAAAGAACTCCATTAATAAGTTGGCTCAGGCTCAGTTAGAAACTCAGATGCTAGCTAGGATAAAACAAGAATATATACTCAGAAGCATAGAGCCACCTTTTATTCCAGAATTAAAGTCCAGTCCACAGAGGGCTTTAATTTGTATCACTGGAGCAATCCTTGGAGGGTTAATTGGCATCTTTCTTGTATTGTTTCGACACTATTTCATGAACACGAGTAAAAAAGATTCTACATAAGTTATTTAAATTTTTTAATAAGTTAATCAAAATAGCTTTCTTAAAAAATATAATTTCATTTAATTAATCTAAACTTAATAAATATATTATTTTGAACATTACAGTTGTTGGTATCGGTTATGTGGGTTTATCTCATGCAATTTTGTTGTCGCAGAAGAACAACGTAATCGCTTACGATATCTCAAATATAAAAGTAGATAAAATTAATAACAAGATCTCTCCAATTGAAGATTCTGAAGCAGAAGATTTTTTGAAGAATAAGGATTTAAACCTTAAAGCAACTTCTGATAAACATGAAGCCTTTAAAGATGCAGACTTAGTTATTATTGCTACCCCCACCGACTACGATACAGAAAATAAAAAATTTGATACTGAGTCTATAGAATCAGTAATAATTGATGTAATGAATGCTAATTCTTCATTGCCAATTGTTATTAAATCAACAATTCCTGTTGGCTATACCTCAAAAATAAGAAAACATTTTAAAAAAGAAGATATTTTCTTTTCTCCTGAGTTTTTAAGAGAAGGAAGGGCGCTATATGATAATCTTTATCCTTCTAGGATAATAGTTGGAGGAAAATCTGAGGATGCTAAGCAATATGCAAATTTATTAAATGAAGGCGCACTAAAAAAAGATATCCCTATCTTACTTACCAATTCTCACGAAGCCGAGGCCATTAAGCTATTCTCAAATACTTATCTAGCCATGCGAATCTCTTATTTTAATGAACTAGATACGTATGCAGAAACTCATAATCTAAATAGCAAACAAGTTATAGAAGGAGTGGGAATGGACCCTCGTATTGGCACTCACTATAACAACCCATCATTTGGTTACGGAGGCTATTGTCTTCCAAAAGATACAAAGCAACTTCAGGCAAATTATGAAGATGTTCCAAACAGTCTAATAAATGCTATCGTTGAGGCAAATTCTGTCCGTAAAGATTTTATTTCTGAATCGATAATGAAGAGAAATCCTGAAGTAGTAGGTGTTTATAGGTTGACAATGAAAAGTGGATCAGACAATTACAGATCTTCTTCAGTGCAAGGCATTATCAAGCGTCTGAAGGCCAAGGGGATAAAGACTGTAATTTATGAACCCTTACTTGCCGAGGAGTCTTTCTTTAATTCACAGATCATCAATGATCTAGAAGAGTTTAAAGGATTGTCGGATCTTATAGTTGCAAACAGAATGACTGATGATATCAATGATGTGGCTAACAAAGTCTATACCAGAGATATATTTAGATCAGATTAATAACCTTTTAAATAACAAAATACTAAATAAAATAAAGTGGAAAATACTAATAAAAATACAAATATTGCAATTAACGGTTTTGGGAGAATAGGCAGGGCAATTACAAAAATTAATGATAAATATAATCTTTTTAATTTAGCATTAATAAATGATAAGAACCCTCACATAGATAATCTTGCTTACTTGTTTAAGTATGATTCAACTTATGGGAAGTTTGATGGAGAAGTGACTCATACTGAAGATTCTATGATAATTAACGGTAGTTCTTCTGCTTGTACCTTTTCTTCTAACCTTGATCAAATCTCTTGGGATCAATATTCCGTAGATGTTTTAATTGATTCCTCCGGCATAGAGAAGAATATTCCTGTTATCAGGGAGCTTATCGACCAAGGAAAAATTAAAAAAGCAATAATAACTCAATCCGCAGATAAAGCTGATAATGAAGTAATTATGGGAGTTAATGATTCAAGTCTTACAGAAGACCATAATATAGTTTCAAATAGTATATGTGATGCCAATGCAATTGCTCATTTAGTGCAATGGATAGACGATGAATTTGGCATAGAAGGAGGATCGTTAACAACCCTTCACCCTTGGTTGTCATATCAAAACCTTGTAGACGGACCTTCTATTTCTTCTTCAAACCCAGGAGTTGTATGGAAGGATTATGCTCTGGGTAGAGCAAGTGCGGAAAGTCTGATACCAAAAAACACCACTGCAATGACTGCTGTAGAAAAAGTACTACCTGACCTGACAGGGAAAATCTTATCTTTTTCATACAGAATACCCACTGATATTGTTTCTTCTTCTGATATTACCCTTAATTTGATTAAAGAAGTAAATGAACTGGACCTTCTTAACTTTTTAAAAGAAAAATGCAAAGAAAGTAAATACGTGAGGATAAACGAAGAATCTCTGGTTTCTCAGGATTATGAACAGGAAGAAGTAAGTGCTGTGATAGACGCCCAGTGGCTAAAAGCTCTAGGAAAAACAATAAAAATAGTTTTATGGTATGACAACGAATGGGGCTATTCAGCTCGAGTACTTGATTTAGCTAGGAAGCTTAATTCCTTATGACCTCTTTTTTAGATTTTGATGGAGTTATCGTAGATTCTATAGAAGAGTGTTATATAGTTTCCTATGAGACTTTCTTTAATAATCATGAAAAACCAGATGATATTGAGAAACACAAAAAAACCTTTTTTAAACACAGAGGTCTTGTAAGGCCGCCTTATGAATATTCAGCCTTACATAAAACTATTCTTAAATTAATGAATAAAGATTATTTACATTCCGATTTCATTTCTACTTTTAGTAGTTTTTCGACTGCAATGAAAAATTCAGATAAAAAGAAGTTTGAAGAAGATTTCTTTAAAACCAGATTGCAGCTCCAAGAAAAAGATTTTATTTCCTGGATAAAAATGAACCCCTTAACGGAATTTGGTAAAACTTTATTTAATTCATTAAACGTTGAAACCTATATAGTCACTACTAAGAACAGGCAAGCTACTGAGAAAATACTTGAATTTTATGGTATAAAAGTCAAAGGTATTTTTTCTCATCAAGAAGTTCAAAATGCGGGCTCAAAAGGTAACCTATTGACAGAAATAATGAATTCTTCAGGAATTGAGGAAGCAATTTTTGTAGATGATGCGGTTGAACATTTAGACAGCGTCAATGACCCAAGGATTAGATGCTTTTTTGCTGATTGGGGATATGGAGAAAATAGTAAATACAAAATATACTCGTTTGTTTAACTTATAAATATAAATATAAATATAAATATGAATATAGGATTAGTAATAGGGAAAAAAAATAGCATGGGAGTACCCGGTAAGAACTTAAGACAAATATTAGGCAGGCCTGCAGCAGAATATGCCTTTATTTGTGCTGAAAGCGCTAAGATTGAAAGAATCTATGTTTCTACTGATTCTGAAGAAATTGCTCAAATAGGTAAACCTTATGGTGCAATACATATAGAAAGGCCGCCTGAATTAGCTACACCCGATGCATTGACTGAAGACGCTCTACTTCATGCCTATAAATTCATCAAAAATGATTTAGAAGGGCAAGAGATCACTACTATTTCATTGTTATTTTGTAATAACCCGGCTATTGATGTTGAGTTATTAAAAGAAGCCATAGATTTTACTTCTAACACTAAAGAATATGATTCATGTTTTTCTGTTGCAAAATATGACATGTTTTCGCCAGCTAGAGCTAGAAAAATTTCCCCCGAAGGGGAAATGCAGCCTTTTGTTAATTTAGAATTGCTGGATAATGTATCTTCAATTAGGGATTCTCAAGGCTCTTGTTACTTTTGTGACCTTTCAATTCAAGTCATGAAACCAGTTTGTTTCGAAGACATGGATAGTGGTCAACTTCCTTTTAAGTGGCAAGGAAAGAGATCGAAAGCAATAGAAACAGATTTTGGTTTTGATATAGATACAGAATGGCAATATATAGTCATAGAATACTGGTTGCATAAACACGGTTATACAGAGAATACTATCCCTTGGAAAAAATAATGTTAAGAGAAAATTTTATAAAGAGAAAACTTGAAAATGGTGAATCTGTTATAGGAACTTGGTCAATAATTCCATCTCCAGTTGTCACAGATATTTTGTGCTCCTCTGGTCTTGATTTTGTGATTATAGATGCTGAACATGGACCTATTTCTTTTGAAACGGCCCAAGAAATGGCTATGGTCTGTGAATCCAGAGGCGTTTCCCCAATCATGAGGATAGGGAATATTATTGAAGAAGATATTCTTAAAGCTCTTGATATAGGCATGCATGGCATACAGATTCCAAACGTTTCTAAAGCTGAAGATGTAATGAAAATAATAGAATTCTCAAAATATCCCCCTATAGGCAATAGAGGTTTCTCTCCTTTTACTAGATCTGGAGATTATAGTTTAAGTAACGCAACCAAAATTACAGAAATAGCTAACAGCAATACTCTCATAGGTATAAACGTAGAAGGAGTCGAGGCAATTAACAATATTGAAGATATCCTCAAGATAGATCAATTAGATATTATTTTTATTGGTCTGTTTGATCTTTCTAAAGCTCTAGGTATTCCAGGCCAAGTAGAAGATAAACAAGTATTGAAATATCTAGAAGAGTTAACAGAAAAGATAACCAAGGCAGGAAAATACCCTGGGACTATTGCCACCTCCAAAACCCAAGTTAAAAGTTTTATTAGCTCAGGATTAAAATACATACTTTACTTGGTAGATTGTGAAGTACTAAGATCTGGATATTCTTCCGTGTTGGATTTTAGGTCCTAAAATGTCGGTTTATATTACAGACTATGTTGTTAATCCAGATATAGAAGAATCTATCCTTTCTGGCGAGTTGACTAAAGACAAAGAGAAGGCAAAGGTGCTATTGGTGTGGCATCAAGCAATAGATGACAGTTATTTATCTCAGTTCCCTAATTTACAAGGGGTAGTTCGCTACGGCGTTGGTTACGATGCAATTGACCTGGAAGCTATAAAGAATAAGGGTTTGATATTTTGTAATACTCCTGACTACGGTACTGATGAAGTTAGTGACACTGCCATAAGTATGATAATGAATATAGTTAGAGGTTTGTCAAGATACGACCAATATTGTAGGAACTACAAAGATAATACTTGGCAAGAAAATACCATAACTTCTTTAAGAAGGACGAGTTCTCTATCTTTAGGCGTTATAGGAGCTGGTCGAATTGGAGGAAGTATATTAAGAAAAGCTAGCGCCATTGGCTTTAACGTTCAGTTTTATGACCCTTACAAAGAAAGGGGGTATGAAAAAATGTTAGCGGCTCAAAGGTTTGATTCCTTAGATGAACTGATAAGGGAATCAGATATCGTTTCTATCAATACTCCACTAAACGATGAAACTAGACATCTGGTTAATGAGGAATTTATCTCCATCATGAAAGAAGGGTCTTCTTTCATTAATACTGCAAGAGGTGAGCTGGTAAGCAGTTTAGATATTTTCTATGAACCTTTAAAGTCAAAAAAATTATCTTGCATAGCCTTAGATGTCCTTCCTAAGGAGCCACCAGATGAAAATAAATTAATCAAAGCCTGGAAAGAAAACGAAGACTGGATCTCCGGAAGAGTGATGATAAACCCACACACAGCCTACTATACAGAAGAGGCTTACATTGAAATGCGAAAAAAAGCTGCTGAAAATGCTAAAAGAATAATAGACAATGAAAGCCCTCACAACGTGATTCTAGATAGATAGCATGAATATACTTGCTCACAGAGGTGTCTGGGAAGATTTAAATGATCGAAATTCTATTTCTTCTCTTTCTTTAGCTATAGAAAATGGATTTGGTATTGAAACTGATGTTAGAGATCATGAAGGAAAACTAGTTATATCTCACGACATGCCAATTGATGAGTGCTTGCTCTTAGACGATTTTTTATCTGAATATAATAAGATAACTAACCTCCAATCTAAAAAACCATTTTTGGCAATTAATATTAAATCTGATGGCCTGTCCAAACAATTAAATCACACTCTTGAATTAAATAAGATTGAGAATTACTTTGTATTTGATATGTCTCTTCCTGATACGTTGCCTTATTTAGATAATGGAATGAAAGTTTTTTTACGTCAAAGTGAATATGAAGTTTTACCAGCCAACATCAAAAGCCACGATGGCGTGTGGATTGATCAATTTAAATCTCAGTGGTTTGAGAATGAAGTTTTGCTTAACCACTTAAACAAAGGCAAGAAGGTATGCATTGTTTCCCCTGAACTGCATTCCAGGGACTATATGAATCATTGGAAGGCATTAAGGGGAGATGAACAACTAAAGAATGACGACTCAATACGAGACTTGCTTATGATTTGCACAGATCATCCTTTTGAAGCTAGAGATTACTTTGATGAGCAATAAGATAAAGGCTATTATTTTTGATATGGATGGCGTTCTAATTGAGGCCAAAGATTGGCATTATGAAGCTCTCAATAGAGCGTTAGGATTATTTGGATTTAATATATCACGTCATGATCATCTTGTTACATACGACGGTTTACCGACCAAAAAGAAGTTAGAAATGCTTTCCGAAGATCAAGGCCTCCCTAAAGACCTCCATTCTTTTATCAATGATTTAAAGCAGTCTTATACCATGGAGCTTATAAGTGTAAACTGCAAGCCAGTTTTTCATCATGAATACGCACTTTCCAGGCTTCACTCTCAAGGTTATAGGCTTGGCTGTGCCTCTAATTCAATTAAACAAACTATTGATGTAATGCTTTCAAGAAGCAATTTACTTCAATATATGGAAGTTATATTAAGTGCGGACGATGTGCATGACCCAAAACCCTCTCCTGAGATGTATTTAAAATCCATAGATCTACTCAAATTACAACCTGATCAATGTTTAATTGTAGAAGACAATGAGAAAGGTATTCAGGCAGCAAAGGCATCTGGAGGACACGTACTAGAAGTTGAGAGTATTGAAGAAGTGAACATCTCTAACATAACAGAGACTATAAATATGATAAATAAATCAGAGAAAGTAAAATGAATTTACTAGTCCTTATGGCCGGTTCTAGTCAATCTTTTTATGACGTTGGATATAAATATCCTAAGCCTTTAATAGAGGTAAACGGAGAAATGATAGTCAACAAAGTTGTTCTTAATCTTAAGCCTCTATTTGAAATATGTAATAAAGTTATTTTTATTATAAAGAAGGAAGACAACAAGATTTTTCACCTTACTAATATTATTAAACTACTCATACCAAATGCAACTGTGATTGAGCTTGAAAAGGAAACTGCAGGAGCAGCTTGTTCAGCTTTGCTAGCTCTTGAATATATATCTTTATCTGAGCCTTTAATTATTACTAATGGTGATCATATTATCGATAAAAACTTAAAAGATATAACTTTAAAACTTCAAGACAATAAAACAGATGGAGGAGTTCTAATCTTTAATTCGGTCCACCCTAGATGGTCATACGTAAAGCTATCTGAAGATGAAAGTGTACTAGAGGCTTCAGAGAAGTTACCAATCAGCAATAATGCAACGGCAGGGTTTTATTACTTCAAAGAAAGCGGGGATTTTTCTAAATATACGCAAAGAATGATATTAAAAGGAGCTCATGTTAACGGGGCATATTATATTTGTCCTGTATTTAATGAAATGATTCTTGACCATAAAGAAATAGGCTCCTTAAAAATAGATTCAAGTCATTACCACTCCCTGATGAGCCCTGAACTAGTTGAAGAATATAAAAAATATATAGAGGCGGACACTAATGAAGTTTAAAAAAGATCATCTTGATGATATGTTTAAAGGTTGGTTTGTAGGTAATTTTGAACCATCCGTTTTGTCAACTAATGACGTTGAAGTGGGTGTAAAAAAGTATATAAAAGGAGAGTATGAGAAGCCTCATTATCATAAAGTGGCAACTGAAATAACGTTAATCTTAGAAGGTGAAGTGAAGATGAATAATGAAGTATTCAGTTCAGGAGACATATTAACTATCGAGCCTGGTCAGGCTACTGATTTTGAAGCCCTTACTGACACTACAACAATAGTAGTGAAGCACCCTGGAGCGAATGATGACAAATATGAAATTTAATTTATGGAGCGGTAGATGAAGAGAGGAAGGCAATTTTTTCTAAGGGAATTAGTAAAAAAATATATAAAAGATAATAATTATGGATTCCTGTTATTTATCTTAGATTCACTAAAATTAATTAGACATGGTGTTGATCAAGATGATTGTCACGGTCAGAAATTATTTTTTAAGAAAGAAGGCTCTTTATTAATGGGAGTTTATAACAACAGAGAGATCCATTCCCATATTCTCAACGGAGGTTTTGAATCTCATATAACAAAAATTATGTCTAACCAGATAAAGCAAGGAGATGTATGTATAGATGTAGGAGCAAATATAGGATTCTATTCAATATTGATGGCTGAATTATCTGGACCTTCTGGTGCTGTCTTTGCGTTCGAACCAGTGGAATACAATAGAAAAAAGATACAATTAAATGCCAGTCTAAATGGTCTGAAGAACATTACGATTGTTGATAAAGCGCTCGGAGATAAAAGCGAAACTCTTGAATTAAATGTCTATCCAGAAGATAGTAAATTAATAGGCCACCATAGTTTTGTTATTAATGAAACCTTAAAAAATGATCAGTCTTTCGAGAAGCAACTAGTTGATGTAGTTTCAATAGACGAATGGTTGCAAACAAATAACATTAGCCATGTAGATTTTGTAAAGGTTGATATCGAAGGCTTTGAACATTCGTTTTTCAGAGGTGCAAAAAACTTGTTAGAAAAAAACCCTATTATCTTCTTTGAACACAGTGCGCAAAGGATAAAAGAACTAGGCATAGATGAATCTAATTTTAAAGTTCTACTTAAAGGATACACCTGTTATGAAATACTAAGCGATGGCTTACTTGAATATAACTTTGATTCAGATATGCACCCATACGCCTCCGATATCATGGCAATTCCCAAAAAAAATTAATTATGCTTAATATTGTGATACCCATGGCAGGTCTAGGAAGTAGGTTTTCTAACCAAGGCATAAAGACTCCAAAGCCATTAATTTAAGTGAATGATGACAAATATGAAATTTAATTTATGGAGCGGCAGATGAAGAGAGGAGCGCAATTTTGAAAAATCTAATTCAACGATTTAGAAAGAGTCTGTCGGCCTTAAATCTTAAGATTGCTATTAAAGTAATGTTAAAAGGAGAGAATGAAAGTCACCCTATACATAATAGGCTTATCCCGCAAATATGCAGTTATATAAACGAAGAGGATTATATTTTTATAGATGTTGGGGCAAATAAAGGAGTTATTTCGGAAAGGGTTAAACTCTATCTAAGAAATATAGAGATAATTGCTTATGAGCCACAATTAAATTGCTCTGATGCCCTAAAGTCAATGGAAAATAATCATAACAACTTTACTTTTATTGATAAGGCAATTGGGAGTTCACCAGGTTCTCTAGAATTCCACAACTATGAGAACCATGGTCTTTCCTCAATTAAACCATTAATCAATGACATGTATGCAAATCATAATGAAGGGAATGCCTTAGTAAGTACAAATTACGTTGATGTAACGACTCTTGATCATGAGCTTCGAGATATATCAAAGAAGATATTCTTAAAAATTGATGTCCAAGGGTTTGAAAAAGAAGTGCTAGAGGGATCTAAGGAGCTGTTTCGAAGAAAACAAATTCATCTTG
>Ga0115000_10003001_pt1 | contig 14230 bp, 14 predicted proteins | sample ArcticOcean_MG_C_6_FD_89690 | JGI IMG/M metagenome (GOLD analysis project Ga0115000, IMG submission 89690) | Marine microbial communities from western Arctic Ocean - ArcticOcean_MG_CB8_128 | ecosystem: Environmental > Aquatic > Marine > Oceanic | place: Arctic Ocean: Canada Basin | collected...
GTTTCCAAAGGTGGAACATTCCTACTAACAATACTTTGTATTTGCCCCACTAAGGCAGAAGCAATTACCAACGAATCTTTTGATTGCTGAGGCATTGCTGCATGGCTTCCCACTCCCGTTACAGTAATATCAAAAAATGAAGCTCCTGCCATCGCAGCTCCCTTACAAATATCCACCGAATTAATCTTTCCATTAGGAGAGTTATGCATTCCAAAAACCTCATCACAAGGGAATTGATTAAATAACCCTTCTTCCAACATCCCTCTAGCACCACCCAAGCCCTCTTCCGCCGGTTGAAATATTAAAACTGCTGTTCCATCAAATTCTCGTGTTTCTGCTAAATGCTTTGCCGCCCCAAGTAACATAGTCGTGTGTCCATCATGACCACATGCATGCATGGTACCTGGATTATTTGAGGTATATGACACACCAGAAATCTCATCAATTGGTAACGCGTCCATATCTGCTCGAAGTCCAATTCTTCTATTACCCTTACCCTTACCTCTAATGATACCAACCACACCTGTTTTTGCTATTCCAGTATGGACCTCATCAACACCAAAACTTTTTAACTTCTCTGCTACAATTTTTGATGTTCGCTCTTCTTCAAAACCAATCTCAGGGTTCGCGTGTAAATCTTCAAAGATTTCGGTTAGTTCCTTTTTGCTCTTCGAAATTACTGATGAAATGTTTATTGACACGTAGTACCCTCCTTTATCAAATTATGAAAAAAATTTACGTTTATATGGACTGTTCAAGACTCTTCCGAAGTTTATATGCATTCGTTTGATGTTCAATAGAAATATCATCATAACTCAAAATAGAATTAGCTTTAACATCTCTAAGCATTTTTACACCAGCTGTCAGACCTAATGGAAGATAATTCTTTTTAACAGAAATATTACTTGGTCGTATATCTCCCGATACTGTGTAACCACCCTCACCATCCAAAACTTCACCAACCTTTAAATCTCTTTTTGCAATAGTCACGACATCTGATAAAAATTCCTTGGCTACACCAGTAGCTTCTTTTCTTATACCAACATTAGCTACGGACATTCCAAGCTCTAGTCCAATTAAATGCCAACGCTTATAACTCGTAAAATACTTACCACTATCATCGGTTTGGACCTTGTACTCTTCAAAACAATTCCGTTGATAATCGTTTGCCGATTTTAAAGTAACCCACACCCCCTTCCTAATATCATAGTCTATCATATCCCCATTTTCGTCTAAGCTATTTATTACCTCTACAAAGCCAGATCCTTCCAAGATACCACCATCGTTAATTGGTCGCATTAGCATTGGAATTTGATCAATCGATCCAGAAGGGTAGTTTAACCCATTACTGGGAGCTAATAGACCTGTCGCATTCGATATAGCTGATGATTCAATTGCTGGCTTGGTTCCATCAAGAAAAGAGTTAAACATTTTAGGATTTAATCGACCTCGCTCCGCTTGTTCTTCAGTTAACCCCCAATAATCCCAAATTGTATCCGGTGTAGAATAACGGTATTCTGAACGCCATTTGTGACCACGACCAGCGGCAATAACATCAAACCCGCAGACCCGGGCCCAATCTACTAACTCACAGACCATTGCAGGCTGATCACCGTAAGCCATTGAATAAATTACGCCAAATTCAATAGCTTTACGAGCTAATGCTGGCCCACAAAGAGCGTCTGCTTCAACGGTAGCACTAATCACGTGCTTTCCTGATTCAAATGCAGCAAGTATGTGATCAACAGCCTTTACAGGATTTCCAGTGCACTCGATGATAATATCAATCCTAGGTTCGTTAACAAGACTAACAAAATTTTCTAAAACACACGTGGTACCAGCTTCCAATGCTTTATCTAACGTCTTTGCAGCATACATCTCAGGCTTCCAGCCAGCTAACTTTAAGTTAGACTTGCAGGATTGAACATTTAAATCTGCCACACCAACGACATGAATACCTGGTAACCTTATAACTTGAGAAGCAAACATGGTTCCAAACTTACCAACCCCGATTAAGCCAATACGAATTAGATCATTGTTATCACTGCGTGCCTTCAACTGATTAAATAAACTCATCTAATTCTTTCCCAGTGAATTTGTTTCTAAGGTTCAGACTTGATCTAATATCATCGCCATATGACGTAATGCAATTTCATAGCCAGAAACTCCAAAACCACAAATAACCCCATCAGCCCTAAGTGATACAAATGACTTGTGCCTGAATTCCTCTCTCTTATGAATATTAGAAATATGGACCTCTAAAACCAAACCCTCATAAACATTCAGCGCATCCAAGATCGCTACCGACGTATGGCTGAACGCACCTGGATTTATTATAATTCCTCCCGCTTTACCTCTAGCGCCTTGAATAATTTCTATTATTTCTCCTTCATGATTTGACTGCAAGAATTCTAAATCAATATTCAATGTTTTTGATATTGAAATACAAGTTTCGTCAATATCTTTTAGCGTTGCATTCCCATAGATCTCCGGTTGCCTCGCCCCAAGTAAATTTAAATTTGGTCCATTAATTATGTAAACTTTTTTAGTCATAATATTATTTCCTACTTAAGGTTTATCACTTAACTCTTTTGCTTAGCTTATAATGCCTCTTATAATGACATTGATCAATATCAACCAAACGCATAGAAGTATACTCGCTTTGCAGTTGGAAAGTTTGTTGTAAAAAAGCTCCTCAACTTAAGGAAACACAAAATAAGGATCATAGTCTAAAGTGTCGAAACTAAAAATTGATTGGAAGTGTAAGAATACTTGGATGACATCGTCTTATAATACGATGTGGTGTTTGATTGGATGCTCAATCGGTGATTTTGGAACAATTCTTTTCTTTCAAATGTCTGATTTTAACGTGTCAGCACTTGTAGTAATGAGTTTAGCTATAGTTAATGGGCTAATAACTTCAATCGCCCTTGAAACACTTATTTTATCACGTCAAATGATCTTGTCCGTAGCTCTCAAAACAGCTCTTGGGATGTCACTCATCTCAATGATATCAATGGAGCTTTCAATGAATATTGTTGATTTGATTCTAGTTGGTGGGGCCAAACTGACTATTTGGGTGATACCAATAATGCTTTTTGCCGGATTTATTACACCTCTTCCTTATAATTATTGGCAGCTCAAATTTCATGGAAGAGCCTGTCACTAGCAAACTAAAAATAAGAAACTTGATTAAAAAAAATTAATTAAAGTTAACTTTTACCTATTAGAAAGATCCAGGGCTCCACATCTCCAGCTAAACCTTTAGACGTTCCAGAATAACGCCTTACCACTGTGAGACCAATACCTTCTAAATATTTTGTCAGCTCATCCTCAGTATAATAGGCATAGAATCTACCGATAGAGTCACGCTTGTTACCAGTCCCTAACTTCATTCCTAAGCCTAACTTTCCATTAGGCAACAACATGCGTTTAATAACATGTAAAATTTTTAAAAATTGAATCTGACCAACATGTAGAAGGCTAAAACTAGCATAAATACCATTAAAGCTCTCTGCCCCATCAAGTTCATCAAAGGTACAAACTTTAGCTTTGATATTAAATTTTTGATTAGCGAGTTCGACCATTTTTGTGGAAGCGTCGATTGCATGACAATTGAGACCAGCGTTCAACATATAGGAAGCAGCAGATCCATGACCACAACCTAAATCTAAAACTTTATCGTTCTTATTATGAAATTCCACAAAGTCTTTCAAATGCTTGTTTGTGGTAACACCACCCATTTTAGAATACTCATCTGCCTTTGCATCATAAACTTCAATAGTTTGATCATCCACCATAATACATCCCAACATTTTTTGATTAGACTATCACAACATTGTTTTGTAACTATTTAATAGTTACAATAAAAGCAAAGAATAACCGAAAATACAAATGGACCTAATTAAATAATTAAGAGTGTCTTTTACACTCTACTTTTTCTTATAAAAAAGGATCTAAATATGACTGATTGGCAAAAATTTTTAGAATCTAACCAGGAAAGATTTGAGCATGAACTACTAGACTTTGTTAGCATTCCTTCTGTCTCAGCATCTAGTGAGTATGTTGAAGATGTGGAAAGAGCTGCTCGTTGGGTCTCCAACAGGTTAGAAAAAGCTGGAGCCGAAAACACTGTCATAATGCCAACGGGTGGCCATCCAGTTGTCTATGGTGATTGGCTGCACGCAGGGAAATCAAAACCCACTATTTTAATATATGGCCATTTTGATGTTCAACCTGCAGAACCTTTTGATTTGTGGGATACCCCACCCTTTAAGCCTGAAATACGAAATGGGAAGGTTTATGGACGAGGAGCATCAGATGATAAGGGGGGGATGTTAATTCCAATTATCTCTTTTGAAGCAATAAAAAAAACTAAGGGTGAGTTACCAGTAAATGTTAAGTTTTTATTTGAAGGTCAGGAAGAAATAGGTTCTCCCGAGTTACCAGAGTTTATAGCAAAATACCGCAAAAAGTTTTCATGCGATATGATATTCTCTGCAGATGGACTACAGTGGACAGAAGATGAGCCAAACATTGTCTTAGGCTTAAAAGGTCTACTCGGGGTAGAAATTAAATTAACAGGGCCAAAAGTTGATCAACACTCCGGATTACATGGCGGAGCTATTGCAAACCCGCTAATGGCGCTTAGTCAATTAGTTGGATCAATGAAAGATCAAGATGGAAAAATTCTTATTGATAATTTTTATGATGATGTCGTTGAACTTACGTTAGAAGATAAGGATGAAATTTCAAAAGTACCATACGATGAGGCGGCCTATATTGCTGAACTCGGAGTTCCAGAACTTTTTGGAGAAGCTGGATACAGTACCCGAGAAAGACTCTGGGCGCGCCCAACATTGGATATAAATGGTATATGGGGTGGCTATCAGGGGTTAGGCTCAAAAACTGTACATCCATCGGAAGCAAGTGTAAAAATAACCTGCAGGTTAGTCGCAAATCAAAAGCCCGAGAAAATCTTTAACTTAATAACAAAACATGTCGAAAAGCATACTCCGCTGGGGACAACTTCATCTATACAAAAATTAGCTGGAGACGGAGACCCGTTTCTAATGCCTAAGAGCCATAATGCGAGTAAAGTCGCAAAAGACATACTTGCTGAAGTATATCAAAAAGAACCTTATGAAACTCGTCTGGGTGGCTCTATTCCAATAATGACCATTTTTCTTAACGAGCTTGGGGTTCATGGTACCATGTTTGGATTTTCATTAGGTGACGAAAACCTACACGCTCCTAATGAATTTTTTAGATTAAAGAACTTCAAACGTGGGCAGATCGCTTATTGCAAGTTACTCGAAACACTAGGTGCTGACTAAGAAAAATTAACTTTTTTATTTAAAATGGTAAATATATAAATTCCAATAAAAACAACAACTAACGACCAAAGGTGATATAATTCGAAGGGTTCATCTAAGATTATTATACCCATAATAGCGGCAAAAATTGGTACAAGGTTTATATATAAACCCGCTCGCCCTGGACCAATAAGCTCAACACCTCTCATAAAGGTAATCTGCGATAAAAAAGAAGGTACCAAAGCAATATAAACGATTAAGAACCACTCAAAATTAGTTGGCCAAAGCGTATATCCCAGAGATGTTTCTAATAATAAAAGGGGAAGTGAAGCCAACCACGCTGCAATAGCAAAAAATGTAAAAAGCGTAAGATTCTCCATCTTGGGACTCCGCTTTAGGCCAATTGTATAACTCGCGTATAGGAATACAGCCATTAGCGCAAAAAGATCACCCAAATTAACCGAAAGCGCCAGAAGAGTAATTAAACTTCCTTTACTAATAACAATTAAAACACCAACTAAAGCGACAAGCATGCCAAAAACCTCTATCTTAGAAACTTTAGTATTTAGAAACAAAACAGCTAAGATTAAAATAAAAGCTGGCATCGTACACTGAATAATTCCCAAATTTACAGCTACAGTATAATTTGCAGCAATATAAAATAATGCACTAAAGGCCGTAAGTCCTAAAGCTCCCATTGATAAAACCCATTTAAGATTTTTCTTTATTAGAGGATAAGCTAAAATCAACTTTTCCCTTTGAATCATAATCAAAATTGGAACAACTATAGACCAACGTAAAAAGACTACCACCATAGGAGAAATTTCGCCCACAGACAATCGAGCTACTATGGTATTACCTGCCCACCCAAAGGTTGAAAAACATATTAATAAAGGGGCATTTACCCATAATTTTTGTAAAACTTTTATTACAAAACCTCCGAAAAAGCATTTATCAAGTAATTATAAAAAAGAGCACTAAATTGTAGGGCTCTAAACCTCCATTAACTTAACACCTTAAACCGGTCGCTCTCCCTTGATTGTAACCCTTCTACCCTTTCGCTCTTCTGGCCAATAATCCCAAATCGCACGATGCATACAACACCGATTATCCCAAAAAGCCATATCATTTAAAGACCACCGAAACCTTATCTGATAATCTAGATGTTCTGCATGCTTAAAGAGCATTTCTAAAACTGAATCACTTTCAGCTTCTGAAAGTTCATTAATACGAGTTGTAAAAGTCCGGTTTATGAAGAGTGCCTTTCTACCTGTCTTTGGATGAGTTCTAACAACTGGATGAATAGCTTCTGGGCAGTGGATCTCTTGATCACTTTTACCCCGATCACTGTACCGGCCTTTGTAGATATGCTCAGAAGAATGGAGGGCCGTTAGGCCTTCAACCAATGATTTTAGAGGCTTCGAAAGATTATCATAAGCCATATACATATTACTAAACATAGTATCTCCGCCACATGGTGGCGCAATATGGATCTGAAGCATAGTTCCAAGCGGGGGCTCTTCGTCACATGATACATCTGAATGCCAAAATTCTCCATTTGCAATCTTTGAATCTTTAGTTGCATGAATTTCAAAAATTTCTGGCTGCCCTTTCATAGTTGGTGCTGCAGGATGCGCATGTAAGGGGCCAAACCGTTTTCCAAACAAAACATGCTGTTCAGGCGGAATTATATTTTGGTCTTTAAAAAACAAGACCTGATAATCTAAGAAAGCTTGTTGAACTTCAAAGAACTGTTCATCTGGCACCGGAATGCTCAGGTCTACACCATATATTTCTGCACCTAGATTTGGAGCAAAAGGCTTGGCAGTTATGAATTTATAATTATTACTCTTTACTACGACCATGCGAAGCTCCTAAATTTATTATAATGATCGTAAAATAAAACCGATAGCTATTCAATATCTTAAAAATACACTCTTAGATAAATATATTTACTAAACTAAGTAAAATACCTCCAATTAAAGCGTATCCAAACGAAATCCATAAATTTACTCCAAAAGTTAACTTATGTACCGGAACAACAAAGAGCCGAGAACAGGTAATTAATGCCAATGATGCAAAAGAAGGTAAAGTTCCTGCTCCCCACCCTATCAGATGAGATTGCATTAATAACGCAGGATGAACATCTGCCGCACCTCCACTAAAAATCCCTAATAAAGCGGTACTCGAGATAACTGGATGGATACCAATTATAGAAGCTACCATCATGATAGTTGGTGTTAATATTAAAGCTACCCATCCTGGAATGATTCCAGAATAAAATGTAGAAACCACTTCACTAAAGACTCCAGCTTCTGTTGCAAAGAACGCAACGACCATAGCCATACTTATTATTATTATGTCATCAGAAATATTTACCATGGAATTTTTGGTGCTAGCTATGACAACCTTAAAGCCCTTTGAGTTTCGAATTAGTTGTAGCAACACCAAGCCTGGCATTACAAGAATTACCGCCGACAACGCCGTATAATTAAAGAGGAACGCCACAATTAAAACTGAGACCAGCGCTATCACTAAACGAAATAAAACTGGCTTTAGACAACTAATAGACGCTTTAATTTGAAGGTTTTTAAATGACTTATTAATATAGGGCAACGTACCGAATGTAAAAATTATTGCCGTAAATACCCCTATAGATATTGCAATCCATGAGTCTAAGTTACCGGTAAATTTTTGCCCTATCGCGAAAGCAATGAAGAACGGAGACCAAGTTGCAGCTGTCACCATACCCCTTAAGGTTGCCTCAGCTGCAGCACGTCTTCTTTCAAAGCTACTATTTTCTGGTATTGCTGCTGATAGAATTGGTACCACTCCCAAATTCAAAACCCCTCCAAAAAAGTGAGCAGCTAATTGAAAACCGCTCGCCGATGTATTAGGTGGTAATCTTGCTAATTGTTCTTGCGTTTGATTAACGGACGGCATGATCAAGGCAGTAGCTCTAACCAGTGCCATAGTTGGAATTAAAGCACAAAAAATTAATGCGTATCGGCCAGATGCCATCCAGTCGCTAAATGATGGAATTTTCTCCATAAAACACCATCCGATAAAACTCAAAAACAACAAGATTAAAAACGTACTTGGCCTTAATTTTGGCAGAGTCATCAGAATAAAAATTATATAAAGAATTACACCAAAGTTTATAAAGTTTATTGCTCGTTCTTCAAACAAGATTTGTGCTATTGCGCAGATCCACGCCCCAGACAAAAGGACTAGCCTCACACTATCTATTAGGCGGATTGAATAACCCATCGACTAAATAACCACAAATATTTTAAAAATATATATTCTTGTTAATAACAAGTACTCCTAAACCTACTAGTGCTTCAATGCTAAACTTGATCAAGAGCATTTCTAAAAGTATATTCATACGACATCTTATTAAGTTCACATTAGCATGCCCTTTTGCACGCTTATTAAGTTATCAGAGGGCACGCAACTAGAGTAGTTAGATCTAAATCTGCGTATAAGTCATCTCACAGTACTTAAGAAAACTAACTCCTTGAGTTATCGAATGACAGTACATACTCTATTGAATTATAAGTTAGACACATTTCACATTATCACAAACTTAGTAGGCACATGAAAAAATCTTTTACAATTGCAGTTTTTGACGGTGATGGCATCGGCCCTGAAATAATGGCACCCACATTGGATATCTTAGAGCTTTTACAAAATGACACTAGCAAATACAGGCTTAATTTTAAAAAAGTTCCTGCTGGAGCAAACGAATACCTAAAGAGCGGTAGAGCCTTACCAGATCAGTCACTAGAAATCGCAAAAACAAGTGATGCAATTTTACTTGCCGCTATGGGGTTGCCAAACATTAGGTATGAGGATGGAACAGAAATCTCACCTCAGATTGATTTAAGGAAGGAATTAGTACTCTTTGCAGGTGTTAGACCTGTTAGAGTAATGGCAGAAGCTCATTCGCCTTTAAAAATCCCACAAGGTAAGGTTATCGACTTTGTTCTCATCAGAGAAAGTACCGAAGGACTTTTTTTCACTCAAGGTAAAGGAGAAGTAGAAGAGAATGAGGCCAGGGAGACCTTAAGAATTACACGAAACATATCTGAAAAGCTTTTTAATTTTGCCTTCAAATTGGCTAAGACTCGAAAAACATTAAATCAAGGCAAAGGGAACGTTATATGCGTGGATAAAGCAAATATGTTTAGGGCATTTGCCTTCTTTAGAGAAATTTTTGAAAAGGAGGCCAAAAATCACTCTGATATCACAGCTTCATCTGCATATGTCGATTTAATGGCTCTTTGGATGGTACAAAAACCCTGGGAATTAGATGTTTTGGTTACAGAAAATATGTTTGGAGACATACTATCTGAACTAGGTGCAGGACTAATGGGTGGTCTTGGTGTCGCTCCTTCTGCGGATATAGGTCTGGATAATGCGGTATTTCAACCCTGTCATGGAACAGCGCCAGATATAGAGGGTAAGGATTTAGCCAATCCAATAGCTATGATCTCTTCCGCAGCTATGATGCTCGAATGGTTAGGTTTAAAATTTGACAATCAGTACCTATGCGAAGACTCAGCAAAATTACAAAAATCAATTGATACAATCATGCACGACAAAAAAAACTTAACACAAGATCTTGGGGGAAGTGCTACTACTACTCAAACGGTTGCCGCGATACAGCGCAGCCTAACATCTCAAATTAAACCTTAGGAGAATACATTATGGAGAAAAGAGAATGTTTCTTTAATATAGACGATTGTGAAAATGGAATTCCAAGATCTCTTGCTGCTGGAATTAATACAAGAGTTTTTCCAGGAAAAGATGCAATGGTTTCTGTGGTAAGGATAGACCCAAATGCTATTGGGAGTATACATAGCCACTCAGAGGAACAGTGGGGTTATCTGATAGAAGGTAGTGCTATAAGGATACAAAATGGAGTTGAGGTTGAAGTAAGTAAGGGTGATTTCTGGCTTACGCCCGGTGGTGTTGAGCATGGTATAATAGGTGGATCAAAAGGGGCAGTTATATTAGATGTTTTTTCTCCACCTAGGCCAGAATATCTAAGCCCAGGAAGTGGTTTTGGGGTCTAAATGAGGGAGAAATGATTTACGCTATAGGTGACATACACGGTCAATTAAAACAGTTGGACCATGCACTATCGTTAATAGAAGCTGATGGTGGGCCTAATGCAGAAATAGTGTTTTTAGGTGATTATACCGATCGTGGGCTTGAGAGTCGGGGTGTTATTGAACGATTACTTGAGGGTAAAAATAACTCAAAGCCTTGGCATTTTTTGAAAGGTAATCATGACAGAATGTTTTCATGGTATTTAAAACTACAGCCTATTCATGATCCTCATTTGTTTCACGGGCTTCATTGGCTACACCCCCGAATGGGTGGAGAGACAACCCTATTATCCTATGGCATTATCTTGGATGATACGCGTCGAAGTGGTGAAATTCATACTGAGGCTCGCAAATCAATACCTGAAACTCACGTGAACTTTTTAAACTCACTTGACTTAATATACCGAACACCTGATTTGGCCTTTGTTCATGCAGGAATTAGGCCAGGAGTTCCTTTAGATTCACAAGAAGAAAATGACTTATTATGGATCCGCGAAGGATTTATTGAGGATACCACCGATCATGGTCCCTTAATCGTACACGGGCATGTGGCACTTGATAAACCTACGCACTTTGGCAATCGAATTGATCTTGATGGTGGGGCCGCATACGGCAGAGAATTAACACCGGTTGTATTCGAAGGTCGTAAATGTTGGACTCTCACAGATCAAGGCAGGCAGCAACTGGGAAAAGAGTAACTATTAAAAAAAGATCTTTAGTTATTACTACGAGAGAAATAAAATAAGCTCCTCATAGAGACAAACTTCCACTCATTAAAACATATCCATAACCTGCTACATTTACACCGTTTATGTTATTTTCTAAGCCTAACACTTCAACCTGAGCAGATCCTGGCCTACCCAACCAATGACCTTGCTCAGCAACAAATTTTGGACTGTCGATTAAGCCATAATGCCATAAGTACGCTGCCATGCAGCCCGTAGCAGATCCCGTAAATGGATCTTCTTGATTGCCGGACTGACACATTAAAAGTCGTGAAAATGTGTCACCATTTCTTGTTACCCCCCCTAAGGTAGTAAGAAATGGTTCCATCAAATCTTTTTCTTCTTTTTGATTTTTTTTAAAATATTCATTGACATGATAACTATTAATTTTTGCCTTCCGCAACGTGTCTTTATCTTTTAAAAGTACTATACAAAAGGGAGTCCCCGTAGATACGATTTGTGGGTCAATCAAAATATCTTCTGGCTCTAAATCATACAATTTTGAAATGTCTTCCTTTTTAAAAAATTTTCCAAATTTAGGGGCCATTTGAGTCATACGAATTAGGGAACCCTTCTCCGTTGTTTCTATTTCTATTGGAAGGACGCCAGATCCAACTTCAAGAGTAAATTTAGAAGAACCATTTGTTGTCTCTACTAAACCTCTACTAAGCAATGAAGTGACAGTTGCTATGGTTGGGTGGCCAGCCATAGGGATTTCTGCCTCAGCTAAGTAGTACCGCACACCAAAGTCAGCTACCTTTGAGTTAACTAGAAAAGCACATTCAGATAGTGACGTCTCTTTTACTAACGCCAATCTATCTTGAATTGACACCTCTGATGCATCATGAACGACCACACACCCGTTACCCCCAAAAGGCCGAGTGCTAAACGCATCAACCCAATCAAATTCCAACTGTCTTTTTTTCATATTTTATCTCAATATAACCTTAACTATTCGTTTAATAATTTTGCAAAAATATTACCTCACATAATATATCAGGGAGTATCAATTAAGTCTGTCTTAAACTCCGCAGGTGAACAAATTTCAATCAATTCTAAATCATCACTATGGGAAAGCTCTCGATGCTTAATTCCAGGTGGTTGCAGGGCAGATGAACCAGAGCGGAGAGTTATTTCCCCCTCTCCTTCGTATTCAAACTTCACCCAACCTTTAAGGATATAAACCATTTGGAAGTCTAGATTATGTACATGCCATTGTGGTTCTGTATGCATACCTGGAACTGCCCGGATTACATGTGCAACAAACTTTCCTTTGGTCGCATCTTTTACACCTAAGTCGCGATATTCAAAAAATGATCTGAGCCCAGTCTCAAATCCACCTGCACTAGTTCCAGTTCCATCCGCGTGGCTAACTGAAAAGGATTGATCTTTCCATAATTTTGATACCATCAGTTTACTCCTCAGCAATGTACAAGATCAGAATATATTTTCAGATCTTAGGTAACAACTTTTATTAAGAAATAGATTTTAATTCTAAAAAAAAACCCATAAACTCTAGAACTAGTAAAACTCAATAAATGATATAACTCAAGAAATTTTCCTTAGCCAAAGATTTTTAAATATGAAAGAAATTAGCCAAATACCAACTGATCCAGATTTTGTTCAGAACCCATATCATTTTTATAAAAATGTGAGGGAAATTGGACCATTTGTGTATTGGAAAGACTATTCCATGGTTACAACTTTTGATCATAGCATAACTGCTGCAATCCTTAAGGATCGTAGATTTGGAAGAGAAGTTCCAAAGGAGTTAGTTAAAAGTATTCCACAGCATCTTTTACCCTTTTATAAAAATGAAGCACACTCCATGCTAGAACTTGAACCTCCCGCACATACCAGGTTGAGAGGTTTGGTCATGCGAGCCTTTACTTCACGTAGAATTAAAGAATTAGAACCAGAAATAAATATTCTGTGTAATCAATTAATTGATAAATTTCCGTCCAACGGCTTTGATCTTATACCGAGTTATGCGAACCAAATTCCAGTCATAGTAATTGCACGATTACTAGGTGTGCCTGAAGACATGTCAAATCAATTACTTAAATGGTCAAACGATATGGTTTCAATGTACCAAGCGCGACGAAATCGCGAAATAGAAGATAAAGCTGTAAAATCCTGTGAAGAATTTGTCTCTTTTATGAATTACTATGTTAAGGAAAAAAGAAGTAAACCTGCAGATGACTTAATCACCCACTTAATACAAGCAGAAGAAGAAGGGGAGAAATTAAGTACAGATGAACTCATTACAACGTGTATACTTCTCTTAAATGCAGGTCATGAGGCCACAGTTCATTCAATTGGAAATGGTGTAAAAACATTAATTGAAAATAAAGTGGACAGAATTTGCCTTAAAGAGAGTAATATTAGCAAAACTATAGAAGAAATATTACGATTCGATCCCCCATTACACATGTTTACTCGCTATGCTTATGAGGATGTTCACTTAGAGGGTCATAGTTTTAAAAGAGGCGATGAAGTGGCGCTAATGCTGGGAGCGGCAGGAAGGGATCCAAAGGCATGGGAAAGTCCAGAAGTATTCCTTCCTACAAGACCAATTAAAACTAATACAGCTTTTGGTGGAGGCATTCATTTTTGCGTTGGAGCGCCTTTAGCAAGACTTGAATTGAAAGTTGGACTTGCTGTCCTTTTTGCGCGATGCCCAAAAATTAAAATCATACAGATACCACAATATGCAGATCTTTATCATTTTCACGGATTAAAAGAACTTATTGTAGAAACCTAATATTTAAATACTTAAGCTACTCGGCCAAAAAAAGTCATTTGAGCTGACTTGGATAACGATACTCCAGGCTTAGTATTATACGCTAAAACAACTAACATTCTTGTTTTATTACCTATAGTAGGAGTAACACGGTGAATAGAGTTTTTACCCCGAAATAAGACAAGTGTTCCAGGTTCTACTTTTAGAATTTCAGGTTTTTTTATTCCGTCTAGTAAAGACTCAACTCCTTCAAAATTCATTTCTCCAGCTTCAGAGTCTCTAAGATCTTTAATATATTCAAACGAACCACCGGCCTCTGGGGCCTGTAAA
>Ga0115000_10003002_pt1 | contig 14229 bp, 14 predicted proteins | sample ArcticOcean_MG_C_6_FD_89690 | JGI IMG/M metagenome (GOLD analysis project Ga0115000, IMG submission 89690) | Marine microbial communities from western Arctic Ocean - ArcticOcean_MG_CB8_128 | ecosystem: Environmental > Aquatic > Marine > Oceanic | place: Arctic Ocean: Canada Basin | collected...
AAGACTTGAAACAGCTCAGGAAATGTGTGGACAAAAACAAAAAGCACCTGTTGATTTCAGACAATTACACATTTTTATGGGACACTTTAAATGATGATAAAAACTTGTACTTATTAGACAACAGGAAATCACACTTATTGAACGTAAACTCAATTGAACAAGTTCCAGATAGTATTCAGTCTAATTCGATTGATCTCCTTCTACCTGTTAATTCCAAAGCTCAATTAAGCACTTTCTTTGCCAACAATATAGGCAAAGGATTAGTTGTAATTGATGAAAATGGATTTGTTGCAAGCGCTGAAAACATATCTAAGCTTGATGATGGTAACTTACGAATTCAGAAGTAAAACAATTAGCATCTGCTTAACGTTACTTTGTAAAATCTAGAAAAATCCCTGCAGAAAAGGATGGCGCTGCGGCAATAATCTCTCCTCTAAGTGCACTTGCAAGCCCGACTGAAAGCCCTATTTTATTAGAGAAATACTGATTTACCTCTACCGAATAACTAATGTATTCACTGTTGTTAGCAAAAATACTTGTGCTAGTTACAGTCTCAGCAGTGGCGCCATTTTTCATTGATTCTATTCCGTTTACTCTAGCAATAACCCAAAGCTTCTTGCTAAAAAACTCAATACCAAATTCCCCTCCAAATCTAATCTCTTCAGAGAATCCGTTTGACCGATTATTGAATCCACCATACAGAGCATAATAAGCTTGTCTTTTCTTGAAAACTGTAAATCCTTTTCCAATATCAAACTGAATTATTTGGTTAAACTCCCCATCACCAGTTTGTAGGTTCATTGCATCTCCAGCAGCGCTTTTCCCTATAGGTAATCCTAATACAATAGACAATGCCATTGGTACTTTAGCATCTTTTTTAGACAACTGATATTTGAACCCTAGGTCAGTATCTCCTAAATAATTTACAGCATCACCAGCAACAATAGTTTTCCCAGTTGTACCTGAAACCAAGTTATTCATGTAATTTCTACTAAATAGAGCTGAACTTACAATTCCCGTAAAACGGTTAGTAATACCGTACTCACCATATAAAAAAGTATTGTAAACACCCGTTGTAACATTAGGATCTTTTAATCCGGCACTAGTATAATGCTCATCAAAAACCAACCACCATTCTGATAGTTTAAAATAACTTTTTCCTTTTTTTTGAACCCAAGGGCCGCCACAAAAAGATGGAAACGCCATGAACAACATCAAGGATAATATTAGGATCTTCTTCATAGCGCTAATTAATTTGGAGGAATTATTCCTTGCCCCACTTTTACATTAAAGGGTTTGCAAAAATATAAGATAAAACCATAATCATTAATACCCGTATTTGGAATCAAGTAGCTGTGAACACCATTAAAAACAGTTACTAGTCCTATTTCTAATGCTCCTGCGGTTGTTGAATTATTATTCGCTAAGAAAATGTATAATCCAGGTAAGGAATTGTCTGCTGAGTAGTCTGCATTAAATGTAAGTAATAAATCATCTCCTTGAACTTCTAATGTATAACTTCCACTCACAGGATAACTACTTGTTGTTGCTACTGTACCTGATTTCTCTAGCGTCACCACCATAACAGTCACTTTCACACTTACAGCAATTAAAAATGAATCAGTGATTTCAACTTCTCCATTAACGTATTTAGAATATATAGTGCAAGTTCCTATTCCAACACCTTTTATCAAACCACTATTTGTAATGTTCGCCACACTATCATTACTGGAAGTCCAAACCACCTCCACCTCCACCTGCTCACCTACATTATTGAAATAAAGAGCTGAACTTTGAAAGGTTGAGTCAATTGCTAAACTGTCAGTAATACTGGTAATTCTAATTTCAGGATTGACGTAGTCATCAACAACATCATCCTTGATACATGAAGACATGAAAAAAGAAGACAACAAAATAGAAAAAACGGCAACAATTCTAGGGAATAAAAATGAAGATTTCATACTCTACAATATTACGTATAAATACACCTTCTTGAAAACGATTGAGAATCTATCCGGTGTCATGGAGACGACATATTTGCACATCTACCTTCATCAATAAAATATATTTACGTCCAACTGCACTTACTTTTCAATGCCCACCATAAACACGGGAACCTTATACGCATCTAGAGTTTTAAGACTTTTCTCTACTAGAGAGTTCCACCGGTCTTGTTCTGCAACGTTAATACTATGCTTTGTCTCCCTGTCGTACTTGTTTTGAAAAGCGCTACTCTCTTTACTGTACTTTTTCAAGATTTTACTAACGTTTCTTTCATACTTCTTAAGAGTGAACTTTTGGGAAAGTATCTCCTTTCTCATTTTCCTAACATACAATTCAGTTATGTCAAAATGAAGTTGCTCATGCTTTAATAAATGATCTGATTTTTTCTTCTTTTTCACCCAAGACTCTTTAGGGCTAAAAGTAGTTGGAAGAACCACCTTCATAGAATCTCCAACCATTGAGGCATTGTAAGTCAAGCTCGATATGTAATTAGCAGCATCTTCACTTTTCTTATCAGCTCGACCTTTGAAATCTTCCCAAGTCAAGGCTTTATTTTCATCATGTCTGATTCCTTTCTTTTTATTATTGGCCGAAATGACAAAAAGGGCTATCAGCACTAAAAATAGGTAGGTAAATCTTTTCATAAGAATTCAACGGTATTTATTAGTTCTTATTATGTTGGGGCTGTATGGGATCTGCAAGTTGTGTCAACTCCTTGGTTAAAGTAACTAATCGCTTTTTGTACAAAGCTCCTAGAGCTCTTTTAAATGCTTTTTTGCTTAGCCCAAACGCAGCGTATATATCTTCAGGAGCCGATTTATCAGTAATAGTAGTGCTCCCTTGATTCGCCTTTAAATAATCTAGAATAGCTTGAGCATTAGGCTCAGTGCTGGAAACTCCTTGCTGCTGTAAAATAATATCTAACTTCTTGTCTTCACGGATTGTTTTAACAAATCCCTTAATTGCATCACCAGTATGTAACTGCTGAAATATTGCACTTTGAAATATTAGTCCTTTGTGTTGCTTATTCACAATCACATTATAACCTAAATCTGTTTTGTTTGAAACAATCAAATCAACCTCTTCGCCCTCCTTAATTTCAATATCATCATTGTTCAAAAACCTGTTTGTTTTGCTTGATGCAATTAGTCTGTTAGTCGTCTCATCTAAATACATGAACACCAAATAACTCTTCCCTTCTTGCATTTCAACAGCTTGTTGACGGTAAGGAACTAACAAGTCCTTTGCTAACCCCATATCTAAAAATGCCCCTACACTATTAACTTCTTTTACAGGCAAGTATGCGAAGTTATTTAAAGTGACACTTGGCTTTAAATTAGTTGCAATAATCCTGTCTTCTGAATCCAAGTAAATAAAAACCTCCATCGAATCTCCTCTGGATAAACTTGCTGGCAAGTAGGCGTTTGGCAAAAGTACCTTCTCTAAATCTTCCGCATCAATATCAGCTTCTTTTTCAATTAAAAACATTCCAGCATCAACTAATTGAAACGCCTCTAACTCATTGTACTCTCCTATGTTTATCATAACGTCTTCCCTCTTTTATTTAATAATACTCAATAGTAAACTATAAACCTTTAACCTGAATTACAATAGTCCTATTTCTTTTAGTCGCTGTGTCAGAAAGCCTTCAACAGTAATGTCTTCGTACGCTTTCGGTCTTTCTTCTGAAATACAAGTTTCTATGCAATTTAGCTTCATGTCAGGGTTTCCGTGCATGAAAAAAGGAATTGAAAATCGCGATGTTCCAAGCTTTTCTTTAGGTGGATTAATTACCCTGTGCAACGTGGATTTTAATACACCATTGGTGTATCGCTCCAACATATCACCAACATTAACCACTACAGCCTCAGGATTACTAATCACAGGAATCCATTTACCATCTCTCCTTTTAACTTGTAGCCCCTCAGCAGAGGCTCCCATCAACAAAGTAATCAAGTTAATATCTCCATGTTCTGCCGCTCTCACAGCATCATCCGGTACTTTACTGACGTCTGCTATTGGGAAATAATGAATAGGTCTTAGTATACTAATACCTCGATCCACCTTGTTTTCAAAATGATCACTCTCCAGATCCATGAACTCTGAAATAGCTGAAAGCATCAACCTTCCGACCCCTTGTAATTTCGTATAACATGCTAAAGTTTCAGTTTCAAATTCAGGAACCTCGTTTGGAAAAATATTCTTTTGATAGTTGCTACCACCTATTTCTGCGATTTCATTACCAATGTGATAAAACTCTTTTAAGTCACCTACTTTTCTTCCTGCAGCATGTTCCTTCCCTTTTCCAGTATATCCACGCTGCCCTCCACAAAAACTTCCATCGTACTGCTGCTTAAGATTATCTTCCAAAAAGAAAAACGACTGAATAGCTTCATACAGCCTCCCTTGGTCTTCAATTTCAAAACCATGATTCACAATTGCGACAAAACCTATCTCACTATAAATTTCACCCAAATCAGCTATGAACTGAAGTTTTAATTGTTCATCACTGCCGGTATAATGTTTAAGATCAAGTGTTGGAATATTGTCTTCGTAGGTAAAAGCCATAGTTTGTACGTGTAGTTTTGAAGTTCTTTGCTAAATTAGCGCTGATTTTATTTATATCGAACCATATGCTCACTAAGTTTTTCACATTCCTTTTATTAACTGTTTCGTTCACCTCTTTTGGACAAGGACTGTTTTTAAAAAACATAGAGAATGGAACTGAAAAACCGATTCTATTACACAAAGACATAGATTTCGAATTATACTCAGATAGTTCACTAACTGTAGACTTTACAGATGACGGAAAACTATTGAGCTACGGAGACTCTTCCCTAGTTCTTCAAGAAGGAAGAGAGATTGAATTTTCGGACATTAAAAGCATTTCCTTGTATCCAAAAAATCGTCAAAAGCAAAAAGCTTACGCTGCACCATTTTTAATAGCTGGAATTGCAGCCTTAGGAAAGGGAGTCTTCATGTTAAGTTTTGAAGGATTAAAGAGCAAAAACAAAATACAAGTTCCTCTCTATTTAGGTATAGGAACAGTGGTTACAGGGATTGCATCTCTTCCGTTCTGGGGAAGAAAGAAAAAATATGAAATGTCTCGTTGGGGCTTTGTTCTTAAGTAAGCACCGACATCACAACTATTCAAATCAAAACAAACATCTATCGTGAGGTATAATTTAAGTGAGCTCAAAGAAATTATCAGGAACAGACGGTCCATTAAACCTGAGAAGTATTCATCAAGAAAAGTACTTAAAGATGTTGTTGTTGAAATTCTAAACAACGCAATATGGGCACCTACGCATGGCCTTACTCAACCTTGGCACTTTGTTGTATTCCAAGGAGATGAACTAGAGAAGCTAGGAGTCATGATGGCTGAAACCTACAAGAACAGTTGTACTACTGAAAACTTCCTTGAAAGAAAGTATACTAAAATGCTAGAAAGGCCTTCCAAAGCGTCAGTAGTTATAGGGATTTGCATGAAGCGCCAAGACATCGAAAAGATTCCAGAAATTGAAGAAATTGAAGCTGTAGCCTGTGCAGTTCAGAACATGTATTTAACAGCAACAGCATATGGATTAGGACCTTACTGGAGTTCTGGAAACGTGAGTTACAGTCAAGAAATGAAAAACTACTTGAATCTCAACGAAAAAGACAAGTGCTTAGGTTTATTTTATTTAGGCTACACAAAAGAAGAGTGGCCAACTAGTCACAGGCAACCGTTGGAATATCATGCTGAGTGGCGAGGAGAATAGTTCAAATTAGCCATGTTCAGCAACATTACACATTTATTACGATCGTCATTGCGAGATCTAAGTTTAACTCCTTAACCAAGCGGAGGAAATGACGAAACCAAAGCTTTTTACTCCTATCGTCATTGCGCGCGCAGCAAAGCAATCTGTCTTTTTCCGTTATCCTTTCTAAAATCCTCAAAAGAATTCCATGCCTCGTTTGGCTATTTTGATCAAAACCTCCAGTAGTTACAAACTATTGGTTACCTGTCGATTATGGAATACGTCAATGGTGGAAACGAAGCAATCTCATTTTGTACAATATATTAAGTAATTGCAACACTTATTCCTACAAGTGAGATTGCTTCGTTCCTCGCAACCGATCACAGTGAACAAGTGAATTCGAAAAGATATCGTAGATGAACAATGACGTATATAATTGAAAACGCATCTCTATTTTGAACTTTGAATGGGAAACTTTAAACTAAGCTCCTCAATCACCTTAACAACTTCTAAACCCTCTTCCGCTGTAACTAATAAATTGGCATCACCTCTTATGATTTTCGCCAGGTTACAATAGAAATCAACGTATGAGCCATTCTTGGTTTTAATCACTTCTGAGATACCCGATCCCACAGAAACCAAAGAACCGTAGTTAGCAGGATTATCTAAACCGAGATCATTCCAACCAATCACTTCTTTTGACAAATTCACTTCCTGAGGATCATGCCCATATTTAACAAAACGCCCTTTACTTCCCTCTACAACTAATGATGGTAATATTTCTTCCGTCAACATATCCGAAAACAAATTGACTATAAAACCATCGTAGTTCATGTCAATGGAAAAATAGTCTACTACTTGTCCACCACTTCTTTGAATCTGCAAATCAGCATTAATGCTTTCAGGCTTACCAAAAAACTGTAGGGCTATATCAATCATATGAGATCCAATATCATACAACAATCCCGCTCCTGGATTCTTTTCCTCTTTCCATTTTTTTGGTCCTAGATCTGGTCTAAAACGATGTAATGCTAGTTTGAAACTCTTTAACTCTCCAAAGCTTCCATTCTCGATAAGCTTCTTTACCGTTTTCATATCACCTTCCAATCTCTTATTGTGATACACTGTTAAAATCAGCCCCTTGTCTTTTGCAATTGAAATAAGCTCTTCTCCTTCTGCAACTGTAGAAGTAAATGGTTTCTCGACCACTACATTTTTTCCAGCCAACAAAGCTTGCTTACACATTTGATAATGCAAGTAGGTTGGAGTGTTCACAATAACCAAAGTAACTTCATAATCCTCTACAATCTCTTGAAAAGATCTAATTATAGCGGTATCTGGATATTTGACGCTTGACAAAGCTTTACTCCGTTCAAGAATCAACTTCAACTCATAATCCTCGCTTCGTTCTAAAAATGGAGCATGGAATACTCTCCCACTCATTCCGAAGGAAGCTAAAGCTGTTACAATCCTTTTTGACTTCATCAATTGCAAGATACAAGAATGCATTCTCCGATTCAGTAAAAAGAAAAGACAAAAGCAAGACACTGGAACAAACAAAGCAGAATTATTGCATGTCGCTTTCTGCAACTTCTATTTCAAAAGAATAACACAAGGATTTTTAATTCCCGTGTAAGCCTTTCTTTTTTTCCAAAAGTTCTTCTTTTGTTTCTTGACGGTCATCATCAGGAACACAAGCATCGGTTGGACAAACAGATGCGCACATAGGTTCCGGATGAAACCCAACGCACTCAGTGCATTTGTCAGGGGCGATGTAAAAATATTCGTCACCAATGTCAATAGGTTCTTGTTCCTCTTGAGCGTCGATATTCCCTACGATCGTGTTGATTAATCCAGAAACGGCTGTTCCTTCAGCCATTGTCCACATGGTCCCTTCTTCATAAATTGCGGTGCTGGGACATTCCGCGATGCATGCATGACAGTTGATGCAGTCATCAGTAATTTTAATTGCCATAATGTTATTAGGTTTGATGGTTATTCAAAAATCTAATTAATTAAACTTAACACTTTAAGAGGATAAGTCAGCTATGCTAAGGACACAGAAGCTCGACATACTATCAGATTTTACATTACTCTGACAATTCAATATTGATTCCCGAAAACACACCAGCATACTTAACAACAGCTACTCAGTTTATTCAATGCCGAAATCCTCGTCTTCACCCAATAGCTGCATAGCTATAGAATCTTCCGAAACAGAATTAGGAACGAATTCCCTGTATTCATCAGAGTTAATTTCAGTTTCATCCATGTAATAACTTTGGATACTCACCACTTTCTTTGCTGTGCCAGCAGTTACAGCAGGCTCATCCTCTAATGGAACTTCTCGTTTTGTACCGCATGAAATGATACTAATTAATAAGCCAATTAATGCTAGGTTTTTCATAATCTGTTAGTTATTGATATAAACCCTAACAAGAAAATTCAATAAGTAACACAACCCATTAGTAGACTTTAAAATCAGACCAATGCTCTTTCACCTGCTCCCGTCCCTAAATACGAATAGTAGAACACGCTTAGAAACCCTTTTTTTTTACTTTAGGAGAGTTCTAAAAATTACTTTTTCTTCGTTGAACTTTAAAATTAAAAGCCTCACATACTCATGTATGCTGCGTTTTTAATTTCTCGTTCGCCTCAATAAATCTAATTTTTAGAACTCCCCTTGATATTAGACATGTCAATTTCCACCTCCGAAAGATGCTCTGCAATGTCATTGACAGATAACACATCCTTTAACAATTCTTCCTTGGTAGATTCATTAGTATAGAGTTCTAAAAATCCTTTACCCTGCTTTTCGTAAACTCCTTCTAAACCAACAAATGTTAATCCTTCGGGTGAAAGTTACTCTAGGGAACTGTCACAAATTAAATTCAACCAATCTTTAGATTCTCCAAAGTCAACGACTTTTTGATAACTCCAGTTTGAAGCTTTTATGCAGGTAAACACTACAATTGTACAATCATATTTTTTGCCTTCCTCGTCATCATGGAAATAAACTAACTCAACGTTAAAAACGCCTTCATCATTTGTTGTTTTTAAATGCTCTTCCACTTGATCAGGAAATAAACACAAGCTTTCTGCTTTATCTTTTCCGCTCAATTCATCCAACATTGTCCTTCCAAGAAATTTTAAATCGTCTTTAAAATTCACAACGAACAAGTCATTTATCCCTAGGTACTCAAAACCTTGATATTCCTCATTAACCTAATCATCCCCAATAGTTTTACATTTCTCTTCCAAGTATTCATCACTACTGTATTCGACCACAAATGAAGACATTACTGCTTCACTCTTACCATCAGGAGACTTTCGATAAAAAGCTAAAGTCACCCCAACTTTATTATCTGCATTTTTGTTTTGAATCATGTTAAAATTGAAAATTACCTTGTTCTGATTCCCGAATAATTTGAATTAGTAATTCAAATTCGGACCTAACCACTTTTCAATCACCTCAACAGATTTTCCTTTTCGTTCAGCATATTGCTCCACTTGATCCTTTTGGATTTTTCCTATTCCAAAGTATTTTGAATCAGGATGCGCAAAGTACCATCCACTTACTGATGCTGTTGGGTACATAGCCATGCTCTCCGTTAAAGTAACACCTGTTAATTCCTCAGCGTTCAATAATTTAAATATTGTTGGCTTCTCTAAGTGATCTGGACAAGCTGGGTATCCTGGAGCTGGACGAATTCCTTTGTACGACTCCTTAATTAACTCATCATTACTTAATCCTTCTTGAGCTGCATAACCCCAAAGTTCAGTTCGCATTTTAAAGTGCATCAATTCAGTTAAGGCTTCAGCTAACCTATCTGCTAAAGCTTTAATCAATATTGAATTGTAATCATCATGATCAGCTTCAAAACGCTCAATATGAGACTCAATACCAATACCAGCCGTTACAACAAACCCACCTATGTAATCAGCTAATCCTGTTTCTTTCGGAGCAATATAATCAGCCAATGAATGGTTAAATGCTTTTGAAGACTTTTTAAGCTGCTGTCTCAGCATGTGAAACTTATCAAGTACTTCTGTTCTCGATTCGTCAGTATAAATCTCCACATCGTCCCCTACTGCATTTGCAGGCCATATTCCTACTACTGCTTTATTCTCCAACCATTTCTCTCCACAAATCTTAGCTAACATCTCCTTAGCGTCTTTAAACAAGGAAGTAGCCGTTTCTCCAACCACTTCATCAGTTAAGATATTTGGATACTTACCATGCAAATCCCATGTTTGGAAAAATGGTGTCCAATCAATGTATTCCGCTATTTCTTCTAAAGGAACTTCATCAAACAATTTTGCGCCAGTAAAGTTAGGCTTCTTGATGTCCTCCGCTTTCCATTCAATTTTTTGACCATTATTTTGCGCCTGCTCAATAGTAACCATCGCTTTTTGATTGCGCTTTTTAGCGTAATTTTCACGCATGGTAACATACTCCTGCTTCACATTAGCTACAAACGCATCTTTTTTATCACCAAGTAAGGAACTAGCTACTGTCACTGCTCTTGAAGCATCTAGCACATAAACAGTTTGACCACTTTTGTAATGCTCTTCAATCTTAACTGCCGTATGTACTTTGGAAGTCGTCGCACCTCCAATTAACAAAGGAATATCAAAACCTTCTTTCTCCATTTCCTTGGCCATGGTAACCATTTCGTCCAAGGAAGGAGTAATTAATCCACTTAAACCAATCATATCAACATTGTGCTCCCTTGCCGCTGCTAGTATCTTGTCCGCTGGAACCATCACACCTATGTCAATAATTTCATAGTTGTTACAACCAAGTACTACCCCAACAATGTTCTTTCCAATATCATGAACATCACCTTTAACAGTGGCTAATAATATTTTACCTGCAGTTTCACCTACTTGTTTATCCGCTTCTAAATATGGCATTAAAAACGCAACAGCTTTTTTCATTACTCTAGCTGACTTTACGACTTGTGGCAAAAACATTTTACCAGCACCAAACAAATCACCCACTACATTCATTCCGTCCATTAAAGGACCTTCAATTACATGTAACGCTTTGTCATGTTGCAACCTTGCCTCTTCTACATCTTCATCTATAAAATCCGTAATACCTTTAACTAGAGCGTGTTCTAACCTTTTACCTAAAGACTCACTTCGCCATTTGTTATCGACAACCCTAACTTTACCTTCTCCTGTTACTGATTCAGCAAACTCCAATAAACGCTCTGTAGCATCGTCTCTTCTGTTCAGTAAAACATCTTCCACCCTCTCCAATAAGTCCTTTGGAATGTCACTGTATATTTCTAACATCGCAGGATTTACAATTCCCATGTCCATTCCTTCTCTAATAGCATGGTATAAAAATGCTGAGTGCATTGCTTCCCGCATTGGATTATTTCCCCTGAACGAAAACGAAACATTACTGACTCCTCCACTAACGTGCGCGCCTGGCAAATTCTCTCGTACCCATCTTGTTGCTTGGAAAAAGTCCATCGCATTGTTCCTGTGCTCCTCAATCCCAGTAGCAACGGGAAATATGTTTAAATCAAAAATAATATCCTGTGGTGCAAAGCCTATTTTTGGCCCAACTAACAAATCATAACTCCTTTTAACTATCTCAACTCTTCGTTCGTAATTATCAGCCTGACCGTCCTCATCAAATGCCATTATAATAGCAGCTGCTCCATACTTTTTAACCCTCTTAGCTTCCCAAATGAACCTTTCCTCTCCAACTTTCAATGAAATTGAATTCACCACACACTTACCTTGGACACACTTTAATCCAGCCTCAATGATGTCCCACTTAGAGGAATCAATCATAATTGGAACCCTCGAAATATCGGGCTCCGCAGCTATTAAGTTCAAGAACTTAGTCATGGATTCCTCACCGTCAATCATGCCCTCATCCATGTTGATGTCAATAATTTGCGCACCACCTTCAACTTGATCACGAGCTACAGCAAGTGCTTCATCAAACAATTCGTCTTTGATTAAACGCAAAAACTTTTTTGAACCAGTTACATTGGTTCGTTCACCAACGTTTATAAAATTTAATTCAGGAGTTACCACAAGCGGTTCTAAACCACTTAGTCTCATGAATGGAACATCACTCCATTTGAACTCGTACTTTCCTTTGTAATCTGGGTGTAAACTCATAATGTATCTTTTAACAAGTATTTTTAAACTAGTTTTCTCTGCTCAGCGTATTAATTGTTGGCAATTGTTATGCTTAAATTAAGCTACTCTCGGCTTGTAATCAGCAGCAAGGTCTGCAATGGCTTTAATATGAGCTGGCGTTGTTCCACAGCAACCTCCAATGATGTTCATTAAATTATTGTCTAAAAAATCTTTAATCTGAACAGCCATGTCCTCAGGCGTTTCATCATATTCCCCAAACTCATTTGGCAATCCTGCATTGGGATGAGCACTTACACCAAACTTTGTGTTTTTTGAAAGTACAGCCAAGTAAGGCTGCATCATTTTTGCTCCCAAAGCACAATTGAATCCAACTGAAAGTAAATCTAAGTGAGAAACCGAAGCTAAAAACGCCTCAGCAGTTTGACCACTCAATGTTCTTCCTGATGCATCAGTAATAGTACCAGATACCATTATCGGTAAGCTCTTTCCCGTTTCATCAAACACTTCGTCAATAGCAAATAAACATGCCTTAGCGTTCAAAGTATCAAATACCGTTTCAACTAACAGTAAATCAACTCCACCATCCATTAACGCCTTGGCTTGTTGCTTATATGCAACGACTACTTCATCCCAAGTAACTGCACGATATCCCGGATCGTTAACATCCGGTGACAAGGACAATGTTCTGTTAGTTGGTCCTATTGAACCAGCAACAAACCTTGGTTTGTCAGGATTTTTAGCAGTGTACTCATCAGCAGCTTCTTTTGCTACTCTTGCCGAATGTAAGTTGATGTCATAAACAGCATCCTCTAAAGCGTAATCAGCTTGAGCTATAGTGGTTCCAGAGAATGTATTTGTCTCTAGGATGTCTGCACCAGCTTCTAAATACAAGCAGTGAATTTCCTTTAAAATATCTGGACGAACAAGTGCCAACAAATCGTTGTTCCCTTTTAAAGAGTGAGTATGGTCTTTGAATATTTCACCTCTAAAATCTTCTTCTTCCAATTTATAAGTTTGAATCAAACTCCCCATAGCTCCGTCAAGAACAAGGATCCTCTTTTTCAATACCTCTTTGATGTTTGCTTTTTCCATAGTAGCAGTATTTAAATTCATTTAATAAACAACGTTATCCTGTTAAGATTGACCTACATAAAAAACTCTATGTCTATTTTTTTTATAGGTCTTCCAATTACCATCGGACACAAAAAAAACTAACTTACACCTTGGATTTCTTTTCTACCCAACAGAAATGTCGGACATAAAAAAACCCTTGATACAATCACTTGCAAGGGTTTATAAAATGCTATTTAAAAAATTAAATACTACATCTTATCTCCCCTTAGCGGGTTGGAGTTGGCACCTTCCATGTACCTGTAAAAGTAAGGGGTTGCCAAGGTTTCACAGGGCCTAATCCCTCCACCTTTCTTGATAAGCTTGGTCGACTAAAAAAAATCAACCAATAAATAAATCTATTTAAGAACGTTAACCAGTAACCTAAGTGACTGCAAATGTAGCCAATGTCTTTCCATTACAAAGACATTAACATAAGTTTTTTCTATCGCAGGTTATTATTCAGTACTTTTAGTGCTCATCGCCCACAATCAAACATTTAATGGGGAATATTATGCAACACGTAAAACACACAAATGTTAGGTAAAATTCTTGGAGCAGGTTTAGGTTGGGTAGTTGGAGGCCCAATAGGAGTAATTATCGGCCTAGGTATTGGTTCTGCTATTGACAATGCAGGAGGAAAAGACAAGGCGAAAATACAAGGAAGAAGACCAACTCAACAAGGAGATTTTAACCTCGCTTTAATTGTTCTTTCTGCAGCAGTTATGAAAGCAGATGGAAAAATACTCAAATCAGAACTAGATTACGTTAAAAAGTTTTTGGTGCAAAATTTCGGTGACGAAATGGCCAAAGAGCAAGTTCAGGTTTTGAAAGGTGTTTTAAAACAGGAATTTGATTTGAATCAAGTATGTATGCAAGTCAGAGGCAGCATGAGAATCAACGAGAAAAGGCTCATCATGCAATACTTGTTCGGAATTGCTCTAGCAGACAATCACTTTGATCAATCTGAAGCAGCAGTACTTCGTCAAATTGCATTACAAATAGGAATCTCTACTGCAGAATTTGCAAGTATGCATGCAATGCACGGTGGCAAAGGCGGAGGTTCGAGCACGAACGATTACCAAGTATTGGGTATACAACAAAATGCTACTAACGACGACATCAAAAAAGCGTATCGTAAACTAGTGGTTAAAAATCATCCTGATAAAGTTGCACATCTGGGTGAGGCACATGTGGAGGCTGCAAAACAGAAATTTCAAAAAATTCAAACTGCTTACTCTAA
>Ga0115000_10003005_pt1 | contig 14219 bp, 15 predicted proteins | sample ArcticOcean_MG_C_6_FD_89690 | JGI IMG/M metagenome (GOLD analysis project Ga0115000, IMG submission 89690) | Marine microbial communities from western Arctic Ocean - ArcticOcean_MG_CB8_128 | ecosystem: Environmental > Aquatic > Marine > Oceanic | place: Arctic Ocean: Canada Basin | collected...
CCTAATTTTTTCAATTGATCTAAAATTATTCCACCAGAGTCCTCTTTCCATTCCCAAACTTTTTTTATAAAATTTTCACGTCCTAAATCATCTTTTTTAAAACCTTCTTTTGAGAGATTTTTCTCTACAACAGCTTGCGTGGCTATACCCGCATGATCAGTTCCAGGTTGCCATAAAGTTTCATTGCCTTTCATTCTATTAAAACGAACCAATACGTCTTGAAGACTATTATTAAGCGCGTGACCCATATGAAGCCTACCAGTTATATTAGGAGGCGGAATGACTACAGAAAAAGTTTTTTTATTTTTACCTTTTTTTGGTTTGAAGCATCCTTTTTTTATCCAAAAATTGGAGATTTTTTTCTCTTCTTCTAAATGATTGTATTTTTTAAATTCCATTTTTTTGAGTATTTTCTAGATAGTTTATATCAAATGGTCAAAAACCTAAAAGGGATAGATTTAGCTTTATTGAAGGTCCTAAATGATTTAAATACTCTAAAAGTATGTTTAGGCCACGTGGCGGAATGGTTACGCAGAGGATTGCAAATCCTTTTATTCCAGTTCGATTCTGGACGTGGCCTCCAAAGATAATCGTTGGCATTAGTAGCTTTGGAGTCAAAAACAGCTAGACTCAAAATGAACATAGACATATCTATCTCTTCTCGTGCAAGTCTCGTGCAAGTTTGCAATAACTTAACCTAGTAATTATGCTGATAAGGACGCTGTGCAAGTGTCGAAAAATGAGAGACAAGAATCTAGCAATAACAATAAATGTGAATTGTTTTTAAACTTTAAGTGGTTCTATTGTTGTTCTTCTACTGTCGGTCGTCCGGCTGTCGCCGGACTCCCTCCCGGTTCCTCCATAGAAGAGGTACCAGTCGAGTTTGTAAAATCGAAAGTACATCTTACTCCCTACCACCTCTTTGCTAATTCTAGGTACTTATAGTTAGCTCTAAATACTAACATTCAGACTCTTATAGGGTACCAAAACCAAATAAGATTTTTGAATCTTTTTCTAAAAAAATATTACAAAAAAATTATGAAAAATATTTTTCAAAAATGATGTTGTTGCTATGTAAGGATTCTAGTAGCTAGGTTAAGACACCGGGCTGATGGGTATGACCCTTCTTATTTTAAATGTAATTTTATATTTATATAATTAAATCTGGAATATCTATTTCAGGTGGTTTAATAACTGCTTGACCACAACGCATTACCACTCTTTTTTTATCAAATGACATTTTGGGTTCACCGTATAATTTCCATCCATTTGATAATGCCTCAGTTACACGATGGCAAAATGCTGATGTGTCATCATTTGTAATAAATCTATAACCCTTCATATATTCTCCTTTTTAAGTCTATTTTATATTTTTAACTTCCCACTCATCAATAAATCTAGAACGATGATAAATAAAAGTTTTTTCGTTAATTATTTCTATATTCAAAAAAGATATTTTATTTTTTAAATGTTTTAACTAGATTGTCAGACGATCTTGCAAGTAATGTTGAGTCCGTTCCACAGGCAACAAAATCAAAACCCATATCAATACATCTTTGTACTAAATCTTTTCTACCAATTAAAGTACCAACAGGTTGGTTGTTTTTTTTAATTTCTTTGACTGCTTTTTCGACCAATTTCCAAAGATCTATATTGTCAAAATCACCAATAATTCCCATATCTGCAGATAAGTCTGCTGGTCCAATAAATAATCCTGAAACACCCTCTGTATTAGCAATTGATGATAAGTTCTCTATGGATTTTTTAGTTTCTAGTTGAGGAATTAAACATATGTTTTCTTCAATAAATGTAATGTAATCTTTAATTCTTCCATAGTCATTGCCTCTCTGAGATAAGGCAACACCCCTGATTCCTTTTGGAGGATATAAGCATGCCTTAACAGCATTTAATGCTTCTTCTTTAGTATTAACCATAGGTATGATTAATGAATTTAATCCACTATCTAAAAGTGGTTTTATTAACACAGGATCATTCCAGGCAGGTCTAACTATGACAGATGTTTTACCTCTAGACTCTATAGCCTGCGTTTGACTTAAAACTGAATTAATTGTATTTCCCGAGTGCTCCATATCCAAAAGAATCCAATCAAAGCCAGCACCACCAATAGTATCTGCTGAAATTTCACTTCCAAGGTTAGACCAAAGACCTAATTGAAAACTGTTTTTTAGGATATTTTGTTTAAATATATTTTTCATATTAAATAATTTGTAACATTTTTTTTTGTTTGATTGATAGATTAATTTTTTCTAACAATTTGATATTATTATACGCTTCTTTTAGAGTAATTGGGTATTTGTTATGATTTTTAAAGGCTTTAACAAATGTTTCTAATTCTATTTTTTCTGTATTAATTTTTTTTATTTTAACACTCATTAATTTTTCATTAATCATTTTGATAAAGAGATTATGTTCATCTCTTAATTCAATCCACCCTTTAGTGCCAAAAACTTGAAATCTCCATATATCAGCAGTAGCTGTTAGAGTGCTTAAGTAACCAGTTTGACCACTTTTAAATTCTATAATTATATCAGTGGTGTCATCCATATCATTTTTTAAAAATTGTTTTTTACTTCTTGCTTGAACACTTTTAACCTCACCCAGTAAACTTATCATTAAATCTGTCATGTGAATTCCTTTACCAGTCATACCGCCTGCTGGACTCTCTTTAGAGTTGGACCTCCATCCACTTTTAGCGTGTCTAAAACCACTTGGGCCAGAAAAGTTTGCCTCTACATGAAGTATGTTTCCCAACTTACCCATTTTAATAATCTTTTTTAAATACAAGAATGTATTTAAAAATCTTCTATTTTGTCCAACTGCTAATAAAATATTATTGTTTTTTGTGTAAAGAATAGCTTTTTTTGCGTCACTTGATTTTAAAGCTAAAGGTTTTTCAACAAAAATTGGTTTTTTAAATTTAGAGTATTCTATAATTTGTTTTGAATGAATTGAATGAGGTGTGCATAGTACAATGCCATCAACTTTTTCTGATGCAATAGCCTCTCTAACAGATTTAAAGCTTTTTAATTTATACTTATGACATAGAGATTTAATTGAAGTAGGGTTACGAGAAACTACAGTTGTAAATTTGGCAACTTTACTTTTTGCAAGAGATTTAACTAAAATCTCTCCCCATTTTCCAAGGCCCTGTATAAGCAGTTTTTTCATTAAATTTTAATTTTTTTATAATTTACTATTAAATTTTTATCAAATGATTTTGAGAAAAAATTTATAACATTCTGACAGCAAGACATGGACATTTTTATAATTGCTTCGTTTGTGTAAGCTGCAGAATGGGGTGATAAAACTACATTAGGAGTATTTAATAAAAAATTTTCACTCTGTGGCGGCTCTGGATTAAATACGTCCAAGCAGGCACCTTTTATTTGTTTTTGTTTTATAGCTTCTGAAAGATCACTTTCATTAATCAATTCCCCCCTTGAAGTGTTTATAATAATGGAGGTATTTTTCATTGCATCAAATTGTTTCTTTTCAAATAAAGGTGGTTTGCCTAATTCATGAGGGCTGTGCAGAGAAACAAAATCCATTTGCGGAAGAAAGTCTTCAAAATTATTTGAAAAATTTATTTGATTGTCAATATCAGACTTGTTTATAAATTTATCTGCTACAAAAATATTCATACCGAATGCTCTACATAAATTAGAAAATTTTTTACCAATTCTACCATATCCAATGATTAAAATATTTTTTCCAAAAAGCTCTACTGCTTTATAACTATCTCTAATCTTAAAATTATCATTTTTTACTGAATTATTGTGTTCTATGATATTTTTTGCATTCGAAATCATAAAAGCAAAAGCATGCTCAGCTACTGCTGTTGAGTTAACATCTTCAGTAATAAATAATGGAATATTGTTTTCAGATAGTTTGTCAATATTTACGGTATTATAACCAACGCCATGTCTTGAAACTATTTTAAGTTTTTTTGAGGCATTAATAAAACTTTCATCAATAGGAGTCATTCTTACAATAACAGCATCTATATCATTACAAATTTTTAAAAGGTTTTTTGGTTTATCCTCTTCTAAAATTACTTCAAAGTTTTTTTTCTCATTAATTAAATTTATTCCACTAGTGTGAATTTTACCTAATATTAAAACTTTTATTTTCATATGGATGGTCCGAATCTACTTATATTGGTTTCTAAATAATTATTTTTTTCAGAGGCAGTGGTCTTTCCTTTAATAACATTGATGATTTCTTTTTCAATCTTAAGTGACCCTATATTATAATCTAAAGTTTCTAAAATTTCAGACAAGTCTATGTCTATAAGATCTTTGAATTTTTTGAATGTGTGTTTGTTTGCTGTAACTTTAATTGTTGGTGCAATTGGATTTCCAACTGGGTTACCTCCACCTGTAGTAAATATAATTACATGACAACCAGAAGCGACTAAACTTGTTAAATTTTCTACAGCAGCCGCAGGAGCATCCAGTAGGTACAAACCTTTATTTTTTAATCTTTCACCAAAATCTAAAACTCCAGATATTTTACTATTGCCAGATTTTGAAATTGCTCCTAATGATTTTTCCTCAATAGTGCTTAAGCCACCTCTAATATTGTCTGGTGTAGGATTGACCCCATTTAAGTCTACACCGTTTTTGATTGCAATTTTAGCATATTTCTCAATAACATTAGTGATTTTCTGCTTAACTTTTCTACTACTACATCTTTTTATTAGACTTTCTTCTCCTCCTAAACACTCTACTGGCTCTGAGAAAATTGCCGAACCATTGTTAATTATTAATTTATCAACAAAAAAACCTAGTGATGGGTTAGCTATCAATCCAGATGTTGTATCAGATCCGCCACACTCTAACCCCAAAACTAAATCCCTTAGATTAAATAATTTTTTTTTAATATATTTCTTATTTTTTTTAAAGACTTCATAAATTTTTATTGCCTCTTTAATACAAGAATTCATATTTTTATTATCCATTAAGGTAATTTTATGAATATCTTTTTTTCGGTTTGACTCATTTATTATCCAGTCTGCACTATCACCATCCATACTGATAAGAATTGTTTTATAAACATTTGGATTATCAATAATTCCAGACATAATTTTCAAATAATTTTTATGATCATTGCCTAATTGGCCTCTTCCATAACTAGCTGGTACAAAAATTGATCCTTTTATTTTTTTAGAAATGATTCTAGATAATGGGTTAACATTATCAGCTGCAGACATAATTAAGATGTGATTTCTTATACCTAATTTTTTATCTGATCTGATATATCCATCCATATTTATAAGTTAATAAGATTTGTATAATCAATCTTATTAAGATGAATTGATTGAGTTTTTTTTGATTTAACAAAATTTATATATTTCCGCATTCCAGGCCAATAATTTTGATTACGTTTATTTCTTTTTGAGTTAGCAAGCATGTTAACAAGTTTCGTTGGGCTTTTATAATTATTATTTTTAATTGCTAATATGAAGTGACTTATTTTTTCCAAATTTTTTGAATTTTTGTCTTTATGTTTAATTTCTTTAAGAATAGGACCACCTGCTAACACTCCTGTTAATAATTCAAGACCAAGAGCTAGAGCATATCCTTTGAAATTTTCTAAAGGAATTAAAATTCCATTTTTGGCTTCATCCTTATTTGTAGTCATGACTCCTTTTTTATTCATGATTAGGCCCTCGTTTATCAATAAATTATTATTAATTGCATTTAAAATATTAGAACGTGATGTTACGCTTGTAGCAAAATCAGCTTCAAAATATTTATTCTCACTAATTTTAGCCGATATAGCTAAAGGACTGTTACTTACTACAGGTTCTTTATAACCTATTGGTGACATTAGTGGAGGTCCATTTGAAGTTACAATTGAAATGCAATTTAAATCTGAAATTTTTGATGAATAGTAACCAGCATAACCAAAATGTGTTGAGTTTTTTATTGAGCAAGTAACAGATATTTTTGATGAAATTTTCTTTTTAATTTCCTCAATGCTTTTAATCATGGCAAAATGCCCAAAGGTATTGTCTGCGTCTACGGTAAGCATTGATCCTTTCCACCGATATGTCATTTTTGGATTCAAATTAATTGATTTATTAACAATTCTATCAATAATTAAGGGTAGTCTTCGTATGCCATGTGTTTTCACCCCTTTCATTTCGGCTTCCAGAAAGTAATTAAGTAATATTTTTTTAATATCTTTATTAGAGATATATTTATTTAAAACTAAACTAATTTTTTTTTTTAATAAGGGCAGACTGACTTTTATTAATTTCTCTAAATTATTATTTTTATCGTAATGGCTTCTGATTTCCTCTGTATGAACATGACAACCTTGGTCTATATTTTTTTTTGCTGTACCGATTGAAGAGTTGTATTTAATAATATTAGCATTAGCTTTAATCTTTTTAATTGAAATTTTATGACCAAATAAAATTTTCTCTTTTGCTTTAATCTTATAAGATGAGCCATCATTATTAAAAATATTAACAAGGCCATTTGCTTTAACATTACCAATTAGGGTAGCAACGTTATCGTTATTTTTTATTTTAATTGCTTTAATCAAATTATAACTCTTTGATTAGACTTTTGTCAGCAATTGCATAAGCTTTTGTTCCAATGTCTAAAACACCTGAATATCTTGTAAAAAATAAATATCCATCTATTGGTGCAACTAAATTTTGAACATTTTGCAAGGTGTACATGTCAAAAACATATCCTAGTATTTCACCCTTTTTAATTAATTTTCCAATATCCTTATGGGACTCAAAGTTAGAAACTAAAAAACCAGAAAAATTAGGATTAATTTCTTTTCTAGCTTTAGTGTCAAATAAAATTTGTTTTGGATTTTCAAAGTTGCCCTCTAACATATTAAGTTTTCTCATTACATTGATCATCCCTGAAATTGCATTTTCTAAATAATAATCTCTATCAAGTTTTGAAAGATAAACACCGCCAGTTTCGGCATTAAATGCAATTTTATTTAGTGAGTTTGCATAATTTACAGCTGAACCTTTTAAATTGTTTTCATGAATAAAAAATGTTCCAAAAGATCTGGCAAGTTCTAATGATTTTTTTTTTACTTCTTCACTTGCTAGTGAATTAATATCTACCCTATCCTGCAGTCTCCCGCCAGATCCACCACAATGATAATCTATAACAACATCGGCTTTATCTAAAATATTTTCTTTAATAACATGCGCCATTCTTTGAGTTAAATTTCCACTACTAGAACCGGGAAATACTTCATGTAAATCTGTTTTGCCATGCTGTTCTGGTGTCTGTCTACTAAATGAACTCATGGCTAGAGAATTAGCCACAGATGTTGCTATAATTTTTCCTTCAAACTTAATTTCTTTTAATTTTTCAAAAAAATTTTTCAAAAAAAAAGCTGGGAATGTTTCATCTCCATGAACAGTGCAAGTGATTCCTAAAACCAAACCCTCTTTTGTTCCATTAAATTCATGTATTGGAAGAATAATTTGACTATTTAGGTTGTTACCTACTTTAAATTCTCTATATTTGTACATAATATAATCTTGAGTTAAAAATTAAAATGAACTATATAATTCTATCATGATTGCTATAACAAACTCAAGAATATTTAACTCAATAAATAAATCTATAATTGAAAATAAAGTTATAATAATTAAAGAAAATTTGATTGAAAAGATAATTCCCAAAGAAGAATTTAAATTAAAAGAATATAAAACAGTAATTGATGCTAATGGTAAAACAATTATGCCTGGCATGATTGATTGTCACCTTCATACGGCTATGTTTAATTGTATGACATTTCATAACTTTAGAGTGGCACAATGGGAAATAAGACCAGAATTACAACAAATGTATTCTTTATTTCATTCTCAAATGTGTTTTGATATGGGCTTTACAACTTTACGAGATTTAGGTTTAGCCACATCTAGGGGTTTGCTTACTGCTGAAATTTGTGCTGTTAGAGACTCTATAGATCTTGGTTTGTTTCCAGGTCCTAGAATGTTAGTTGCGGGCTGGTCACACATCACTGGTTCACATTTAGATTTAATAATGCCAAGAGCTGCTATTAGACCAAAAGATTCTACTGCAGACGGTCCTTATGAGTTAAGAAAACAAACAAGAGAAAATTTAAGAACAGGAGTGGATGTTGTAAAAACTTGCGCATCTGGTGGTGGTGGAACAGATAAAGAAGAACCAGATATTATTAATATGACGCAAGAAGAAATAAATGCCATTGTTGATGAAGCGCACAATTTTCATAAAATTGCTGCTGTACATTGCTTTACACCTAATGCTCAAAAAATGTCAGTAAAGGCGGGCGCTGACACCATAGAACATATGGTCTTTACTGACGATGAAGCTCTACAAATGATAGTTGATAGCGGTACTTATGTTACACCAACACTATCTCATAGAACTGACCATGCCATAGATATCAGGAGAAATATTGGAACACCGGAATTTACATTAAAAAAAATGAAAAAAATACAACCCTACGCTTTTGAAACTTTCCAAAAAATGAGAGATAAAGGGGTAAATATTGCAATGGGTACAGACTTAGGATTCGACCCAGAAATGGGAACTAATGCCAAAGAGTTAGAGATTTATGTTGATCTTGGAATGGATAACGCTGAAGCACTTCAAACAACTACTATTAACGCTGCAAGAGCAATTAAATTGGATAAAATAATTGGAAGTATAGAAGTGGGTAAAATTGCAGACTTAATTATGGTTAATGGTCAGCCTGACAAAGATGTTAAAATATTACAAAAAAAAGAAAACATAGAAATTGTAATGAAAGAAGGAAAAATTGAAGTCGATAGAAGAGATGGGAATAATAAATCGGCACTATCCGTTATTCCTGGCGATTGGAAAATACCAGACTATTTATAAGTACCTTGATCAGAAAGCAGCTTTTTAAAAACAGAAAAATCTTTAATATTTATAAGTTTATTTTTTGGTGCTTTGCGAACTTTCATGCTTAAACAGTCCAAAGTTTTCAAAATTTCTAATTTATCTATTCCTTTTTTGCATACAAAAAAAAGTTTGTTGACTTTATTTTTATAAGGCCATTTTTTCAAATATCTAATAGGGTGAAAGACTTGTCTAACAGACTCCAAAATAGCTGGCTTGCCATTAATATTTAAAATTGATTTGCTTCTTAAAATTCTATCACTTTTGAAAATAGAAATTAAATCCATCCACATAATAACACCCTCATAAGAGCACTCAATATTTTTTTCTATGTTAATTGTCTTAATTTCTTCAGAAATTAATTTTTCTTTATGCTTGTTTGTTTTTTTTTGAGTAATTATTATATCAATAGATGTTTTTGTTAGTAAATTTTTTGCAACGTAATCTTTTGAATAAAAAATTTTATTTTCAAAGTTTAATTTTTTTAACTCTTCTTTAAGAGAATTGATTTCTTCTTTTGAAGCTAAATCATTTTTTGAAATCACCAAATCATTTGCAAGATAAATCCCTTGTTTAGTTTCATCCCACTCTTTAATATTTTCTAAAGCTTTAATTGGATCTAGCACAGTAATAATTTTTTTTAATTCAAATTTTCTAATTATACTAAAATCATTAATTAATAGTTGTGTAACAATTTCAGGTGAAGAAATTCCACTTGTCTCAAGAATTACCCTATCTATATTTTTTCTTCTGCTTATTTTTTCAAAAGTGAGACCAATTTTTGACTTTTTAACACAACACACACATCCAGAATTAATATCAAATATTTTATCTCTATTTTTTTCAAATATAATATTATTAAAATCAGTATCACCTTGTTCATTAATAATAAGAGCTGTTTTTTTTAATTTTTTACTTTCTAATAACTTATTTATAAGAGTACTTTTTCCACTACCAAAAAAACCAAAAGATAAATAAATTGGAATTCTTTTATGAGATATTTTTTTCATAGTTAATTTTTTTTGTTAACTCTAAATAAATAGAGCTTAAAATTGAAATTATAGTTAATACAAATAATATTAAAGAGATATTATTACTTAAAATATATAATAATATTCCATCATTAGCTAGAATTTGTGATTGTCTAAAACCTGTCTCGGCTATAGGTCCTAAAATGAGTCCTAGAATAAGAGGAGCTGGTGGGTAATTAAGCTTTCTCATTAAATAACCAAATAAACCAAAAATAACCATTGTATATACATCTTGAATATTATTTCCTATCGCATATGAACCAACTACAGATAATAAAATTATAGATGGTGCTAGAAGATAATTTGGAATTCTTGCTATTTTTCCAAAATATTTTGCAACATATAAACCTACTATACCCATTAATAAATTAGCAAATATAAAACCCCAAATGACTGAATACGTAATATCAGCATGAGTTGTAAATAGCTCTCTTCCTGGAACTAAGCCATGTATCAATAATGCACCAAGTAAAATTGCAGCTGTAGTGCTTCCTGGAATACCTAAGGTTAATAAAGGAATTAATGCTGATCCAGTGACAGCATTATTGGCGGCTTCGGATGCAGCTATACCTTTTAGACTACCTTTACCAAATTCAGATTTATTTTTACTAAATCTTTTTGCCTCATTATAACTTACCCATGATGCTATATCACCGCCTGCTCCAGGAAGTATACCCACAAGCACTCCAATAATTGAGGATATAAAGCATGTAAGAAAAATTTTTTGTGTTTCAATAAATTTTGGTAAAAATTTCCATTTATCTATTTTAATTTTATTTATTTGAATAGTTTTATGTGGATTTTCAGACAACACTAAGGCTTGGGACAGGGAAAATAAACCTATAACGGCAGGTACAAAATTTATTCCCGATATAAGACCATTAAAACCAAATACAAATCGAGGATATCCAGAATCTAAATCCGAACCAATTGTACTCAAAAATAAACCTATTGATCCCGCTATTAAACCTTTAATAAAATTACCTGATGAAAGTGTGCCTATTATTGTTAAGCCAAACACTGCTAACATAAAATATTGTGCTGGGCCAAATTTTAAAGAAATTAAAGAAAGTGGTGGGGCTATTAATAAAAGAGCAAACCCACTGATTATTCCACCAAATACAGATGCAAAAGTTGAAATTCTAATTGCTGTATTAAATTTTCCTGCTTCTGTTAGAACATAACCATCAATAGCAGTGGCTGCTGAAGCAGAAGTTCCTGGTGCATTAATTAAAATAGCAGGGAATGATCCTCCATATATCGCTGATGTGTATACACTTACTAATAATAATAAAGCCGAAGTTGGCTCTAGTCCATAGGTGACTGGTAATAATAAAGCAACACCTAGATTAGCAGTTAAGCCAGGCAACATTCCAATTAATAAACCTATAGAAACACCAAAGAATATGGCTGAAAGATTGGTTAAAGAAAATAAATCTAATAGAATATCTATACTTAGCATTTTAATATCTAAAACCCTATTTTTAACAATGAAACTTTCAATCCAAACTCAAAAACTACAAAAATAAAAGTAAACAATATGATCGTTCCAACAAGGTATAATCTTTTATTCTCTACTTTTAATAAGTAAAATAAAGATACAAGTAGAAGGATAAATGATGCAAAAAAACCAATATATTCCATTAATACAACACAAAAAAAAGATAAACAAAAAACAATTAATGGTTTTTTGGGTATATCAAAATCTTTTTGGCTTAAGTTTTTAAACCTATGGAGCGAAACAATAATTTGACCTATAGATAGTATAAATATAATTACCAATACAGTTATTGGAAAATTTTTTGCACTACCAGGAAAATTTTTTGCAAATAAATAAAGAATAATAGTTGCTGTAGCTAATAATAAACTAATGATTATATTGGATTTAACTCTACTCATAAATATTAATTAATTTTATGACTCTAATTAATTAAATAACTAGAGTCATAAAAAAATTTATTTACCAGCCCATTAACTTTTTAATGTCTTTTTCAGTATTCTTTAAAAGTTTTTTATAAGCTGAACCTTTTACCACTTCAGGAGCTAAACTTGATTTTTCTAAAGCTGTAGCATGTGCGCTAGAATTTAAAGTTTTTTCTAAAGCTGCAATAAGATCTTTTTCAACATTTTTTGGCAATCCTGCTGGTGCTGCAATACCTCTTGAAACAGCCCATACTTGATTATAACCTTGCTCTTTAAAAGTTTTACCACCTGGTAAAAATTTATTTTCTTTTGCTGACATAACACCAAGTAGTCTTAGCTCACCACTTTTAACTTGTGCAGCAACCTCACTTACATTAGCACCTAACACATCAACAAAACCTCCTAAAACTTGAGTTTTGGAGTCAGCTGTACTTTTATTCATTACAACTTTAAACTTAGTTTTTGTCATGTCTTCCATTCTTAAGATTGCTAAATGATCATCATTTCCATTACCATGAGCTGTAATACTTATGCTACCAGGGTTTTTTTTAGCAGCATCAATTACATCTTTAATATTTTGAAATGGACTATCTTTTCTAACAGCCCAAACACAATAATCGGTAACATGATTCATTAGAAGAGTAAAAGAATCTAAATTTTCATTTCTTCCTACATTCTTATCTAAGTAGCCTTTGTACATGTTAGGTACATTTATATATCCAATTGTGTAACCATCAGGGTTAGATGAAGCTATAGTTCCCCAGCCGTTCCATCCACCACCACCTGTAACATTTTTAACTGTTACGGGATGCCCAATTGTACTTTCAAGATCTTTTGCTAACAATCTTGCCGTTGTATCAGTTCCACCTCCAGCTCCATAAGCAACAATAAGAGTTACTCCTTTATCTGGAAATGCACTCCCTGTTGTAATAAAAGCTGTTGATAAAATTAAAGTAGCTATCAATAATTTTATTCTATTAATGATTTTCATTATATTCTCCCTTGTTAATTATTTACATTTACCATATCATAATTTTTAATTACTAAGCAAGACATATGAAAACTATTATAATTACTGGTGCTAATAAAGGTATCGGCTTAGCAACAGCAAAATTAATTTCAAATAAATACAAAGTTATAGGTGTAGCTAGAAAAAATATTTTGGATTTTCCAGGTGAATTCTATGAGTGTGATTTATCTAATAAAATTGATATTGAAAAATTTATTAGAAAGATTAAAAAAAAAAATAATATCTATGGTATTGTAAATAATGCTGGTGCTTCTTTTGGTCAATCTATAGATAAGTTTGATTTAAAAACATTTGAAAAATCAATTAACCTAAATTTAAAAGCTGCCGTTCATTTATCTAAAGGTTTTGTAGATCAAATGATTCAAAATAAAATAGGTAGAATTGTTAATATAGCAAGTAGAGCTGCTTTAGGTAGAGAAAATAGAACAAGTTATTCTGCAGCAAAATCTGGATTATATGGTTTTTCAAGAACTTGGGCACTAGAACTTGCTAAAAAGAATATAACAGTAAATATTGTATCACCTGGACCTATCCTTACTGAATTACAAAAAAAAAACAACAATCAGTCATCAAAATATAAAAAACAATTTTTACAGCAAAATCCTATGGGTAGATTTGGTAAACCTGAAGAAGTAGCTCATGCGATAGATTTTTTTTTATCTGAAAAGTCCTCTTTTATTACAGGACAAGCCTTATACGTTTGTGGTGGGATAAGTGTCGGTCACTTTCCAATATAAACTTGATTAAAAAAACTCTTTATTTTTAAGGATTTCATATTTTTTAAAAGCATTAAACTCTTCAATTGTTATTAGCTGGTTATTATATTTGTTTAAGTAATTAAACGGCTTTTTTTTAGAATTTGTAAAATTGTCATCATCGGCAATAAGATTTGAAGATGATAAACAAAGTGTAATAAATGCAAATAAAACATTTTTCATAAATGTTTTCTCCTAATTAATTGTTTAACTTTTTTATAAAGGATGAAGATTACGAAAGAATTACAAAAAATATTTCAGAATCTTATTTCAAACGAGAAATCACATACATCTACAAAACCTTTAATCCTTAAACATGATTGATAAAAATATATACCCAGTTGGATCAGGTCTGATTAGTGCCATAAGAAAAATTGATGACCACATTGCTAGACAAGAATTAGGAAGTGGTGGTAGTGCAGATAAACCATCATCACCAAAGCCACCAATAGATCTAGCAGAATATTTAGAGTTAGGTCTTAAATTAAATAACCTTTCAGATAGTGAACGTGAGAGCATAAAATTTATGCTAGATAAATTGGGATTAAATAAGAAATAA
>Ga0115000_10003006_pt1 | contig 14218 bp, 14 predicted proteins | sample ArcticOcean_MG_C_6_FD_89690 | JGI IMG/M metagenome (GOLD analysis project Ga0115000, IMG submission 89690) | Marine microbial communities from western Arctic Ocean - ArcticOcean_MG_CB8_128 | ecosystem: Environmental > Aquatic > Marine > Oceanic | place: Arctic Ocean: Canada Basin | collected...
ATACCTTTGGATTACTTCACTATTTCTTACCATGGTAAGCTCAGGGGAAACTCTATTTTGGATAGCGGGTTCTTTTGCTGGATTAGGAATTGGCGGAGTATGGGTCGTTAGTCGAACCATCGTTATAGAACTATCTCCTCCTGAAAAAATAGGCGAATTTTTTGGACTTTATAGCCTGACGGGGAAAATGGCTTCTATTATCGGTCCTTTATTATGGGGAGGTACCGTCTGGACACTTCAAGATACTCAAACCTTGAAATATAGAGCTGCAGTTGGAATACTCTTTTTAATAACCGTCGTTGCAATATTCTTGTTTAATAAGTTGAAGAAAAGCTTTGACCAGCAACTTACCGAATAAATCTAAACCTAACCAACCTAAGGCATTAGCAAGAACAAACAAGTTGACAAGCATAATAGGTATAGATAACTTAAATATAGTGCAACTATTTTATAGTCTTAAAAAAAATAAACCTCATACTTACTCTATGAATAAAAAACTATTACATTTTGGTCAGTTCTTCGTATTCGCCTCATTTTTTGCAGGAACTTTTGCATTTGCACATTCAGGGCATACACACGAGGAAAAAATTAGAATCTCTTTACCCAGTATTGTAGCAAAAGTGAACGGCGAAGATATATCCAACCACAGTATTCTCATCCAACTTAAAAAAACTCTAAAAGGATATAAAAAACGAGGTTTGCCTCTTACTATTGAAGAGGAAAAAATTACGGCTAAAAAATTAATAGATAATGAAATTAAGCGAACTCTGTTATTGCAAAAGGGAAATGCAATTGGTTCAAAAATTACCGATAAGACGGTTGAGAAAAAATTAAAAAAAATTAAAGCTTCCTTTAAATCCAATGCTGTTTTTGAACATGAATTGAAAAACCGAAAGTTAACGCTAGGACAATACAAAAAAGAACTCAAAGTTGATATCTTGATGCAAGAAGTAATTGACCGTGAAATTATACCGGGAATCAAAATCACCGATGAAGACACAAAATTGTATTATGAAAAAAATAAAAACCAGTTCCGCATGGGGCAAAGAGCTAGAGCTAGCGTAATTCTTATCAAAGCAAAACGCGACGACATGAAATCTGAAGCAGCCGCAAGAAAAAAAATTAATTCAATTTTAAAAAAAATCTCAAGTGGAGCCAGTTTTAGAGAAATGGCAATTAAACATTCCGAAGATAGCCTAGCTGCAAAGGGGGGTGACCTAGGTTATTTCACAAAAGATCAAATGTTTGGAGCTTTTAGTTCGAGAGCTTTTGACATGAAGGTAAATGCTGTTAGCCCAATGTTTAAAAGTGGGCTAGGATTTCACATATTAAAACTAACTGCCTTAAAAAAGGGACAAGTTATATCTTTGGATAATGCAAAAGTTCAAATAGAAAAGGTACTAATTAAAAATAAGGTGGGAAGTGCCACGCGTAGTTATGTCGAAAATCTCAAGAAAAAAGCCGATATAAAAACGTATTTTTAACATCCCCTCAGAAAAGGCGTCCAAAGTTTTCTCTACCCACTAACCGCGTCAATCTAATGTAATTTGGTAGTGAAGTAATGACTATCTAGTTTTAAAAAAAATACAGCTTACTACTATTTTTTCTTTGTTTTGCCGGAAGATGCCTTTTTACCACCAACCTGACTAATTTTTCGTTTTACAATTTTTCCTTTATCACGCTCAAAATCAACTTTTAAATAAACCGAATTTGGGAAAAGTTTAAACACCAAGGCGTCCTTTTTCTTTCCCGCAAAATCAATTTTAATCGTTTCTCCCACTTTCATAATATCACCCCATTATAAACAGTAATTCAAGGGTCAAACCGACCCATCTCAACCAAAATCAACTACAAAGAGATCTGAGAGGATAATTTAAATCCACTCGGGAGTCAATGCTTTCTTTAAATCAAGTTCGAATGCAAGTTTTGTTAAAATCGGTTCTCTGGTACAATCCAATATAAACCGCAGCTATTAAGATTATGAGCATCTCTCTAACACCATCTACTACATTGTTATCCGAACTGAAACCTACTCTAGCTTGCGCAGATGTGGTTTTCAACTTACCACTAAAAGAAGCTTTCACTTATGAAATTCCTCCTCACTTCAATGGCCTGGTTAAAAAAGGGACCAGAGTATTTGTTTCATTTGGGCGACGTCGCCTCACCGGATATGTTGTCGATCTATCAAATAAAAATACAAAAGGAATTACCTTAAAATTAATTGAAGATGTACTCGATAACGAACCGGTCATCTCGGAAGAACTCCTTTCACTTACCCGGTGGATAGCCGACTACTACCATTCGTCTTGGGGTGAATCTATAAAAGCAGCACTACCAGCAGGATTAGATGACACTAATCTAGATAAGTTTTATTTAGCCCAAAAAGGCATCCAAGCCCTTACAGAGGGTTCTCAATCGATACGCGCTACCTGTATCCTACAACTTTTATGGCCAAAAAAATACTTAACCAAAAAACAATTAGAACGTTCTTTGAAAAAAAAATACAGCCCCAGTATTTTAGCGAAGTTAAAACAAGATGGCCTGATAAATGTAGAAAGCCAAATTAAGCGGAGTTCTTTAAATTACACTTATGAAAAGTCTGTTCGTCTCAGACAAGATTTACCCGAAAAAAACGACGTCGAAAAATTATTAAACCGTAGTCCAAGACAACGCTCTATTTACGAATTCATCTGCAAAGGTCCGTCTACTATTTCACAGTTAACAAATGAAATACCGGGGTCTAGGCAAATCCTTAAAAGTCTTACTAAAAAAGGACTACTCGAAATATTTACCGTAAAAAAAGAAAAGGATTCCATCCAATCAAAGTTAGATCCAGGATGGAAGGCTGAAAGTCAACTGCAGTTAAATAAAGAGCAAAAAAATTGCTACCAAAAAATTAAAACTTCAATCGAAGAGGAAATCTTTCAGCCTTATTTGTTAAAGGGTGTTACAGGAAGTGGTAAAACAGAAATTTATCTTCGCTCTATACAACGGGTACTCGATTTACACAAATCGGCTGTGATGATTGTTCCGGAAATTTCACTAACCCCGCAAACAGTGGAACGATTCCAAAAACGGTTTGGTGATCAAGTAGCCATTCTCCATAGTGGTTTGACACAAAAAGAACGTTTTTTTGAATGGAAAAAGATCCAAGATGGAAAAGTTTCTATTGCAATAGGAGCGCGCTCAGCCATTTTTGCCCCTTTTAAAAATTTAGGAATTATTGTAATAGACGAAGAGCATGACACCTCTTACAAGCAGGATTCTTGCCCACGCTATCATGCTAGAGATAGCGCTATGGTGAGGGCGCAGAGGCAAAATGCCGTGGTACTCCTTGGATCAGCAACACCATCTCTAGAATCTATTAAAAATGTAGAACGAGGTAAATATAAGTACCTTTCTCTTGAAAAGCGTGTTCACAACCGCCTACTTCCTATGGTCAAAGTTGTAGACATGAAACAAGAAATGGATTTAAAAAAGAACTTTTCTATTTTTTCTACCTCTCTTAAAAAAGCCCTTAATGAAAGAATTAAACGCGGAGAACAAACATTTTTATTTCTTAATCGAAGGGGCACCGCAAACTATGTTTTTTGCAAGGAATGCTCCTTCACCTTTGAATGTCCTCATTGTAGTGTGACCCTAACCTTTCATGGAAAAAAAAATAGCCTCATCTGCCATTACTGCAATTTTTTTATAAGAAAACCCCAATCCTGCGCCGATTGTGGTGGTCAAGTTATAAGGTTTAGTGGCTTTGGAACACAAAAGCTTGAAGAAGAAACAAAAAAAATGTTTCCAAATGCAAAAATTGCCCGACTTGATCGTGATACTGTAAAAGGACGGGAAACATTCGAAAGCGTGCATCAAAAGATGAACTCTCGAGAAATTGATATACTCATCGGCACCCAAATGATTACAAAAGGACATGACTTTCCCAATGTAACCTTAGTTGGAGTCATATACGCCGATCTTTCACTTCATATTCCTGATTTTCGCTCTGCAGAAAGGTCATTTCAATTGTTAACGCAAGTGGCAGGTCGAGCGGGACGAGGAAAGGTTCCAGGGTTAGTGATTATTCAGTCGTTTTCACCTGACCATTATGTTTTTAAGTTTGTAAAGGAACATGACTTTAATGGTTTTTCAGAAAAAGAACTGGTATTAAGAGAAAAATTAAAATATCCTCCTTTCACTCGCATGATCGCAATGGAAATTGAAAGTGACTATGAAAGAGCGGGGGAAGAACTAGCGCATAAGGTTCAGCGGGTTATAACTCGAATCTTAAAAGGTACTAAAGGAGTTGAAATTATTGGGCCTACACGCGCTGCTCTATACCAAATAAATAATCGCTTTCGCCGCCACTTAATTCTCAGGTCCCATGACTATCGGCAATTGCATTCAGTTTTACATAAACTATACGAAACCACAGAAATCAAAAGCTTATCTAACCCCAAAATAAAACTGACCATAGATGTCGACCCAATTAACCTTATGTAGCCAAAAATATAGGTTCACAAGAAATAATGACATTAATTAGAAAACTTTATGACTGGGTGTTGCATTGGGCCACCACACGCTACGCTATCCCAGTTCTATTTGTAATTTCATTTGTAGAGTCTTCTTTTTTCCCTATTCCTCCAGACATATTATTGATTGCTATGGTAATAGCCGCGCCTGCTGGATGGGTTCGCCTCGCATTAATTTGCTCTATTGGATCAGTCTTAGGAGGAATGTTTGGATACCTCATTGGATATCAGTTTATGGACTTAATTGGAAACCGTATCGTAGAGTTTTATCATTTCCAAGAAAAGTGGGGGGAAATTGGTGTGCTTTATGATAAATATGACGTTTGGGCAGTTATAGTAGCTGGCTTTACCCCACTACCCTACAAAGTTTTCACACTGTCAGCGGGAGCATTTAAAATTAATTTCTCGACATTTGTTTTGGCTTCAGCTGTAAGTAGAGCAGCTCGTTTTTTTCTTGTAGCAGCATTATTATATAAATTTGGTCCACCTTTTAAGGTTCTCATTGAAAAATACTTTAATCTTTTTACCATTATTTTTTCTTTTCTACTGGTCTTTGGTTTTTTTTTATTAAAAGTTATTCTTTAGTTATAAAACGTTATCATGGATAAACATATACTTATCTACACCACAGCCGGCTCTAAAAAAGAAGCAAATAAGCTAAGCGAAGGTCTAGTTAAAAAAAAACTAGCCTATTGCGTGAATACTGTTCCTGCGGTTCAATCAACTTATGTCTGGGAAGACAAACTTTGCATTGATGAAGAGTTTCTTATTATAATAAAAACCCAAGGAAAAAAATTTACTGCTGTAGAAGCATGGATACTTAAAAATCACAGCTACAATGTACCTGAAATAATCGCCACACCTATCATTCAAGGCTCGTCGGATTATCTGAAATGTATTGATAACTGGGTAGATTAACTAATACGCACTATTGGGGTCTCAAATTATGAGCAATCTTATTTTTCAGAAATCGTGGAATATGGCTGAAGGTGAAGCGACTCCAGAGTCGGTCTATATGAATCGACGTGATTTTATAAAAGGAACATCTCTAGTTTCACTAGCTGCCACAGCTTCACTATACGGTTGTGGTATTGGCCCGACTCCAAACCCTAATGCACCCATAGAATGGTCGACAAACGAAAAAAAAATCTATCCTGTCAAGCGTAACAAAAAATATGTACTTGACCGAAATATATCGGAAGAAGCAATTGCATCAAGTTTTAATAATTTTTTTGAGTTTAGTGAATTTAAAAACGATCCAAAACTACATGCACAGTCTTTATCTACGCGTCCTTGGGAGGTGAAAATTACTGGCCTTGTTAATAAGCCAAGATCTTTTGACATTGATGATTTCTATCGATTATTACCTATTGAAGAACGTTTGTATCGGTTAAGGTGCGTAGAAGCTTGGGCGATGGCGGTTCCATGGACTGGATTTTCACTGAAATCTTTACTAGATATAGTTGAACCGCAACCAAAAGCAACCCATATTGCTATGACTACCTTTTACAAACCTTTTACAGCTCAAGGTCAATTGGCATTTTGGCGCCCATGGCCCTATACAGAAACACTTACTATAGAAGAAGCAAAGAACGAACTCACCTTTATGGCTCTTGGTATGTATGGTCATCCTCTTAGAAAGCAACATGGAGCTCCTATAAGGATGGTAGTACCTTGGAAATATGGCTATAAAAGTATTAAGTCCATCGTAAAAATCGAATTACTTAGTCACCAACCTCCAACTTTCTGGAATTCGGTGATACCTTTAGAATATAGCATTGAAGCTAATGTTGACCCTAAGGTTAATCACCCACGTTGGTTGCAGGCAACAGAAAAAATGATAGGTACTGGTGAGGTGCACAAAACTAAGCTATACAACGGTTATGAAAAACAGGTCGCTCACCTTTACGTATGATTTTTATTATTTCATAGTTTAAAACAACAAGGATAACTTTAGTCTTTTGTTGTTGTATTATCATTTTTTGCGCAACGAAACCCAAAATTTTTAAATCGAGCTCCTGGTAAATCCCAGTTTCGGCGGGTGACACGAAGTCCTTCTGGCTTATCCATAAAAGACCCCCCTCTAAGAACTCGGTGCTTACCATTGAAAGGGCTTTTCGGGTTACTTGATGACCTACCCTGATAATAATTTTCCTTATACCAGTCTGCGGTCCACTCCCAAACATTTCCAGATATATCATAAAGACCATATTTATTGGGTTTCTTTTCTCCAACTGGATGAGTTTTATATTTAGAGTTATCCCAATGCCAAGCAAATGAATCATCTGGTTCGGGACCCCAGTAAAACAGTTCACCTGTCATGGCTCTAGCCGCTTTTTCCCACTCAGCTTCAGTTGGCAAACGTTTTCCAGATTCATTGCAGTAATCTCTTGCTTGATACCAGTTGACGTGGTCGACGGGCAAGCTTCCTCCTCGAAACTCAGACGAATGTTTTTTGAAAATTTTTAAAAAATCTTTTTGGGTTACTTCATATATATCAATAAAAAAAGGACTTATAAATATTTTTTTCTTAGGTCTCTCATCATTAAATCCATCAGAACCTGAAGTGTATTCTCCTCCAGGAATTAGAACCATCCCAGAGGAAGTCGAGCTTTCTGCTATAAGGGTATTGAATAAAATAGTATTAAAAAAATAGAAACAAACCGTCAAAAATAATAATAATTTTATTTTTTTCATTATTTTTTAATAAAAAGAGAAGCTTGCGCTCCTATAAACCCGGCAATGGCAGCGCCAGTACCAGATGCTATAATCAAAATATCTCGATCACCAGCTTGATATCCAAAATAGGCACCGACCAAAGAACCAAAACAAACTATAAATAAATAAAATCGCCCGCCAATCCAACCAACTAAAGTTCCTGTTAACAGGCCAAAAGTACCGGCAATAAACATAGTCAGAGGGCTATTTATTACAACACCAATCAATATGCCAGTCATACCCATTAACAAACCACCAAGAACAACATCATTGTTTAATTTTATTTGAGGCAAAATATTAGCTCTCTTTTAATATCCTGTAATTTAAAAACCTGTATAGAAAAACATCCTATTATGATTTTTTTGTAATGAAAATAGTTTTCCTCTAGATTTAAATGCAAACTCGTAGACTCTAGTAGAGTCATAATATATTTGTGCTAAAATAAAAATACTACTAATAAAGGTCTAAAATGATTCCAGTTTTATTAATTGCAGCATTATTTATTACTTCCAATTTAAATAATTATGCACACGCCTCTGATCCATCCAATCAACTCGGAACAGTATATTTCCCAACGTCTGGATCAGAAAAATCGCAGCAACATTTTATTAGAGGTGTCGCCGCCCTTCATTCTTTCTGGTATACGGAAGCCATCGATTCATTTAAGAAGTCAACAAATGCTGACCCTAGTTTTTCAATGGGCTATTGGGGTGAAGCTATTGCATATAATCGACCTCTTTGGGAAGAGCAAGATATTAAATCTGCAAAGACTGCGCTTTCAAAAATAAACAACATATCAACGTTAACTATTCGTGAGCAACACTATATCAATGCTGCTCAAATTTTATATAGCGATGACAAAAAATCAATACGAGACAAAGCATATTCAAGTGCTATGGAAAAAATCTACCGCAGTTATCCAGAAGATATAGAAGCTGCATGTTTTTATAGTTTGTCACTTCTGGGTGTCGCAAGAAATCTTAATGATAAATTACATTTACAGATAGAATCGGGCGCTATAGCTTTAGAAGTTTATCAGAAAAATCCTAATCACCCCTGCGCAGCGCACTATGCAATCCATGCATTTGACAGTCCTGACCTTGCAAGGCTTGCCTTACCGTCTGCTCGACGCTACGCAAAGATTGCACCTGCATCCCATCATGCTCAACATATGCCCGCACATATTTTTGTGCAACTTGGGATGTGGAATGAAGCGAGAGAATCTAATGAAGCCGGATGGGAAACCTCTGTCAACTGGGTTGAGAAAAAGGGCCTCCCTAAAAGTATGCGCGATTATCACAGCTTACAATGGCTTCACTATGTCTATCTTCAGCAAGGACTAGAAAAAAAAGCAGATTCTATTTTTAAAATACAACTAAAAGATATGCTAGATGGAATAAAAGCTGCTGAAGAATTCAAACCTAAGCCCAACTTAAGGGCCGGAAAATATTTTTACAGAATGCTGGCAGCCTCTATAATTGAAACCGAACAATGGGGGAAAGTTGATCAAATTAACCCACCTGATGGTTGGAAACCAAAACAATATTCAGAGGCAGGATACAACTTTGTCAGAGGATTCGCAGATGCCATGCAAGGCAAATCTCAAGCAAATGAATACGTCGCAAAACTGAGTACATTTAGAAATACACAAATTAATAAAAATTATTTCACTAGATCTGAAAATATTGAGGTGTGGGAGTTGGAAATAAAAACGGCGATCAAGCTTTATCAGAAAGATTATATTTCCGCTATTAAGTTAGCTAAACAAGCCACCTTAATCGAAGCCAATCTTCCAGCGCCGTCAGGTCCGCCACGTATTCTCAAACCCACTTACGAATTATTGGGCGAGGTCTATTTAAAAGCTAATGAACCTTTAAAAGCAAAAGAAAATTTTGCGATCTCATTGCAACGGCATCCCAAAAGAATCCGCTCTTTAACCGGATTGGCTCGCTCTGCTAAACTGAGCGGTAATACAAAAGAGGCGAAAGAACATTACAGCCAACTCATGCTAATTTTACGACACGCAGGACAAGAACACCCTGGACGAGTAGAAGCAAAAATTTTTCTAGAACAGACTAAAAATCAAGATTAGGTCTATTGAAACAGATGAATTAAATTTTAATTTAGGTTACCCCTGCATGTAGCTATATACACCCGGTTAATATCTGCGTAGGGTTGGATTTCCAAGGCTGACTTAAAACTCTCAATTGCCTCAGAGTAACGAGCAACCTTATATAGACACAACCCCTTTCCATGCCAAGCCCCAAAGTGATTAGGGTTCATTCCCAGAGTGACTTCACATTCTTTAATTGCTTCCTCGTAATCTTCCGTTATATAAAGAACTGTCGCTAATTTATTATGAGCCTCCGCAAAATTGGGGTATTTTTTAATAATACTCTCAAAGTGAAATTGGGCCTGCTCAGGACTCTTTTGGTCCATTAAGTCCACCCCCTTTTGTATCTCTAACTCTCCTTGTTCTCCTGCTTCAAGGTACCAAGAACTCCATAACGCCATTGTTGCCGATTGTCGTTGCTCAGGTATTTGACTATGTAAGTCTGCTAATAATTTTTCTATTTTATTCATAGTTCCTGTTTGCAGTTTTTTAAACTAATTTATGCCAATTTGACGAATATAACATTTATAATTAATCTAGTTATGTATTTCATGTTCTAACTTTAACCGTTTAAAGAGTAAAGTTAAAAAAAATAAAAAAGTTTGGCTATTCATAATTAAAGGACATATAGTTTATTTAATTAAATAACTTATGACATCTATTTTCTACGGGGGTAACTTATGAGGCACGAGAAAACTCAACCAATGCAATCTACCAAAGACAAGTCTAATAATCTTTGCAAAAAAAATCAGCAACCATTCTCTCTTTTTTTAAGTTCTATTTTTACAGCTTTTTTCTTCTCCCTGATATGTTTTGTTAGTACAAGTGCTGCTGGAGAAGTTTGGGTTGCTAATATGAAAGGTGCAAATGTAGAGGTTATAGATACTAGTTCTAATAAAATCATAAAGACAATTGCAACTGGTGCTGGTGCGCATAATGTGACCTTTAGCCCTGATGGTAAGCTAGCTTATATCGCCAATTTGGGTACTAATAGTATAACTATTATAGATACTGCCACAAAAGAAAAATTAGCTGATGTAGTAACGGATATCAAAGCTCATGATGTTGCAGTGTCTCCCGATGGAAAAATCGCTGTTTCTTGCAATGTTGGAGCAGGCAATATTACCTTCATTGATGTCGCATCAAAAAAAGCTACTCATACTATGTCTACTGGGAAAAAAGCTATTACCGCTGTTTTTTCTCCTGATGGAAAAACTTTGTATGTAGCTAATGCGGGTGATGCAACGATTTCGGTGGTTGATGTGAACACTAAGAAAATCGTCAAGACCTTTACAGGAGCCAAAGGAGTCATGGCAATCAAACCCACTGCCAATTTTGACCAGCTTTGGCTTAATGATCCTACGGATGATAAATTATTACTAATGAACCCAAAAACTGGTTTGATTGAGGCTTCAATCGATGTGCCTGGAGAACCTCATGGGTTAGTGCTTAGTCCCGATGGTAAAACAGTATACGTAGGTCAAAGAAAACTGAATCAGATATCTATGATCGATACCACTAGCCGGAAAATAGTTAAAACAACTCCTATCGGACAACGCCCAGACATGCTGGCTATTAGTTCAGATGGGAAAACTATTTTTGTTGCTATCAGAGATGAAAACAAACTTGCTGTAGTTTCAGCCGCAGACCTTAGTGTTAAAACTAAAATAAACACAAGTGGAGAAACACATGGAGTCGCTTATAGAGACTAAAAGCTCGATTTAATCTTATTTGGAGAACCCCCTCCCCTGGTGGGAGGGGGTATATTTTAGAAGCGAATTAGTAAAAAGCTTAAAGGCTCTTAGAGACTTTATCCAAACTAGCTTTTGCGTCACCAAACAACATGCGTGTGTTTTCTTTAAAGAATAGGGGGTTTTGAACACCTGCGTATCCAGTAGCCATACCTCGTTTTAACACAATTGTTATTTTACCCTTCCAACATTCAAGAACGGGCATTCCTGCAATTGGGCTGTTGGGATCGGTTTGTGCGGAAGGGTTAACTATATCATTTGCCCCAATCACAATTGACACATCAATATTAGGAAAGTCATCATTGATCTCATCCATTTCATAAACAATGTCATAAGGCACTCTAGCCTCAGCTAATAAAACATTCATATGCCCTGGCATGCGACCGGCAACTGGATGAATCCCAAATCGAACATTTATCTTTTTACTTTGTAGAGTTTTTGTAATCTCGCACACAATATGTTGGGCTTGCGCAACTGCCATTCCATAACCAGGGATAATCATAACCTCTTTAGCCTCAGTCAATAAACTAGCAACATCTGGTGCTTCTAAAGCTATAACCTCGCCCTGATCAACATCTGCGCTAGGGGAAGAACCACCTGATGTAGTACCAAAGCCCCCGGCTATTACTGCTATAAATTTTCTATTCATCGCACGACACATAATGTAACTCAGGATGGCACCACTGCTACCTACTAATGCGCCTGTTACAATCAAAAGGTCATTACTAAGCATAAATCCTGTTGCCGAAGCTGCCCACCCAGAGTAACTATTGAGCATCGAAACAACCACCGGCATATCTGCACCACCAATAGCCACGACCATATGAATACCAAACAGCAATGCTATCCCCGTCATGATCAATAATGGGTTTAACCCGCTACCCGCTGCTGATTGATCAATAAACATAGAACAAAGGTAAACTGAAGCCAATAACAATCCAAGATTAAGCCAGTGTCGAGCAGGCAGAAGCATCGGATTTCCCCCTATCTTGCCACTTAGCTTACCAAATGCGATCAGCGATCCCGAAAACGTAATGGCTCCTATAAGAATGCCTAAATAAGTTTCAATATCATGAATGGTTAATTCTACACCTGCATAATGTTCTAACCGGGTTGGATCCATGAAGTTAGCATAACCAACCAATACTGCCGCTAAGCCAACAAGACTATGAAGAATTGCCACTAACTCTGGCATCTCCGTCATTTTAACGCGCTTAGCTAAAATTAATCCAATAGAACCACCTATTAACAGACCACCAATAAGAATTTCGATATTAGAAGTAACAGTAGCAATTGTCACTATAAGAGCGATTGCCATTCCTGTCATACCAAATATATTTCCACGACGTGACGTTTCCTGATTACTCAAACCACCAAGAGCTAAAATAAACAGAATAGTTGCCCCAACGTAAGAAGCAGTAACAATACCTTCACTCATTTACTTCTCTCCTATCTGCGAAACATTTCGAGCATGCGGCGCGTTACCGCAAATCCGCCCACTATATTAATTGCTGTAATCGTGGTAGCAAACCCTGCAATCCACGTAATCATGTTCTCTCCTGAACTTATCTGCAAAATAGCCCCGATAACAATAATACTGCTGATAGCATTAGTCACACTCATTAGTGGTGTATGAAGAGCTGCTTTCACATTCCATATGACCATATAACCCACAAAACAGGCTAGAACAAACACGGTAAAATGAGCCATGAACGACGCCGGTGCCACAGCTCCAAGCCCTAACAAACCTAAACCCCCAACTAAGAAAGTAACCAAGGGCCCCAACCACGAAGGTTTCTCTACAACCACTTGATTAGGAGTTGTATCTGTTGATTTTTCTTCAGCTTTAGAAGGTGGTGCTACAGATAATTTTGGTGCAGGCGGAGGCCAAGTCACTTCTCCATCTTTAACGACGGTTGCTCCTCGAACCACTTCGTCTTCCATATCGACAACAATATTGCCATCCTTCTCCTTACACATGTCAGTTAAAAGGTGGCGTAAATTGGTCCCATATAACTGACTTGACTGCGTGGCCAAGCGGCTAGGTAAATCTGTATAACCAATAATTGATACTCCATGAACCTTTTTAACTATCCCCGCTTCCGATAACTTGCAATTGCCCCCCTGCTCAGCAGCAAGATCAACGATAACGCTACCGTCTTTCATAGACACAACCATTTCTTCTTTAATCAACTCCGGAGCTGGTTTCCCTGGAATCAAGGCAGTGGTTATTATGATATCAACCTCTTTTGCCTGTTCTGCAAATAAAGCCATTTCAGCTTCTATAAATTCCTTACTCATAACCTTTGCATACCCCCCAGTTCCCGAACCTTCTTCTTCAAAATCGAGTTCTAAAAATTCTGCATTCATACTCTCAACTTGTTCCTTAACTTCTGGTCGAGTATCGAAAGCACGTACAATCGCTCCCATACTTTTAGCTGCCCCAATTGCTGAAAGTCCGGCTACACCTGCCCCAATTACCATGACTTTGGCTGGTGGGATTTTACCTGCTGCAGTGATTTGACCGGTGAAAAACCTACCAAAGTGTTGGGCTGCTTCAACCACCGCACGATATCCTGCAATATTTGCCATTGAGCTAAGCGCATCCATTTTTTGGGCACGAGAAATTCGTGGCACGCTATCCATAGCCAGGGCAGTTACCTTCTTGTCAGCCAAGCTTTTAAGTAATTCAGGATTTTGCGCTGGCCAGAGAAAGGTAATTATTACCTGTTTTTCATGAAGCAAGTCTATTTCTTCAGTATTAAGTTTGGAATTAAACTCTGGTGCTCGAACTTTTAAAATAATATCACTCTCTTCCCAAATTATTTTTGCACCTTCCTTAATCGTTGCACCTGCCTCGGTGTAAGAAGAATCAGAAAAATTAGAACCGGCTCCAGCCCCTGATTCAACCGCAACTTCAAAACCTAACTTAATGAGATGCTTGGTGACATCGGGAGTCGTTGCCACCCTTTTTTCACCATCGTGAACTTCTTTTGGGACACCAATTTTCATAACTTCACACTTTCCTAAGGATTTATTCGAAAATAGTAAATGCCAATAATAAACAAACCAAAACGAATATCAACGAAAAACATCAATTCTATGCAAAAAATATA
>Ga0115000_10003008_pt1 | contig 14203 bp, 10 predicted proteins | sample ArcticOcean_MG_C_6_FD_89690 | JGI IMG/M metagenome (GOLD analysis project Ga0115000, IMG submission 89690) | Marine microbial communities from western Arctic Ocean - ArcticOcean_MG_CB8_128 | ecosystem: Environmental > Aquatic > Marine > Oceanic | place: Arctic Ocean: Canada Basin | collected...
CTTTTTCTTTATCATATCCTGGAAAATCTTAATGTCCTTTAAAAGTAGCTTTTCTTGTTTCTTGGCATTATTATTGATTATTATGATATTATTTTCATTCATCCTAATAAGTTCCCTTAGCCTCTGGACTCTCTTCACCTCCACCATAGATAGTATTTCATCATTAGCCATTCTATCCCTGAACGCCTTCTCTTCTGCTTTATCTACTACTAAGGTTTTTCTGTAAGCTAATTCATCTAACTTTACCTTTTTCCAGATTATATCTATCTCTTCTTGTTTATCTTTAACTAAACTTCTCTCTGCTCTAGTGTTATTAATAAGACCTAGTATCTCCAACAATTCCTCATTACTAGCAATCTCTAAATCAATATTTCCAATAAGCTCTGGGTAATCTTGATTTAATTTTCTTAATAAATCTACCCTTTCTGTATTCTCCACATTCATAGTTGCCACAGACATTATATCTTTTTCAAACGAATCGTGCATCCTATCCATTTGATGAACTACAGCACTTGTCTCATCTTTTGTTTTTGTTAGCCAACCTACAAGAGATCCAATCGCTACAATAATAAGTCCAACTCCTGTACTAGCTAAAGCCATCTTCAACCCCCTTAAAGCCATAGTAACTCCTTTTACTGAGAATCCAAATGTTCTAAAACCAACAGTTACCATTTTTAAACCAACCGTTAATCCTTTAAAATTAAGAGCAATACTTAGTGTAGATAGTTTTAATAAAGCAAACCTTACTAAAAGAGCTTTTACTACGGTTGTTGCCATAGAAAAGGCTGTGGAAAGTCCAGTCATAAATTTCTCACTAGAGGCTAATCCTTGCACCCATTCAGTTAAAGAGTATATTGATTGTCTCATTGAATTTTCAAAAACCCCACCAATAGCAACTCCTAATCCCTCTGTTGCTGATTTTAATAATGTGAAATCTCCCTCAAGAGTATCTAATCTTATTTGAGACATTCTTGAAACAGCCCCTTCTGCATCATGTAATGTACCTAACTGATCTCCTAACCCCTCAATATTTCCTAGAAGTGCTAAGAAAGCGGGAGCAGAACGCTTATCTAATAAAGTAACAGCCTCAGTTAATCCAAAAGATTCATCCTTCATACCTTTTAGAGCATCAATAAATTGAGGCAATCCCTGAACTGTTTTTCCTAGTTTCTTGTTTAATTTAGAATTAGCATCCCCTAGCCTTAACATTATATTTTTTAAAGCATTACCCGCAATAGAACCATGTAGTCCGTTGTCTGCAAGTTTTGCCAACATAGCAGATGTTTCTTCAATAGTAAATCCAGCAGCTTTAGCCACTGGAGCTACAAACTTCATAGACTCTCTAAATCTATTGAGATTTAATGCGGAACTTGTAAATGATGCTCCCATTATATCAACCACTCTTGTTGTATCAGCGGCATCTAATCCAAAAGCCCTAATAACAGCCCCAGATGTTTCGGCAGATGACTTTAACGACTCACCTGTAGCGGCTGCCAACATTATTGTTCCTTGCTGGGCTGCAACTATTTCATCAGCTGTAAAACCAAGTCTAGCATATTCTTCTTGTAGTTCACCAACTTGTTTCGCTGTAAAAATAGTTGATCTACCTAACTCTAAAGCGGTATCGTTTAATTTCTCAAACTCCTTTCCAGTGGCACCAGATATTGCTTTAACAGCAGCCATTTGTTGTTCAAAATTAGAAAAAGAAGTTATGATTCCTCTCATCCCTCCAAGTATAGCTCTAAAAGCAAAAGCAGAAACAATAGCGATACTTGCAGAACGAAAAATAGCTACCATTCTACCACCAGTAGCATTTAGAGCTTTAGCTTGAACATTAGCCCCTCTTAATGCGGATGTGTTCTTTTTCATTGTACTACCCATTACAGATATTTTCTTGGCTTGTGCAGAGTAAGCTAGAGTATTCGCTTTAAGACTCTTTAAGTTCATATTTGCCCTTTCTAACTGGCTATTTAATTTTAATAATTGAGTTAAATCTGCTTGGAAACTATATATTGTTGCTGCCATTATTTATTATTTTTTTAATATCCTCCCCCTGAACCACCCCCTGATCCTGAAGAACTACCCGAGCCTACACCTTTTATTCTTGTGCTACCTGGATTTTTTTGTAGATAAACTTTTTTTATTTTTACTTCTGTTGCATCAGAATCCTCTTCGGTTGGATTGCTTACTGTGTCATCATAAACTAATTCGTGAACAATTCCATCTAATTCCTGAACAACCAACTCACCTCCATGCACTTCAATTTCACCATCACTTGTTACTTCAAAAGCTGTGTTTGTATTTTTAGGGCTAGTACCAGAGCCTACTTGGAATAAAGCCTGTGGATTCGGATTGTTATAATTACCAACTACTGTTTGCATAGCATTAGCTGTAACTCCATGTCCAAGAGCTATACCTCCCCCTAAAGATATGTTCCCAGAATTATTATCCAATGCTGCTCCTCCTTGTTCCCTTTTACTTATAGCACTATATGTTTGAACATTAACCCCCTTATCAACTTTTGATGGGATTTGCTCTCCAGTTAATTTCTTTTTCCCTTTCACTCCTCCTCTGACTTCTGGACTCATTTTAGCAAAATCTACTGCTTGTTTCCACTCAAGTAATTCAACTGTGGTTAATCCCTCTTGATTAGGCTTATAATCTTTTATTTTATTTACAGTCCAATATGTTGAAACCCCATGTATCTTTAGGTGTATTAAATCTCTATAATCAAAACTTGCTATATCATTTGGGGTTAAGTTCATTTTACAAGTCCTTAATGCTGAGCCACCATTCATTTTCATATATGCTGTATGCCAATACTTTTGATATAATCCAGGGCTTACATTACCCATCCCATCATCATACTCCCCCCAAGAAAGATTATATGGATCAATCCCAACATTCTTCTTGTAATCATTTATCCAATTTGAGTGTGGGTATGTAGTCATGTTTTTTGCCCCTGATTCTTCAAAATACCAAATAACACAATCTGTAGCACATTCGGCAGCTTGACTTCCAGTTCCATCTATCAACCTACCATTTAAAAGGCTATAATGATTTAATATACGCAAATCAGACTTCGGGTATTCTACATAAGGAGGTCTCCAAGCAGAACTACCATTAGTATGTCCTCCTCCGTCCATCCAGATAACAGCCATACAAGGACTATTATTCCAATTACCATCATCACCTCTCCAAGCCATATCCCCCCAACCATGACCATTTGGACAATATGGATGAGTTGGTGAGTGTATTCCTGGATTAGTTAATGTTCCATAAGTGCTGAATCTTAATGTTCTTGCAAAAAATTCTGTTCCTAATTTTAACTCTTCTTTTCTAAACTTCTCATCATTATATTGTGTGTGTGATTTATAAACATTATAACCATTGGAATCTCTCCAGGCTTGGACACCATTCATCCCTACATCAGAAGTGTCCTCGGCATACTCAAAACTAACATTTCTAGCCAACTCTTCTATTATATATTTATCTGTCCAGCTTGTTGCATCTAATTTATCACTCCAATCTAATTCATTCCCTGAACCGAAAAAATCATCATAAGTCTCACAATAAACAGTTTTTGATTCCTCATCTGCTGTCCATTGTAGATTAAACATTTCTGTTAATCCTTGTATATAATCTATTTGTTTAGTTCCACAATCAAGAATTTTACTGAAGTTTACAAGTTGTGGAGGTGGGGAGGTGTTTGCATTTGGAAAAACTAAAACATCTATCTCGGTACAATCCATCCAAACCGCATATAAATTAGAGAAGTTTTTACCTGTAACCTTTATACTAATTATATCATTTTGATTTAGGTACATTGTTTTACTCTCATTAATGCCATGTTGGTGATCACTAGTTCCACATCCTGCTCCTAAATCACTATCTGCAACTCCATTTATATAGATACGAGCTTGAATATTAGCCCCACCACTAAAGTAATTATGAGACATATATACAAAACAATCTATGGTTATATCATAATCACCACTAAAAGGAACATTATAACCTCTATTAGAGGCTCCCGCAAATGTATTAACACCACAACCATTCATATTATTACTAACATCACTTGAAACATTTAAACAAGGCCACCAACTTCTATCGTGCCCTCCTGCTGGTATTTTACCTCCACTTTTAAAGTCTCCTCCACAAGCCCCTCCTGGATGTTCTGCGTGTGCAAGATGAGAACTACCATCCCCTACCATAGAGTTAGGGTCGGTATTGTAATAATTTTCTCCTGATCCAAATGGATGGCATAAAAGACTTGCTGTTATACTCTCCCAGAATTTACTATCTAAACTATAACCTGCTGAGTCAAATATTTTATATACTAATCTCCTTGTATATAGAAAAGGATGAAAGTCAAAAACATCATGCCTATGGTCTATCCCTAAACTTTGCCTATGATATTCACCATAACTCGCTACTCCCCAAAAATAATCTTCAGCGTATTTAACTCCACTACCCATAGCCCCAGCTCTATCAAAATGGTATGGTTTGTTTTGATTCCAACTATTTATAACGGTTTCTCTATCTTTTACTTGTGGCTCGTATGTTTGTATAACAAGATCACACATCTCTTTATTTCCTATCGCTTTAGACCAATCTATAGTGTCCTCAATAATGTGGCATTTGTAATAACCTCCCTTGCCAGTAACATGTTGTTCTACTCTCATTAATCCATTAAAAACAACAATACCATTACTTCTTATTCTCCCTTTCTTCCATTCAATATTTTGTCTTTCAGAGCCAGTAGCAATCATACTACCTAGTATTTGCTCGTTATGAGAAGATGCTGGGATATTAAATGTCTTAGAAAATCCTGCTGTTCTTTTTGTTATATCACTTAAATCCCCAACTTGAAAAGTTAATGACAAGGGCACTTTATTGCTTTCTAAAACATCTAAATATTCCCAATCATAAATAGGTGTTTCATAGGTGTAATTACCCGCATATATAGGCTCTACTACTGTAGTAACCTCAGGTCTCATCTTTTTAATCTCAAGTTTTGATATATGACAACTAGCAGTTAATACTCCAGCATTTGGCTTTGCAGTTAATATTTTAATCCCTCCTGCTGCGAAATAGAAAAAATTATCTTCACCTGCATCAGAGTAACTAGCCTGTCCTGGAACGGAACCATCAGCTCCACAAGTGTAATTAGTAGAACCATTTGCGTTCCATCCACTACAATCTCTCCATCTACCTGTTTTCATAAGAGCAGCTAAACAAAATCTATACTCTCCTACGGATTTTATGTTTTGAGGATTAGTAGGTGTTAATGCAACATTAGCAGCCGTTCCTTCGTGTATTTCAATCTCACAATCAATTATACTACTAACCTCCACTAATAATTCATAACAGTCTAAATCAGCAGCCTCCCAAAAGACTCTATCTCTAATTCCTAACCCTCCTACTGTATCATAAATATCATGTTTCCTGTGATCAGAATATGAATCCTCATAAGAGATACAGGTTGATTTTTTCTCACCATTATATTGCCAATCAAATCCAACACCTCCTGATGCCCAATTTCCCGAATGTTGATAGCGAGATATATACCAAGTATAAATCTCATCATGATCCATTGCGTTCCACCAAGTATCACAAAGGGTAGAGAGATCATCAAAGTGGTCATCACCAGTACCTTTGATTAAAAGTTTTGGTCTTGGATCTCCATTATGACTTGTATAAAGAGGGTAAATCTCAATCTCAATACCATCAACATCCTGCCAAACAGGATTGTAAGAAGAACAGTTGTGCCCCCAAGTTTTAAAACTTACCCAATCCCCCGCATTAAGATTTACTTGGTGGTTTTCAGTATGCCAAGCTGTAGTTCCACTATAACTTCTCTGATGATAAAAAGCTGATTGATTACTATTGTTTACAAAGATAGAGGCTTTTAACCAAGCACCACAACCTGATGAACTATAAGATTGATGTAGCCCATATTTACAGTTTATCTGATAAGTTCCACTAAAAGGAACTTTATAACCCTTATTATGATTACCTCCAAATCCAGCAGAATTACAAGTACCGTATTTATTCCCACTCATAGTTCCTCCCTCACATCTATTCCCAGGGTCAAGTGAAACATTCAAGCAAGGGTACCAGGTTCTATCATATCCATTAGCTGGTATTTCACCAGAACCACAATTATAATTTCCTAAACTAGTTCCACCACCCGTTGCTCTCATCTCACTTAAAGCTCTAGTATTGTCTTTCACATAATCAATACAATCTGCAATTATAGTTCGTTGTCTCTTCTGATCAATTGATGTGATAGCCCCTTGCATGAGTTTGAAATAAAGGGTAGAACCAGGTAGGGATTCCTTTTTTCCCCTATAAGGAACCATTGGCTGTCCATTTGGTGCTCCAGTCCACTTGCCCTGATTTCCATAACCCCAGCTTTGATTTGAAGGGTAGAAGTCCACATTTTGCCCATTATCTCTCATGGTCATGGCAATACACTTATCACTTCCAGGAGTTAATTGGTGTTCCTGTTCATCAATCATAACACTTGGATAACTATTACCTGTAAGAACTAAAGGAAAGAAACTAACAACAGTATTTCCAACACCTTCTACCTTCCTAAACCCATCTCCCTTCCAATGTGATTTATCATCATCATCTGGTAGTATATTTTTATTTCCGTCATCTACACAGCCAACAAAAGTCGTTACATCATTATATCCTACAATTACTTGTAATAATTGCTCCTGTGATGAGCCTAAATCGGCTATCTCTATTATAGTGGTATATGGGTGTATGTTATATGACATTATCCTCTTTGTGTTGTTCTTGGATTAGCTAATTCGTATTTTAATTCTATAAAATGGTGGTTATCTTCCGAGTTGAATGTTGTATAACTTCCTGGAATAATATTAACAGGTATCTGATGACTCCCAAAATTTCTTGACTGTGGGTTTACCGATTTAACCTCTACCCAAACCTCTGGGCTTGTTGCTAACTCTTCTAACCATAAAGCTGTAAGTTGGTTTACAGGTTGAGATATAACCCCCGTTACATCGGTTCTTTTTGTCCATAAATTCGTGATTCCCCTAGATCCTCTTGGTGAATAACCACTAGAATCATTAAATTTCTCATACCTAGAACCAGCAACTTTAACACTTTTATCTTGAGTTCCATAAAAATTAAACCAATCATATCCTCCTAAAGCATTTTTCCAATGAAATCTTATCCTTTCATCTTTTGGAGATAGTGAGCAAGGCCCTAAACCATTTCTTACATCAGAATAATTCACCGCTTGGTATCTAATCATTGATGTACCCTGACTATCCTCATATCCCCAAGAATTAAAATTACTAGCTTGAGAACTATTATGAGATGCAATAGTCAAGAGAACACCAGATGAAACTAAATTACCACTAGCATCTATAATGCTATTAAATGAAATACCCATGTGAAAGGTTATAAAGTTCTCCATAGCAAGAGGATGCCATTGAATCTTATGCATCTCTACAGCTGCATTAGAATATACTAAATCAAAACCATAACCAGAAACTATTACACCATCTAAATTTTTAACCAAAACTGTGCAATAGTTCTTTACTTTTGTTGAATTAAGATAATAAACTGATGGATGCCAACTATCTTCCATATCAACCGATATACCAAATCCATCTGGCTTTGCATCATAGACACTATTATTCACATGGCTAAACCCCCCTACATCTTGCATAGGATCATCTAAGGCAAGAGTTGGGAAAGGCATATTTGTCAATGGCATACAGGTTGGCTGCGCTGCTATATTACCATTTTTACTAAGTACATATTTATCTATCTGTGTATAACCACCCCCATGTTCTGTACTTGTTTTTTCATCTGTATTCGCCCCAATAACAATACATGAGCGGCTATCTTCACCACTTCCCATATCATCAAGAATTTGTCCTACAGCTGTAGAACTATATCTAACTGGCCAAGCGTGAACATAAAACCTACATGACTCCCCTACATCTGGAGGAAGAGTCCACCCTGGAAAGGTAAAGAGATGAGACATTGATGTAGATACATAAGGTCTGCAATACTCCATTATATTCATACTATAACTAGTTGGTTGATTAGTTTTTTGGTAAGCGTTTATTAAAACACCTGTACTCACCCAAGAACCACTACCAGCAGTTGGTTTCATAAAAAGTTCTCCCCTTATGAAAGCAACATCTGGATCACCACATTGAATCTCTAATATTATAGGGCGATATGCTGTGTAAAAATTTCTTGTTAAATCTTTTGAAAATGAAATATCTCTTGCTGCCATAGTTATGGTATTTTTCTGTTTAATATAGACTCAACATCTAAATCTATAGCTGTCATGGTATCTAATGCCATTTGCCCAGTTAATTGACTATCTATATCCTCTTTAATGTCTGTTATCCAGCCTGGATTAGCTGGGGCTTTATTTTCTGCTTTTTGTTTATGTGCTATAGCAAAAGCTATTTTTGTTGCGGCTTTCCAATCACCACCTGTGTATTTTTTTGCAGCCCATCTTGTTAATCCTAAAATATATTGACTAGGTTTTTTCTTTGTTGGCTTTTTTGATTTAGGTTTTTTAAAAGGAATGTCTGTAAACCCCTCATCAAGAAGTAATCCATAGTCTGCTGACTGTAATTCTAATTTAACCAACATAGCGTTCATATCTACTTTAAACTCAATACTATCTTTAAGTTCCCCATAAGTATTCATTGATTTATTTCCATCTCTCTTTTTAGATAATTGCTTTTTAGCAATCTTTTCAGCCATCTTTCCTGATCGCTGCACCATTCCCATTATGTTAGTTAAATTTGCCATTATTATGCTGGATTTGTAGTTTGCCCACTTGGGAATACTGGGGGGAATACAGGGTCGGTATCAACACAAGGTTCTGCCCCTTCTCCATAACAACAACTACCATCATCTGTTCCAGCAGATGGATCGTAATTAACAGCTAGAGGGTCGGTACAACCACAAGCCCCAAAATAAGGAGCACAAGGTTCGTTACACTCTCCTCCAGGATTAGGAGGCCCTCCACAAGGCTCAAGAGTTACTGCTATATTAGCTATAGCATCAAATTGCACCTGAAGGGTTACTAAATTATCATTAAAAGTTCCTTTATCTCTAATTATTTGTACTTTATGTTTTGGGATATGAGGTTTACAGTCTCCACCACCACTAATCCCTAAGGCAAGACACCCTAACATATTCCATAGTTTGATTTCAAGCTCTGACATTATTTGGATAACATCATCATCAAAAACTTGAACCCCCTGTGTACTTCCTTTTGCAAGTGGTCTAGCTAATATTATTCTAAAGGTATATACCTCATCAATACCCTCTTTAATAGTAGTTGTTGGGTAGTCAATGTTTAATAAATCATAACAAATATTATGATCAAAGTTTATGCTTGTTGGTTTACCTAGTTTAACGGTACAAAATCCAGCGGCTGTTGCACAGCTTTGGAAGTCTGCCATTAATGATGTTAAATTATATTCTGGATCGTATGTGCTCATTTTATATTGTGTTTGTTTTTTTATTTATATCATGTAGCTTTGCTTCAAAGCTGTTATAAGCTGATTTATAAGATAAATATGTTAATATTTCATATAATTTAGTTATTAATACACTTTCTACTGCGCTAAGGTTGTCTTTCGTAAAAATTCCATCCCTAGATACATCATAAACAGAGTTTAACCATCCATAACCATCTATTGTTCCTTTGGTTGCAATTCGGGCCTTGGGGTCTCCTCCTTCCCCTGAGAGATTAGGAAACTTAACATCAATCTCTGCTCTAACTTGTTCAAAAAAAAACCGACATCCCAAATGGTTGCCATATCAAGTTTTTCAAACTGTTTAGCTCTCTTGTCTATCAAATCATCATCTAGCTTTTCAATCTCATCTTCCTTTTTACAAAGAATAGCTATTTGTCTTGGTAAAACATCTATTTTACCTTTATCTATTAAGTTAGATTGTAGTTCTAATTGTTCTGCCTCAATGTATCTACCGAAAGATGATTGTTTCATAAAATTCTCAGGCAACATAAACCTTTCCTCTCCCATAACAAAAGAATCTATTGAAATAGGAGTGTAAGTTTCATTTAAAAAACTTAATTTTGTCATCATATCATTTGCAACCTCTAAATCAAGCATACTTATTTCCGACTCTTGCAATCCACACCAAAAAGACAATATCTTAGTATTATTCTTTAAGTCTTGAAGAGTCTCCTCCCATTCTTCGGAATCTGTTTTGGTTTTACTGCCACCACCTAAAGATAGAGTGTCTAATAGCTTAGAAAAAGCTATAAACTTCGCCCAATCCAATTCTTCCCATGATAAAGGAATTTCTACAGTTTTCTTGTTAATAATATATGTTTCCATTAGTTTAAATGTATTTTTTCTTCACTTTCTGTCCAGGATTGTGCTATCAAACTTGTATCAAGTCTATTTATTGTCTTAGAAATCAAATCCAACACCTCTCCTTTAAATTTATCTAAATTTTCCCCCTCGCTAACCTCAACAGAGGCAAAATAACCCATTGTGGCCCAATATACATTATTTGGTAGAGATATATACCATGAATTGTAATCAACCTCACCAAGAAGAGCATATATACCTAAACTATTATGAAAAGTTATAAATTTTTCCATCACTTTCTTATAACCTTCAAAGTCATCATCATAATATGTTGCTTTATCTATAATATCCTCAAGTTTCATTAAAAACTCACAAACTATATTTGAATGTCTCTTATTTAAACAATAAATCTCTACATCTTTTCCCATCAAGCAATATAAAGAAAATTAAATGGAAATATATGGAACAAAAAGTTAGTTTTTTTATCTGTAAGCTAATATCTTTCTATTACCCTTAAACATATACCTCATCCTCATCATAAGAGCATCAGCATAATCAGGAGAATGTCCTAAAGTTGCTTTCATCTCTTTTTTTGACAAAATTGCCAGTTTCATATCATTATCCATATTCTTTCTCCTAATAACCTCTAATTCTTCAATTATTTTGTTTCTAAGGTCAATATCATTGCACTTTATCCAGATATTACCTACATTTATCTGTTCTGCTAGTTTATAAAAGCATTGTGTCTTTAAATTTTGATAATTCTCTTTATCTAATGCTTTAGCATTATTTACGAAAGGTTGGACTCCTTTCATATAATGAGAGAGATATTGCCCTACTCCATCACTATCAATTATGATGTTTTTTTGTGGTATTTTATGCATATCCGCTAGGTTTCTTATCAATTTCTCCACATTATCGGCAGATGTCTTGTCTTTTGTGATTATTTCCTTGACTACCATCCCTTGCCATATACAAATCACTAATTTATCACTTCCGAGCAGTGCAACATCACAAGATAGGTACATTTCTCCTTCATTAGATACAGATGAGTTAGTAAACACATCTAATATCGCTTCATAATCAAAAAGCCTATCTTCACCTGAATCATACTCCCAATTACCATGCAACAACCTTTCTCTTGATACGGGATCAAGTTTTTTTAATTGTTCCTCATAAAATTCTGAAATATGGGGGTTGTCCGATAACTTAGCTTTAACAAACTTCTTATGTGAAGCTAAAGTACCATCTCTATCTTGTTTATAAAAATCATATACCCAGTTTTTTGCTGGATTGCAAGACATAAGCACTTTTGGGCGAAGTTTATATTGAGATAGCATATAACGAATCCTTGATGCCACAACATTCTTTGCTTTTTCAGTACATTGGTTTACCTCATCAATGAAGGCTCCTGAAATCTCAAGTGAACCAAGTGAGTCAAAATTTGGATCTGCTGGATATTGGTAAAGGTCTTTTAAAAGTATAGTGCTGCCATTTCCAAACTCAATAACATTACTCTGGGCATTAAATTTATATTGTTCTCCTTTTTTAACTCCCCAATCAGAGCAAACCATAAAGAATGAGTTTAATGTTGTTTCTTTCAGTGTTTTTAAAACGGCTCTACCCATAAGCCATCTTGTGCCTGGGTATCTTAGGCAAGAATACAACAGCCAGGCTGCCCCAAAATATGACTTACCTCCTCCAGCACTTCCTCCAAAAAGAACTTCACTAGTTTCACTATCGTGAAGATACTCCCAAGCTACATGTTGCTTATCTGTAGGGGTGAAGTCTATTTCCAAACCTTACTAACTAATGCTTTTACTGGACTCAACACTAAAAGTGTTAATGTAAAATAAGCAATCACACTAGGTAGGGCACAAAGAACCGCTATTGTTGCAAAGAAATACTCCACAAAACCTGAATCTTTAGTTTTTAAATCTATTTTAAAAAACTCTTTCTGTTTTGAAACCCCTTTATTATATAATTCTTGTAATTTTTTCATATTTATTATTTTATTAACACTCAACTATATGGAAATTGCCACTGGAATGTAAAGTTGCCCATTCCGTATCACTTAACCCTGTAGGCTTGTTCGGATAAACTCCTGTACCACTTCCTTTAAGAAGAAAATTTGTTACAAAAGCCTGCGACTCTGTCGCTTGACTAGAACAAGTATCAGAACCAGTACCTATGTCAAGATCACCAAACATATTATTATCTACAATGGCATTTGATTTTTTTACTGCCTTTACAAAACTATACATATTAATTCTATCAATCGCATCTGTTTTATTTTTATTAGTTCCTATAATATCTTTACACGCATCATAAAAACTGGTACTTGTTCCATCACTCCAAGCAGACTCAAGAGCTTTAATTTCACTAATAGAGATTGTTGTAGCTATTTGCTGTGATATATTAGTGTTAGCAGCTGTTCCAGTGGCAGTAAAGGTATCTAAATATACATCAAATAAAGCCTCTGATATAGATTCTTTTTTAACAAGCCCATCCCCAGAAATTACTTTAGATTCTATAGCCTTTACAACCACTTCCTTGTCATTTACTTCAGAGACTTCTTTGCTAGTGCCAATCTTTTGGGTTTTAAGAACCCTATCGGAATCTTTTTGTATTATCTTATCTCTATCTACTGAGGAGGATTTCAAACCTTCTTCTCCTCCTACTACATATTTTGCATATACTATGCAAGTCCTACTACCAAATTTAGCCATTTTATTTTATGTTTTATTTGTTCTTATAGTTTCCAAACTATGTCATTTATTTTTATTATATTCGTACCTCAAAGTTATACTTCTTTAAATGGTAAATACTTCTTTGCTGTAAAATGCGAAAACGAAGTTAAGCAGAGAACAGCTAAGCGATATTAAGGGGGCGAATAGTATTTACTCCGAAGGGGTTTGATAGTTAAACACAAATCCCTCTCCACCACTAGTAACATCTACCCTATCCACAATAATCCCCTTCATCTTTGCAATATCCTGAAGCAATAATCTGCATATATTCAAATCTCCAGACTTATAACCCTTGCTATATAAATCTTGCAACATAATAGCATGTTTATCTATCTCATACTCCCTCTCCTCGGCAAACTGATCAGCAAAAGTCTCTAAAGCCTTCTTGTAATAAATACTTGCCATCCTTTTCTTAATACCCCAATGAGCTTCACAATACTCCATTATATCAGTATATCTTACGCCTCTTAAAATTAACTTTACAACCTCAGTTGTTCTTTTATAACTAACCAAACTTGTAGCCTTTCCAGAGCTCTTGTCTAAATTCAAATCGCTTGGATTATATTTTGAAACAGTTGCTCTAATAGTTTCTTCATCCTCACTCTTTCTCTCCAACTTGGCAGTCCTCTTATCAGCCCTTCCTTGATCCCTTTTGTTCATATTACAAAGTTACATTATTTATGCACAATATAAATAAAACTAATTGATATAGTTTGGAACTAAAATACATATTATGCAGTTGGTGTAATAAAAACTCATTTTTCAAAAATCTAGTGTGAATATTGGACTAACCCAGAAATTGGTTACGATTACGCAAATCAATTTTATTTTTTTGATAATCAACACGATAAAAGAGGGGTTATTTGTGGACAATTACACACAAAATATATATAATTATTTTTTTAAATGCTTTGTTTTATTGCTTGAGGCTTGACAAAGTGCCAACATATAAGCGTTTATATATGCCTTATTATATGCCAACATCAACGCCCATTAGTGTAAAAGAGTTTACGAATAAGTAAGACAATAAGCCCACACACACACACACACACGCCCCCCCATCCACACGCCCCACACACACACGCCCACACAATA
>Ga0115000_10003011_pt1 | contig 14193 bp, 6 predicted proteins | sample ArcticOcean_MG_C_6_FD_89690 | JGI IMG/M metagenome (GOLD analysis project Ga0115000, IMG submission 89690) | Marine microbial communities from western Arctic Ocean - ArcticOcean_MG_CB8_128 | ecosystem: Environmental > Aquatic > Marine > Oceanic | place: Arctic Ocean: Canada Basin | collected...
ACTACCCCACCTATAGTGGAAATCAAGTATATGCCATCTACACCACGAGAAGGGTACTTTGGGCTGCCCGAGCTCGGGTCTGAATATTATTCATCTGGACCTCGCGCAGGTCGGTCGACGATGAAACAAACGATCGCGCCAAGGTCCGTAGTGATGGTACAACCGCTGATAGTCGCAGGTCCAGGTCTTGGGCCCAGATTTACGAGATCGCGGGATCGCGTACTAAGTAAATAATAAATGGTGGCTAGGAGGCCTGCTAGGTTTCTATTCTTAGGACCTACGCAGCGCATAGGTCGCCTAGCTCTAAGCAAAGGCAAAGAGATAAAAATAAAATTAAGGAAGGAATACCCCAAAAAAATAAAACGCGGACTCGCGAGATGGCTCGTGGAAGCTTACTACGATATTGGGGGAAAAGCGAGTAAACGCCCGAGAAGACACGCACAAAACACTGACTTACACAGGGAGAGGAACTCACGCCAGCCCGTCGTGCAGCAGCAGCCGCAGGATGGCCCCTACGACGGCCGAGCCCAGCACGTCGAGCCGGGGCGTTGAGGCCTTCTCCATGAGCAGCGCGTCGAAGGCCGCGCGGAGCGCGGCCACGAGCGCGCCGACGCGCGCGTGCGCCGCGAACGAGACCCAGCCGTCGACGACGATGGTCTGGGAGAGGGGGCGCGCCTCGACCCGGCCGCCGAACAGCAGCACGGCGTAGGGCGCCGCCTCGCCCATGTCCCTGAGGCTCACGCGGAAGGTCTCCATGCACTCGCCGTACACGGCCCAGGGCGAGGGCCAGCTCCGCTCTGCGTAGCAGGCGCTGGCCGGGTGGAGGAAGGCCCGCTCCAGGACCCCGGCGGGCGTCCTTCTCAAAAAGCGGATCTGGCGCGCCTGGGCGGCCTTGGCGACGTTCCCCTCGGCCGTCTCGGCGTACTTCTGACTTGGCTTCTCGATGCGCACTATTCTAGGATAGAGCGCGCCCGCCACGACCGCGCGCGCCACGCGCCAGAGCGCCGGGCCCGACAGGGTCGTGGCGTACGCGCCGAAGCCGCGGTCACTTAACGCGCGGTCCAGCTGCTGGACGAGGGTCAAGCAGTCCTCGAGGGGGTCGCAGCTCAGACCCCGTTGCGAACACCAGTCCCGCAGCGCGCGCTTCCGGGCCCAGCCCTTCAAATGGGACGCTCGGGCGTACGCCTGGAGGGCCAGGGCGTTCAGGGCGTGGTCCGACCGCCCGCAGCCGTGCGCGTCCCGCAGCTCCTGGCGGAACGCGGCCGCCAAAGGCCGGTCGTCCGGGTGGCTGCGCCACGGCGACCGGCCGCCGAGCCCGGCGGCGACCCGCAAGGCCTCGTCGCGCACGCCCAGACTGGCCCCGAGCACCAGCAGCTTGCCCAGCCGTGGGGCGCACGGGAGGTGCGCGAGGTGGCGCCCCAGAGGCGTCAGCGCGGTGTTCGCGGTGGCTCCCAAATCTTTGAGCTCCCGCAGCGCCTGCTGTAACGTTTCAGCTTTGGGCGGATCGAGCAAGGACGGCGCGAAGGCCTCCACGTCCAGGTCCATGCTCAGGACCTGCAGGCACAGCCCGTCCAGCCCCACGCGGTGGATCTCGGGCGTCGTGTGCTCGCCGAAGCCCTCGAAGAAGGCCTGGGGGCAGAGCCGGTAGCACCGCCCTCTCCTGACACGTCCAGCTCGTCCCTTCCGCTGCTTGGCCGCATCTTGTTTAATCCAGACCTCCTTGAGGCATGGCAGAGACCGGGCCGCGTCGAAGCCCGTCTCCTTGCACCTTAACGAGTCCACGACGGCCGTGATGTCCGGAATCGTGATGCTTGTTTCCGCGACGTTCGTCGCTACCACAACTTTGGTTTGGCCCTTGGGCGCCGCGTCGAACGCGCGCCGCTGCTCCTTGGCGGGCAGGGAACCGTGCAACGGCAGGGGGTACAGGCTCGCGTCCCTTTCCAGTAATCGGCAGATCTGCGAGATTTCTAAAGCACCACTAACAAACACAAGCACCGCGCCGCTCGAATCTCTCGAAAATTCGTCCCGGGCCACGGCCTGGACGGCGTCCGCGACGAACTGGAGATCCAAACGCGGCGGAATGGCCGTCCAGGCCTCCTTTTCTTTTTTCGTGAGTTCTTCGTCTTGGTGGAGTAACCGCTTCACCTCGCCCAGATACGCAATGTCCACCGGATGCGCGAAGCCGGGGATGCTTAAAACGGGGCAGCTTCCATCATATTTTTGCGCGGAGGCCCCGTTCCGCAGGTCGGCGAAGTAGGCGGAGAAGCGCCGCGTGTCCATGGTCGCGCTCATGAGGATCACGCGCAATGACGGCCTCGTTACCAGTAGAGAGCGCAACAAAGCGAGCAACAGGTCCGCATCCAAGTGGCGCTCGTGGACCTCGTCCACGATCAAGTGCGTGATGCCGTCGATCTTCGCGTCGCTCCGTAAACGCTGCAGCAACACGCCCGTCGTGCAGAATAAGAGAGAGGTCTCGGGGCCCATGGCGACTTCGCCCCGTACCGCGACGCCGACACAGCGGCCCATGGTTTCCCCGCGCTCCTCGGCGACGCGCGCCGCGACGCCGACCGCCGCGACCCGCCGCGGCTGCGCCACCACAATCTTGATGGGTGTGTTTGTCTGTCGAGCGTCCTCCAACAAAAACTGGGGGATTTACGTCGTCTTGCCGCAGCCCGTGCCGCCCTCGACGAGCATGACCTGGAACTTCTGTAGCGTCGCCACCACGGTCCGTTCCTCCTTGGCGGCCGGTAAGGTCTTCCGCTGCGACGCGATGGCGGCGCGCGGCCTCGTCTCGGGCGGCGGGCTTTTGGCGACCACGGACCACCAGTCCGGGCCGTGGCGCCGTCTTCGTTGCGCGGCGGCGGGCGCCGCCGGCAGGTTCACGGGCTTCGGCTGCCGCGCGGGCGCCGGCGGCGGCGCATCATTTGAACCGTTCAAAGCTGCGTCCGCCAGATCGAACAGCATGGGCTCCTGGGCGTCGCACCGTTCGAAGGCCAGCGTCGCGAGCGCCGCGTGCGCCGCCGCGGACGCGCCTTGCTTCACGACCATGGCCGGGACGGCGGGGTAGCCGTCGGGCACCAGGACTCGGAGGTGGCGCCCGGCGTGCTCGCAGAACTTATCTTCAATCTCGATGACGGTTCCGCCCTTCTCGTTGATACTCGTCACATCAAAGGTCGCCTCCAGCGCCACGACCTCGTCCTGCCGCGCCTCGGCGTCGCCCGGGCCATCTACGGAAGCATCTAATCGTGCGAGGCGCGCGACCCGGGTCCACTGCTGGGCGAAGTCGCCCGCAACTTCTAACGAAGGAGCTTTCCGCGCCACGACGACGTCCAAGTTGGCGCTTGATCCGGCATCGAACGTCTCCGGCAGGTCCCCCTCGTCGACGTGGAGGCAGAGGTGCGCCAGGGCGGCCTCCGTCGTGGCCACGGCATCCTCCGAAGATGTTTTCAGCACCGCATTCACAGCCTGGCCGGGCTTGAAGCCCAATCCAATGAGATGTTGGGCCGCGTCGCGCTTCGCGTCGCTGAGCTCGGCCAGCTTCTGGAGCACGTTGTCCCCGCCGTCGTCGTCCGTCGACCGCTGCAGCCCCAGCGCGTCCGCGACGGCGCGCCGCACGGCCGGCGCCATGTAGACGCGCGCGTCGGGGTTGGCCCGCTTCCTCGCTTCCCTCGCGTTCGTCTTCTGGTTCCGCACGCTTTCCTTGGCGCGGCGCGCCTTGTCCCCCTCCGCCCGACTGGCGTAGGCCCGGTCCATGGTGGGCACGACGACCATGGGCTTGGGCGGGGCACGCGCCGCGGCGGCGTCGTCGGCGAGATTTGTTTTCGACGCCTTGCGGGGCATCTTCTCCGGCGCTTTTTTGGCCCCCGCCATGGCGAGCCACGTGCTCCGGTAGGGCTCCGGGAGCTTGCGTTCTAGAGGCAGCGACCCCTGCGTCTGCTTCAGGGCGAGCAAAGCGGCGTTCTCCTTCGCGACCGTGTCAGAGGCGAAGGCCTCCGCCGGGCAGAACCCCAAATCGAACTCGGGGCCCCGCCGCTTGGGATCGGGCACGACACACCGCAGGCGGTGCCCCTGCTTGGGGGCTGGCCGGGCCGGGTGCCAGCGCGGCCGCGGCCGCTTCTCGCGCTGGCACCAATCGCCCAGCAGCTGAGACGGGAGCTTCTCGTGCGTGCGCAGCGTGAGCCCCTTGACCTCCTTGGGGCCCTTGTCCGTGAGCTTGGACGCGATGCGCTGGTCCCGCGAGCCCTTGCCGACCCACTTCTGCTGCTCGCCGTCCCAGCAGAAGCCGTGCGACGGCCGCTCCGGCCTATTTCTGCAGGCGCACCGCCGCTCGCACTCGCAGCGCGGCGGCCCCTGCTCTTTCTTGCCCTTTTTTTTCTTGTCCGCTTTGCTTGGTGGCGGGGGCTTGTCGCGGCCCATCGCGTATCACTACTGTGCCGACAGCAGCGTTGCAGCACGCGTATGTAAACAGCAGCGGGAGCTTGTGTGGTTATGCAGCGGTTGCACCAGTGCTCCTCGCTACGCACGCGTGCGCAGACGGCAGTAAGAACAGCGATTATTTTGGCTCAAGCACCACTTGCACCTGTGTGCTTCGTTCAGCTGTATCGCTGCATACAAAGCATACAAAAAAAACTAACCTGTGGCAAAACGGGTTTCGCTGCGTCGTCGACGCGTCCGGACGCGTCCGTACTAGTGGAGCTAGTCGCAATAAGTAATCACACACACTCGTCCGTACTAGTGGGGTAGGCTAGTGGGGCTAGTCGCAAAAAGTAGTCACACACACACGTCATCCCAAAAACTCAGGAGCGAGACACCCGACCACCGAGCACGCCACCGCCGCGAGAACAGGTGACCCCCCCCCCACGAAGGCCACTACTCCACAAAAGGTTAGAGGCTCGTCAGCGCCGGCTCCCGCGTAGCACCCTTCCGCCGGCTCATGAAAATCTCGCGCTTGCGCTCCCGGGCGTACTCCGCATAGCCCGGGTAGTCCAGGTACACCACGCTATCATCTTGGTCAAAAATGGTCACGTCCGGCGCGTCGCCGTCGCCCTCGTCCGCGTTCGGGACCTCGATTTGATCGTCGGCCGCGCAGAAAATCAGCTTCTTCTCCACGAACTCCTGCCGGTCGATTTGTATTTGGACGTCGCCGGGCACGTCGTCGATGACGAGTGCAGCTAACAGCTTCGCGGCCACCATGCCGTGGTACAAAAAGGCGAAGACCACGATCCTGTACGCATTGGTCCAGTGCGTCAGGAACTCGCCCGTGTACGCGATGATTATACTATTCGTGAAGACCGCGATGTAACTGAGTAACTCGATGATGTCCGCCCAGCTGCCAATGTCCTCGGCGTTCTCGGGCCACGGCCTTCGCGACATCACACTAATGTTCCAGGCGTCCACGCGGATTTGCGCGTAGGCGTTTATCAAAGCTAAGAGGGGTGCCAGCGGCAACGCGGCCACGAAGAGCACCGTGTACCCATAAATCAACACCAGGTCCCGGTAGTCCGCGAACGTGCCGAGCATCTGGTGGTACTCGTCCAATTCAAATTCTCGTTCCGCGGGACTGACCTCCCGTCCCGCGTACTCCTCCTCCTCCGGCGGCTCTTCGCCCAAGGCCGCAAATTCATCTAAGCGATCCTGCTTGGCCATCTCGTCCAGATCGGCCCGCCTCTTCTCCTGGATTCGATCCTTCTGCCACAGAAAGTGGGGGATCATGATCTCCTTCACATTGGCTAAGACCACTTTCGAGATAAAGATAGCCTGGAGCTGCTTGTTGAGTTCGGACATACACGTCCCTTTGCACGAGTAGTTGCCCGCGATGGGCTGCAGCACGCTTCTATTCGCTTGCAACTGCTTGAAGAAGGCTATGTAGATGTAACTAAAGAAGGAGTTGATCGACTGGAAAATGAACACTTTCTCGGTCAACTTATCGGTAAAGGCCGTGTCCGTGGAGTGGTTCTCGTACTTGTTCAACGCTAAAGCGAGTTCGTTAAACACGTTCTCCAGCATAAAAATCTGCGCGGCCTGAGCTATACTAACAAGTGTATTGCCGATCTCGCCGCTGAAGTCCACGCCGAGACTTCGGGGAATGCCGTAGTTCTTGATGCACTTCGGACTGCCGCTGAACTGCCGCTGCCCCTCTGAACAGTTCCAGTGCCTCGAGTTAAACAGGTTGTTCCGCACCGCTAGAAACGCTTTGAGAAAGAACGTCGCGCAGACCAAAGCCATGACCGCGGTAGACGCCACAATGATCACGGTCCAGGCGATCAAACTGCGCCGCGCGGCGATCTCCGGCGGGAAGTACTTGACCTCCTCGCCGTCGATGGGCGAGTTGATCTCGATCACCAGATCGGATTCCAAAAAGTCCGGCCGCTCCTCCTCGATGTCCTCGATGCCCACCATACCCCACTCCATGCTGTAGCGGCTCTGTTTCCGCTTCCACGTCTCTAGGAAGACGGTCGCCCACACGGACATGACGATGCAGAAGAACGGGATGACCGGGGCGTTCACGCCGCCCGTCGTGCAGCTGACCATCCACACGATGACTCCTAAGATAGCGGCAATGCCCGCCTGCTCCGTGTAATGCCCTAGAAAAACAAAGTAGAGCCCGATCTTCTCCCCGAAGTAATCTTTGATCTTCGTAAAGGGCTGGGCCCAGGGCCAGCCCCAGTACACGAGCCACTTCGCCTGGCACGCCTGGAGTTCGCTCCGATCGTGCAGGGGAAAGGCCGCCATGATGATCTCCGCTTTTATGAGCTTCTCCAGGACGAGTCCACCGCCGTTTTCGTTCGGGTCGGCGCGGATGATGGACATGATCAATTTCACTCGATCCACGGACCGGAACATGGACGACGTTCTCGGATATTTTTGATACAACGCTTGCAATTCGGGGTTCGAGCGGTACTCGCCGTAGATGCACTCGTAGTACGCGTAGGGGCACTGGTCCTCCGTGTCCGTGATGGCCGTCTCCATGGGGAAGCCCTTATAGGTCCAGCCGTTCTTGCGCGGGTAGACGTCGAACTCGTCCGGATCCAGGGGGTCCGGCTGGCCGTCAAGCAAACGCTGCTTCACGGTCCTTTCATCCAGTCGGAAGCGCATGTTCAGGCGGTCCGCTTCTTCTTCCAGCCTCTCTCGAGAAGCCCGTACTTTAATGAACACCTTGTCGAACTTCCGCGACTTGTACTGCTCCGTTCCCAGGTCCGCGTTCTCTAACGCAGAAACAATGTTCCGCATACTATTTCTCCTTTGGAGGCCTGAAGTGAGCACGTGGCCTTCATCTTTTATGGACGTGACTATAACGAAGTTATAATTCCAGTTCTGGCCCTCCTCCCTACTCTGGAACTCGTCCTTCACGAAGCGATACTCCGGGAAGTCTTCTACTTGTGCCGTGGCCATGTGCAATAATTGCTTCAGACAGAACATGACGAAGGCGATGTTCGCGAAGATGGTCAGGCCCGGCGTGAATTGGGAGATGACCCCGTACGGGAAGTAGACGACGTCGAGCGGTGCTACTGTTGGGGCTAGTGTCGCGTTCGTGGTGTTTGAAATGTTCAGGGCTTGGAGGAACCGATGCTCCCAGTCGATGAACCCGGCTCCCAAGTCATCGAGGGGTCGGTGCGGCAATACGAGAGATCCGAGAAACGCTACGACAGGTACGGCGACGGCGATCAAGCTCCATCGTAACGCTTGCGGGTCGGGCATGCGCGCTCTTCTGGCTTGCGCCGACTCGGCCCGGGACCGCCGTGTTGGCATCCGTGCCGGCGGCGCCCGGGCCGCGGCGGCGTCCCACAGGCCCAGCGCCGGGCCGTCGGCGCCGGCATTCCGGTGGCGCATGGCTGCTGCTGCTGCTGCCCTCGCGTGCGTGGGAGGCCGCACGCGTTTGGGCCACGGCTGTCGTCCTTTTTGGCTGCCCTCGAGCTCTCTCCTCGATGCAAAGCCTGCGAAATGAGAGGAACCAGAGAGGCCGAACGGCCCAGAGCGAAGCGCGTCCATCTACCCGAGGACTTGTCGCAGCGGTCGTATCTGTGGACACACGAATAAAAAGTTTAGGCTCGGGTTTTGCCCAGAGTTCAGTCTCCGCGTGTTTGCTACGCTGGCTCGATCGCAGCGCTCAAAAATCGGACACAGGAATCATTAATTGTAACAGTGCAGACGCACGAACGCAGAGATGGCAGGCCTTACGGGCTTCGCGGATGCCAAACGGAGCGCCCCGGCGACATTGGTACAAAAACCAGCCACGACAACGCCGCCGCAGCGCTCCAATGGGGTTCGCGATTGCTTCGCGATTGCCGCAAAACCAGTAAGCGGTTTCGCGCCGGCCAAGCCCGTCGCGGGCGGGTTCGCCGCCGCGAAGCCCGTCGTCGCGCGCACGGGCGCGGCCGCGATTCCGCCCGGGCGTTGTGGCGGCGTCGTGCCGCGCGGGACGCGCTTGTCAAACGCCATGGTCTCGGGCGGCAGCGCGCGACGGGTCGTGGCGGCGCCGCGCGCGTCGCCGTCCTCGCGGGACACCTGCGAGGACTGCGGCTGGCGCGACTGCCAGTGCGCGCACCGCAAGGTGGCGCGCGTGGTCAAGGCGCCGCTGCCCCAAGGCGCCGCCTGCCGTGTGTGTTTCTGCGGCGAGGAGGACGAGCCCCTGTGGAGCCCGTGCGCGTGCCGCGGCGAATCCGCGTACGCCCACGCGTCCTGTCTGCGCAAGTGGGCCGAGCTGGCGACCGTCAGCACCGCGGCGTCCTACGAGTGCCCGACGTGCAAGACGCGGTACACCGGGCCCACCGCGGTCGCGTTGGCCGTCGACCGCGTCGACTTCGAGTTCGACCGCTCGGGGCCGGCCTCTAGGCACGCCGAGGTAGCCTGCGCGAACCTGGTCGTGGTCGGTTTAAGAGACGGCGTCGCCGTCGACGAAACTTTACTGCGGAGGATGCTCCGGAAGGAGACGCGGCGCGACCGCATGGAGAGCGTGCTCGCCTCCATAAAGAAATGCGAGCTGAAGCGCGACAAGGCCATCGAAGCGACGAAAGAATCTCTGTTAGACGTCGATGAGCCCGCGCTGCGGACGCGCTGCGACGCGCCCGCGACGACGGCCGCCGAGCAGCTCTCGCGGGCGGACTCGCGCTTGGAGCTGGCCTTTGTGTTGGCGGAGCGATGCGTCCGGCGCCTGAACGACAACGATCGCCATCGGGAGGAGGACCGGAAACTGGGCGTCGCCGCCGCCGAGGCGCTCTCGCTCGCGCAAGCGGCGCACGGCGACGTGAAACGCATCCTCGGGGAGAAGCACGACGACACACGGCGCCACCTCCGGTGCGTCGGGCGCCTCCACGCGCTCGACAAGCACCTCAAGGAGGCCGTGGCGCAGCAGAAGAAGCGCGAGGATTTGGCCGAGCGGCTGGCGCGCGTGTAGACTGTTAGTTTCATATAAATTGCATGTTCAGTTACAACAACTTACACGATGGGGGCGAAGAGGTGGGCGGAGTATACGCTGTATTGATTATATTCTCCTCCATTGATTATATTCTCCTCCTCGTTTATCTTTCGGCGACCCGTGCACCACAAGCCGCTGCCGCTCAGACATAGGCCAGCTAGATCCATACCGTTGGGGGACGCAATAATCTGCAAGCACTCCACGGGGCCACGAGAAATGTCGGGGATCGAGATGATTTGGATTCTGCGACCGCTTTGTTCACTGACATATAATCTTTTGTTTCTAAACGCGACGCCCACGGGTTCATTGAACTCGCATGGTTTCGAGCTTCGCCGCGCATCTTCATACTCATTTTCCTGCCAGTACCAATCTTCTTCTAGAAGTTCCGGGGCGTCCTCTTGACTGCCGATGGTCCTCACAAACTCGCGTGTCCGCCAGTTAAATATTTTGATCGCCTGGTTAAACGTGTCCGCAATGAAGCACAAATCCTCGTCTAATCCCATGCCGTGTGGCTCGCGCAGGTCACCAGCAATAGGTTCGGGCAGCTTTCCAAACTGATACAGATGCGCCGCTGTCGTACTATCGAAGACATCAACTTGCCCTAAACCATCACTGCCAGTGGCAAGTAAAACCAACCGATTACCAGAAAGCGTTATGTCCCGTGGCTGGATGTACTCATCATCCCCGTCACCAAAGAACATATCGATCGACTGTAAGACTTTCGCAGGTGATTAACGCTTCACACTGTCCCCTGTAGGGTCGGGTTCGATCCTAAATGGCCAACGATCCGCTTCTTCGTCCGCCTCTAGCCGCACGCGGCAGATGAGGCTGTCGTCTAAGATGACCCACGCCGTGCCGTCTCCACATAGAGCCACTTGACGAGGAAAGTATATGTTGTGGCATAAAACGGCGCACTCTTCTCCTTCTGATGAAAGTTGGACAAGTCGCCTATTCATATAATCAGCAACAAGCACACCGTCGGCCAGCGCCGTCACGGTATATGCGTGTTCAAAGCCCTTGACTTCGCGCGCCGGGCGGTACAGCCCTCTGCAGCGCCTGCGCCACGCACTGCGCCAGCTCTTGCAGACAGAAGCGACGTGTTTGAGGCAGCCTTCGCGGGGACCGATAAGCCGGAGCATACGGCACATCACATCGTCTGAGTGCAGGGCGCGATGCGAGCGCGCAGCCGTCGCAGGGGTCGACATTGTCGTGAATACAAGTTATAGAAGCTTGCGCAGGCCGCGTGCTCATTGAATCTGGCCCATGGCGCGGCCTATAATACGTGCGGGTTTCTTCGAATGCAAAACGGGTTGCGTGCTCGGGATGCTCGCACGTAGTTCGGCAAAGTCATCCTTTTCCCCAGCATCGCTGCGAGAGCACTCGTGCTGCGCTCGCAAGCTCCCAGCCGAGCTGTGCTGCCTACTGCTAAACACATTGTAAGCCCCAGGAGAATAGCTAAGCGTTAGAGTGCAAGCCTCACTGATCGATTAAAATGTCAGCACAGCTCGCGGACGACTCCTCCGACGGCAACGACGCGAATCTAGTCGGTTTGCGCGCCCTAGGCGAGGACCCGCCGCTCGTTGACCCGTCATCAGATTCGTTCGAGCTGGACCTTGGCGGTGGGCGACGAGTAACTATACCGATGGACCGGGGAGCACAGCGCCGCGGCATCGGCGCGTCTGGAACGGAGGCGGCGTCGGAGACGGGCGCCGTGGTCTGGGACGGTGCGGTACTCCTGGCGCGCGCGAATCAGATGTTGCCCCCAAAGCGGAAGCGCAACGTGCTGGAGCTGGGAGCCGGTTGTGGTTTGGCGGGCCTCGCCTGGGCGTTGACCGAGGACTGCGATCTCACGCTCACGGACCGGCCGCACCGGCTCCAAGCCTTGCGAGAGAACGCGGCGCGCAACGGCGTGGCCGCGACCGTGACCGCGCTCGACTGGACGCGGGTAATGGACGACGCGCGCGCGGACTGCTTCGACGCGATAATCGATGGTCGACCGGGGTCGAGCTTCTTCGGCGGCTTCGACGTCGTCCTCGCGGCGGACTGCGTCTACGACGAGGCCCTCGCGACACCCCTATGTCGTACGATCTCCTACGCGATGGCGGCGTCGTCGGTCGCTCTCGTCACGATCGACGAGGCGAACCGGCGGCCCGGGGCCCTCAAGGCGTTCCTGCGCATCGCCGAGCGCGCCTTTAGTTTGCTTGAAGAGGTGCCGATGGCTTCGCGCGGCTGGAGCAAAGGTGAGGATCGCGAGTCCATCCGGCTCTTCGTGCTCCGCGGCCCGAGACTGTTCGACTCGCGGGAGCCGCTGCGAATCGTGGTAGCGGGGCCCTGCGGCTGCGGCAAGACGACGATAGGGAAGGCGTTGGCGGCGGTCCTCGACCTCCCGTTCATCGAAGGCGACGACCTGCACCCCGAGGCCAACGTCGCCAAAATGGCGTGCGGCGAGCCCCTCACCGACGCGGACCGGCTGCCCTGGCTCCAAACGGTCTCGGCCGCGTTATGGAATAAAACCGTAGCTCTAACCGAGGAGGCCGTCGAGGCCAAACTCAGGGCCATCATGCTCGAGCTGGAGCAAGTGGACTACGTGCCGCCGCCGCCCCCGCTGGGCGCCGTCGCGAGCTGCTCGGCGCTGAAGAGGAAGTACCGCGACGAGCTCGGCCCGGTATGCATCGCCCTCCTCGACGTGCCCGAGGCCGTGGCGCTGGCCCGCGTGCGGGCGCGCGTGGGCCACTTCATGCCCGAGTCGTTGGTCGCGAGCCAGTACGACGCGCTCGAGATGCCCGGCCGCCGGGGGGCGTTCGTCTTCGACGGAACGCTCGAGCCGTCCGCGCTCGTCGACACGATCATCGAGACGGTCGCCCGGTGCGATTCCTAGGACATCCATGCGCGATACATGGCATAACTAGATTTTGTTGGTAGATTTAGCCAGAGGGGGAGGCGATCACCGCCGCGACCGCGCCAGGGCGTCCAGCGCGCGCTCCGCGAGCGCGAGGTAGACGAGGAAGAAGATGACCAGAGCCAGCGCGCACCGCCCGACGCCGGGCGCGCGCCGCACGTCGTAGTGGTCCAGCACGTCCTCGTCCGGCGCGAGGTCCACGCTGTCGTAGCCGAAGTTGTCCTGCAGCAACGCCATCCACGCGTAGTACAGGTGGTTGCACCGCGTGTACCAGCGCCAGCCCAGCGGGATGTCCGAAGTGAGTAACAAGTACCCTGAACTTAATAAGTTGCAGGTGATGTACGTCGGGAGCAACGCATTGGCCGCGTCGCCGTCCGGCGCGAAGGCCGCGATCATCTGCGCGATCGCTAATCCAGTAATAGCTGTGAGATAGAACAGCCCGAAGCTGATGAGGAAGGACCCTTGCAAGCCCACGGCGAAGAAGACCATGGCGAAGTAGAACAAAGAAAAGGGCAAGATAATCACGCACTCTTCTATCGTCTTGGCGATCAAGGCCGTCGCCGGTGTATAACAGCCGTCGGCTGTCTCTCGTAAGAAAATAGGTCTCTCTTGGACGAGCTGGGGCATGTACACCGCGGCCCCATAACCCGTTAAAACAGTGACAAACCAGAGGACCCCGGCCGAGTTCATGGCCGCGTCCGCATCGCGCTTCTTCCGCCCTTCGCCCCAAAAGAGGGACATCATCACCAATCCATAAAGCACCTTGTCGCCTAACCGTGTCATGACGTACTCGATGTCGCCGAAACTTCTCAGCGAGCGGTACCGTAGTAAAGTAAAGACGCCGTGCGGGAGGGACGTGGCCACCGCCAGTTTCCGTCGCGGATCGTCCCGCGTCCACGCGAGGGACCCGGGACACGCCTCCCGCAAGCGCGCCGCGGCCGCGTCCGGGTCGTCGTTATCCTTCGCCGTCGACGCGAGGAACTGTACCCGCTTCAGGGTAGCGGCGTGGACGGGGTGTTGCTTCCACTTCTCCGCGACGTCCATGCCCTTGTCCCTGGCGTCGCGCATCGCGTACAGCAGATGCTCCGCCAACGAGTCGCCGTCGATATATGCTGAATCTAACGACTGGGAAATGTAGGTCGCCAGGGGGCCGTGGCTCCCCTCGCCGGGCGGCGCCGCCCAGGCCACGCGCCCCGAATCCAACGCGACCACGTCGTCGATTAGGAGGCGGAACGCCCGCGACGACGGGGCATGCAACGTCGCCGCCACTACTCTACTCCCGTCTTTGGCGAGCTTTTTTACGGCCACCAAAATATTGTCGGCCGTCGCGGCGTCCAGGCCAGTCGTCGGCTCGTCTAGTAGCAACACGGGCGGCTTGGAGACTAACGCAACCCCAATAGAACAGCGCTTCCGCTCGCCTCCTGAAATAACAGCGACTTTTGATGTAACTATGTGGCTCAGACCCATCTCCTCTAACAACTCGTCCACTCTTTTAAGTTTAACGGTATGACTGACGTACTGCGAGCATTTCAATTCCGCCGTGTACTCGAGCATCTCGCGGACGGACAAGACGTCGATCAGCGAGTCCTGCTGCTCGCAGTAGCCCGTGTATCTCTTACGGACCACGTCCGTCGGCTTGGCCCGCGCGACCACGACGTCGCCGCTCACATTTAACAAACCCGAGCTCCGCCCGGCAAGCACGTTCAAAAGCGTCGTCTTGCCCGCGCCGGACGGGCCCATGATGGCCGCCACGCGGCCCGCGCCGAACGCCCCGCTGACGTCGTCTAAGAGCACCTTGTCGCCCGTTTTCACGGTTATACCATGGAAGACCACACTGACGTCGTTCTCGTCGGCCGTGACGGCGATGGCCGCGTGGTCG
>Ga0115000_10003012_pt1 | contig 14187 bp, 11 predicted proteins | sample ArcticOcean_MG_C_6_FD_89690 | JGI IMG/M metagenome (GOLD analysis project Ga0115000, IMG submission 89690) | Marine microbial communities from western Arctic Ocean - ArcticOcean_MG_CB8_128 | ecosystem: Environmental > Aquatic > Marine > Oceanic | place: Arctic Ocean: Canada Basin | collected...
AAACTCGCCGCCCCAAATAACGAGCGTATCGTCCAACATGCCGCGGCGTTTGAGGTCAGTCAGCAAAGCCCAGGTTGGGCGATCCGTAAGACCGCAGCAAACATCCATGTATTTTCTTAAATCACCGTGATGATCCCATCCGCGGTGATATAGATGAATAAATCGAACGCCTCGCTCAGCCAGACGGCGAGCGAGCAAACAGTTTGAAGCATAAGAGCCATCGCCCGGAGTAGCTCCGTAGAGATCGAGAACGCTCTGCGGTTCGTCGGAAACATCCATCAATCCAGGAACGGACGTCTGCATCCGAAAGGCCATCTCGTAAGCTGCGATGCGCGTATCAATTTCAGGATTATGAACGATCTGATTTCGTCTGCGATCAAGCTCGCCGATCGCCTTGACTAAAGCTTCCTGTTGGCCGGGTAACACTCCCTTGGGATTGCTAACATAGTGAACCGGATCGCCTGAGGCATTGAACTCGACGCCCTGATAGCGACTAGGAAGGAATCCCGAAGCCCATTGGCGTGAAGCGATCGGTTGAGGATTGCGGCCACCCACGCTCGTGAGCACTACAAATCCGGGCAAATCTTCCGACTCGGAACCAAGACCATAGTTGATCCATGAACCCATGGACGGACGGCCACTGATCGCCGTGCCGGTATTCATAAAAGTGTGGGCTGGATCGTGATTGATTTGCTCGGTCACCATGGAGCGAATCACCGCGATCTCATCAGCCATCTTAGCCGTCCAAGGAAGGTAGTCGCTAATGAGCTGGCCGCTTTTTCCGTAGCGACGAAACTCAGTCTGGTGCCCGAGTACTTTAAGCTCCTGTCCTTGAAGCTGGGCGATTGGCTGTCCACGAGTAAAGGACTCCGGCATCGGCTTCCCATCGAGTTTGTTGAGATCCGGTTTATAATCGAAGGTTTCGAGATGAGACGGCCCCCCTGCCATGCAAAGAAAGATGACTCGCTTGGCTTTGGCAGCGAACTGCGGTAGTTGAGGATTCGATGCGCTCGCAAAAGCAGTCGTCGATCCCATTAGAGAAGCGAGAGCAGCCGAACCTAGACCTAGTCCAGTTTGGCTGAGAAATGCGCGGCGCGTTAAAGGGTCCATTAGGTAAAAATCAGTTGCGAGTAATCGCTTCGTTCAGATTGACAAGGCCTCGGGCTACTGCGGTCCAGGACGCGAGTTCGAGCGCTGGTATATCGGCTGAACGTTTAGCGAGGCCGGCATCTACCAAAGCCATCGCAGCATCGGGATTATCTCGATAAGCAGCCTCCGTTGACTGAAGTAGGGAACGAAAAATCGCTCGCTCATCCTCGTCGGGAAAACGAGTCAGCACGACTTCATAAGCGAAGTTGAGTCGTTCGTCGATAGAGTTGCCACCTTCTTTGATGATGCGTTCAGCCAGGACGCGAGCAGCCTCGACGAAGGTTGGATCATTCAGCAGAGCAAGTGCCGCGTTCGGCGTGTTCGAGCGTGATCGCTCGGCCGTGCATTCTTCGCGACTCGGAGCATCGAGCGTTTTCATCGTCGGATGAAGAAACATACGCTGCCAATGAACGTAAACGCCGCGCCGCCACTGCCGATCGTCAACATTAGAGGCATATTTTCGCTCGGGGAAATTCAGGTGCTTATAGTAGTCTTCGGGCTGATACGGTTTCACGCTATCGCCCCCGAATTCAGTAACAAGCAATTGACTGACCACGAGCGCATTGTCGCGCACCATTTCGGCGGGAAGGCGATATCGAGATTGCCGAGCCACTAGCTGGTTGTACGGATCGCGTTCCAATAGCTCTAGTGAAGCGACCGAGGATTGTCGATAAGCCCGACTGGTGACTAGTAAACGCACGAATCGCTTCAAGTCCCAATCGTTCTCATAAAAGGAAACCGCGAGATAATCGAGCAGCTCAGGATTGGCGGGAGGCTGACCTTGCCCTCCAAAATCCGAAAGCGAGGAAGATATTCCGCTTCCGAAAAAGAGATACCAAAATCGGTTGGCGAAAACGCGAGCAGTCAGTCCCCCTACTCCATTCTCCGGATCAGTCAGCCAATTAGCGAGATCGAGGCGATTCGCAACTAGGCCTTCCGGTAGGTCGATCGTTCCCAGAAATCCAGGAACGGCCGCAGTGACAATTTCACCAGTATCATCCTGCCAGTTTCCGCGCGGCAACACGCGTATTGTCCGCGGCTCCTCGGCGACGGTGACCATGGTCCTTCGGCCGTCCTTCAAAAGAGTTCGTTCTTCTTCAACAAGTTCGAGCCATCGCGATCTACTTTCCTCGGCAATACATTCGGCCATCTCTGCTTGCAGAGCCTCAATCGCTGCTTCGACGATCTTCTTCGATTTTTTGCCAACAAGCAGCGCCTCCTCTAAATCTAATTTTTCCATATCCAACAATCCGATACTACTCCACGAAGCCTTTCCAGCCAACGCCTTCATATCCTCGCGGATTCTTTTCAATTCCAATTCCTGATCATCGGACAAGAATATCATTTCCGGCGGCCGGTTCGTCGGCAAATCGTTTCCGTTATAGCCAGCATCGTGAATGTCCGCGAAGAACGCGGCCATCGAGTAGTGATCTTTGCTCGTGTATGGATCGAATTTGTGATCGTGACATTGGGCGCAGCCGATGGTCGCTCCCATCCAAACTGCTGAGACATTGCGAACTCGGTCTGCAGCGTAGATCGCATTGTACTCCTTATCCTGGATACCGCCTTCATGCGAAGTCTGCAGCAAACGATTGTATCCTGAAGCCACCTTCTGCCATTTCGTCGGCTCTTCAAGAAGATCCCCCGCCAACTGTTCGCGGGTAAATCGATCGAACGGCATATTCTCGTTCAATGAACGAATAACATAATCCCGATAAGGAGAAATGTTATGATCCTGATCCCCATGGTAGCCCACCGTGTCTGCATAACGAACCAGATCGAGCCAATACATCGCCATGCGCTCGCCGAAATGCAAAGAACCCAACAATTCGTCGACAACGTTTTCGAGCGATTTCCGACCTTCGATAAAAGCAGCGGCCTCTTCCGGCGTTGGCGGCAAACCGATCAAATCGAAATACAAACGACGAATCAACGTAACCTTGTCGGCATCGGGCGAAGGGTTTAGCCTCTCGGCTTCCAGCCTCGAGAGGACGAATCGATCTACCGGGTTCACTGGCCATTTCTCGTTAAAGACTTGAGGAGGATCAACTTTCACCGGCATCTCATATGTCCAAGGAGCTGAATACTCGGCTCCATCGGCTATCCATCGACTGAGTATTTCTATCTCATCCTGGTTGAGACTCTTATGCGAATCCTCTGGAGGCATCGGGTCTTCGCTATCGTTGATCCGATCAACCAATTCGCTTGCCTCAGGATCTCCCGGTACAATCGCCGCATATCCGCCCAAGTCGGCATAGGCGCCTGCAGCCGTATGGAGCACCAAATCCGCCTCGCGCTCATGAGAGTCCGGCCCGTGGCAAAAGAAACACTTATCCGAGAGGATTGGTCGAACGTCCCGATTGAAATCAAGCGCTTCAGAACCGAAGACCCATGAAGATGGGATAAGCAAAATTAAGAGAATCGAAACAGAGTATTTCAAGGGAACCACTATCGTTAAGGTTAAAGAGACCTGTCAACATCTTGAGATACGAGCTAATCGCACATAAACTAAAGAGAGTGAGAACAAGTCCGGCTAGAACGGCTCGCCCTACGATTCAAATACCCCAGGCGGCAAGACATCGACGAGAGTCAGGAGACGAAAGCGGATCCTGACAATTAAAGATTCAGTCGATTCATAAAATGACTAGATAAATTGAACAATAAATGAATCACTATTTAATCAATTCATAGTTTCGATTCGCACGAAAACGGTAGTAAATGACTACAAAATTGCTAGAAATAATTCATTAATAGTTCATAAATTAGACAAGCAGCCCCTATGAATCAAAACACGCGCAGAACCGAGATCATCGTAATTGGAGCGGGTATTTCAGGCCTTGTAGCAGCGACCGAGCTGAAAAAAGCCGGGAAGCAGGTTCTTGTTCTCGATAAGGCACGCGGTGTGGGAGGTCGACTGGCCAATCGACGTTTCGATGGAGCTGTATTTGACCACGGCGCTCAATTCATGACCGCTCGCGAAGAGCGCTTTCGATTTTTAATAGAGGACTGGCAGGACAAAGGTATTGTGGAAGAATGGTATCGAAGCGACCCAAACGGAAGTGACAATCACCCACATTTTCGTGGGAACCCTACGATGTCGATCATCGCCAAAGAACTCGCCCGAAACTTGGATCCGCTGCTGCAAAGTTCGGTGATTCGTATTGAGCAGGATGGTGATGAATGGTCAGTGAACTTGCAGGACGGGGCGCTGATCCAGGCCAAGGCTTTGGTGATGACTCCCCCTGTCCCTCAGTCGCTGGCTATTTTGGATGCTGGCAACGTTCTCATTCCCGAAATGACTAGGAGTCGCCTCGAAGAGATTCAATACGAAAAGTGCTTTGCCGTAATGGCGCTTCTGGATGGACCTTCGCTTATCCCCTTCCCCGGATATTTAAAACCTGAGACAGGGCCAATCGCATGGCTGGCGGATAACCAAACCAAGGGGATCTCCGGACTACCGGCAGTCACTATTCATGCTACTGGTAAATACAGTGAGACAAACTGGGAAGGCGACCGAAATGAGACCGCAAGGCAGCTTGTAGAAATAGCCCAACCCTGGCTTGGTTCATCGGTGGTCGAATACCAGATACATGGTTGGCGCTATAGCAAGCCGATCGCCACGGACAAAGACCGTTGCGTAGCGATCAACCAACACCCTGCGCTGATCATTGCTGGCGATGCCTTTGGCGGCCCTCGCGTAGAGGGAGCAGTCCTCTCGGGCTATGCGGCGGCCAAAACACTATTACAACTGCGTCCTTTTGAATAAACAAGGGGATGATTTCGAACCGTTTCAATAAAACCAACCGATCAGAATCATGATACGATTTATAATTCCATTCATACTTATTATCCATTCACCTTTCATTATGGCCTACGAACAAGCCTTCGAACAAACCGAGCCAAATACCACCGAGCTCAAAGAACTTCCTGCCGGACGTCTACTTGAGAGTAGAGGCGACGGTTCTTATTTCGAAAGTTCTGGTAGTCTCTTCGGACCGCTCTTTCGATATATACAAAAAAACGACATTGCCATGACCACCCCGGTTGAGGCACGAATGGATCCGGGAGCCATGTATTTTTGGGTGTCCTCGACTCAGGAGGAAAAGGCGACGAGCGACACAGCCAATGTACGAGTGATCGATGTGCCCGAACGGACCGTTGCGTCCCATGGGAGTCGCGGCTCCTACTCGCAAAACAATTTCGAAAAAGCCAAAGCCATCCTTCTGAATTGGGTGAATAACCAATCAGATATAGAAACCATTGGTGAGCCATTTGGCGTGTATTGGAATGGTCCCTTTACACCCTGGTTTTTGAAGACCTTTGAAGTGCAGGTGGAGATACGACTCAAAGATACCGAGGCAACTCCCATTAAACGGAGTTAGAACGACAATGAAAGAAACCCTACACCAGGCCTTCCTCGGCTCTTTGGTCGCTGACGCGGCAGCCATGCCAGTTCACTGGTACTACGATGTACAGTCTCTTGATCGGGACTATCCAGACTTGGCTGTATATACGGCCCCTGAAAATCCTCATTCTGGCAGTATTCTCTGGCGTTCTTCCTACAAGCCACGCAACCAGCAAGCAGACATTCTGCACGACCAAGCACGTTATTGGGGAAAACGGGGTGTTCATTACCACCAATTCCTTGAGGCCGGAGAAAATACAGTGAACTACCGCTTAGCGGTTGAGCTTCATGAAAGCATTCTACGGAACGGTGGTTACGACCCAACCGAATGGCTGCAGACTTACATAAAACTTATGCAGACACCGGGTTGGCATCGGGATACCTACGTGGAGGAATACCATCGCGCGTTTTTCGACCGTTTAGCTTCGGGCATTCCTCCCGAAAATTGCGGAATCGATGATCTTCACATCGGAGCACTGGCAACCGTTCCCGCACTCCTTGCCGGCTTGAGCAAAGTAGAATCACCCGATCCTGAGCGCTGGGTACATATCGTTTTTCAGCATGTAAACCTAACGCACCAAAACGCTCATGCTCTTAAGGCCTCTGAGGCACTGGCGCAGATACTCATCGATCTGGCTCATGGACTAGAACTCGATTCGGTTTTGGAAAACAGAACCAGCGCTTGGAAATCTCCAAAGCAATTTAAGGCATGGTCTGATTTTGAGGATCGAACCATAGTGGGCCGTCACCTTACTCCTGCCTGCTATTTACCTGATTCGTTTACCGCTTCTCTTTTTCTTGCCTGGAAATATAGCGACGACTTCAAAGCTGGCATTCTTTCAAATGCTCTTTGCGGAGGCGATAACTGTCATCGCGGCGCCGTGGTGGGTTCAATACTTGGCGGCCTCAACGACATTCCCTCAGATTGGATAAGCTCTCTAAAATCGACCTACCGGATATCGAAAAAGGGAAATCCCAATCCAGTCCCAACCCAACCGCTTTCCGATTCGTAATTTTTTTATTTATGTCCCGCAAGCATCCAGCCTTTAGACAAACGGACCATCGCCCTTGGCCTCTTCCTGCAAAAAATTGGTTACTGCGCCAGCGATGGTTAAACCTGGCTTTCATACATTGGGAAATAAACCCAGCTCAGATCCGGGCGCAAATTCCCGCAGAACTGGAAATTGATTTGTATGATGGGAAGGCCTGGATCGCGGTTGTTCCCTTCGATATGAAAGGCGTAACCTTACGTGGACTACCTGCAGTTTCATTTGTCAGTGATTTCCCGGAGATCAACGTAAGGACCTATGTGGAACATGAAGGTAAAAAGGGTGTTTGGTTTTTTAGCCTCGATGCGCCCAAGAAATTTGCTGTCTGGACCGCTCGCACATTCTTCCACCTGCCTTACCGCCATGCGGAGGTGGAGGTAATCGAACGGGGCCAATCTATTGAATACTCCCAAAAAATGGATCACTGCGCCTTCGAAGCTAGCTATCAACCAATTGGCGCCTGCAACAACGACAAAGACTCATTCGAGAGTTGGGCCACAGAGCGCTACTGCCTTTACTGTCAAAGCAAGAGAGGGCAAGTGTATCGAACCGAAGTGCAACATCCGAAATGGCCCCTTGAAAAAGCAGAAATCTCCATTCGACAAAACACCTTACTCAATAGTTTTGAAATTGGCGAACAGCATCCTTCAGTTCTCTTTTCCAAGAGCATCGATGTAGTTGCCTACCCTCCAACGGCTCTCTAAATCAAGCCAGTCTTTTCTCTTAAGACGATGCCGAGCTTCTTCATGCGAGAGGCAAGCGTGTTAGGCTTCAACTCAAGCAAGGCCGCCGCCCCGTCCTTTCCATAAACCTTTCCACCGCAGGTTTTCAAAGCGCGTATAATATTGGCTCGATTCAGTTCGATCAGGTCACTCTCATTTAAAATTTCATTTGTGTTCAGCGAAGAGATTGACGTCGGAATTGAACTGTTTCCAACAACCTTCGAGCCACTCCGGCTCTCCGGGAAATCGAAACGAAGCGACTGCCCTCGGCTGACTATCATTGCCCGATCCAGGACATTCTGCAGTTCGCGGATATTGTCGGGCCAATGATAGGATTTTAAATTTTGTAACTGAGATTTACTTACACTGGATTCTGGAAGGTTCAGCTTTTTCGAAGTGAGCTTTACAAAATGCGGCGCAAGCAAAGAGAAGTCTTCCAAGCTGGAACTTCTATGGGAAAAACATTAAGCCGATAGTAAAGGTCTTCGCGAAATCGTCCTGCTTCGACTTCTTCTTCAAGCTTTCGATTGGTAGCGGCAATAATGCGCGTATCCACATTTCGAGTCGTGTCCTCCCCCACCCGCTCATATTGACCTTCCTGCAATACCCGTAGCAACTTGGCTTGCAGATCGACGCGGATCTCTCCGATCTCGTCAAGAAAAAGCGTGCCGCCCGCCGCTAACTCAAAACGTCCCGGGCGATCACGCAAGGCGCCCGTAGACGAGCCTTTCGAATGACCGAATAACTCGCTTTCGAAAAGACTCGCCGGAATACCCGCGCAATTCACGCAGATCAGTGGCTCGTTCTTCCGGTCGCTGTGGCGATGGTTCTCACGGGCAACGAGCTCCTTGCCCCTGCCCGACTCGCCGAGAATCAAAACATTAGCCATGGTTGGGGCGACAAGTTCGATTCTCGATACGACATGTTTAACCGCTTCGCTCGTTCCCACGATGTCGCCGTAACTTTGCGTCCCTTCGAGTTTCATCCGAAGGTATTCATTCTCGAGTTCCAATTGCCCCTTCAAACTCTCTATCTTTTCAAATGCTTCTGCGTTGGCGATCGCCATAGCCAGATGGTCAGCGATCATTCGCTGCAATTTTTCGGTATTCAGGTCAATTTCTCTGCGTAAGAATATAGCCAATACACCAAGCACCTTGCCGTGAAACAAAAGCGGTTGCGCATTTATGGCTTTGATTCCCTCCGCTTCGGCCCAATCAGAATCGGCTACTTAGGTCTTGTCTTCCCTGAGGTTGACGGTAACCGATTTCCCAGTTTTCGCCACGTGACCGATCTTTCTCACACCCGGCGGGAAACGAGCAAAGCGACCCTCTAGTTTATTCCAGTTTGCGTTCGAGTCAGTGATCGAATGGCCCCGGCTTGAAACCAAATGCAAACAATCGACTAGAGTCGGGCATTCATCTCTCATAAGGCAACGATCGCATATGTCTCCTGGCAAAGACTGCCAAATTCGAACCAAAGCGACATCGTCCCATTCCGAGATGCCAAATCTTGTTAAAACTCGAGGCGGTATCGTTATTGGTTAATCAGTTCGGGTGAGAAGTGAAGGCTATTCCCATTCTTCGAAGCTCCCCCGGGGGAGCTTCGAAGAGTTAGCCAGGGCTGCTTCGAGTTTGTCTATATCGTCGCATCCAGGTATTCGATGAAAGGTCTTTTCCGACAGAAACAGTCCGCTGGTAGCCCATCGGTCAGCTTGGTCGGTATTTGTTCTCCAACGACAGACTCTTCCAATATGTCGGCGAATATTCAGGAAAGCGTTCTAGATCGCGTTGCTCGAGAGCAGCGAGAAAACGCTTCCACTGAACGGGCCGGAGCCCGCGTCGATACAGGTCGCCCGCGAGATCCCGGTAGACTTCCGAGTTCTCGCTCGAACCGACTTTAAAGCCCAACACGTGCTTGGCTCCGCTTTTATCGATTCCGATGGCAGCCACGCTGCGCAAGCCCTCGCAAAGATAGATTCCGTCGAGCATCTCTACCAGAATATCAAGAGCGGACAGGTCCCGCTCCAGCATCTCGTCGATAAGAGCCTTGGCCTTTGTCGCCCAGGGACTTGCCCACGCGAGGCCGACGGATCGCATGCTCTTGGTCGCCCAGTTTTACCTTCGCAGGCGAGCTTCCAGCCCTGTAATAGTCCGATTTCGAGTCCCGAGAATGGCTGGAGCCGCATAGCCCTTGCACTTCCTCTTCCAAAATCTCCATCAGAGCTTCTCTCATCTTGTTTCGAAGCGCGGCGCGCAGCAACGCGCCCGCCTCCTTAGAATCAGCTTGCTGCAGGCAAGCGCTTAACTCAGCTTTGTTCATTTGGTTTCCTGTTTTTAAGGTTTAAGTCACCCCGCAGCCTGACGGCTTCAAAGGTGGGAAACCACCTCTTTATTTTAACAACTTATGGGACTCTTCCGACTCATGTCCACTCACCAACTCAGCAAAGAACAAAAAGCCTCTTATAACAAAGACGGTTACCTCCTCGGTCTCCCTTCCATCTTCACCAAGGAAGAAATGGACAAGATCAACGCCGAGCTGCCTGCCCTCCTCGCTCTCCTCGAGGAAGGTGAAACTACCAAGGACATCCGCGAGTGGCACGAGGCCAGCACCTATCTCAACGATATCTGTAAGCATCCCAAGATTCTCGATCTCGTCGAAAGCATTCTCGGTCCCGATTTCTACTACTGGGCGAGTAACTTCTTTATCAAACAGCCGCGCACGATGTCCACCGTCGGCTGGCACCAGGATTCGTATTACTGGCCAATGGAGCCCAACAATTCCGTGACTGTCTGGCTCGCCTTCGACGATGTAGACGAAGGAAACGGCGCGATGAAACTCATCCCCGGTTCTCATCTCGGCGGCATCATCAAACACCGCAAATCCGAGGAAACCAATTCCGTGCTCACGCTTGAGCTGGAAGACGGATCAGACTTCAATGCCGACAGCGCCGTGCAGTTTAAACTCAAGGCTGGCGAATGCTCCGTCCACGACGATCGCGCCATCCACGGTTCGCAGGCCAACCCTTCCGACCGACGTCGCGCTGGTCTCACAATTCGTTACTCCGGCACCAACGTGAAGAACGACCTCTCGGTGAACCCGAACTTCAAAGCCTACCTCTGCCGCGGTGTAGATGAGTTCAATTACAACCCTGCCGGAGTTGCTCCCACCACGCGCTACGGTCGTCCGAACTTCAAACCAGTCAGCAACGAAGAAGCCGGCAAAAAGCTGGTGTGAGACACAATCCTGATTAAATGTGTGACGCTTAGCCCAAAGATTCACTCCGGTATCACTAAATTGGGCACGGGGCTAGTGCAGGTCCAGCCTCCATCAACCACCAAATTTTGCCCTGTGATGTGCTTAGCCTTATCCGAGGCTAAAAACAACGCTGCATCGGCAATATCTTCAGGCGAAGCGATACGTCCATTTGGCGTCGCTCCCGACCAACTGACTTCGAACTCCGGATCGTCACCTATCGTACGTTCCGTCCTGACCGCCCCCGGCGAAATCGCGTTTACTGTAATTCCATATTGCGACAATTCTCCGACCAAGCCCTTTGCCAACATTCTCAACGCCGCCTTTGTCATTCCGTATGGCACTAAATAGGGATGTGATTGAAGACCCGTCACGGACGACATAAACAAAATCCGGCCGCCTGTCCCTTGTTCTTTCATTCGTTTCGCCGCGGATTGGGCCAAAAAGAAACTTCCTTGAAGATTGAGCCCAATGAGTTTCTGAAATTTCTCGACCGTGTACTCCAAAAAAGATCCGTATGTAGTAATGCCCGCATTCGCGATCGCGATGTCAATCGCCCCAAACCGAGTCACTGCCTCTGCAACCATTTTCTCCACAAACTCCGGGTCTCCCGCATTACCAGGAAAGGACTGACAAATACCTCCTTCAGCGCCTATTTTCTCTGCGGCTTCCAGCGCCAAGGATGAATCCAAGTCATTCAGCAAAACAGACGCGCCGTGAGTCGCCAACGCTCGACAAATCTCAAACCCGATTCCATTTCCGGCTCCTGTTACAATCGCCACCTTATTCTCAAAACCATCATCCGCCATATGAGCGTAATCCCTTAAACACAGTTTGCCCTTCTTACAAAAGATTTTTCTCAACATACGCATGTATCGAGATTGGCCCTCAGAGAGACTCGAATCCTAATCACCCAAGTAGATTCGAATACGCTTTCACTTCTCAATCAAATAGACGATGTACGATCCGAAACAGAACATGAGAAGAAAACACAAAAACCTTGCTGAAGAGAAGTTGCTAAGCCTTAGAGACTGTTTAATAAATCCACTTCCGGCGAGCAGATCAACTGTAGGGCGGGTCGCTGACCCGCCTGGAATGAGATGTCGCCTCAGCGAGACGACCTACAAAACCGAACTATTCAGAATTTACCGTATTGGTTTCAATTGTAGTGTTTATTCCGACTTATTAAACAGTCTCTTAGATTTAACAGGATCGATTTTCTCAATCACTCCTTGGATTTTGGATTCAACTTCGCAATCAATCGATTAGTTTCGTCAAAGTACAACTGAGCCGCCCGTTGAGCGTCTTCTCCCTTAAACGCCTTAGCGACCTCCGGTCCGAGCAAAATGGTCTCCATTGGGCGCTCTTCTTGCAAGTAACGCGACAACCCCCCCAGCCAAAATCGATTCTCCTTCACGCCTTTCTCAAAACGACGAATGCGTTGCTGACGAATCTTCTCCAAATCCTCAGACAATGGGCCTTCCGTTTGCAGACGCTCGATTTCCTCTCGAGCGCTCTGAATTAACCCATCCGCATTTCCAGGATCACTAGAAAACGCAAATCCCGTCGAAAACCGCTCAATCGGCCAGCGACTCAAAGAACCGGATACGCTCGCTCCGTAAACCTTACTCTCCTGCTCCCTCAATCGTTCGCGAAGACGAATATTCAGAATGTCCTTGGCGAACCCCAAAGCGTATGAGTTTTCTGGCGACCATTCCGCATCCCCATGGTACATAACGCGAGCTACTGTTTTCTCCTCGAGATTCTGATCGATCGTAACCTCCAATTGCCCGGTGGCTTTACGATCTCCATTAAAACGTCCCTCCTCCGTACGATCCAAATTCGGGAGCGAAGCGAGATATTTGACAACATGGCCTTTCAGCGCATCGAGATCTAATGAGCCCACGAACACGAACGTAAAATCGCTCGCATCCGCAAAACGCTCTTCGTACAGCTTCAGCGCCAATTCCGGATCGATTTCCTCGATCATTTCAACCGATATCGGGCGATGCCTCGGATGGCCTTGGTAAAGCGCTTCGTTGACCGCATCGGCAAAAACCGCGTTTGGCGATTTCAACCGATTTTCAACCGAGGCAATCATGCGCGTTTTCACCGACGCAAACGCTTTCAAATCGAGTCGAGGCTCAACGAAGTGCATGTGAACCAATTCGAAAAATGTCTCTAGATCTTTCGGCGACGCCGAGCCACCCATATTTTCAAAACTCCCGCCGATACTGGGCCCTGCTGACGCAATCTTCCCCGCAAGCTTCTTACCCAATTGAATCGAATCAAACTTCCCAAGTCCGCTTTGCCCCAAAATCATCGTCGCAAACGAACCGGAAACCGCATCCTCTTCGGAAAACAAACTAGCTCCACCAGGGCTGAATGCCGTCACAAAAATTTCGTCATTCTTGAAGTCGGTCGTTTTTGCAACGACTCGAATTCCATTCGATAATTTCCACTCGCGCGTGTCGATCGCCTCATGGAAAATAGTATCGATAATTCGGCCTGGTTTCAGACTCACCGACAACAACGGTCCATCACTGACCCCATCGTCATAGGCTTCGAGAGAATCCCCTTCCGCTACCACAAGGGCCGTCAACAACTGCTTCGACTCCGGCTTCACAAACCCATCCTTCTCTGGCGCCGTGTACAAAACCAGTCTATTATCGATCTGCCTCACGAAATTCCCGACCGCATTAATCTCCTCCAATTCCAAATCCTTTAGAAATAGCCGATTCAATTCTAACTCCTTTTCCAATCCGGGAATCGATTCGTCCACCAGAAAATTGTTAATGTATTCGCGTAAAAATGACGCCGACTGACGTTTATCGCGCTCATCGTACATTTTCTCTAAACTGCGCAAGACATTGACCTTTACTCGATCCAATTCCGATTGTTCGAAACCATCTCGGCGAGCGCGCTCGACTTCCTGCATCAACCCCCTTAGGCCGCCTTTGTAATCTTCGCCGATAAATCCAGCCGCCATTCGATAATAACCTTTTTCACGACCAAACGAACCTCTCCCCAATCCCGCTCCAATAAACAGAGGATTCTCATCCTTGGCTCGCTCCCGCAAACGGTTGTTCATCATCGAAAAATAGATACTCTCGGTCAGGCTTTCTCGATAAAGACGAGGCGTTCCATATTCACGTTTATCCGTTTTGAAATACACGCCCACGCTCGAGCTACTCAACTCAGGATCGGTTTCAATCGAGAAGAGCGTTTCATTATGATCGGTCAATTGATAGCTCTCGCGGAGCGGGGCATCTTCTGGATTCTTCAAGCCCTCGAAACGTTCCTTAATCAATGCTTCGATGTCGTCCGTCTCAAAATCGCCAACCGCAACCACCGCCATCAGGTCGGGGCGATACCATTTCTTGTAGAACGAGACAAACTGATCCCGCGTGAGCGATTCGATGACCGGCACCAATCCGATAGGTAGACGATCAACGTACTTAGATCCAAAATACATAAGCGGCAGCTGTTTTTCCATCAATCGCTGCCCTACGCCCTTCCGACCGCGCCATTCTTCGATTACGACGCCTCGCTCCTTTTCGATCTCCTCTTCCTCGAACAGGATATTACTCGCCCAATCCTCCAATATGAG
>Ga0115000_10003013_pt1 | contig 14187 bp, 14 predicted proteins | sample ArcticOcean_MG_C_6_FD_89690 | JGI IMG/M metagenome (GOLD analysis project Ga0115000, IMG submission 89690) | Marine microbial communities from western Arctic Ocean - ArcticOcean_MG_CB8_128 | ecosystem: Environmental > Aquatic > Marine > Oceanic | place: Arctic Ocean: Canada Basin | collected...
GCAATGGTTGGCCTGGAAAAATTTAAGTTAAAACAATTTAACAGTTTGGATTATTCAGTAAAACCGAGATGGCCATTAGATGAGAGTGCTGCTTTTCTTAAAGGTGCTGGGGTCAAATTATAAAATTAGCATACTAAAGAACAAAATCAACATTAGCAATAAATGATAGATTTCGCAAGCTAACAAGAAATACTTAATTCTTCTATTGCATTACAGTATTTGGTAAATCTTGTTGTTTGGAAATGAAATTTTCTATCAATATAATCAAAATCATTCAAATTATTTGACTTAACTTCAATAATTGCACTTTCCATAATTGGCATAGCTTTTTTTTCATCATATTTTTTATAGGAAATGGATGTATCAAGAGTAACTCTTAAATTAAAGACTGAAAAGTATTTTCTAAAGTATGATATTTCTACCACTGGAACACACATTCCATAATCACGATCAAAGTATCCTTTTTTTAAAATATCATGAAAATTTATATTGTTTTCAATTGTTTTGTACCTTCCCTCTATTGAATTAATTTTAATTTCTAAATTAAATTTATCAGTTGTGTTAGGATAATTTCTTATTCTTATTTTTTTTCTAGGGACTGTTCCTTCTATTGAGTCATGATAAGACGAAAAAAAATAATTATCAAAATAAATAGATTTAATTAATCTGCCTGGATATAATTCACTTGAGGAATTTTTATTTAAAAACTCATAAAAATTTTGAAGCTTTGCTAAATTAAACTCATATTTTTTTTCAATTCTAAAGCTCATTTTCTACAATTAAAATGGATTTATCATCTTTATTAATTTTATTTTCAGAATTTTTACAGGTAAAATTTTTAACTTTTAAATATCCACCATTAAATTCTTGTTTTTTATTATATACATTCAGGCAAATATTTAAATTATTCATCGAAGTGTTATTTATAATTACATTGGAAGAATCTTTAACTGCAATTCCCATATTAGAATTTTCAGCTATCAAATTATCAATTGTGGTTGTAGATTTTTCACCTATTGAAACTGATTTATCAGCACATTCTTGAAGATATAATCTTTCCATATCATATATCCCATAAGAGAGATCAAAACAATCATTGCCAGAATTTTTAATCTTAACATTTTTAAATTTTAATTGAGAAAAATCAGCATCTAATGAGTCAAATTTTGCATTATTGATATTTAAATTATTTATTGATCCTTTAGATCTTATAAAGTTAACAGTATCTTCACATTTAAAATTATCACCAAAAATATTTATTTTATTTATAATACTATCAATTAAAGTTAAGCAACCTGTTAAATTGTAGATATTATTAAATTCTTCATTTTTATTTTTTTCTAAATTGTTCATCGTAATTGTCCAGGCATCTATCTTTGAATCCATTATAATTGATCTCCCTAAATTAGAAAAATAATTAAGATCAATTCTTTTATTTTTTTTATCCAAAGTAACCTGAACATCTTCATTAATGTATACTTTAAAAGAATCTGAGATTTTAATTTTTCTAAAATTACTCTTAATAGAATTTTTAGATTTTGTTATTTTTGCTTCTTTGTAATTTTCTTTTGTGAAATTAATAAAAACACTTTTTTTTGAATTTATTTTTTCTTGCTTTAATAATTTTTTTAACTTTTTTTCATTAATCAAATAATTTTTACAAATGGTTAGTTTATAATTACATTCTTCAATTTCATAATTTATAAAAGAAGAAAACTCATTTTTTTGAAAAATTAGGTTAAGATTTTCATTTAGTTTCACCTTATCCGCATGCTTTGAGTATATCGATTTTTCTAATTCAATCATTTTATCATAAACTCTAGCTTTGGAGATTAACTCTAGACGATAAATTATATGGTCAATTAACTTATCTAATCTTTCTAATGTGATAGTGTTGAAATCATTAATAATTAATTCACTTAACAACAGCTTGGTATCTATATTATTTAATAATTCAATTGCTAAGTAAGCACCATGTTTTGCAGAATATGTTACAGTTGGATTTTTGTGTCTATTTCTAACACTTCTATCTAAGTTAGAATAAAGGTCTAAATATGGTTCTTTAATTATCATCCAGGGGCGTAATCTATTTTTAAATTCACCTAAAATAAAATTATAATTAATTTTTGATAAAATATTTGAGTCTCCATCATAGTAGATAGGTTCTAATACGGAAAATATTGGATCATAATAAAATCTTCTATCATCATAACTAAGTCCATGTGCACCACCCAGACCATACATTAAAGCATCAAAAATACTAATTTTTTTAAATTCTTCTTTTGTAAAATCTCGTCTATCTAATCTAACTGTTTCATCCCCTGCAATAATTCTGAATTGGTATGATTTCAATAAACTTAAATTATAATCTTTGATCGAATTTAAACTTATATGAAATTTATTTTTATTATCTTTTATCCACTCAGTATTTGAAACTCTTGACATTTCAAGATTTGATTGCTCCATATCTTCTTTACTTTCTAAAATTGGTCCCTCTATCCTATTATTGTATTCAAGAAATTCTTTTTTTAATGACTCTTGAAAAATATAATCAACGTTATTGTTGTGAACATTTACTTTTATTTTGAATGTTCTAGGTGATAAAAAATTTAAATGACTAAAAAGAGTTGTTACAAAAATTTCATTATCAAAATTTCTAGTATGAGGAAGAAATAATATAAACCTTGTTATATTTTTTATATTTCCCTCCTCTAAGATAATATTTAAACTTGATGTAGGCGTACCATTTATTAAATCAATATGATCTATCCCATCACCGTGCATTCTTATTCTGGCTTTATAACTACAAGAATTTCCGTTATTATAGTTAACTATAATCCTTGCCTTGTGTCTTTTTTTCTTATTAATACTTTTTTTTGAAGATATTACTCCTTGTTTAATAATATAATACTTACTTACCTTGGTAATGAATTTTTTTTCTTTATTAAATTCAATTTTAATATTCTCAATTTTGTTTTCTAATAAATCATTTGTATTTCTACAATCAGCGAAAAGAGGAGATGTGGATAAGAAAAGAAATAAAATTATTCTAATCACCATATCTGACGTCAACATTGTTAACACCTTTTTCATATGAAATTTTTTCTCGTATATCTTTAATTTGAATTCTATCTTTTACAGAAATCTTATAAGTAAAACTATCTCTGTTATTAGTTGAGAAATAAATTAAATCTGGATTATTATCTAAATAGTCAATTTTAGAAGTAGATTCTACTTGTACGAAATTTTTTAAAACTCCATCATTTACTGAAAATGAATACTTAAACAAATTTAAAAACTTAAATTTTTTCGCTAAAAATTCAATTATTTTTGAAAATATAAGCACTCCTTCAATAATCACAAAAAGGAACAGACCAAGTTTTGGATTAGCGCCAAATGATATTCCTAGCGTAATTAAACCGAAAAAAATAACAAGTTCAAATGGATTCTTAACTGGATTTCTAAATCTTACTATAGACAACGCTCCTATCATACCCAAAGATAAAGCCAAATTATTTGATATCACTTTGGTAATTATAAAAGTTATTGGAGGCAATAACAGAAATGTCATTAAATAATGAACTGTATTAACCCAATTCTGTCTAATAATTATTAAGGTGACATATATTAAAAAACCAACAAGGATTGAATAAAAACAGTTTAAAATAGTTGTAGACATATTAATCTACCAATTAATAACATACTTTCTAATTTAAACTATCAATTTTTATTTTTAAATACTCTTAGTTATATTCAAATGTTGGACTTACGATTATATATTGCTCTATTATTAAATTATAGTTTTGTTTTTATTTAGTTGTTCCCAAGCTAACCATTGTCAAATCGTATTATGCAATGTCATATAAAATAGTAATTATTATATGGCGTCAATCAAGACTTGTAGAAGGGAAAGTATTGTAAAATGTTAGTTGAGGTCGGTGGGGGTCGGAGAGTAAAAACGTCTAACTGTTTTCATTAGATGAGTTACCAATAATAAACATTTTGGTTCCATCACTGCTAAAGGCTAATCCACATGCATTTGCGTCTCTAGAAGTGGTATCATAACCATCAACATAAACGGCAGTTGAAACATCAAAGTCTGTGCCCAAATTATACTCATGAACATCATCATTAGCATTACCCACTACAAACATTTTGGAGCCATCACTGTTAAAGGCCACTCCTCTTGCATTTCCTTCTTGAGACCCAACATGAAAACTATCTACAAATGTAACTCCAGCCGAAACCTTAGAGGTTAAAAATGTTTCTGATAAAAAAAAAATTAAAATTAAGATCCCTAAAAGTTTTTTCATTTTAAATAATTTAGCACAAATTAGAAAGACGTGCTATGCCATGTGCTATACATTTGCTGATTATAATTAGCTTTAATCAACATTTTTAATTGTAAAGATAAGGTAAAGGTTAGTGGGAGTCAGTGGAGTCTTATCAATGTATCACAAGCTTTGGTTTCATTAACCAATATTGCATCTAATTATTATTCCCACTGGCTGTCATTTTATAAAAATTATATTTCATTTTATGCCACTTTTTATAAAACACGTACTACACAATGTACAACAAAAATATATTTTTATCTTTCTGTAAATTTGTAAATTTTTTCAGCAATTTTTTTATAACCTGAAACATTATAATGTCCATCTAAATTAAAAGGAAAAAAAACTAATGGATTTTCTTCTTTTTCAAATACCTCACTATAAATATCGATAAAAGTTATATCAAGTTTATTCACAATCTGTTTTATTAAAGCATAATCATTCTTAGAAAATTTTTTTTTATTGTGATTAAATTCAGGCAAATAAACAAAATATAATTTTGAGTTATTTGCTAATGTTAAATCTTTTGTTAACTTAAGTATTTTTTCAAAGTTAGAATTTCCAATTACAGGAAATATTGATTTTCTTAATTTTGAAATTTTAATAAATGAAATAAATTTTTTGTAATTAAACTTATCTTTTTCTTTATCTTTATCTTTATCTTTATTATTAATTCTTTTTTTTATATCTTCGATTGTGTCATTAATTAAATCATCTATCTTGTTTTGTTTGAATTTTAGTTTTTGAGTAAAATTTAAATCACTTAAATATTTTATTAGAACATTATTAGATATTTCGTATTGTAGATCACTTAAATCATTCGGATAATAAATCCAAAAAACTTTTTTTACATTTGGAATTAAATATTCTCGTAATGTGGCATATTCCATTAAGGGACCATTTGATGAATAGCCTAAATTTATAGCACTTTTTTTTGATAAAGTTCTTAAAACTGAAGTGAGATCATTAGGTCTATTTACACAAGCACCATGTGTAAAAGAGTCTCCAACTAAAAGATATTCTATATCTTTATTGTCCCATTCAATATTAGGATTATTAAAACCATATCTGTCACTTTCATAAATTGAATAATATCCATTCTCATTACAAAAAATTGTTTTTGAATTTGAAATCCCAGATAAGGGAAATATTTTATATTTATTCACTATTGGATTAGAATCAGGGTAAACAGATAATGTATACTTATTATCAGTTTTTTTTAAGTCCTCATAAATTTGAAGCATTGTTCTTGTGTCATATTTTTTTCCAGTTTTTTTTTCATAAAGTTTTATCTTTGTAATGTTATCTTAAGTTATAGTTTTTTTTAATTTGTATGATTTGGTTTTTGTATTAAAAGTTAAATATCCTTCAAATAAAAATACAGCTAATACAACACTGCTAAATAAAATTATCAAATATTCTTTTATTTTTTGATTTATAAAAAAAGAGATAATTGAAAAAATAAAAAATAAAAAAAAAAAGATATAATAAAAAAGATAATATTCATTATTTAAACCATTCCAGTATATTTCAGATTTATAATATGTATATATTATTAGAAGTACTGAAATGGTTAAACAAAAAGGAGAAAATATTCTTTTAATAAAGTTCATTATTTGAAAAGTAAAAAATTAAATTATATTAAACCAATTTTCATTTTTCAACATTTTTTTTAAAAACATGTACCCCACGATGTACCCTATATTTCTGATTATAATTAGTTTTAATAACCAGTACTTCATCTAGTTACTTTCCTTATCTTGCTTACTTTTAAACTTCTTACTAGTATCTAAATATATTTAAAATTCATAACACAATTAAATTTCTCAAGTACTTTTATGAATGTTCAATTCTCTATTAATGTTATTTATTAAAAAGTTTCTACTGCTATTTTTTAGCTTATCAATTCTTTTATTTACTTCATCATAATCGATTTCTCGTTCATTAATGTTATCTAGTATTTCTCTATCATTTAGTTTTAAATTATTTATAAAACTCTTAATTTTATTCTCCCTTATTGGATCAGTTGAAAAATAAAATTGCTTTGAAAGTTTAGTAGAAAACATTACCCCATGAAACATAGAGGTAAAAACATATTTTGAATTCTTAACAAAATTATAAAATGTAGTAGGATTTAAACCTAGATAATTTTCTTTGACCCATTTATTATAATAGCCTACCGATATAATCTTGAGATTTCTTTTTTTACAAAAATCGTTAATTAGTTTTTTTTGAATTATTGAAAATACTGTTCCATATATTAGAGCATAATCATGTTCAATTTCATGATTTAAAAATTTTTTATCCTCTAAGATTGGGGGTGTATAAATTAACGAAGGGTCTAATACAATTTCTGGATCAATTTTTGTTAGTTGGTATACAAATTCAGCTGTATTTTCGTCTCTTACTGATATTCTGGAAAAACTTTGTAAAAGTTTTTTAATTTCATTTTGCATATCTTGGCCTAAAGAAAAGTAGTTTGACCTTCCAATACTAACTGCATATGCAATTTTTTTTTCTTTATCAAATTTTCCAAAATAATAGGGATCATAGCCATGATACGCGTTTTCAAAATTCCATATTTCATCACTACCATATATATTTAAGGTATTTTCTTTATAATGATTAATATAATCATTTTTTTTAAAAGCATTCTTTTTCCATTTGCTTATTATGTAATTTTTTTTTAATGTTTGATAAAACTTAGAAAAATTTTTTGTTATCAGTGGCCTATATTTTTCTGCAAAGATTAATTCTTTTGGATGATAATCGCACAAACCAACATTAGTTTCATATTTTTTTTCAATATATTGTTTTAATGCCAAACATTGAATTAACGCCCCATAATTTGTACTTTCGTGGTATGTTACTATATTGATCATTTATGAGTTAATAAATATCATCTAATATTATATTTTCAATTTTTAAATATTTTCCTGTTTTTTCATTAAATTTTTTTAAAAAGTTAATTCCATTAGATGTTGACGTGGTACCGTTATTAACTAAACAATTAAGTGTTTTACTTGAGGAGCTAAAGTTATAAAATTTTTCCAGACCTAATAATTTAAGATAGATTAAAATAATAAAACTTCTAAATCTAGATACTTTTTTGGTATTAAAATTAAAATAAAAAACTGATCCAATCTTATAGAAATAATATAAAATTAAAAAAGTAAAACTTAATTTAGATAAATCTTTATAAATATTTTTAGTAGCAAAAATACTTCCTAAATTAGGTAAATTATTTTCTTGAAATAATTTTCGATGATTCATTATATTTAAGGAAATTTCTTTTGTCTTATTTTCTCCAATATAATTTACTTTAGGAAAATAAAATTCACAATTAAGTATAATTAATTTTTCCTCTTTGACTAATGACTTTCTCCATCCAAACTCTAATTCTTCTTTTTTAAGATTAAAAATGTTACCCTCAACGTCCATTAAATTAACATTTACAAGATATTTACTTAAGTAGCTTTCATAAGATGAGGAATTCATACAAATTCCACCTCCTATTGACCCTGGGATACCCAACAATCCCTCCGTTCCAGTATAACCTTTTTTGCTTAAACTTTTTGAAAATCTAGGAATTGATATACCACTTCCCACTTCTATCTTAAGACCATTTTTTTTATCAAAGAAATTAAAGTTATTAATATTTTTTAGATTGATTATGGGTGTAAAAATAAACCCATCTCTGATTATTGTATTAGATTGATTACCCAATACATAAAAATTGATTTTTTCATTTTTTAAATATTTTAATAAATTAGCACATTCTTTTATGTTTTTTGGTGTTATATATGTTTTAATTACACCTCCAGCTTTAATCCAAGAATTAAACTTTATTTGAATATCTTTTTTATATTCGATTTTACTTGTTGTTAACCATTCTTGTAATTTTTTTAAAAAGCTTTCAGGCATTGTTATTTTTATTAATCATATTAAGAATATTTGAATAAAATATATGTACTGATTAAACTTTAAAATCAATTAATCTATAAAAGTTTACAATTTTGTTAGCTAAATAATTCATTATTTTTGAGGGTCTTTTGAAATATAAATATTTTTTAAAAATATCATTAACATCTTTTTTATGTAAACTTTTATCATATATATAAAATCCTTCTTCTGATACTTGGCTACTAAATAAAGCATCATGACTTTGATAACAGAATCTTAAAGCTATTCTATCACCACTCTTACAGAATCCACCCCTATGATAACTTGAGAAACTATCTAAAAACATAGCGTCACCACTATTGCCAGTCAACTTTAAAGAAGGTTCATTTTTAAAATATTGAAAAAAATTCTCTGAAGAAACCTTTCCTCTTTCTCCTTTTTTAGTTGTAGAAACTAAATTAGAAAAGCTCAAAAAAGTTCCAGCCTTTATTTTTTTTTCCAAGGTATAGAATGGTCCATTTTCATCATCAATATCTGTAATAGCCATAAAAAAATCTAAATTTTTGAATCCAAAAGTATCCCTATGCCAATGCATTGCCCCTCTTATTTCACCCCCCTCTCTTGGAGTGTTATGATAAACTTGAACACGTGTTAAAATTGGAAATATTTGCATATAATTTGCAGCTGTGGAAATCATAAAGTCAGAGCTAGCGAATGTAAGAATTTCTTTTTTTAAAGCTTCACTTAAATCTTCATACATCGAAATTCGGTAAGGTAATTCGGCATCAACTGCTGTTGGACCCATTTTTTCAGATTGTTCCTTTTTATATTTTTCACTTAATATCTTTTTTTTAGAATTTTTTAGTAATAGCAAACATTCTTTAAGTATTTTATTGGAAATATTTTTAAAAGTATCATTATCTTTAATTAAAATTTTGTCATTTTGATTAAATTTTATGAAATCTCTTTTTTTGATAAACCAAATAAAATATAATATCCTGGCATTAAAATTTATTAAATACTTCCAGATAAAGTGGTAAATTGGATAAAATAAATTTTGAATAAAAAATTTCCAAATGTAGGTTTTTTTTAAAAATCTTAAAAAATTCAACATAAATATTTATACTAGTTTTTGTTACAAAAAACTAATATTGATGTCAGGTCCGTTTGGATTGCAATTCTGATCTAGATCGTGGGGAATTGTATACAAATCATTTACAGCAGTAGGGTTTTTTTCAAACGATACTTCTATAGTAGTGGGGTTTCCAAATTGATCTAAACTACAATAATTATTTGGATGTATATGAATTAATTCTAACGTAGTTTTATTTATAAATTTCTCAATTCTATCCATATGCAGATCGATATCATGAAATTCAATTACTAAACATACTACCTTATCTTGAATTTTTAAAAGATCTTCAAAAATCCTATACTCTGAACCTTCTATGTCAATCTTAATAAAAAGGTCTTCTAAATTATTAGTTATTTTTTCTAAATCACCAAAAGCAATTTTTTTTTTGGTAAATTTTATTTTTCTTGAAATATAAATAAACTCAAAGAGTTTTGTTATACTTAATACCAATTTACTAAATTGTAAATTAAAGAAGAAGAAAAAAAAATTATTTAAAATTTTTTTAATTAAAAATTTTATACATGTTTGGTCATCGTAGCAGAAAACTTTAATATCACCATTAAGTTCAAAAATTTTTTTTTCAAAAGACCAGTCGTCATGTATTCCAAGACTTATTAAATTTTTTGTTTTCTTAATTGAATGAGAACCAATTAAATAGCCACCATCATTATTTTTACCTATTCTTTCTAGGTCATAAGTTTTTTTTGGCTTTAAGAAAGAGGGAAATGGCATTTATTTTATAAATTATTTTATGATTATTACATCTTTATCCAATTTTTTGGAACAATTTCATACATGTTTTCTGGAACAAGACCACTCCATTTACGTGGTGCAATAATGGTTTTATTTTTTTTTTGAGATAGCCATGCTCCCCACCAAGCAAAAGAACTGTTTGGTATTATAAAATTTGTAAAATTAGTCATTAAATATAAATAATTATAAAATTTATCTCCTGCATAACTATGTTCAATATAATTAGTTCTTTTAAAAAAAGAAAATTTTTCCTTACACCAATTCAGGTCATCTGAAAAAATAAATATTTCCAAGTCTTCTCCCTTTAACTCTTTAAATTTATTTAATGCTTTTTTATAGTACTCTATATCAACCACATTATGCTCTGGATTGTTAATAAAATCTGTCCTTCTAACATTCACACAAATAGAATTAAGAGGAGATATTTCTTTAATAAAATTTATATTATTTCTAATATTTTTTAGATTATCAAAGTTAAATATTTTTAATAATTCATTTCTGTAATCTTTGAAATAGTCTTCTATTTGCCAATGACCATCTAGATATAAATTTTTTTTTTTACATTTAATAATTCTTATATCTAATAGACGCGTTTTTTCTACATAGACCAATATATTAAAAAAATTTAGTATTGATGCAATTAATTTTCTTATTCTATAATTTTTTGAAAACTGTAATACTTTTAAGAGATCTCTATTCGTGGCAGTTTTTTCTTTTATTCCAAAAATATCTAAATCAAAATTTCTTGGAGGGTTTCTGGGAGGTGGATTTATTTTATATTGCTCCATTAAACGATTATCGAAAATTAGATTCACATTATTTCTTTTTGATAAACAATAACCCGTTGCAAACTGAAACATTTGGTTGCCCAAGCCACCTTTTAGATTAACTATTATCACTCTTTTTTTTTAAATATTTTTCTATAATTTTATAAATCATATCACGCAATGTGAAAAATTGAATTATTATATATTTAAATTTGTTAAAATAAGAAAAAATTGATTATAATTTTACACCAGCACCTTTTAAAAAAGCTGCTTCTTCATCTAGGGCCCACCTTGGTTTTGCTGAATGATTTAAATTACTAAATTGATTTAATTTAAATTTTTCCATACCAACCATTGCAATCATTGCCGCGTTATCTCCACATAAATTAATTGGAGGAAATATTGCCTCAAACTCTTCCTCTTTGCAGAGATTTTCTAAAACTTCTCTAATTCTTTTATTTGCAGCAACACCTCCAGCAATAACAAACTTACTTTTATTAATATTATTTATTTCTTTAAATTGTAATATGGCAATCTTACTTTTTTTATATAATATTTCTTCAATTGTTTTTTGAAAAGATGCTGCCAAATCATATTTTTCTTGTTGAGTTTTAATTTGTTTTGAAATTTTTAAAACAGCAGTTTTTAACCCTGCAAAAGATAAGTTGCACCCACCCTTGTGAAAAATAGGTTTTGGTAAATCATATTTAGTTGGATTACCTTTTTTTGCATATACTTCTATTTGTGGTCCTCCAGGAAATTCTATACCTAACAATTTAGCAGTTTTATCAAAAGCCTCTCCAAGGGCATCATCAATGGTTGTACCCAATCGTTTATAATCTCCCAACCCCTGAACACTTAAAAATTGAGTATGTCCTCCTGAGATTAAAAGTAAAAGATAGGGATAATTTAATTCAGAGTTTAATTTCGGACTTAATGCGTGACCCTCAAGATGATTTATTGCAATAAAAGGTTTATTAAGAGATGAGGCCATTGCTTTTCCAAAACTTAGACCCACAGACAAGCAAACTATAAGACCAGGTCCAGCAGTCACTGCTATAGCATCAATCTCTTCCATTTCTATTCCACTTTCATTAATTGCTTTTTTTGTAATTAGATCTATTTTTTCTATATGCGACCTTGCAGCAAGCTCTGGCACAACACCCCCAAACTCTTTATGAACATCGACTTGGCTTGAAACAATGCTCGATAAAATTGTTGGAATACCTTGCTCATTTTCAGTTACAATAGAGGCAGCTGTTTCATCACAACTTGATTCAATCCCTAAAATTATTGGTTTTTTATTCATTAAATTAGTTTTTATTAATAATACAATCTCAATATAAGTATGAAGTATAAAGCAATTAAATGAAAAAAAGAAAAATTATTATTGGGTCTAGAGGTAGTAAACTAGCATTAATCTATGCTAAAAAAGCTAGAAAAAAAATTCTCACTTCTGTTAAAGATTTTAAAATTGAAGAAGTTATTATTAAGGAAATAATAACTAAAGGGGATCAAATTCAAAATAAAAGGCTTTCAGAAATAGGTGGAAAAGCTCTTTTTTCAAAAAATATAGAAGTAGAACTATTGGAGAAAAGAATAGATATAGCTGTTCATGCTTTAAAGGATATGCCTACTGAAGAAACAGATGGCTTGTTAACGAATTGTTTTTTAGAAAGAAATGACCCAAGAGAAATTTTAATTAGTAAAGATAATAAACATTTAAAAGACTTAAAGTTAAACTCAATAATTGGAACCTCTTCTTACAGGAGGGAATTTCAGCTTAAAAAAATAAGGCCAGATTTTAATTGTAAATTAATTAGAGGAAATGTTGATACAAGAATAAAAAAACTTAATGAAAATTCATATGATGCAATTATTTTAGCTTATGCTGGAATTAATTCTTTAGGATTAGATCAAAATATTTCTCAAATCTTTTCTACTTCTGAAATAATACCTTGTGCTGGGCAAGGGGTTATAGCCCTACAATGTAGGAATAATGATGAAGAATTAATTAGATTATTAAAAAGAGCCAATCACCAACCAACACATAGTTGTATAAAAGCTGAAAGAAATGTTTTAAAAGTTTTAGAAGGAGACTGTGAAACAGCAGTAGGGGTATTTGCTAGTATTGAAGGTGATAAAATTAATCTTGAAGCAGAACTTTTTTCACTAGATGGCAGTAAGAGGTTTCACTTAAAATCGTTTGAAAGTATAGATAAAGCAGGCGAACTAGGAATAGAGATGGGAAAAACTCTTAAAAAGATATCTAATAATTCTTATAAAAAATAATATGCATATCCTACTTACAAGACCATTAGAAGATTGTCATGAAATGATTTTAAAATTTCAATCACTTGGTCATGATGTTTCTCATTTGCCTCTAATTAAAATTGAAGGTTTAAAATATGAGCTATTAAACTATTCTGATTTTAGAGGGATTATTTTTACAAGCACTAATGCAATTAAATTTTTAGATATAAAAAACATTGACAAAAATATATCATGTTTTTGTGTTGGTAATGCTACTGAAAAAAAAGCTAGAGGCAGTGGTTTTCAAAATATTTTTGCTGCTGAGGGAAATGTAGATAATTTAAAAGAGTTAATATTTCAAAACTTTAATTCTTCTGAAGGAAAGCTCCTCTATATTAGTGGAGAAGTCATTTCTAGCAATTTAGATCAGGATCTAATTTCAAATGGTTATACTATAGAACGAATAATTAACTATAAAGCCAGACCAATTGAAAAGTACGATAAAGACTTTATTGAAAAATTAAAACTAAAAATGCCAGAAATCACTTACATTTACTCACAAAATAGCGCCATTAACTTTTTAAAAATAATTAAAAGTTATCAGCTAGAAACCTTATGGATGAATACTAATTTAATGTGTATTGGTGAAAAAACCTCTTCAATTCTCAATGAGATCAAGTGGAAAAAAATTTTTCTTTTTAATCCTGGAGAAGAAGAATTTTTATTATATAAAATTTAGTTAACAAAATTTAGTCACAATTTATTATTATAGTTACAATTGTTAAAGTTCTTAATCTTATAGAATTATTTTTAACAACACCTAAATTATGAAAAGAAATATAATTCACGAAAGTGAAAATCAAATCGCTTGGTACTGCGATGTTTTAAAAGAAGAGCCTGACATAATTACTTATTCTGAGCTTGTTGTGCCTAACAAGGATTTTGCTGTTATCCCTGATATGGATTACGATGAATATGTAGATATAAAGAAAGAAAATCTCAAAACCCTAACTTATGAACAAATTTACCTCTATCTAAAGAA
>Ga0115000_10003019_pt1 | contig 14173 bp, 13 predicted proteins | sample ArcticOcean_MG_C_6_FD_89690 | JGI IMG/M metagenome (GOLD analysis project Ga0115000, IMG submission 89690) | Marine microbial communities from western Arctic Ocean - ArcticOcean_MG_CB8_128 | ecosystem: Environmental > Aquatic > Marine > Oceanic | place: Arctic Ocean: Canada Basin | collected...
CGGCGATGATAGCGGTCTATGACGAATTCCGATCCGAAGCGTATCGCCTTTATCGGTGCCGGCGACATTTCGCTCCTTCATGCCGAAGCCATTGCCGCCTGCCCGGGCGCAGAGCTGGCGGGGTTGTGGTCCATCGATGCCAAGTTGAACGAGGAAAAAGCCGAGCGATTCGGATGTTCGATTTATGATTCGGCGGAAGCTTTAGTGGCAGACCCTTCGCTAGACGCTGTCTTCATCCTAACCAATCTCGAGACTCACACCGGCTACGCCACTCTCGCCATGAACGCCGGGAAAGCGGTGCTGATCGAAAAGCCCGTGGCTCCCAATATCTCTGAGTTGGAGGGACTCAAAGCCTGTGCAGAGAACAATGGCGTTATCCTTTGTCCCGGTCACAATTACATCCATGAGCCGTCTCTGCATCGCGCCCGCGAGCTCCTTCAAAGCGGTCGACTTGGGAAGCTTGCCGCCATCTACATCCACTACCACATCCATCACCCCGAGGAAGTCGCCTGCCGCTATCCCGGTGTTATCCGGCATATTCTGACTCATCATGGCTACATTCTCGGCTACCTCGGCGAGCTGGAACATGCGCCGGTCGCCGTGTCCGCGATGAAATCCGTCATCCACTACGACGAATTTCAAGGGGAAGACCTCACCATGGTGAACCTACGATTGAAATCCGGAGCCCTGGCCCATTTTTGCGCCGATTTCGCCGCCGACGATAATTCTTCTGATCCCTGGACCTTTGTCGTCAAAGTCATCGGCACCGATGGCGCGACCCGCTTTAGCTATCGTGACTGGGTCGAGAACAAACCAGGTGTCGTCCATTCCCATACCTGGTCCGCCTATGGCTGGCACATCCGCGAAGAAGTCCGTCACTTAGTAGAGGAATGCCTCGGCAAAGGCGCGACGCCGCTTTCGACAATCGACGACGCCATCACTGCTCAGCGAATCATCGAAGCCAGCGAACAATCCGCAGCCGAACGGCGCGAGATCGATCTGTGAACCGCAACGAGAGCGTCTTCATCGCGCTTGAAGTAGAGTTCACAAGGCTGCTAGTGATTCAGTACCCATAGTATGAGTACGGCCAGCACAAGATTTGCGTAGATAGAGTATTAGCCGACCCGTGGGAAGGTGGCTTCTACTTGTCTGGGCTGATTTTGGTAGCGGCCGATCTCCGAGCGGCCACTGAACGATGTAATCGTTCAGCACCTTTATTGACGCAACAGGGCAACGGTTTTGTCGAGGACGTCGCGAAGAATCCAGGCTTTTTGTGTATCGTTGCTGGTTGCATCGATTTCGTTTAGGGCACGGCGAAGCATCTCTACAGCAGGAGCCGGCGTACCGGGCATGGCAATAAGACCAGTGCAGGCGACCTCGTAGATGGCGGCACAGGCAGCAGGACTCCCTTGGTTGAAAAGGGGAACGCCCTTCACTATCGCGAGTTCGATGAGCCTTAGCGGTTGCTCCACGAGGTCGTTTGCAGGGGAAAGGGAGGGCTCTTTCGCGGACTCATTCCGCGACACATCCTCAAAGCTTTTCACATATTCGACTTCTAGTCGGAAGCGTCCAGGCTTTTTATCAGAGAGAGTGAAGCCGATTGAGGTGATGGTTGAGGGGGCCAATTTCGCGCTTCGCAGGGAGCGCCCGAAGGATTGGGCAACGAATTGGTTCAACGGTAGGAAAACCGCTTTCCATTCGTTTTCGACAGTTCTGAATGAGGCGCGGAAGGAGCCGGCCATCTGTTGTCTGCTAGAGCGCAGATCAAGGTTATAGGTCCGGCCATCGCCGCGTACACGCAGCTCGATTCCCGTCGCTTCTCCGAGGTTCAGTTTACTCGCACGGTTGCGGATAGAGACGAAGCCTCCATTATTGGCAAGTGACAGTTTACCGAAAAATAGCAGATTCCCGTCGCTCGTTTGTTCGAAGGCGCTTTGGGAAACTCCGCCCATGACGGAATCGTTTACGACTGCCCAATCTTGAAAGACGTTGGGATCTTCGAAAGAGGCGATCGTAGTTGCCTTCAGCATAATCGAAGAATGACTTGCGACGAATGCTAGTCCTAGAGCGACAGCAAACTTTCGTGCTTTGTTGAGCCTGTAGGAACGGTCAAGGCTCCCGCTTTCGGTTGTTTTCTGACGTGACATTGTATTTCGTTTAATTTTCTCAGTAGTTCCGTATTTGCATGGTTTTAGGAGCAACGAAAAACGTCACCTTCCGAATGCGCCAAAACGGAGGATGGGTTTTTATTTCCCTATACTAGTTCATTGGTTGCTGACAAAAGGGAACCTCAAGAATTAACGCCACTGACCTCAAATGATCACTCATTCGTTTCCAGCATAGAGCTATGCTCGCTCTGGAGTTCATATAGTTGCTCGATCACATGCGCCAACTTCTCTCCACTATGCGTTAGAGTGTATTCAACATGTGGAATGTTTTCTTCAAATTCTTCACGGGAAATCAACTTGTAATCCAACAGTCGGCGGAGGCGCTCATTTAAGACCTTCGTCGAAATGCCTGGAATATAGCGCTCAAGTTTTCCCGGGCGACTCACGCCCTGATGGATCGCGCTAACCACTGCAGCAGACCATTTACAGCCAACCACATCCTCTAGGCTTCGATATGCTCGGCGCTCATCAAGCGTCAGGTATTTTTTCTCCATAATCCTTTTAGTTTAGCAAAAACGAACATCCTGTCCAGTGGGAACAAAATGGTAAGTGGCTACCGTTTTGTGCCCTCTTTCGCTTTTCCAGAACCATGATAGTCTAAAAATACAACAGCACGATGCTGCTTGTTGCGGAAACATCCGCATACGACTAAACCTAAAATGCATTATTAGAATCATGAAAACAAAAGCCACCTTCTACCATGCCGGCTGCCCTGTCTGCGTTAGCGCCGAACAATCGCTCACCACAGTTCTCGATCCAGGAAAAATCGACCTGGAGATTATTCATCTGGGTGAACAACCTCAGTGCATTGAAAACGCTGAAAGTGCCGGCGTTGAATCGGTCCCCGCCTTAGTCTTGGGCATGGACACGCTACACATTAATTTCGGCGCTGCCTTGGCTGACCTTAAGGAGCATACAGAGAACGACCGTTTCGAGGCGGGCGTTCTTTTTTAGATTTAGCACGGAGGCGCCGGACCTTCTTATCTGCCTAGAAATTCAGTAAATAATGGGTCAAGCGATTTGTCAAATGGGGGAGGGTAATGAATAGCGGCACTCCTCCGAAGGCGTAAACTCCTGTAGCGCCAGTCCTACATTGAAAATGCTCTCTATTTAACAATCCCTAATCCTATTGGATCTCTGGCTAGTAGTTGATAATTGAATATCGTCCCGCCTTAGTCTTTAGTTGCTTATTTGAAATAGCTTGCGAGTGATGGTTGATGGGCAGGCCGATAACGAGTGAGATGTGCGTGAAGTGCGCTGGGTGTTGCAGCAATTTTCCTTTTGTCGTGTTGTCGACGGACGAGATCGGAGCCTTGAGCAAATTTACAGGTTTGGATGCGGATGCGTTTTTGGATTCAGACAGAGGATCATCCCCTCGCCGTTTCCTGAAGCATCAGAAGAGTGGAAGCTGCGTATTTCTCAGAGAGGCTGCGGGGAATAAAGTCTGTAGCGTCTATGAAGCGAGACCCAGCGTTTGCCGAAGTTATCCCTTCACTCTAGTTCAGCACAAGGTCTGTGAAGAGGCATTTGATAACGTTTCGAGTTTGGGTGACTGATGAAGCTCTTCGCGGAAGAAGCGAGAAATGGTTTTGATTCAGAACACATGTATTTGAATTTTAGATGTATAAAAACGAACCTTCCGCGCAACGCAGTGTAGCGATAATCGTTGTACTAGCGGATCCAGCGACGTAGGAGCGATGTTAATTTTGACTGTTCGGCTTTTCGTTCTGGTCATGAGTCGGACTGGGAGTAATGGTCCGCCGATTATGGGTCGAGAGATGTGCTACAAGTGTAACAGGCCGCAGCAGCTTTGCTGGTGCGGACAGATCACACCGATGGCGACTCGCACGAAATTTGTAATTCTTATGCACCCGTATGAGAACCGGCAGATCAAGTTGAACACCGGGCGACTTACCCATTTTTGCTTAGCTGACAGCGAGCTGTATGTTGGGGAAAGCTTCGATGAGCACAAGGCGGTGCAGACTTTGATCAATGATCCTGATAACTATCCCGTTCTGCTTTATCCAGGGAAAGGCGCCCGGGATCCGTCGAAAGGTGAACTGCATGCCTCGGACTTCTCCGGTCGACGACTCGTCGTTTTTCTGCTCGATGCCACTTGGCGACTTGTCCGTCCTATGCTGCGCTTAAGCCATAGCTTGCAGCAGTTGCCGAAGATTATGTTTTCGAATGCGACGCCGAGTCGCTACGTTATCAAGCGCCAACCGGAACCGGAGTGCCTCTCAACTTTGGAAGCTACGCATGAATTGCTTCTAGCTTTGGACCGAAGTGGCTTAGATCATTATTCGATGCCGGAGCAACTCCTCACTCATTTTATGAGAATGCAGGAATTTCAGGTGAAATGTGCCGAAGAGAATCGCCGGGTGGACTATGTTCCTCGCAAGCCTCTCGAGTTGCCGCTCGAAACCGCGAGAGGTCAGGCGGGCACTCCCTCGAAGCGTCGCAGGATTTTTAATACAGCCCCTCGGGATTCATTGCCAACTGAAAGTTGATGGACGGTCTGGTCCCCTGCTTTTCCCGAAAACTCTACTCCTATGGATATTCCTTATCAAAAACTTGAAACTGAAATACTTCGCGCGGTTATCGTGGAGTTTGTGACCCGCGAGGGCACGGATTATGGTGACCGGGTTTTTTCTCTCGATGAAAAAGTTGCCGCAGTTCAACTTCAGCTCGAAGACGGAAGTGCTCGGATCGTATATGATACTGAAAGCGAGACGTGCAACGTCGTCGCTGTTCGTTAGGCCTGGTGGGTCCAGTTAATTTGGGATCTCTCAGAGTAGTGCGTGACGTCGCTGAGGCGAGGGAATAATGGATATAGAGCGTTAATCCTTATTCGAATTAAATGTATTCAAATATTGAGGTATATCAATAAGTACAGCCTGCCCCTTGTCGTTTATTTTTCTGCCTGAAAAGCTGGATATCAAGCTTTAAGTACTGACCCATTTGGTTGTTTCTGGATTCTTAAAGTGCTCGTTCTCTGGTTTATTTTTTGCGGGACAAAAAGATGACGTGGGAGTCGCTAGCAGGTCACTCCCTCAAAATTCAACCACTGACCAAATTGGCTGTTTTCAATTGAAGCGTCAACCGTACCGCTCGACCAACAAATCCGTAATACCTGCGAGTGCAGCTAGGACGCGCGATTTCTAACTTGAGTAGGTTGAGTCCAATCTTTGATTTATGACGTAAATCTAATTGAAAGAATTGAATAGCCCATGAATAATTTGTCCAACTCGAAGCTGCTGCACGACGCCTTTCTGGAATATCGCTTTCCCTGTGGGGCGAGTTACTACGATCTGTTCTATGTCGGGTCTGGCCATTATGTCGGTCGGACTTGCTTGATTGATTGCGTGAGCGTCAGATCGGGAGGATCGCGATGAGGGTTTTGTTTACGGGCGGAAGCGGCAAGGCAGGGCGGCATGCTGTGTCGTACCTTATCGCGCAGGGACACCGCGTGCTGAATGTGGATAAGGTACCGCTGGAGGTCGACGGCGTCGACAACCGGATAGCCGATATTACCGATGCCGGCCAGATGTACGACGTAATGGCTTCCTATGCTGGCAGCGACGAGATGCTGCCGGGAACCGGCGTGCCGAAATTCGATGCAGTGGTCCACTTCGCGGCCGTGCCGCGGATGCTGCTCACTTCGGATAACGAATGCTACCGAGTCAACACGCTGGGTACCTACAATGTGATCGACGCAGCATTGAAGATGGGGGTCCGGAAGATCGTTTTCGCCTCGTCCGAAACGACCTATGGGATTTGCTTTGCCGATGGCGAAGTTAAGCCTGATTACCTGCCCATCGACGAGAAGCACGCTACCGTGCCGATGGATAGCTATGCAATGTCGAAGGTGGTCAACGAAGCTACAGCGCGCTCGTTTCAACGGCGTTCGGGCGCGGACATCTATGGGCTGCGCATCAACAATGTGATCGAGCCGCACGAGTACCGCGAGAAGTTTCCCGCTTACCTGGACGAACCGCGGCTTCGCTTGAGAAATATCTTCGCCTATATCGACGCCCGCGATTTAGGGCAGATGGTGGATTTGTGCCTGAAGACCGATGGACTGGGGTTCGAGGTCTTTAACGTCTCGAACGACGATCATTCGGTGAACCGGACAAGCGACGAGCTTCGTGCCGAGTTCTATGCCCGAGTCCCTTTGGCTGAGGGCCATGGGATTCAAGAGACGTTCTATTCCAACGCCAAGGCCAAGCGGATGCTGGGGTTCCAGCCAGAGAACAGCTGGCGGAGGTACCTCGACGATCCGCGAAACGCTTGAGCGCGTTTCTTCTTAGGCATTGCTTAGAATTTCTCCTTAATAGAGAATCCCGTGTTCCTTAGTCGAACGATGGCCGGCAGGGGAGCAACTCCGAAGCGATCGTTCTTCGCCACTACCTCAGGATGGTCGCGGAGAACGAGGCCAAGCAGTTCTGGGGAATAAAACCTGAGTCCTGAAAAAGATCGTTCTCTAGTATAGTTTTTGTGATACAAGAAGGTGAGACGATAGTCGCTAGCTGGTTATTTCTTCTTCGCCGACAGCGGCTTGTCGGCGACGTAGATCATGTAGGCTCCACGCTTAGAGGATGCGTAGACTTTGGCCGGGACCGCTTTAACCGTAAAGCCAACCTTCCTCAGCATTTTTTCAATCGCGACATCAGCGCACGCGAACCAAATCGCCGCACGACCGCCAGGGCGCAGCGCATTAAAGATGTCTTGTATCCCGAGCTTCTCATAAAGCTGATGGTTTTCAACCTTCACCATGGCGGTAGTGTTGTTGTCGATATCGAGCGCGATAACATCATAAGGCGTCTCTACTGATCTCGCAATCACGGCCCGCACGTCTTCCTCGAGCACTTCAACGCGAGGGTCTTTGAGCGCCTCGCCGTTGAGGTCGGCCATAAACGTACGGTTCCACTCCACAATCTCCGGAAACAACTCCACGACGTGCACGGTCGCCTGTGGCCCCGTCGCTTGCAGGACACTCTCCAAGGTGAAACCCAAACCGAGTCCACCAATCAGTACCTTAGGTTTTTGGCCTTTCGCCGAATGCCGCTCGCAACCCAGGGTGCCGAGAGCGATCTCGGAAGTAGCCACCAAGGAATGCATGAGCGGCTGTCCGTTCACCCGGATACAAAAACTGCCGTCATGTTCGACGAGCGTCATACGTGCTCCATTGGGCGTTGTTGTTTCGGCGAGCGTTACATGTGGCTTCATTGGAAAAAAGCACAGACTAGTCAATCGACGTTGGCAAGTACCGGAAGAGGGATTTCAGTTTAGCCGAAACTCCGGTGGTCGATGCTGAGATCGGCCCTCCCCGTTATTGTCATCACGGGACCTTTTCCTTAGCGAGGTGTGTAGGGCGAGGGATGTTAACCTTTAAATCATGACCCTGTTTGGTTTGCGAAATAGGTCATATTTTATGTAGTTGTAGTTTGGATTATGTTTCGAGGTCAAAAATCATGTACACACCCCTTCTATGGGCTCTCCCGTCGCGGCAGATCGGGGCTCGATCCCTACCAGAACATTTCTTTTAGCGACCATCTGGCACCGTCGCAAAGAAACATTGGGCTCGCAAATTTCGGCATCGATAGCCATGGGTCGGGGAATGTCAATTTACAGCCCTTCTTCTACGCGTTACGACAAGATGCGGTATCAGCATTGTGGCTTTAGCGGCCTGCAATTGTCTGCTCTTTCTCTGGGGCTTTGGCACAATTTTGGAGGCGTTGGTCCTATTGAAAAGCAAAAGGAACTAATCTTCACCGCATTTGATCAGGGCATCACTCATTTTGATTTGGCGAACAACTACGGACCTCCTCCCGGATCGGCGGAAGAGAATTTCGGCACGATTCTTAAGGATGAGCTCAAAAGCCATCGCAACGAATTGGTGATTTCGAGCAAAGCGGGTTATCTGATGTGGGATGGTCCTTATGGCCGAGGTGGGTCGCGTAAGTACCTGCTTTCGAGTTTGGATGAGAGTCTTCAACGAATGCAGTTGGACTATGTGGATATTTTCTATTCGCATCGGTTCGATCCGAATACGCCGCTAGAAGAGACGATGGGTGCTCTGGATTCCGCGGTGCGCCAAGGAAAGGCCCTTTATGTTGGGATCTCCTCGTACTCGGCTAAGAAGACAAGAGAGGCTGCGGCAATCCTGAAGGAACTGGGCACGCCTTGCATCATTCACCAGCCTAGCTACTCGATGCTCAATCGCTGGATCGAAGGCGGTACGATTGATGCGATCAGCGAAGCGGGCATGGGCTGCATCGTATTCTCGCCGCTGGCGCAGGGGCTTCTTTCGAACAAGTATCTAAATGGGGTTCCGCAAGATTCGCGGGCGGGCAAAAAGACCCCTTCGTTTCGAGATGATTTCATAAACGAGAACACCCTGGATAAAATCAGAGGCCTCGATCAGATTGCCCAAGAACGTGGGCAAAGCCTTGCTCAAATGGCACTCGCGTGGTGTTTGCGAGACGAGCGAATAACCACTGCCCTAATCGGCGCGAGTTCGTCGCAGCAGATAATTGAGAATGTAGCGGCCTTGGATAATACTGAATTTTCTTCTGATGAGCTTTCTCGTATCGACACACTCGCTACAGATAGCGGAATAAATATTTGGGCAGATTCTAGCGAATCGGGCTAGGAACGACCTTCTTATTCAGGAAGGAGAGAGGGCGCAGTAGAGAGATCGGCTGTGCGAAAAAGGGGAAGTTCCAAACGTGGCTCTATCCGTAGGAATTCCAATCAAAAAATCTCTTAGTTTAGGGATGGGGTGGCTTTAGAGTAAGCGGAAATGATGAAGAATGAACCGGTGCGCCTCACTACGCTAGGGAGCTAGGGAGGACAGATAGGATTGAAACGGAAATGGCGTGGGATAGAAACTCTGGTTCCCAAATTGTTATTTCCCTTTTTATTCGCCCAAGACCCAAACAACTCCATAGTGCCATCATGAATACCTCTAGATTTGCTGCCTATCTTAATCCAGGTTTGTTGACCCTCCTCGTTGCGCTTATCCATGGCACTAGCTTGGCAGACGGGGCCGATCCCTCCAGACCAAATGTCGTTATCCTTTTCACAGACGACATGGGTTACGGCGATCTAGCCTGCTACGGCCACCCTAGCATCAAGACTCCCAACATCGACCGATTGGCCGATGACGGTATACGCCTCACATCGTTTGTCACAGGTTCCTGGTGTGTTCCCTCTCGGACTCAACTGATGACCGGACGCTACCTGCCTCGCATACGATTTAACGGCAATACCGGTGCGGGTGGTACAGGGGGTCTGCCCGATTCGGAATGGACCCTAGCCGAAGCGCTCAAGGATTCTGGATACAAAACTCACATGGTGGGCAAATGGCATCTGGGCTATAAGCAGAAAAAGTTCCTGCCGGTGAATCAGGGATTCGATACCTGGTTTGGTCTGCCTTATTCGAACGACTATATGAAGCCCTGGGTGCAGACCGACGAACCGCTTGGCTTATTTCGAGGTGAATCGATGGTGGAACATCCTTTCGATCAAGACTTGCTTACTACTCGCTACACGAAGGAAGCGGTACAACTCATTGAGCGCAGCGGGGGTGATAATCCCTTTCTTCTTTATCTAGCCTACGCCATGCCGCACCTACCACTAGCTGTCTCCGACGAACGACGCGGATTATCGAACGCCGGTTTTTATGGAGATGTAATCGAGGAGCTGGATTGGAGCATCGGCCAGGTACTCAAAGCGCTTGAGGAAAAGGGAATCGCGGACAATACCCTAGTCTTCTTCGCATCCGATAACGGCCCCTGGATCGAAATGCCAATGCGGATGCAACAAGCGGGTAATGAACTCTGGCACGCTGGTTCCGCCGGCCCTTTGCGCGGCTCCAAGGGACAAACCTACGAGGGCGGTCCTCGGGTTCCCGCCATGCTCCGGTGGCCAGGCAAGATCGCAGCAGGGCAGGTCTCAGCCGGATTCATCGGCATGCCTGATATTTACCGCACCATCCTCTCAGTAGCCGGCGCAAAACTGCCCGATCAAACACTCGATGGATATGACCTCACACGTTTCCTCACCGGAAAAACCAAGTCAGCTCCCCGGCAAGAATATTTCTATTTCAAAAGGGATTTGGAAGCTCTCCGTTCGGGTGACTGGAAGCTCCGCACCGCTTCGGGAGAACTCGAGCTCTTCAATATGGTAACGGATCCCTTCGAGCGAATCAATCGCGTCGCAGACTACCCAGAAAAAGCCCAAACACTGCTGTCCCGCATGCATGAAATGGCCAATGAAGTGGGCGTGAAAGTGAAAGAATAACAGAAGGCTGAAGAGGGGTCTATCGAGCGAAATTCAAGCAACTCGTTTTGGTAAGGTTACCAAAATAAGTTGCAAGCAAACGTGCGGGATAGAGGTGATTGATTAGTTCGTAGTATGCCATGGTCCCGCCAGTTTGGTCGGGACGCTCTGCTTTGGGGGCTCCGGGTTTATTTAACCATTCTTGAGCCGATGTCTCTGGGTTTAGTTTTGGTGAAAATCGTTTCATCTTGCCCTCGAGCTTACCCATGCGTTCATCCATCGCTTGAGCGATGTTGTCCATGGCTTGTTGAGGTGTTGCTTCAATGGTTACGACGGGAGCGATGTTTTGCCACCATTGTTCGGCGAGAAACCAGTGCACCTCAGATAACGAAGATTGAAATAATTGGTTATTATGTAAGGGCAGCAGCATGATGATTGGGTTGAGGATGATCTGTTGACGATAGGCGCATTTTAGTTCGGGCTCGTTTTCGGTGTGTAAAATGGGTTTATTGGAAATATGAATACGAACGAAGCGATACAGGTACTTGTGGTTGGGGCAAGTGGAGCGACTGGTCGCCTGCTTGTAGAGGAACTGTTTGCCAGGGGATGCCGCGTTAAAGTTATTGTGCGATCTCCCGAGTGTTTTCCAGAAAGCATGACGGGAAATGAAAACCTGTCGTTGATTCACGCTAGTGTCTTAGATTTGAGCGATGCTGATATGGCAGTGCACGCTAGTGACTGTGTCGCAGTAGTTTCTTGCCTGGGCCACATTTTGAGTTTCAAGGGCATCTATGGACAACCGCGTCGACTTGTGACCGAGGCTTCAAGTCGATTGTGCAACGCTATTAAGAGCAATCGTTCAAAGATGCCTACCAAGTTCGTATTGATGAATACGACCGGTAACCGGAACCACGATCTTGATGAACGGATCTCGTTTGCGCAGAGTTGCGTTATCGGTTTGCTCCGTCTTCTGCTTCCACCGCACGTAGATAACGAAAAGGCGGCGGATTATCTGCGAACCGAAATTGGCCAGAAAGATAATGCGGTTGAGTGGGTGGCTATTCGTCCGGACGCTTTGATAAATGAGGATGCGGTTTCAGAATATGAACTGCATTGTTCGCCGACACGAAGCGCGATCTTCGATTCAGGGAAGACAAGCCGTATCAACGTTGCCCATTTCATGGCGGATCTAATCACTAAAGAAGTTGTTTGGGATAAGTGGAAGGGGCAAATGCCTGTCATCTATAATAAGGATCATGCTCTCGCGTAGCGAGATCTAGAGGGCGAAGAGAACGATGTTAATTTCTTTTCTGAAGGTGGCCGCTCGGAGATCGGCCGCTACCATCGGCTCTTACAGTCGGGTTACTTTGATGTGGTAGGCTCCTCGTTCTTTGCCGTTTTCGGCGTCGCGGAGCCAGGTTTGAAGTTTTGCGTGACCCTTTTTTAGATCGACTTTGAAGGTGGCGGAAATGGCATCTGGATCTAGTTTGACCTTTTGGTTTATATTGCTAATTTGGATACGAGCTTGGTTAGCCTTTGCGGGCGATTCGGCATCTTCTGGGAAGCGGGCGATTCGGATTTCGTAGCTACCGGAGCGTTGTACGTCTACGGCCCAAAATCCGTTTACGAATAGGGAGTCGTCTTCAACGAGTTCCATTTTCCAGATAACACCACCGTCGGTGGGATGCCAGTCGCGGGTGGTGAATCGGGTTGGGTTTTCCTCGCGGGCTCCGAGGATAAAACGATTGTAGGCACCGCCTTCTTCGGTGACGTCTTCGAACCATTGCTTATATTCGGCGTATAGGCTTCGAGTGACTTCCGGGTGCTGCTTGGCGACGTTGGTTTTTTGGCTTGGGTCGGTATTGATGTCGTAAAGCTCGCCGTCGACGTAGCGCCATTTTTCGGAAAGTACTGCGAAATGTGGATACTTTTCTTCGTTGTTTCCTCCTGGTTTCCAGAGGCTCAATTGGCCGGCTTGTTTTGAGACGAAAATGGAACGTTCTTTCCAATTCTTGGTTTTGCCTTCGAGCAGCGAAGCGATGCTGCGTCCGTCCCAGTTTAAGCTTTTCGGTGCTTTCAAGTCGCAGAGTTCGGTTAAGGTTGGAAGCCAGTCCGTGTGCATCGTTAGGTTATCTATGCTGCCTCCGGCCTTGAGCGATTGAGGCCAGCGAGCGAAACAGGCAACGCGGTGGCCGCCTTCGTAGACATTGCCTTTTTTGCCTTTCATAGCGGCGTTGAAGCCGCCCGAATCTAGTTTGCCGTCGGAGCCGGCAGCGGTACCGTTGTCGCCCATGAAAACAACGAGTGTATCTTCGTCAATGCCCCATTGTTTTAGCGAACCCAGGAGGTTTCCGAGGTTCTCGTCGAAGTTCTGAATCATGCCGTAGAAAAGCGAACGGGATTCCGGGACGCCTTGTTTGCGAAATGGATCGGAAAATCTGTCGGCTACGGTGAACGGACCGTGCATAGCGTTGAGCGGGAGATAGACGAAGAAGGGCTGCTTTGATTTCTCGTCTACACCTTCTTTTATGAATCGGCGCGTTTCGCGAAAGAAAATATCCGTGCAGTAGCCATCGAATTTCTCCGCCTTGCCGTTGCGAAAGTAAGTGTCGTCAAAGTAGTCGTTTCCGACAGGGTTACCGATTTCGTTGACTCCTCCTGCTTTGTGGCAAACGACGTCATCGAATCCTCGAAACCGTGGAGCATAAGGGAATGCGTCGCCTAGATGCCATTTTCCGAACATGCCTGTTCGGTAGCCAGATGCGTTGAAGATTTCAGCCATGGTGGTCTCGTCTTTCTCGAGTAATTGACGGCCTTCCGTCACGGACCAGGTGCCAACGCGTGTACTATAGCGACCGCTTAATAGGGCAGCTCGGGTTGGCGTGCAGTAGGGGTCGACATGGTAATCGTCCAGACTGATTCCCTCGTCGTGTAGGCGATCTAAATTTGGGGTATTGAGCCAGGGGTTTCCGTGGCAGGACATGTCACCGTAGCCCTGGTCATCGGTTACGATAAAAATGACATTGGGGCGAGCGTGGAGGGAGGTGAGAAGTATGAGGGTTGAGGTGAGAAGGATGAGGGGGAGAAAGGGGAGTGTCATGAATTGAAAAGGGGTTTTATTTTTCCCACGAATTGCACGAATCAGCACGAATATTGATCTGTGAAAACAGGATTGGATCTATATTAAATTTGATTCGTGAAGATTTGTGCGATTCGTGGGTCATCTCCACTTCGCTCCGTCGTGGGCAATTGAGATGGACTTTCATTCGCGGCGCGGCGCGAGCGCCGACCCTAGGGATTGGTTAGGCGATTAGTTCGGGGATTAACTGGCCTCCGAATTGGGAGAGCTGTTTGTAGCGTCCGCCGTGTAGGTAGGTCAGTTTGTTGTCATCTAAACCGAGTAGGTGAAGGAGGGTGACGTGCAGGTCGCGGATCGGGTGAACGACGTCTACGGCGCTGATTCCGAGTTCGTCTGTCGCGCCTACTACTGCGCCTTTCTTCACGCCACCGCCTGCCATAAGCATTGTCATCGCATTGGCATTGTGGTCGCGACCGAGTGAATACACGCCTCCACGTTTATTATTGTCAGGGGTACGTCCGAATTCGCCTGTCCAAATAACGAGGGTGTCGTCGAGCATTCCACGTTGCTTCAAATCTTTGATTAAAGCGGCCATTCCGCGATCCACACTTCGGATACGCGAAGTATGGCCTTCTTCGAG
>Ga0115000_10003020_pt1 | contig 14171 bp, 6 predicted proteins | sample ArcticOcean_MG_C_6_FD_89690 | JGI IMG/M metagenome (GOLD analysis project Ga0115000, IMG submission 89690) | Marine microbial communities from western Arctic Ocean - ArcticOcean_MG_CB8_128 | ecosystem: Environmental > Aquatic > Marine > Oceanic | place: Arctic Ocean: Canada Basin | collected...
CTTTTCCTCCTCCTCCTCTAAAACTTCGTCTTCTTTAAACTCCTCCTCCTCTCAAAAAAAACGAGCAGAAAACGACGACGAGTTTCCGATGAATTCTATTTCCGATGATGTTGAAACTTCTCTCGTCGTGACCACAAACAACAACAAGTACAACAACAGAGGAGAAGAAGAAGAAACAATAACGATGGACAACAACAAAAATCTCAGCATCAACGAAATGCCGATGTCGCCGCAACCGTCGAAGGAAAAAGACCCGATAAAACTTTGGGGGGTGAAACTTTTGTTTTCCGAGAGGAGCATCTTTTGGCTTTTAGCCTCAGGGGCCTTGTTCGCCTACCTTGGATTTACGACGGTGCAAGAGTACGTGTTTCGAAATCACGCGAAAGAGGCGGTTGGGTTTCGCTTCGGCGGCGTCGTGACGCTGGTGACGAGTTTTACGTACGCTTTGTTGGGGTTTTTGGAACGGTTGGCGAACGACGAGTTTAGAGAGAGTGGTAGCGGGAGTAGTAGTACTAGTGGGGGGGGTAATCATAGCAGAGGATTTAACGCGCTGATAGATGATGAAGAACAGCAACACAACAACAAGAACGCTTTTAGAGGGAAGAATACGACGACGACGACGAGTTTTAAAAGGAGCTTTAATATTTTTAGAAGACGGGCGAAGCTTAAGGATTACGTGCTTTTAGCGACCATGACGAGCGGAGGGATGTATTTGACCAACTTTAGTTTATCGTATATTAATTACACGACGAGGATTGTCGCCAAATGTTCGAAAGTGATACCGACGATGGTCATGGGAGCGTTGATGCAAGGAAGGCGGTACGAGAAGAAAGATTATTTCGCGGCGATGACTTTGGTGTGCGGAGTGTGTTTGTTCGCGCTGGGAGACAGAGCGAGTTTGCCGCAGTTCCAACCCAAAGGGGTGGTGATGATAGTGTGCGCGTTATTTATTGAAGCCGCGGCGGGGAATTTCGAAGAGAAGAGGTTGTTCAACGTCAGTTTACCGGCGTCGCACGCGGAAGTCGTCATGTACGCGAATATTTTCGGACTTTTAATGACTACGTTTGGAATGACTTTAAACGGCGAGATTTGGCCGATAGTCGCCTACATGAACTCCCACCGAGAGTGCGTGTTCCGAGCGATGATCGCGGCCTCTTTCGGATACATGAGCGTCTCCTTCATCTTGCTTTCCATTCGACAGTACGGCGCGACGAATACAGAGATTATTAAAGCTTTGAGAAAAATGCTCTCGATCGCGCTGTCGTTACTCTTGTATCCGAAACCGATGGGTTGGAGATACGTCACCGGTACGTGCGTGACCGCGTTCGGTATCCTGACCTTATACGCGATCAAGAAGCGAAGGTACGTGAAAGCAGCTGGTAACGCAGAGGCTTTTAAATAGTATCGTATACTACGAGAGTTCCAATAATACTGGTGTTGTATTCATGTATATTTTCGCACACAAAAAGCAGCAGTTTGTACTCCATTTTCCCTCCGCTCTCTTTGTCATAAAAACGCTCCACCTCCGCGCACTCAAAGTCCCCAACTCTTTCAAACACCAACCGAATAAACAAATGGAGTTAATCAGCACGCAACGCATGAGCTACGAGTCGTGGCTGCACACGTGGAATCTCGAAGACGACGACGACGACTTTTCGAGCAGCGACGGCGAGTCTAACACCAAAGAAGGCGAAGAGCGAAGCGCGACGCTGAAGGATTTGCGAACAGTCCAGAGGCGCGAGTGTTCGACCGAGGAGGAGATAAACGGACAGTGCTGCGCGATATGTTTATCGCGGTTTACAAAAAAGAGAGAGGAGAAAAGTGACGACGATGGGAACGAACAAACTGTTGTTGTTCAACGGAAGTGTTTTCGCCTGGCGGAGTTGCCGTGCAAACACGTCTACCACGAAGAGTGCATCGAGAGTTGGCTCGCTCGAAGCCGACGGTGTCCGACGTGTCGAAAGAGTTTGCGAGAGAAGAAGAAGAAAACAGGAACGCAAGCGAAGAATGGAAGCGAAGAGAGGTTGTTATCGCGACCAAACGAGGACGTAAACGACGACGAGGAGGAGGACGACGACGCGCGCGCTCAGAGTCGACGGGAGTTGGAGCGCGAATCTGTCCGTCGGCTGCGAGAGATGGAAACGCGGGCGCGCGAGCGAAGGGCGAGGGAGGTAGAGGAGGAGAGACGCGCGAGGAGAAGGAATAGGATGAAGACGGTTTTAGAACACGAAGGAATGAACGAGGAGATCTTTGAGAGCGTCATGATGCACGCCATGGGGTTGTTAGAAGCAGCCACGGTGGCGGGAGAGGAAGACAGGGAAGACGTTGGAGAAGAAGAAGAAGAAGAAGAAGAAGAAGAAGAGCAGAGGCTGCCAAGGGCCAGGGTAGCGAATCAAACAGGCGCTGGGTCGTTACTCGTCGGTACTCGCGGGAACAACTACGGGGCGAACGGTTCGAACACGTCGTAGTTTTATAGTAGAAGTAGAAGTAGAGACGCTGTAAAGTTTATACAGTACATGACGCGCTAATTTATAATACACACACACTTTTAAACGAAAACTCTATAATTAAATTCAAGTTGCTTGTACGCGCTCTCGGTTCCTAAACCTCGACGGGCCCGTTCCCTGATCCTGATAAAGGATTCTCTTCGTCTTCGTCGGTAAAAGGTGAATTCGCATCGCGATAGTACCGGTTCGGAATGCCTAACCAAAATTTCCACATCTCAACGCCTCGATCCCATTTGAAAGTTTGATCCGTATCGCAAGGCACGTTTGTTTTCGTGAGTTTGATTTCATCGCTGTCGTCTTCTTTTTCCATCGAGTACATGGCGTACATGCCTTCGTCTCGGGAACCGACGTTGGCGACGTTGTCTCTCGGAAGCAAAACCGCTTCGCGAATGATAACGCGCGGAGTTTTTTGCTGTTGAGAAGTAGACGACAACGACGACGACATTATTTTCTTTTGTCTGTTCGCCGAGGTGCTACTCGATTTTGTCGTCAAGTACTGTGCCGTAGCTTGACGAAGTTGTATTCTCTCGTCTTCCGAAACCGAATCTTCTTCGATGATACGCTCGATCCAACCGTCCGCGTCTCGAAACAACGACGCATTGGTCTTCTTAGAATCACAAAGTATCTTCACCATGCGCGATCTCGTGCGCGCGTCCGTTTTCGCCGCATTTTCCTCGCTCTCATCTCTACAAAACGTTTCGTACACTCTCACCGCATCTTCGATTTTCGAATCCGCGGCGTAGGCGTCGATGATGACCAAATAACTCGCTGCGTCTGGCGAAACGCCCGTCGTACTTTCCAACTCGCGAATCAAATCAACGGTTTCATCAATCTCACCACTCTTTGCCAGGGCGTTAAACGCCGCGTTGTATACTCTCACGTCTACGCGCACGCGCAAACGATCGATTTCTGCCAGGACCCATTTCGTCCCGCTCGCGTCTCTTCGCAAGGCGAAGAATTTCAACAACGTCGCGTACGTGTACTGATCTGGTTTCAATCCCGACTCCGCTAATCGCGAAAGCCATTCGTACGCATCGTTCGGTCGATCTGAAGCTACTGAGGCGTCTATTAACGTGTTGTACGTGATGAGATTTGGCGAGCACTCTGCCTCTTCCATCTTCTTAAAGACCTCGTCGATGACTACTCTGGCGTAGTCGTCCACTCGTTTATTCTTCACGGAGGAATTGGACGAGAACAAGACGGAGACGCGTTTGAGAATGGCGTTAAAGGTCGCCGTCGTCGGTTTCACGTTCACCGCTTGCATCACTTCTAACACTTTAAACATCTCGGTAATGATCTTCTTTTCTTCTTTTAAGCTCCCCGGCGTTTCGAATTCGCTGTAGTTGAGACCGTCGATGAACGCCGTAAACGTGTGCACGTTTGGTTTCACGTCAATTTTGTCTCTTCTGAGCATGCCGTCGAACAACACTTTCCTCGCCTCGTCGACCCGTCTCGCCAGACACAAACGTTGGATGTACGACGTGTACGCGCGCACGCCTGGTTTCGACCTCGCAGTGGCATACTTCTTCCTCCCAGCGAGTTCAAGAAACTCTTCGGCTTTATCGAGTCGATTGCACTTGGCAAACGCGGTGACTAAAGCTCCAAACGTGGCTTCGTTTTCCGGGACGTTGAATCCCCGCATCATTTTCAGCGTCGATTCAATACCTTTGACGTTCTTTTCGTCTCCAAACGATTCAATCAACACGTTGAAACAAGACGCCGAGAGTAACTTTGGATTGGCTTTCGATAAAAACCGTTCCGCCTCGGACCGCTTCTTCGCGGAGACGAAAGCTCGGACGCCGGAGACGACCGCGTTGTTGTCAAACTCGGCCGGAAACGTTTTCTTCTCCTCCGTGAGGTGCGTTTCAAGACGTCGCCAAAAATATAACGCCGTGTCCAACGTCGGCTCTACTCTCGGTCCGAGCGCGAGACACTTTGGATCGAGTAACTTCTTACTATTATTATTGCTACTGTTACTACCGCTACTACTCGCCGCCGCTGCTTTCAGAGAACTATACGGCGCCTGCCGTTGCAACCTGCCATAGTACCCTTGCTCGTCCTCTTCTGAACAAAACTTGGCTAATATCTGAATCACGTCGCAATAACTTTCCAACGAACAAAACATCTTTTCTCCGCCTTTCCGTGCTTTGTACTTCTCTTCGGCTAACTTGAACACCGCCGCGACGTATCTCATGCGACTCGAACTTCTATTTCTATATCCCAGCGCTTTCGTTCGCGCCCTCTCCACGCGCACGAGCAACGCAATCGTCGCCGGGGAAACGATCGACACGGCGTTTTCGCCGTACTTCCCGCTCAAACACTCCCTCAACAAAGCGCAACAGTGCAACACGCAGTCTCGATCGATGGCCAACGCTTGCACGGCGCTGAATACGGTCACTCGTAAACCTGGTTTATCCGGATTCTTTTCCAGTTCAGAGAGAACGGATTGGCATATTTCCGCCGGAGTGGCCGTTTTCGAAAACTGCGACATCGTCGAAGAAGGAGCAGAAGAAGAAGAAGAGGAAGAAGCCGTCGACGACGTTGGTCTTCGTTGGTTCTTCCCGTACGACGCAGAAGAGGGAGACCTCCAAGACGTAACGTTGTTGTTCTTCGTGGAGGAGGCGTTTGCTGCGCTTCCGCTGCTACTCGCACTACTCCCACTCCTCCACCGTCGTCTCTCATCAAAGTTCTCTTTTTCCGCGCTTTTGCTCGTTCTTACGTTTTCTCCTCTTTCGTCGTCGTTGGAAGAGGAGGACGACGGCGGATAAGAGGAAGACGAAGACGCACACACCGACAAAGACTTTTGATGCCGCCCAAACCCGAAAAAGAAAGGCCCGTTATCATCATCATCATCATCACTGCTCCTCCTCCTCCTCCTCTCCGTGAAAGTCCTTCTTCTGAAAAGCTGTCGTTTCTCCGACGACGACAAAACGCGTTGCGACGATGATGATGTCGTCACGCGCAATTTCGCGTTACATGTCGTCATCAATTCCGTCCTTCTCTCCTATTATTCGTGGTAGTAGTAGTCGTAGTATTCGTATTACTACTACGAGCGTTTCAGTGTGTGTGTATTACTATATAACACATCAGAGAGAGAGAAGCGACAGAGTTTCCCTTCGAGTCATCGCCATCATTTTTGCGCTTTCCGTTCCAGAGTCAGTCGTCGCTCGAAGAAAGCGTCGTCGTTTTGAGCAAAATTTTCTTTCTTTTTCTCTGCGCTGAAAAAAAAAGTCTGAAAACCCTAAATAAAGAAAAAACGGGCCAGACAGACACGACGGACGACGGTCCAAATTTTCTTTCTCTCTTTCTGCTGCGCTTCACGAATCCTCACACGTAGTAGAAACACACTCAGAGAGAGAGAGAGAGAGAGAGCAGAAGAAACGCTTTAATAAAGCGAAAGCGCGTCGTAAAATATAAACGGAATATAAACGAAAAGAATTAAAGGTACACTATGGTATATATGATACGCTTTTGAGGAGAGGAAAGAAAGAGAGAGATGATCATTTCTCTCGTTCTCTCTCTCTCGAAAATCGGGATTCAAACGATCACAAAATGATCAAATCTTTCTTTCTCTGGTCTCTCTCTTTTTATATAAATCGTCTCTTCTTTCTCCCTTTTGAAACGATTCGAGACGCGAGAGCGCGAGATCTGCTTTTGTTGCGCGAGATACTCTCTCGGTTTTGGAAATCGCTGACGTTTTTACCGCCTCTCTTTTACCATCATCATCATCCTATTATCCCACAGAGATCATCATCATCATCGTTTATTAGAGAAGAAGAAGGAAAAGATGGCGCCTTCCAACAATAAATATTTGGAAAAAATCAAAGGCGACGTCTCTTTACATCGAGAGAGAGGCGCACAAAAAGGCGGCGGTTTCGAAGGGATCCCGTGGTTAGAGGACGAAGAATGGGACGGTCGAGTGTTGTGCTGCTCGGAATCCGTGTGTAAGAAAGTCACCGCGTTTGGGTTTTTAATGTTAGTCTTGGGGTTGATTTTTGGTCTGTACGTGTACGAGCCGGAGAAGGAAAGCACGGATTTTATCGCCTACACGGGGAGTGGATTTTATACCCCGATCGCGTCGATTACCTCGCGAATGGCCGTTGAAGGGTACAACACGGGTTCGTTTAAAGCGGGACAGAGAAACGCGTTTACGTTGTCCATGGCGGAGTATTTGAACGTGCCGAGCAACGCGACGAAGGTGACGTTGGTGGAGGACAAATTGTGGAAGAAGAGAAGAAGTTTGAAAGCGTACTACGGGTTTGTGGACGTTGGGTACGTGGCGTACGCGAGAGATATGGAGCACGCGGATGAGTTGAAGACGAAGATTGAAGCGTTGGTGTATTCGGTAGAAGGAGATGCGAACTTGGCGGTTGTGCAGTTGATGAAGAAGAACGGGGTGAACGCGGTCACCGTCCAAGGCGTGTACACGGAGTCGTTGATCAAAGCGCCACCGCCGCCGAGCCCGCCGCCGCCGGGACCGGGGACGGTTCCGGGCCCGCCGCCAACGCCGAACGACGAAGGGTCGCCGGCGTAATTCGATTGAGTAAACGAAGAGATGTGTTTAAATCGAGATGATTTGAATGCGCTTTTTTGCTCATATTATGCGTATTCGTTTTTTTATGAGAAGAGAGAGAAAACGGATGGGATTGTACAACAACAACAACAACAACAACACATGATAAGAACTGAATAAACGAGTGTTAAACATGATGAGAGCTTTAATATACGTATACATATATACATGCATATATAATGTTTTAATGAATTTAAAAACCGCGTACTTAAATTAAAACACGATAATAGTTAAGTGATGATGATGAAAAAAGTGGATTTGTTTTATTTACAAGGGTCTGTGTTTTTGTCTGTGTCTTCTGTGTTCTGTCTTCGAAAACGAGAACTAGCAGCACGCCCCACCGGCTGGAGCACCACCACTCGACGCCGCCACTGGACTTGGTCCGCAATCGAACAACCCGTAATGCTTCGATCGATCGCCAACCACGTCGAAGTGTTTCCCCAACCACGTCTCGCCTAACATCGATCCGGTGTTCCCGCACACCAACATCGGTTTCCCGGTTTCCAATCTGTGGTGGTCGTCCAACGAATACGCGTTCGGGTTTCCTTCGATTGTTCCTTTGTACAACGCGTACTGGCCGTAATCCTCGCACAATGTTTCCAACCTCCCGGCGGGTAACTTGAACAACCTGTACGTGATTGAATAAAACGTAGCCTCGCCCAATAACTCTTGCAACTTTTCATCCTTCACTTCAATCACGTGTCCTTCCAGCACTCTCGGATCGGTAAACCCAACCGACACGCACAACCGTTTAAAGTCTTCCACGTACATCGCCCCGCCTAAACACTCGCCCAACAAAACCGGATCCTTCCTCAACTCTTGATCCAAGCGTCGATCGCAATACACGTCCGAAAAGTAAAACTCGCCTCCGTCCGCCAACGCGTCGTACACGCCTTGCAAAACAGCCTTCTTATCCGGACTTAAATTCACCACGCAGTTGGAAATGGCTAAATCGATCGTTCCGTTCTCAATGCCAGCCTGTTTCACGTTCTCGATTTCTCCTTTCACAAACTTCATGTTGTTTTCTTTATACCCGAGCGTTTGCTTGCAATACTCGTCCACGTACTTCCTCGCCACGTCTAACTGATTATCAGTCATATCCACGCCCGTCACGAACCCTTTCTCCCCGACCAAACTCGCCGCCACGTAACAATCTCTCCCCGAACCAGAGCCTAAATCTAAAACCCGTAACCCTTCGATCCCTTGCGGCGTCGGCGATCCGCACCCGTAATATTTCGCCTTGATTTCATCCGGCACCAGACGTAAACATTTTTTAAGATACGTCGGCAATCCACCGGGCGTGCAACACGCGCTCGTTTTCAAATCCGCAGACGTCGTCAGCGTTTCCCCGTAGTACTGTTCGACGGATTTTTTGATCAGATCGTCTCCACCTTCGATGGTCGCCCCGAGGAGCGTGTCCATCATCGCGTTGGAAGAGGAAGAGGAAGATGCTTTCGTCGTCGCTCGATTATTTCTCGTCGAAACTTTTTTCTTTTGCTGCTGAACTTTAGAAAAGAAGAAGAGAGGGGACGAGGTCGAAGCGAACGCGGAGGACATTAATTTTATAACAACTCGAAAGAGAGTTTTAGAGAGACTTCGGCGGTGGTGGTGGAAAGATGTACTACCGCTTTGCAACGAGGATGTGACGTCGGTTTTTTGTGGATTTTCGTCTCTATAATAAAAAGCTCACAAGAGAGTCTCTTTCTACAACTACTATTCTACTACACTTATTACATCTTTTACCGCGCGTTCGGTTGATTCTGAGCGCCTTTTTGAACGACTCGATTCTTACCATCGAAGGTTTCCCACGTTTCTACGTTCTTGCTCGCTTCGTTTATGCACGCGATCAACAACTTGACCAACTCGTTGTCGGACTTTTCCGGCGGCGCGAGCAAATCTCTCGGCGGTATGCCGTTTTGGTAGGTTCGCTTATCGAACCTCCACTGGCCGAATTTACCCGGGGTGAACGTGCCGTTTAAGGCGTAGTCCATGCCGTAGGTGAAGTGGATGGAGAGGAAGTCACCGATGGACTTGTCCCAGGGCGGTTGCGCGGTGAGCTGCGGGCGCAAGTCGTGTTGTAATCCGACGCGGTAAGCGGCGATGGTGTAACCGTACATTTCGAGAACCCATCCCCAATCTCGATTGGCTTCTTTGTCTTTTTTGATCGCTAAGGTGGTTTCTACCCAAACTGGGGCGAGTCGTTTCAAATCGTCTTTGCGAATGAAGACTGGGGAGGAACCGATCGGATCGACTCTTTCGATATCTTGAGCGGTCATTTTATCGTTCCCGACGAAGCGTTTGACTAAAGTTGGCCATCGAGACGGTTCGATGTAAAAGAACGGGAACGCGGCCGGTCGTTCGCCAATCATCAGGTTCGGAATCGGTTTGATGTACACGTGATCGGGTTCAGCCATTAACACGTACATTTCTTCAATTTTGTCACACTTTTCAAAGTACTGCATAAACGCGTTTGGTCTGCTCAAGACGACAAATCCCATCTCGTTGTCTAATCGATCGACCACGCAGGTTGGAATTTCCGACATCAACGAATCCGATTTGTCGTGCAAAACTCGAGTAAAACCACCCATTTGACACGGCTCTTCCTTCGTTTCCTGTTCCACGCATATCTTTTTCTGTTTCTTCCAGTGAAAATACATTACGCGCACTTGCCACGCCTGATAGACGTTCGCGTTCGTCGTGACCAACGTGTGAAACTTCCGATGACTCCCCGGGTCTCCTTTTGTCGGTAACTGCGGTGCCAAACTCCCACTCGTCCACGGATTCGCCGAATCTTTCGCGCCAATCGCCATCTCCGGCCTCGCCTGGTGCTTCAACCAACACGCTCGATACTTTTGCCCTAAACACCCGTTCGCGTCCCCGCACCACACCCACACGTTGCACGCCCGGTCGCCGACGGCTTTCCCGTCCGGGTTCATGGAGAGACAATCGTCGTGACACTCTCTCGCGCTCGATTTAAAGTTGTTCTCGCCCCATTTCGAAACGGACCCGGAATATTCCGCGTGAACTATTGGATTAAAATCGCCCCATTTGCCTACTTTTTCTAAAGGTTGTTGTTTTGCGTTTTTTCGTTGTTGCGACGAACCACCACCACTATCGACAACACCATCACCATCAACATTTTTCGAAGAAGAAGAAGACAAAGAAGAAGAAGAGGAAGACGAATATCCTCCCAACGACGACCCCGCGCTGCTTTTTTCACTCCTCCCCAAACTCGAAGAAGAAGAAGAAGACCCCGCCGAGTGCAACAACTCTCGGTGTTCTCGATGAGATCTTTTCGATTGACTCGCGAAAAACGCATCGAGCGCGTTGAAGGTGAACAAAAACGCGGCGAAGAACGCGAGCAAACGCGCGAGACGCAAGGTTTTGCGTTCGCTCGTCGTCGTCCGCATGATGATGATGACGAGGAGGAGGAGGAGGAGGAGGAGGAAAACGAGTTTTGTGTGTTTGAAGCGCGCAAATTTGTGAGAAATCTCGCTCGTGGTTCTTCTTTTATGAAAAGGACGACTTCTCTCTCGTTATCGTCGTCGATCGACGCTACCGCCGCTGCTAAGGCTACTACTACCAGTGATAATGCTAGTGTTATTACTGTGCTTGGAGGAGGAGGAGAAGGAGGAGGAGCAGGACACGTCGTCTTCAGAGGAACTCGTATCCGAACGCTCTTCGTTATCGGCTTCGGTATCGCGCTCGTCGATTGGGTTTCGTTCCGAATCGGAGAGCGAGGAAGAGCGGTCGTCGTCGCAATCATCATCATCTTCTTCTTCTTCTTCTTCTTCTTTCTCTGCGTTGTCGTCGTAGTCCTTCTCGCTTTGTTGATCGTCGTCGTTGCTCTCTCTTTCCGCTCCACCACCTTCGTCCTTTCGTCCTTTCTCTTGTTGGAAACTCCGTTTGCGTTCGTCGATGTCGGAAGATCCTCCTCTCGAGCTGACCGAGGCTTCGCTTCCGCCGTCCTCGTCCGAGCTTTGCTGTTGGCGAAGAATGTCTGGGACGTAGTTTTCGTCGAAAACGACCGGAGATTCGAAACCTCCCAACTCCTCGTCGTCTTGGTAGTTGTCGTTTCCGTCCCCGTTATCTCCTTCTTTCCCTTCGTCGACGTTTCCTCTTTTCTCTTTAAACGTCTTCGTGCCGATGGAATTGTTCCCAAACACGTTCGCCAACGCGTTTTTCATCTTCATCCCGATACCCTCCTCCTCTCGACTCTTTCCCTCCTCCAACAACGCTTGCTCGCTCAGCTCTAAGTTTTGCTTATATGCAATCTTCTCCTTTACTTTTTCTAAATCCTCGGTAAACTCCGCCAACCGTTTCTCCGTCTCTTTCTTTGCGATTTCCGGGTCTTGCTCTTGCAACAACAATCCTCGTTTCCGCATGTGCTCGGCGAACCGATCCGCGCTATCGTCTTCGTCCGCGTACTGTCTGAAATCAAACCAACTCGGCGGTATTGGTTCGCAGAAAATCTCGAAACAGTTTTTGAAGCAATTTCCCCTCGTGTACGGATTCTCCGCGTCGCTCCTTTCGCGGAAGTTTTCGTACGTCGTTTGGTTTTGCCAAATCAACACGCAGTGGAACGCCGAAAGCGCAAAGACAAACATAAACCCAAACAGAGCGATTATGCCACAAAACAGAGCCGCTCCAGACGCTCTCAACGCACCAGCTACCGCTTGAGTGTTCACCGACTTCCCGGTCGCTGGATCCACCTCGTCGTTTCTCTCGTCAATCTCCACCAAAATGCTCAACACGCAACTACCCACGACGAAACCGCACCATAACGTCGTCCCAAACACGAACAATAAAAAATGTCTATAATTCCTCCTTCCGATGGTCGTCCCAACCCACGGACAGTGATGGTCAAACTTCTCCACGCAATCGTTATTTATCGAACAGTGATGCGCTCTCGGCGGTTGGAAAAAATTCGTCGTGTCGTTCCATTTCACCGTCACGAGTTTCTTCGTCGGCTCGTGCGGCACGTCTCGGACTCGTTCCCTCGGCGGATCGTTCCGGTCTCTCGGTGGCGGTCTCGGTAGTCTCGGAAGTATCCCAGGATCCATCGTCCCGGTTCTCACTAAGCACGCGACGACGTATATCGGCCAAACCGTCGAAACCGCTTGCCACGCCCATGAATATTCTCTCGACAAATCCGGCGCGACTGCGCTCGTAAACACCACGGAGGGGACTAAAACTAAAACTATCGTGTTTAAAAACGCTTTGTAATTCGGACCGACGATGATGCGTCCGTCCCAGAAGAACTTGTCGTTTCCCGGCCATATTTGGTACACTTTTTGCCTCTCTCTTTCTCTTCTTTCTCCTTCTAAATCATCATCTTCATCTCCGCTCTCCGTCTGCTCTTTCGCTCGTTCTTCGTCGTTCTCGTCGTCTGAATACTCGTTCGTATTATTATTATTACTATTCTCGTCTTTCTTCGAAAAAGGAGTGCGTCTTTTTCCTCCTCTCCTTCTGTTTCTCTTCTCGTTTTCTCCTTCTCCTTCCCCGGGAGGTGGAACGAACCAATCCGACATTTGATGAGAGTTAAAAGTACACTCGAGATGAACGCTACTCCTCACCAGAAAAAGCGACGATAAAAACGTCCAACAACAAGCAACCAACCTCTGCGTCTCTCTTCTTTCTTTCTCTCTCTCTCTCGGGCTTTGTTTAGTATCAAAAACTCGCCTAAAAATGCAGAGTTTTTGTGAGGGGAAAAACCCATCTTTTTTCCCCTAAAATGCCTCAGAATGTTCCCGTGCATTCCGCGCGAAGGACTTCGTTTCTCGGCAGCATCATCACACCAAAAGTCGTCACAAAAGCATCCTCGTCTGAGTCGTCGTCGTCGTCCCAGTTGTTCGTTTGTTTTTGAGAAGAAACGAAAAGAAACCAATTGTTTTGTCGCTGTTGGTCACGGCGACGATTTCGAAAGAAGATACAGGAGCAGTTGGAGAGAAAAGCGGAGGCAAAGCCGTGGGTTATCGGCGATGGAAAACGACGACGAAAATGGACTCGAAGCAGCGGCGTTCGAGGAGGAGGAGGACGATGATGATGATTTCCAAACGACAACAGCAATCAAAACGTTTCACACTTTCGCGGTGCCAAATTTGGAAAGCGAGAGCAGAACGAATTATAAAGGGAAAGCGGGGAAGAAAATCGGGATCGTAGGCGGCGACCGGAAGTACACAGGCGCGCCGTATTTTGCAGCCATGGCGGCGTGCAGAGCAGGCGCGGATTTAGTGCACGTGTTTTGTCACGAAGAAGCAGCAGGGGCGATTAAGAGTTACTCTCCCGATGTGATCGTGCACGCGTGTTTGAAAGACGAAAGAGACGCGCGCGAGTCGGGAGTAAGTCTCGAGGACCTTCAAGATCAGTTTTTGAAAGAGAATAGGGAGATGATATCGAGGATGGATGCGATTGTTATCGGTCCTGGGTTAGGGAGGGATAGTTACACGTGGTCGTTCGCACGTTTATGTTTCAGCATAGCGAGAACCGTAAACGCGCCCGTTGTATTCGACGCGGATGCGTTGTTCATGATACACGCTTCCGAAACGCTTAAACCCCTTGTGAGATTTACGATGGAAAAAGCCCCCGTCGGCGTCAACGGTTACGTCGTCTTCACACCGAACGTTCGCGAATATACGTATGGTTTCGATCCAAACGATACTACTGAGAAAACTGTGGACAACGTGGACGCTTTCTTGGAATCGAGCGACGGCCATGTAGGAAGTTGTCACACGTTCTACCCTAGCATCTTAGCAAAAGGCGCCGACGATATCTACGTGCATTTAGTGAAAGGATCAAAAGAAGGTCCAACGAAATTTGAGAACGTTCCGGGATCCAAGAAGCGATGCGGCGGTCAAGGCGACATACTCTCCGGAGTCCTCGCGCTCTTTTTAGCGTGGTCGAACGACCGATACAGGCGAGACCTCGAACGGAACGCCTTGACCGACGATCTAAAAGTCGAACAATACTTCCGCAAATCTTCAAAACTCGCCTGCTTCTCTGCCTCGAAACTCACTCGCGAAGCCGCGCGAAGAGCCTACGAAAAACAGAAGCGAAGTTTACAAAGTTCGGATATTTTACTCGAACTGCCA
>Ga0115000_10003022_pt1 | contig 14170 bp, 14 predicted proteins | sample ArcticOcean_MG_C_6_FD_89690 | JGI IMG/M metagenome (GOLD analysis project Ga0115000, IMG submission 89690) | Marine microbial communities from western Arctic Ocean - ArcticOcean_MG_CB8_128 | ecosystem: Environmental > Aquatic > Marine > Oceanic | place: Arctic Ocean: Canada Basin | collected...
ATTGGCCGACCGATTCTATCAATCCATCGCGGAGAATTAAGGTCGCTTGCTCGATGATTTTGTCAGGCGAGACCACTACGGTCGCTCCGACAAGGGCATGAACTCTTGGATTCGCTGCATGCAGACCTTCGACAGGTGTCGACGAGTCTCGAGCGTTCAGCGAGGCACCTATCAGGAAACCTGAAACGATAAATAATAGGGACGTAATTCTCATGAATTCGTTATGTGATTTTTTGACCCATAAAATTACAACGTTGTAATTTTAAAGGTTAATGTGTGAGGGGTAAAGTTGGGGAAATGGCCGCCTTTGAGCTGTTTGGAGGCTGCCAATGACGACCATACTGTCGACGTTTAGAATGCCTTAATTGCGAATTCCGTATTCGAGGACGAAATACTGAGGCCCAAAGGGAATTAGGGCTTCTTTGACTTTCTCGATTTCTGCGGCAGGGCCGTGGATTTCGAGTCTCGTAACGGTTGCTAGTTTCTCTAGGAATTCGCCTAATAGAGCCCCGATGTTTTCTAGGTGGGCGAGGAGGCCCTCTCCGCCGATGTAGCCTTCGCGGCAATGGATTTCATTCCCGCTAATACTGAACCCGTAGTAGAGGCACTGAGACTCGCTTTTAGTCAAAGCGACGAAGCGTTCGCAGTACTCGCGAGCCTGGTTTAGGTTTTCTTCCGAAACGGTGAAGTAGGGGTGGATTGACACGCAGTTGTCTTGAGTAGCCATTGTTATTTTTGGGAGTTGATCTGAATAATGGTGGATTGAGAGTTCAGGGCGAACAAAAATTAGGATTGGATACTAATCCTTTTACCTTTGGGGGTTTATGGTAGCTTTTTGTGGCTCGCGACTTAGATGAGAGCGTCTTGCAGGATCTCTTTGAGGTCGGCTTGCGACAGTTCCACGGGGTTGCCTTTCATGCTGCTGGCTCGGCTTGCTTTGTCGGCGGCTTCGGCGATCAAATCGCTGTTGAATCCCAATTCGGAGAGTGGTTTCAATGGCAAGTCTTTGATGAGGGCATCTAGCCAGGCGATCGCGTAAGTGCCTTTGGCGGTGGGATTGTCGGTGAGAAGGAAGGCTATTTCGTCGAATTTGCGGACAAGGTCGCCATCAGGGTCCCGTCGCGTGGCTGTATCGAAATTCGCGCGACAGACCGGAAGTAGAAGCGATCCGCAAAGGGCGCCGTGCGGGATATCGATCATGCCGCCTATGGGACCGGCGAAACCGTGAACGGCGCCGAGGTTTGCGTTGGCTAGGGCGATGCCGCCGCAGAGACTGGCAACGCACATGTTGGAATTAGCGTTGCGGTCGAGAGTCTCGCCACAGGTTGCTTTGAGGGATCGAGCTGCTCGTTTGATGCCTTCGCGGGCAATTGCGTCGGAAAGCGGATTTGCTTTTTTCGAGAGAAAGGCTTCGAGGTTTTGGGTGAGCGCGTCGATTCCGGTGTAGGCGGCGATTTCGGAGGGTAGATCATAGGTCAGCTCTGGATCGACGACTGCCCAGTGAGGCAGCATGAAGGGGCTTCGCAGGCTCACTTTGACTCCGGCGCTTGGAACGCCGATAACGCTATTGCGCGTAACTTCGGATCCTGTTCCTGCAGTAGTGGGAACCGCCATGTAAGGAAGCGACGGGTAGTCTAGCGGTCGGCCTTTTCCGACGACTTCCAAATATTCCATGAGATCGCCTGTATTGTGGATTAGGGCGGCGATTGCCTTGCCTGCATCGATAACGCTGCCTCCGCCGATTCCTATGATTATTTGCGGTTCGAAGTTTCTGGCAGCTTGGATTGCTTCGGCCAGTGAATCGACGGTGGGTTCATTGCATATTGAATAGGTTTCGAGATCGATCCCGTTTTTTTCGAGAAGCTCGAGAGTTGCCTGATGCCGTTTCGGGGACGAACCGGTTGCGACGAATACTCGATTGGTTCCGCGGGGCAAAAGTCGCGAGAGAGCGCGAGCCGATCCAGCTCCGAAGTGAATCGTATTAGCGGTGGCGAACGAAAAATCCATGGATCGAGGGATAGCGTAAGGGGCTTCTTTAGCAATAATGGATATCGATAATGGCGAAAACGGGCAGGTTTCGCAGAGAGATCGAGCGTATTGAGCACTTCTGCCTCTCAGGGGCATAGCAGGAGTATGCTAAGGTGTCGGTTGGCCCTTGAGCGAAAATCAGGGATTTGCGCGAAAGATGTATGAAATCTTTATGAATTCGTTGGTCTTTGGGGATGTCCATTGCTTGAGCGCTCTGGGATCGCGAATATTCTTGGGGATATTCCATTATTATCTGTTCATATAAGAATCGTAATCGGCCACATACTGTTTTATTTCCCAGCGGGTTGATACGTATTGGATTCATCGTTCGTTGGATCATGGCATTGGCAATCGGATGTTCCGTTGCTCATGCTGTAACTCAAGAGTCGATCGAGACCGAGTTTTCGAATACTGCGTTTAGGCAGGATTTGGAGAATGGTTTCGATTTCTGCCAGCGTGCGGGTCGAGTAAAAGGAAATATGAATGAAAACGAAACGACAGGGAAGCTGAACCCGAAGTTGGAAAAAATCTTGGCTCGATTGGTTCGTGCCCAAGAACAATTTTCCACAGAAGAAAAAGGGGAAGCCGACCACTCAGGAAAACCGCCAACTGGAATGAAATCACCCGAAACGGTAGCTGAAACGCCGCCGTCGGAAGAGCCTAAAAAAGTTGGGACAAAGGAAATCGACGCTGCTGTCGAATTGGCCCGCGTTTAATGGATTTGATTGGAATCGTTAGGATCGGCGCTTGCGTCGAGCGTAGGTTGGGTTTCGAACTGACTACGCGGTGCGGCGCAAGCGCCGACCCTACGATTTATTCCATCTGGGTAAATACCTCGAAGCTTGCTTCGTTGCTAATTTTGGTAGCGGCCGATCTCCGAGCAGCCATTGAACGATGTAATTGTTCAACTGCCTAAATAATAATGACCGCTCGGAGATCGGTCGCTACCTTTTGAATACCTCGGGGCTTGCCCCGGGGATGCTTTATTTAGCTTTTGAATTTGGGGGATTCGCCGGGAACGGGGGAGTTTTCGAAGAAACCGCGCTCTCGGACTTGAGCTTCGCCTCCGAAGCGGTCTATGAGCGCTTTTTGGTGGGCTTTCGCTTTGGCGTCGACTGCTTCTGGATCGCAGATTTTGCGAAGACGAGCGATCATGGTTTCGAGCGTCTCTTTGTATTCGATGTTTGCCGACAGATCGTTTATTTCACCTGGATCGTTTGAGAGATCGAACAGCTGCGGCGCTTGATGAGCATGGTAGATTAGCTTGAAACGATTGTCGGTTAGAAGGAACGAGCCGTTTTCACTATTCAGGGCGTGGTACTCGCCGAAAACGGATCGTTGAACTTCAGGTTGGCTTGCGAGTTCTATTAGGGATCGGGCGTTGCGGTGGATGGGAAGGTCGAGTCCTAGGTTATCGTAGATTGTCGCGTGCACATCGAGAAGGGAGACAGGCGTGTGGCAGACGGCGCCTTTGGGCACGTCGGGACCGGCAAGGATCATGGGAACGCCGCCGGATTCTTCGTAATGGGTAAATTTTCCGAAAAGTCCTCGAGCGGAGAGGCATTCGCCGTGATCGGATGAGTAGAGAATAGTTGTGTTTTCGTCGAGCCCGAGAGCTTCGAGTTGTTGGAAGACGCGACCGATCTGATCATCTAGGAAACGGGTGAGGCCGTAGTAGGCATGGATGAGGTTCTTGATTTGGTCGTCGGTGTGCTGTTCGGTCGCATCGAAGTACTTGCGCATGTATTCGTAATGCGGATGCGCGGGCCAGTCCTCCTTTTTCCATTGTGGAGGGCGGGGTAGCTCATTTGGGTCGAACAAGTTTAAGTATTCCTTTTTTACCTTATAGGGTGGGTGAGGGCAGACGAGAGATAGAAAAAGAGTCCAGGGCTGTTCGTCTTCTTTGTGTTCGTCGAGCCAGTCGATCGCTCGGTTGGCATTGCGAACGTCGTATTGCTGATAGGTCGTGTCGCCTTCGCCGGCGGAATTGATTCCCTTTCTACGGAAGCGAACGGGTGGGTCCTGGCGTAGGCAGCCAAAGGGATCGCCGATTCCGTTGACGACGTGAAGGGGTTGGTGTTCTTGAGAGAAACCATTGTCATCGTCTTCGCTTCGAAAATGGAGTTTGCCGATGAGGTCGACGGTAAGTCCGGCATCTCTGATTTCGTGGTGCCAAGAACGCTCGCTGCCGTCGTAGGGGAACGCGTTGTCCCAATTGCCGATTTCGTGCACGTATTTGCCGGTCGCCAGCGAAGCGCGGGCGGGAACGCAAATCGGACAAGTGGTGTACGCTCGGGAGAAGCGCGTACCGCGTGCGGCGAGAGCATCAAGGTTTGGCGTGACGTTTTGGGTGTTGCCGTAGCAGCCTGCTACGTATTTTTGATGCTCGTCTGAGAGAATGAGAAGGACGTTTGTCTTCTTTTTCATAGGTTTTATCGTGCCTTGATCGGGGGTGAAATTTGAGTTAGAGATAGATCGCGAGGGAAAAATAGAAAGAGAAAAAGCGCTCAGATCGATTTTTGCCCTTTTCGCGGCGGAATTTTCCTTCATGTAGTGGGGCAGACTGTTTATGAATGACTACACCCTAGAGAATGCGAATGGCCTAAGAATGCGGGTTTCCGAAATTGGAGGCGCCGTGATGGAGTTGCATGTTCCTGATCGTTTTGGACGGTTTTCGGATATCGTTTTGGGTCATGATTCAGTGGAAGCATACAAGACGGGTAGTTCGTATTTGGGAGCCTTAGTAGGCCGTTACGGTAACCGGATCGCGAATGGGACTTTCTCGCTAGATGGGAACTCGTATTGCTTGGCAAAGAATAATGGAGAGAATCATTTGCATGGCGGCGACTCGGGATTCGATCGCGCAGCGTGGAAAGCGGAGTCCATTTCGGGAGATGGATTTTCGGGACTGATTCTTAGCTGTTTGAGTAAAGACGGCGAGGAAGGCTATCCTGGCAATTTGGATGTTCGGGTGACTTATAAGCTTACGAACAAGAACGAGTGGATTCTCGAATACGAAGCGACCACCGATAAACCGACGATCGTGAACCTGACTCAGCATAGCTATTTCAATCTGGCGGGTCACGACTCTGGATCAATCGTCGAGCACGAGTTGGAGTTGAATGCGGATGTTATGACTCCTGTAAATGGAGGTTTGATTCCAACAGGGGAGATGCTTCCGGTTGCTGGGACGGTTTTCGATTTTCGATCAAGCAAAGCGATTGGAAAGGAAATAGCTACTGAGGACGTTCAACTCGAGCGCGGGGGAGGCTATGATCACAATTTCGTTTTGAATAAGGAAACGCGGGGAGAATTGGAGCTTGGAGCTTCGGTTCTCGAGCCAGTGTCGGGGAGAACGATGGAGGTGCTTACGACTGAACCGGGCGTTCAGTTCTACAGTGGGAATTTCCTGGACGGAAGCATTGCCGGTAAGGGCAATACGGTCTATGGTCGTCGCAGTGGGTTTTGCTTGGAGACTCAGCATTATCCAGATTCGCCGAATCACCCTGCTTTCCCGTCAACCCGCCTTAATCCAGGCGAGACTTATCGCTCGACGACAATCTATCGTTTCGGAACGCGGGCTTAGAGACTGTTAAATAAGTCCAGTTGCTTCGAGCAGATAAACTGAACAAAACCGAGGAATCTGACTTGATTGAAAAAGCTGACCAGGAATAGCAGCGACTCGCCGGAGATTCCGGCTAAGATGATTCGTCTTATCATTAGATTTTGACTTTGCCTTGAGCATGAGGCAGACAGTTGTAGATCAGTTAACCCTAAGTTATACCTTACATGAAATATATCTTACGAATTGGAATAGTATCTTTAATTGCATTATTTGCAGCGAGCTCGTTGGCAGTAGCCCAGGATCGCGGGGGAAAGAAGGCCCGTCCTAGTCCGAATGCAGCGATTAGCCAAACGATCGGCACGACCGTCGTTTCCGTGACTTACGGCCGTCCTGGTCTTAAGGGTCGTGGAGTCGAGACATTGGTTCCCGCCGGAAGAGTCTGGAGGACTGGAGCGAATGAATCGACCGCGATTACCTTTTCAAGCGACGTGAAAGTGGGGGATAAGGCTATTAGCGCAGGCACTTATTCGATCTACACGATTTCTGGCGAAAACGAAATGACGATCATCATCAATTCAAAGATGTCTTGGGGAACGCAATACGACAAAACTCAAGATGTGGCTCGCACTAATGTACCGATGGGGAATGGTGATTTTACAGAGCGGTTCACGATCGATTTCGATTCGCTGTCGGATACAAAAGCTCATATGAATCTCAGCTGGGGCGAATACCTAGTGGCCGTACCGATTGAGGTTCAATAAGAACGAATTGATTTTTCAAATACGGAAAAAGAGACGGCCAAAAAGCTGTCTCTTTTTTTGTCGCTGGAGCTTTCGAAAACGTGTTTCTTGAATCGAAATGCGATGCTGGCTACCGTTTTTTGCTGAAGGTTAGGCCTTTTTTACTAACCCGATTAGGAAGAGTAGAACGATCGCGCCGACAGTGGCGGTTATTACGGGGCCGATGGTTTCGCCTCCAACGGAAATTCCAAGGATGCCAAAGAGCCGTCCGCCAAGTACTGCCCCTAGAACGCCAATAACGATATTTCCAAGGATTCCGAATCCATCTCCTTTAAAGATAAGACCAGCTAGCCAGCCTGCGGCGCCACCGATAATCAGAAAAATGATAATTTGATCTAGGTCCATGATTTTTCTTTGGTTAGCTAGCCGAATTCATCTCGGTGATTGAAGTAAACCGATTTGTCGAATGAGGGCCAGTATAAATCCCTTAGTGGATTGGGTGAATATTTTTTGTAAACGATATTCTTTTTGGAGTGAATAGTGTAGACATGAGATGTCCCCGATCCCGATTTCAATCCGCAAGTTCGGCGAGCCTGTTGATCGGGTTTGCGTTTAAGGCCGAGGAAAAAATCATCGGATTGAGTCTTATGCTAGCATTGCCAATGGCTACCTATACCATGAAAATGAAAAAATTGCGGTCCACGCTTAGCGGGACCGCTCCTGCACTGACTCATTTAACAATCTCTTAGGGGTTGATTCTTGGGGAACGGTTTGTCGTTATGGGAGTAGCTTCCTCTCCTCTTAAATTGCTCCATTATGAAATCTTTGATTTGTTTACCTGTTTTTTTGGTCGCTCTTGTCGGTTGTTCTCAACTGCCGGAAGAAGCGGATTACGTTGTAGTCCTTTTCAATATCTGCTACGGCCACTTTACCTAAACGATGGCTGAAGAGGTCTTTCTCGATCTGGTTGCCAACGGAGCATTGTGGTCGGTGGGAAGATTGTAGAGCTTAAATCGCAGAATTATGAATACACTTTCAATAGTTGGAAAACGAATCGTAGGAACCTTCGCTCTAGGCGCGCTGAGCTTAGCTGCTTGCGCTGATGATCGACCGAATATTCTTTTGGCGATTGGGGATGATATCTCTTGGCAGGGCATCGGCGCTTATGGCGCTGGTTATGTGAATACGCCGACCTTCGATCGCTTGGCGGTAGAGGGTGTGCTTTTCAATAACGCTTATTGCAGTGCTCCTGGATGCAGTCCATCAAGAGCGGCCTTGCTTACAGGCAAGTATATTTGGGAGATCCAAGAAGCGGGAACCCATGGAAGCGACTTCCCAAAAGAATTGGAGGTTTATCCGGAATTATTGGAAGCCGAGGGGTATCAAGCGGCATATACTGGCAAGCCGTGGGGGCCTGGAAAAATGACCGAGCGCGATCGGAATCCAGCCGGAGCCGAGTTTAATAACCTCACTTTGAAGGACGTTCCGGCAAAGGGAATTTCGAATAAAGACTACGCAGGCAATTTCAAAGAGTTCCTTTCTGAGAAACCCGACGGAAAGCCATTTGTTTTTTGGTTCGGAGCGCACGAGGCCCATCGTTCATTCGAGCTGGGCTCGGGGGCGAAGAACGGGATCGACATGGATAAGGTAGTCGTTCCCGGGTTCTTGCCGAATACCGATTTAACCCGCGAGGATGTGGCGGATTATGGTTTGGAGATCGAATGGTTTGATTCTCATCTCGGCCAGATGATCGAAACCCTTCGAGAAGCCGGGGAACTGGAGAATACGATCATCGTAGTGACGGCTGACAACGGGATGGCTTTCCCGAGGGCGAAGGCGAACAACTATGAATACGGCGTGCATATGCCGCTGATCATTTCTTGGCCCGCAGGCATCAAGGCGAAAAACCGTAAAATCGATGACTTCGTGAGTTTGATTGATTTGGCGCCGACTTTTTTGGAAGCAGCGGGAGCAGGGGTTCCGAGAGAGATGAGCGCGAAAAGCCTCATGCCAATCTTGAAGTCGAGTAAATCGGGGCAGGTGGATGCGAAGAGAACGTTTATTCTCTCTGGACGCGAGCGCCACACGCATGCGCGTCCGGAAAATCTGGGCTATCCTATTCGCGCTCTTCACACCGCGAAATACAATTACATCCGGAATATCTTTCCCGGTCGCTCGCCAACCGGATTCGAATACAAGGATGTGGATAGCAGTCCTTCTCACTTGCTCATGTTGGAGTCGATGGGTTCGGAACTGACGCAGCTCGCTTATGGGCCGAGACCGTTTGAAGAGCTCTACGACAAAGAAAAGGATCCTTACTGTTTGAATAACTTGGCCGCGAATCCGGAGTATAAGCCGGTGTTGAACATGTTGAACGAGAAGCTTGAGAAAGAACTGCATATGAGCGGTGATCCGCGCATTCTTGGATACGGGGATATCTTCGATAGTTATCCGCGCTATAGCAGTACACGTCCTTATCCGGGCTTTAATACGAGTGGAAAATATCACCCTGAGTATGTGAAACGCGCGCGTGCTCAGATGAAGGATTTGGGTATTAGAAATCCGGGATACGAGCGCCGTGTAAGGAACAACGAGAAAGAGGCCGGAAAGAAACCGTCCAAGCGGTAAATCGAATCGGTTCGAGCTTCGTTGGTTTTTTGCGAGTATGAAGCTAGTGAAGCGATCCCGGAAAAAACTGCTCAGTTGGAGTGCTCTTGGAGTAGCGCTTGTTGTTGTTGTTGTTCTGGTTTTGGTTCTTGGGTCCGGTTTCTCGGGTTGCGCTACTTTTAGTATCGAGCGCTCGGAAGCGGAGTACCGTTTTCACACCAAGGGCTTGGTTCCGCCGGGTAATGCGGACTATGTCGAACGCGTAATGACTGGGGTCAATTCTATGGATGTTCAACGGATCGATGGTCTTAATCACTTTGTTCCTTGGAGTCGGCCGGATCTTATTAGGGAAGCCATTGTTGATTTGGCTAGTTCGAAATAAGGGGGCTCCTGGGATTAGTCTGGTTCTTAGGGTTCTTCGTAGGAAATTATGCGCATTCTTTTGTACGGATTGCTTTCGAGCTGGACTAGGCATGCCTGCGAGAGATGCTAGTCTCTAGTTAAGCTTGTTCCCCATGAAAATAATTCGTTACCAAGACTCGTCAGGCACCATTAACTACGCGGCTGAAACCAGCGACGGCGCGTTTCGCATCGAGGGAGATCTCTTCGGGGATTATTCGGTGACCGAAGAGGCGGCTGACGTCGCTAAGTTGCTCGCTCCAGTTGATCCGGAAATCATACTTTGTATTGGACTGAATTATAAGTTCCATGCCGAGGAAAGCGGAATGCCCGCTCCAGAGCGTCCGGTTCTTTTTGTAAAGGGACGGAACGCGTTGCAGCATCCTGGCGATCCGATCGAGATTCCAACGAAATTGGCGAGTCATAAGGTCGACTACGAATGCGAGTTGGCGGTTGTCATCGGGAAGGCTTGCAAGAATGTATCGAAGGAAGATGCGTTGGATTACGTGCTCGGCTATACTTGCGCCAATGACGTGAGCGCTCGGGATTGGCAGATCGAGTGGGGCGGCAGTCAGTGGACGCGAGGCAAGACTTTCGATACCTTTGCTCCTTTGGGACCGCGTTTGGTCACTTCGGATGAAATCGGCGATCCGAACGCATTGAAGATCAAGACGATTTTGAATGGCGAGACGGTTCAGGATTGGAACACTAACGATATGATTTTCAGTGTGGCTGAGATCGTAGCGTTTTTGAGTGGCAGTACTACTTTGCTTGCTGGGACAGTTATTATTACAGGAACGCCGCATGGAGTTGGAATGGCTCGTAAACCGCCTTTGTGGTTGAAGTCTGGTGACGAAGTGACGATTGAAATCGAAAAGATAGGTCAATTGACTAATCCGGTGATTAACGAAGCTTAGAGCCTGTTAAATAAGTCGGAAAGAACACCATAATTCAAACCCAATACGGCTAATTCGTTTTGTAGGTCGTCTCGCTGAGGCGACTCCTCATCCGAATAGGCGGGTCAGCGACCCTCCCTACAGTTTATCTGCTAGAAGCAATTGGACTTATTAAACAGTTTCTTAGGCTTTTCTGTTATTCCAACTCAGTAGATTTCGCTGGTTTTCGGCTACTGAGCTAATCATTTTAGATGACAGGTTTCCGTCTTGCTTTGTCGCTTGAGGGAAGCCTAAGTTTTGCGGCATGTCAGAATTGAGACGGACTCCGCTTCATGCTTTTAATGCGACCCGTGGCGGGCGGATGGTCGATTTCGCTGGTTGGGATATGCCCGTGCAGTTCGCGAGCATCGTCGAAGAGCACCGGGCAACTCGTAGGGCGGCGGGATTATTCGATGTGAGCCATATGGGCGAGGCCTCGGTTACCGGGCCAGAAGCGACTGCTTTTTTGGACTTTGTTTTGACGAATGATATCTCGTCGATGGAGTCAGGCAGGGTGCTTTACAGTCTTATGTGTTACGAGCACGGCGGGGTTGTTGATGATCTGCTGGTCTACAAGAAGTCGGATGACGATTATCTGCTTTGTCTCAATGCCTCGAATACGGCGAAGGATGTGGCATGGCTTGAATCGAAGCTGAGTGGCTTCGAGGCGAAGTTGGACGACGTTTCCGATGACTATGCTCTTTTAGGGCTACAGGGCCCCAAGGCCTTGGAGATTTTGGGTGGATTGACGAGTACGGATTTGGGCTCGTTGAGCTATTATTGGTTCGCGGAAGGGGAGGTCGCAGGAAAGCCCTGTATCATTAGTCGAACCGGTTACACGGGTGAACAGGGTGTAGAGCTCTTTGTTTCTCCTGGAGATGCGCATGAGTTAGCTGAGGCGATTGTTGGGGCTGGCGAACCTCTAGGGTTGGTTCTGGCGGGGCTGGGGGCTCGGGACAGTTTGCGTCTGGAGGCTGGCTATTCCCTATACGGTCACGAGATCGAAGAAGACATCTCTCCCGTTCAGGCGAATTTGATGTGGACGGTTAAGTTGAAGAAAGCGGCCGATTTTATAGGGAAGGCGGCTTTGATCGCAGAAAAGGCCAATGGTCCGTCGAGAAAGATCGTCTTTTTTAAAACTGGTAGTCGGCGTATTGTTAGAAGCGGCACCGAAGTGCTAGCCAACGGCGAAGCCGTAGGGAAAGTGGTTTCCGGCACGTTTTCGCCTGTCTTGAACGAGGCAATTGGTTCGGTTTTGGTTGAATCAACCCGTTTGCAGGCCGAATTATCGGTGGACATGCGCGGAAAGAGCATGCGATTGTTTCAAACGAAACCGCCCTTTATCGAATTGAATCCTTAATGAACCAAGGATCTGTTTTTTATGAAAATCCCCCAAGACCTCAAATACACTAAAGACCACGAATGGCTGAAATTGCTGGATAACGGCGAGGCCATCATCGGAATCACTGATTACGCTCAGCAAAGTCTCGGTGATATCACTTTTGTCGAATTGCCTGATGCGGGCGATCGTTTCGATTCGGGCGCGCCTTTTGGCGTGGTCGAATCGGTGAAGGCCGCGTCGGATTTGTACATGCCGATCGATGCTGAGATCGTTGAAGGCAACGCGGAGCTGGAAGATGCCCCGGAGAAGGTGAATCAGTCCGCTTTCGAGGAAGGTTGGATTGTGAAGATCAAGATTCTGGATGCCTCTCAGATCAGCGGATTGCTCGCTGCCGCTGCCTACGCGGAAATCGCGAAAGATTGATTCGATCTGTAGTTGTTTCTTCCTTTGGGCGTGTTTCGCTATTTGAACCGATAATTCAGAGGTTATTTCATTGAATACTTTTATCGGAAGCAATTTATTCCGAGGTCCAAAAATCTTGCTGTAACCGGAATTACTCCGAGCGCGTTGCTTGATTAAGCTAACAATCCCCAATTTTATCCTACAAATTTCTATTCAACCCTCCATTATGGCTATTGGGCTCACGAACAAACGAATGCTAACAAATGCTACGTTCCACACAGACTGCGAAAAAGACAGGAGAGGCGCTTCGCGTAGATGGCTTCTGGCTACTCTCGCGGGAACCTTGCTTCTGACCGGATGTATTTCTCCTCCAAAAGATACATCGTCGAAGCTGGCGGTCGATTCTCCAGGTGGTTGGAAATCGGATGCAGCGCAAGGCAATTTCGAGCCTCAGAATTGGGCTAAGGATTTCAATGATCCTCAGCTGGTTAAGATCATCGAGGAGGCGTTGGAGCATAATTACAATTTGATAGCGGCGGCTTTTCGTTTGGATGCTCAAATCGCTGGATCGCGATTCGCAGGATCCTCGATTTGGCCTACGATAATGGGAAGCGCTACTCGAAATAAGAGCTTGCGAAATAGTTCTGAAGGTCGGTCTCAGGAAAGTCGGAATGAAAATTTCGGATTAAATGCTCGATTCAATTGGGAGATCGATCTTTGGGGCAAGGTCCGTAATGGTTACAAAGGCGATTTGGCGGATATCCAGTCAGCCCAAGCAGATTATGCGGCTACTCGCCTTTCGATTGCGGGTCGCGTCGCGCAGGCTTGGTACGATGCGATCGAATCAACACAGCAATACGATCTAGCTGAACGCACCCAGGAAGCTTTGGAATCGAGCGCTGTTATCGTTGAAGAGAATTTCAGGCGAGGCATTGCTAGAGCTTTAGATGTCAGACTGGTTCGCGCGAACGTCGCTTCGAACCGCAGTACCTTAGAAACAAGGCTTCGGAATCGGGATTCTTCCATAAGGTTGCTTGAAACGTTTCTTGGTCGCTATCCGAGTAGGGAACTTGAGATTGCGACTACGCTGCCCGAAATATCGGGCCCGATACCTGCAGGATTACCTTCGGATCTTTTGTTGCGACGTCCTGATGTCATTTCGGCCGAGCGAAATTTTGCAGCGACTGAGCAACGTAAATCCGAGACGAGCAAAGCCCGATTTCCGAGTTTCAACTTGAATTATTCGCGAGGCACTTCTGCTCGCGATTATCAAAACATCACCAAGTTTTTCGACCAGCGCGTTTGGAATCGAAATTTATCGATCGGACAAACGCTTTTCCAAGGAGGCCGACTTCGCGCAAATCACAAACGGGCAAAAGCGAATTACGAAGTAGCATTAGCTAATTTTAATAGCGCGGTGCTCACCGCATTCCGAGAGGTAGAAAATGCTCTGAATAATCAAAGTTCCTACGAGCGTGACCACGATTTGCAGAAAATCGCTGCCGAGGAATCCGCTGCTGCCGAGCAACTTGCTTGGGAAGAGTATGGTCGCGGACTTTCGACAATCACTACTGCATTGGACGCCGTGAGACGCAACATCACTGCTCAGCGTGCTTTGATCCAAGTTTCCAATCAACGCGTGCAATCGCGAATCGATCTCTATCTTGCCTTAGGCGGCGGCTTCGATTTTGAGCCAACTGCCGAAAACTAAATTTCACCTCATTTAATTTTTCGAATTATGAAACGTTTCTTCCAATACTTTGTGCCGATTGCATTTATTACGATTGGTTACCTGTTTTTTCGCCATTTCATTGCTTCCGCCCCGGAGCCTCGCTCACGGCCTAGCATTAATACGACTCCGGAAGTCGTCGCTCGTAAGCTGCAGACTGAGGATTACGCTATCACCCTGCACTCTCAGGGTACGGTTCGGGCGCGCACTACCAGTAACTTGATTCCTGAAGTTCGCGGTAGGATCATTAACATCGCTGCGAATTTTCGCGAAGGAGAGTTTTTCGAAGAGGGCGATGTTCTTCTAGAGATTGACGATAGCGATTACCAAACGGAATTGATCGTTGCCGACGCCAATCTCGCTCAAGCGGAATTGCGGGAGTTCGAGGAGTCAGCTCGCTTCGAACAAGCGAAATTGGATTGG
>Ga0115000_10003030_pt1 | contig 14154 bp, 14 predicted proteins | sample ArcticOcean_MG_C_6_FD_89690 | JGI IMG/M metagenome (GOLD analysis project Ga0115000, IMG submission 89690) | Marine microbial communities from western Arctic Ocean - ArcticOcean_MG_CB8_128 | ecosystem: Environmental > Aquatic > Marine > Oceanic | place: Arctic Ocean: Canada Basin | collected...
AAAATGGTAAATAAGAAATGGCAGGTCTCTCTTTTAGCGCCATAAAGATTAATTTTTTATTATAAATCTAACCAGCATAATTTAAGTCAATGATATGAACACTAAGAAATTAAAAATCTTACTTGTAATGGGTGCTGGGTCTGATCCAGCTGACAATAACCAGTTATTCAAAAATAATATATATGGTTCGCTTCAATCATTAGGGCATGAAGTTCATCTAGTTCATTTTGATAAATTTGTAGCATCTATCAATGAGCCTGATGAAAATATAAGGAAGGCAAAATTAGAGGAACATATTTTAACTGAATATAGAAATAATGGTCCATTTGATTATTTTTTAGGCTTCTTGGAAGACAGCTTAGTCAGCCCTTCTATATTTCATGAATTAAAAAATGAGGTATTTACGATAAATTGGAGTTGCAATAGTCATCAGTTTGAAACCTTACATAAGACAATATCTCCATTTATTGATTTAAATACATATATCTCAAAAGGTCACAAACAATTATATGACTCAGTTGGTGCAAAGAGTTTTTGGAGTCCAATGGCCGCCTCAGATCAAATATATAAACCTAGGAATAAAAAAGATATTGATATTTCTTTTATAGGAAGCGCTTACGGCAATAGACCATATTACATATGGAGGTTATTGCAGTCTAATATCCCTCTTAAAATTTTTGGTACTGGTTGGAAATATGAGAATAGTTTAAAAAATTTACTTAGGTTATATATCGCTCCAATTGTTTACAATTTTTATAATAGAAGCAGGCTTTTAGACAATTTAGATAAAACAAAAAGAATAAACCTCATTAAATTAATTTCTGAATATTCAGAAGTCGGCTTAAATGTTTCTGATGAAGAGTATGCCGAAATCTTATCAAGATCTAAAGTGTCACTTAATTTTCCTGAGTCTAGGCGAAATCATGACTACTTAAATCCAGAAGTTACATTTGGATGTAACTTTAGGGATTTCGAGATTCCTCTCTCTGGGTCAATGCTAATGACTCAAGACTCAGAAGAGTTAGACTATTTTTATGAACGAGAAACAGAGGTAATTGCTTTTGGCAATGAAACCGATATGATTGATAAAGTAAGGTATTATTCTTCTCATTCTTCTGCGGCAGAAAAAATTGCCCGAAAAGGCTATGAAAGAGCAATATCAGACCATACTTGGCAAAGAAGGTTTGATCAACTTTTCCAACATTTAGAGAATTAGAAGTATGTCAATAATAAACAGTCTACTTCCAGCCATCCTGAACTAAATTGATAGATGATGAGGTTAATTATGTCACAAGTAAGATTCAGGATTTCTATAGTTAATTAAATATGAAAGTCGTATTTCTAGTTCACTCTCTTAGAAAGGGCGGAGCTGAGAGGCTAGTTTTAGAGTTAGCTGCTAGTAAAAAAGATTTAAATGCTGAAATAACCGTTATTTCTTGGTTAGATACTATGGAATATCGCGAAGAGAAATATAAACATATAAAGTATAAATCTATTCTCCCTGAAAAAAAATACAAATGGCTTATTAGCTTAAAAAGTTCTTCAAAAGAACTAAATAAGATGCTCAATGATATTTCTCCTGATTCCATTTTCATCTTCTCTCACTCCGTATTATGGTTATCACTTTTATCGCGATATAAAACATCTTATGTAAATGTTGTACAAGGATATAATCAAATTTCTAAATTTAAGAAGCTTAAAAAATTACTTTATAGGCCAATTGATATAATCAGCTCAAGATTATTAAATTTTGATGTTATTACCCCAACTAAAGAATTAGCAGGTGAAATAGCTAGATATTTTTTAATAAATCCTAATAAGATAAAGATAATTCCAAATGGTGTGGAGATGAACAAAGATTATATGATCATTGATCATAATAAGACTTTTACAATCTGTATGTTAGGTACTCTTGGTCGTCAGAAGGGGCAACACTTAGCAATAGAAGGAATAGCTCGCTTAATTAGTTATTACCCAAAAATGAAGCTTAATATAATAGGTGAAGGTGTGCTAAAGGATTATTTAATCGAAGAAATAGCAAAATTAAATTTAGACAATAATGTTTATTTGCTAGGAAGAGTGGATGATGCATTTGAGATAATGAGGAAAGCAGATATTTTTTGGCATTTAAGTGTTACCGAAGGAATGCCTCTGGCTATAATTGAGGCTATGGCGATAGGTCTTCCAATAATTGGCTTTAATGTTGAGGGAGTCAGAGATGTTGTTGTAGATCATCAGAACGGTTACCTCGTTGAATATGGAGATGTTGATAGTATTGTTAAAAAGACTTCGATTTTAATCGATTCTGATGATACTCGTAAAATGATGTCTATGAAGTCTCAAGACCTTTATAATTCCAAATATAGAAAAGAATTTATGTTGCAGGGTTATAAGGATTGCATTGAAAACTGTTAAAAAAATTCTAACTTAAGAAGACTTTATATTATGACTCTTAATTCTCAAACTATAGGAATGGTTACAATTGATGTAGAGCCAGATAGTGTCTGGCACAATACTCAAAGCAACAGTCTTTCAAATATAGAAAGTTTAAAAAGATTTCATAAGCTTTGTGTAAAATTTGAAATAAGACCAACATATCTAGTTACATATTCAGTAGTTTCAGATAAAACTTCTTGTAATATCCTTGAATCATTTTTAGCGGCAGGTAATTGTGAAATAGGTGTACACCCTCATTATTGGGAGACTCCACCAGTGAGTATTGACGATCAAGGCCAAGATGCCTGGGTGGGTTCTCATTATTCTGATGAGATTTTAGAAGAAAAACTAGTAAATCTCATTGAAATTACTAAATCTAGATTAGTTACTCCTGTATCTCACAGGTCGGGAAGGTGGGGGATGGAATCAAGACAGGTAAGCTTACTATCTAAGAATGGAATAGAAATAGATACTAGCGTCACTCCGGGCATTGATTGGTCTGTCACTGGAGCTTATGACTATACAAATTTTTTGACAACTCCATATTATCTAGACTCTTCAGATTTTATTTTACCCGGTAATAGCCCCGTTCTTGAAATACCTTGTAGCATCAAGCCTGGTGCCAAACTATTTGGTTTAGAAAAAAAACGATATGCTAGTAGTGTTTTAAGGAGATTAAATTTTAATTCCCAATGGTTAAGACCATCTCCGGATAAAAGCCCTAATGATTTATTAGAAATTAGTAAATTTTGTATAGAAAATTTTTCATTTTTAAATTTGATGACTCATTCATCAGAATTTAGATCTGGCTGTAGTCCTTTTTGGCTAAATGAAGATAGTATAGATCAGCTATTTCTCCAACTTCAAGAAACCTTCACTTATTGGAATAATTCAGGGGTTAAATCCATGACCTTAAAAGAATTTAAGCAACAATATAATAATATATAGATTTGTAAGTTTTGTGATGAATATTCTAAATATAATTCAAGGTACAGGCCTAGGTGGAATGGAGCAATCTTCTTTAAATCTAATGAAACAGATGAGTAAGTTAGGCTTTAATTTTTCAGTCTTATCACTAACAGAAACTGGCAGATTAAAAAGCCATCTAGATGAGCTAGATATTCCTTGTATTGGCATTAAGTACAGAGGTGTTGGTGGGTTTTTAAGTTATTTTGATTATAAAAATGCAATTGGTAACGTAAATCCTGAAGCAATAATGATGACAGGGAATAGTCTTATAGGAATGCTCGCTCTATCAAGTATGTGTAAAGAAAAGAGAGTCCTGTTTGTGCACTACCATCATACTGGTGTAAAAAGTAAAATTTCATGGAGGTTAATTTATTATATTGCCAATAGAAGGTTTAAACATATATTCTTCGCATCTAACTTTATTATGGAAGAAGCTATTAAAATTTCTCCAAAAATTAAAGCAAAATCAACTTACCTTGCCAATCCCTTATTGCCTGTCAATTTAGCAGACCCTTCTCAAAGCAAAGACCTTAGAAAATCTTTTGGAATAAGTGATTCAGATATTGTTATAGGAAATGCTGGTTGGCTAATTAAGAGAAAACGATTTGATATTCTTCTCAGGGTTTGTGGAGAATTAAAAATCCAAAATAAAAATATAAAAATATTAATTGCTGGTGAAGGAGAAGAGAAAGCTAAGCTTATGCAGCTAGCTGACGAATTGGGAATAACTGATGATATTATTTGGTTAGGTTGGGTCGATGATATGGAAACTTTCTATCAGTGCATTGATCTTATGATATTCAATTCTGATTGGGATGCTGTAGGCCTCTCCCCCTTAGAAGCAATTCAGCATGGAATTCCCACATTTAGCTCTGTATTAAATGGAGGGCTAAAAGAGTTGATGAGTGATAAATTCTCTTTCTTTATACAACATAATCATGATGAAAGAGTCTTAATAGAGAAGATTCAATATGCTATTAATAACTATGAAGAAGTTAAGAAATTAACATTAGATTTAAGAAATCATATAGACGAGATCTCAAACCCAGAAAAAATAGCAAAAAAAGTTATAGAAATGTATATATGAAAATTTTAATAACAGGCGGGGCGGGTTTTATAGGAAGTGCTTTAATTAGGCATATTATGGCTTATCAAGAAGATTCTATACTTAATGTTGATTGTCTCACATATGCAGGTAACCTTAACTCAATCAAAGATTCTATTAATAACGAGAGATACTCTTTTGCCAAAGTGAATATATGTGATCAAAAAAAAATGGAAGAGTTATTTCTTTCTTTTAAGCCTGATATTGTTATGCATCTAGCTGCTGAAAGCCATGTTGATAGATCAATTGATGGAGCTGAAGCATTTATTGAAACTAATATAGTAGGAACATTTAGAATGTTAGAAGCATCAAGAAATTATTGGCAAACCTTAGAGGGTGCTGCAAAAGAAAAATTTCGTTTTCATCATATCTCAACGGATGAAGTTTATGGCGATTTACATGAAGCAGACAGTTTATTTTCTGAAGATAATCCATACCAGCCAAGCTCCCCTTATTCCGCCTCAAAAGCAAGTGCAGACCACTTGGTTAGAGCATGGAATCGTACTTATGACCTCCCCGTAGTTATTTCTAATTGTTCAAATAACTATGGCCCTTATCAGTTTCCAGAAAAATTAATACCAAATACACTTTTATGTGCACTTAATGGAAAAGAGTTACCCGTTTATGGCAACGGAGAACAAATTAGAGATTGGCTTTACGTAGATGATCATGTCAGAGCGCTTATTTTAGTGGCAAAAAAAGGTCAAATAGGCGAAACCTATAATATAGGCGGACATAATGAGGTTATGAATATTCATGTTGTTGAAAAAATTTGCGAAATTCTTGAAGAAATTAACGCTCCTAAGCCTGTTGGTGTTGATACATTCAGCCAATTAATAAAATTTGTTACTGATAGACCAGGCCATGACAATAGATATGCTATAGATGCATCGAAAATAAAAAATGAATTAGGTTGGATTCCAAATGAAACTTTTGATTCAGGTTTAAGAAAAACTATCATATGGTACTTAGATAATAAAGAATGGTGGCAGAAAATACTCTTAGATGAATACCAGTTAGAAAGAATAGGCAAAATTTGATGACAACAAAATATAAAGGAATAGTTTTAGCAGGCGGAAGTGGAACCCGTTTACACCCGCTTACACTTGGAGTTTCTAAACAGTTGCTTCCTGTTTACGATAAACCTCTAATATATTATCCGATCTCAGTTTTAATGCTTGCTGGCATAAGAGATATTTTATTAATCTCAACATCAGAAGATGTAAGTAGTTACAAAAGGCTATTAAGAGGCGGTGAGCATCTTGGCATTTCAATAAGTTATGAAATACAACCCAAGCCAGAGGGATTGGCTCAAGCTTTTTTAATCGGTGAAGATTTTATAGGTAAAGAAAACGTAGCATTAGTATTAGGAGATAACATATTTTACGGTCAGAATTTTTCTAAAACTTTATCAGATATTGTTAATCAAAATGATGGCGCAACAATATTTGGTTATCATGTTAATAATCCAGAAGAATTTGGAATTGTCGAATTTAATTCAAGAAAAGAAATAACATCTATAGAAGAAAAACCTAAAAAACCGAAGTCTAACTGCGCAGTGACTGGGCTATATTTTTATGATAATGATGTGATCACTATTGCGAAATCAATTGAACCATCTGATCGAGGTGAATTAGAAATAACTGACATCAATAAGGTCTATTTATCTCAAGATAAGCTTAATTTATCGGTCCTTGGAAGGGGATTCGCTTGGTTAGATACAGGCACACATAGCTCGCTTATGGAAGCTGGCCAATTTATTCATACAATAGAAAAAAGACAAGGGCTAAAAGTCGCTTGTTTAGAAGAAATAGCCTATAGAAATAATTGGATAAATGAAGAAGATTTAAATAAGCAGGCAGAAAGTCTAAGAAAAACAGAATATGGGCAATATCTAAGGTCAATTTCTAGAGATTACAGTTGATCCTAATGAAGATTATAGAAATTTTATAAATTATTAAATCTAAATCTTTTCAAAATTATGAATCGAAGAAAAACAACTATTAATCTAATCCAAGATAGAGCAACGCCTCACAATAATGTTTTAATAGCAGAATTTAAGAATAATCCAGAAGTAAAACTTAATGTTTGGTATGCAGTGGATCAAGATATTAAAATCTTTGCGGATTATCCAAGATTAGGAAATGACCTTACCAATAAATATTTCCAGGCTCAGATCTACGGAAGCACATTTAATTTTAATTTTATTAAATATTGCTTAAAACACGCTCATGAGCGTTTTGTTTTTGTAGGCTGGATCAATACCAATACGAGGCTGCTCCATCTTTTGTTCTTTATATTGGGAAGACCATTCAATCATTGGACAGACTCTCCTGAAGATCCAAAAAGTATGATTAAATTTAGAAAAGTCATACGATGGTTAATTTATAAACTCTTAAATTTTTCAAAATCTAAAGTCTTTGTAGTTGGTGAGAATACAAAAAAACAATTTAATGAATGGGGCATTAAAGATAAGAAATTAGTCAACCTACCCATCTTCATTAAAGCAGAAGAAAATTTGGAGCATTATAAAGAAAAACGAGAGGATATTTTTACGGAATATTCTATTGAAGAAGGCCAGTTTCTTATTTCAGCAGGGAGTAGATTAATTTATGAAAAAGGCTATGACCTCTTAATTGAGGCCATTAATCTTCTTCCTGTGGATGTAAAAAAAAATACTAAAGTAGTAATTGTTGGTTCGGGATCAGAAGAATTAGAATTAAGAAGCTTGATTGAAAAACATAGCCTTCAGAAAACGATTCTAATTGAAACATGGCTTCCCATGGATAAATTTAAATCATTGATAGCAAATAGTAATTTATTTATTCACCCTTCTAGGTTTGATTCTTTTGGAGGTACTGCTTTAGCTATGATGCTGGGTATTCCAGTGGTCGGATCTAAAAAAGCGGGAGCTGCTGCGGAAAGAATTATTCATGGGAAAAATGGTTTTTTATATGATCCTGAAAATTTTATTGATTTATCAAATTACATACTTAAGATCTTTACTGACAAAGGTTTAGAGGAAAAAATGGCTAAAGAAGCACATTCGACAGCATTAAGCTGGCGACCAGAAAAAGGTAGGGATATTTTAATAGATAATGCTATATGATTGCTTCTCTATATTGATATCTTCAAATAAAAGATTAGATGATTAAAACGATATGAATGATAAAAAAAAAATTCTTTTCTGGGGTGGTAAGTCAAAAGCTAAGATTCTAAATAACATGCTAAACCGCCAAGGAGAGGAGCTGAGTTATATTTATGATAAATTTATTAATAAATTAGATTTTGATACAAATGCAGAATTCTCAAATGATAAAAATAATTTATTAAAAATTATATCCAGCTCTTCACATTTTGTTGTTTGTCTAGGCTCTGGAGAATACGGTAAGGGGCGATATTTAATATCAATGGAGTTAATTAAAAGAGGACTAAAGCCTTTACCTGTCATTAGCGAACATTCAATAATTGATTCTACAGCTGAAGTCGGCTGGGGGTTGCAAGCTATGCCAGGATCCTTATTGCACTCCTATTCTAAGTTAGGAAATGCTTGTATATTAAATAGTAATTCAACAATTGACCATGATTGTATAGTTGGTAACGGAGTTCATATTATGGGATCTGCAGCAATTGCAGGCAGAGTAGAGATTGGTGATTATGTTTCTATTGGAACAAATGCAACCGTTTTGCCAGACATTAAAATAGGTGATGGAGCATATGTTGGAGCAGGTGCTGTCGTTAATAAGGATGTAAAGAAAAATACAATAGTTATAGGAAGTCCTGCCAAAGTATTGAAGGAAATTAAACATGAGTACGACCTTTCAGATTTTGAATAATAGTTTATAGATGGAAAAATAAAATGATAATTAAAACTAAGAAAAATAAAAAATATCAAACATCTAACAATGAAGATCAAATCAATGGTTTTCTTGTTCCAATTTATAATATCAATGATAATTTTTTTGAAGAAGGATCAGAGCCCCAACAAGTTTATTTAACTGTAATTGGGCCAAAAAAAATAAAAGGCCCCCACTTACATAAAATTAGAACTGGGTGTTTCACATGCATAAAGGGGAATGCTCGTTTTATATTAAAAGTAGATGGTGAATACCAGGTGGTTTTAAGCGGTGAAGATTATGATTATCAATCAGTAATTGTTCCAACTAATGTTGGAGCTGTTCTTCAAAATCTAGAGGATGAAGATGCTTATGTTTTAAATATGCCAAGCCCAGCATGGACCAGTGATATGGATGATGAATATGATGAAGACTTTAGTGATTTTGACTTTAACTCTTTTGAAGAAGTTTATTAGAGTAAAACTTTGCTACACAATAAAGATAATCAGCCGAGCGTAATGGTTGTGGGCGACTATGCTTGGCCTTGGTACCATGAGGCGTGTGCAAGTGCTTTTGAAGAGAATGGGTGCGATGTTTATAGGTTTAGTTGGTTTGATGACTTTAAATATTGGAAAGAAGGGGACACATATACAGAGCCGCTATATAAATCTTTTCTTCACCGTTTACAATATAGATTTCAGTTTGGACCTAATATTTATCAAATTTCAAGTAGGTTAATCAGGCAATCTAAAAGAACAAAACCTGATGTTATATGGTTTTATAATGTTCATCTAATAGGCAGAAGAACTCTGAAGAAACTTAGGAAAGCCCTTCCTGACACAATATTCGTGCAATATAGTAACGACGATCCGTTTAGCAAAAAAGGAACAACTTTCTTGTGGAGAAAATTTCTTTCTAGCATCCCACTATTTGATATCCACTTTGTTTATCGAATGAAAAATGTTGAAGATTTTAAGTCTTACGGTATAGAGAAATCATTCCTTCTGAGAGCATATTTTATTAAAGATGAAGATTTTCCAGTACCAGCTGAAAGGATACCAGAAGATTTCAATTGTGATGTAGTATTTGCAGGACATTATGAAGACGATGGTCGGATAGAAATGTTAGAGTCCATTTGCAAGTCAGGCTATAAATTAAATCTTTTCGGAGGAGGATGGAATAGAGCTTTAAATAAATTAGATAAGGACAGCCCTCTGTTGGCATTATTCCTATAGAACCTGTTACAGGAGATAGTTATCGACATGCAATCTGTGGCGCTAAAGTTGCTCTGTGTTTTCTGTCCACCCTTAATCATGACACTTATACGAGAAGAAATTTTCAAATTCCAGCCATGAAAACAGCAATGCTTAGTGAATATACAAAAGATTTAAGTAACTTATATAAAGAAAATGAAGAAGTTATGCTTTTTAGGAATGAAGAAGAAATGCTTACTAAATTAGAAATCCTAGTGAGTAATAGTGATTTAAGAGAGTCAATCTCAAGGGCAGGCTATGAAAGAGTTTATAAAGATGGACATGACGTTGTTTCTAGAATGAGAATGTTATTAGATATAATTAAGATGAAAAAGGAGAAGAAAGTATGATTTCTGTATTTGGTTCATTAGTTGGTGAAGAAGAAATTAAAAACGTAACTAAGTGTATGAAAAGTCAGTGGATGGGTTTTGGAAAAGACGTGGATCTTTTTGAATCAGAGTACTCTAAAAAATTTGGACTTGAAAATTTTGCAATGGTAGATAGCGGATCAAATGCATTGTATATGGCAGTAAAACTACTCAATTTACCTCCAAATTCTGAAATAATATTACCTAGCTTTACTTGGGTTTCATGCGCTCAAGCAATTATACTGGCTGGACATGTTCCAATTTTTTGTGATGTAGACTCAAGAACCATGAATGTTAGAGCAAGTGATATTAGATCTAAAGTCACTAATAAGACAAAAGCAGTAATGATTGTTCACTATGCAGGCTTGCCAGTTGATATAGACCCTATAATAGAAATAGGTTTCCCAGTGATAGAGGACGCTGCACATGCAGTATATAGCATACATAAGAATAGAACTTGTGGTGGAATAGGAGATGTAGGAATCTTTAGCTTTGATGCCGTAAAAAATCTTACTGTTGGAGAAGGAGGAGGTATTACTTCTTTGAATCCTGAGTATATAAATAGAGCAAAGATTATGCGATATTGCGGTATCGGCAAGTCTGGTTTCGATTCGGCAATATCTGACAATTCAAATAATAGATGGTGGGAATATAATATTCAGGAACCATTTATCAAGATGTTGCCAAATAATCTCGCTGCAAACATCGGACTTGCTCAACTAAAAAAAATAGATTCATTGCAAGAGAGAAGGAAGGAGATATGGGAATATTATCAATCTGAGTTTTCCGCTAATGCTTCAATTAAAATTCCGATCGAATCAGAAACAGACGATCGCCATTCTTACTTCACTTACTGTATTAGGGTGCCTAAAAGAGATGAATTAGCTCAATATCTTCTGGACAATGATATATATTCTACTCTTCGTTACCATCCTCTGCATCTCAGTCCATTATATAATCAAACTCATATCACATTACAAAACACAGAAGACTTAAATAAAGATGCTCTGAGTATACCCCTGCATCCAGGATTAAGTGATGAAGAAGTAAATAAAGTAGCAGATATGGTTAAGAAGTTTTACGCTTAATTGGATAAGTAATTGATTAGTAGATCTATATTTATTCATGCACCCAATATTCGTCATGGTGGGGGGCTATTACTATTGGAACAACTCCTTGGGTCTATAGCTAGTAAAAATATTAATCTAGGGGGTTGTTTTGCTTCTAATATTAAATTCAAAAAATTTAAACTACCTTTCCCTAGCAGCTCAATAAAACTATATTCAGCTAGCCTAATCAAATATTTCTATTCAAATATTCATTTATATAAATGTAGAAATAATCATTCGGTATTTTTATTTTTTGGAAATTTACCACCATTCATAAAAACGAAAGGATTTTCAGTTTTATTTCTTCATTCTAAGCTGTTGGTTGAACCTGTATCAAGATATGAACTTAGCTTTAAGGGTAAAATAAATTTAATTATCAGGAAGGCATTATTAAAAGTTTTTTATAAGAATATAGATCTAATTATAGTGCAAACTCCTTCTATGAAGAGACTTTCAGAGAATTTTATGCCAGCAAGACCTACGATTGATTTCCCATTTTATAATCCTCAAACCATTGAAAATAAATCAAATATAAAATATGATTTTTTGTACCCTTCTTTTGGTTATATTTATAAGAATTATGATAATTTATTAAAAGCTTTAATCTTATTGGCAAATAAAGAAAAATTTCCTAAAGTAATTTTTGCTCTTGATCCTAAAATAGATCAGAATTTAATTGACCAAATAACAGAGTATAAGACTCAGTTTAAACTGGACATAGAACTATTGTTAGACCCGCCTTTCTCTGAAATTCTCAATCTTTATCAACAAAGCAGTTGTTTAATTTGGCCATCTTTAACAGAATCATTGGGAATTCCTATATTGGATGCCATTAATGCACAGGCAGATGTTATAGCCGCAGATCTTGAATATATAAATGATTTATTAAATTTACCTCCGGAGAGAAAATTTAATCCACATAAACCAAGTTCAATTGCTCAAACCATAGAAAATTATCTTAAGAACAAAGATAAATCTATAATTTCTTCAGAAATACGCTTAAAAATATTTAGCTCTGATGAATTCGTAGATAAGTTAATGACTTTAAATAAAGCATAGTTTTATGGTTTAGTCATAAAACTGTTTACTCCTTTGCCATAAATCAATTTAGTATTTATTATGATTAAAAATAATACCTAAAAGAATGAAAGATTTTTTCATTATAAAACACGCTATTGATAAAAATATTCTGATTAATATTAATAATGAAATTATCAGTGAGTTTAATCATTTTTTATCAAAAAATGAGAATATAGGTGGACTAAATAGTGGTAATATAAACGCGACAATAGGAAAACACGCAGATACTCTGCATGCATTGTTAGTTAATTCAGAGATCTTCAAGGAAGCAGAAGAATTCTTCGATATTTCCCTAGAAGATTATTTCTTAACAGTAGGTTGTAACTTGAATGTTCCAGGTTCTGTGAAACAACATATCCATAGTGATACAGACTTTGAAAATAGTATTATTATAATTAATATTCCTACAGTAGATGTAAATGAGAGGAATGGTTCGACTGAAATTTATCCTAAGACAAATCACCAACCTTTATCCTATTTAAAGTTTTTATTAACTTATTCTGGTACCCCCATTAGATTAAACACTGACTTAGGAGATATTATTATTAGAGATTCAAGAGTTTGGCATCGGGGAACTGAAAATTTATCTAAAGATGTTAGGCCCATGATTTCTTTTACTTTAGCAAAAAAGACGTCAAGGGTAATCCCAGATAAATTTCAAGGAGCCTGGGATCCATTCGTTCTTCAAAACACTAATTTTCCAAAAGAAATAGAATTCCTTAATAATTGGTTTACACATGGATTCTTGTCCGCAACCTATGAAAGGGTCATAATTAAGTTGCCTTTTATTCGATCAATTAAAAGAATTATTTTTTCTGTGATTAAGCCTACTGGGAGTGCAACTTAGTGAAAAACTTATTACAAAGAATTAAGAAATTAATTGCACCTTTTCCGTTTATTTTAAATATTCTGCGTATATTAAAAGATACAAGATATTTTTATCACATTATTCAAGGTAAATTTACTTCTGCAAGAGCTAGGAAGAATTTGAGGAATTTTGAAAAACTATTTTATAAAAAAAGAATCTCATTAAAAGAGTATTTTGTAGATGAAACAATGAAAAAAGAAAAATTCTCTTCTTTTGTGAAAGAGGGAATACTAATTAATCCAATTAGTATTGAACCAGATATAGTAGATAACATTAAAGACAGCCTTCAAAACTATCTATGCCATGACCCAGAAAATAATGAGCAAGGTTATTTTCTTATTAAAGATAAACCAAAATATATCTCACGCGCCTATTATCAATGTGAAGATCTTGTCAAGATACCGGCCATTATGAAAATAGCTAATGACCCAAGAATACTGGCATATGTATCAAAATATATGGGAGTCTTGCCAAGAATTGACAGCATTTATGCATGGTGGTCGTTTCCTTCAGAAAATAAAGCGTTAACACAATCTTATCATCGTGATATCGATACTTTGCATGCAGTAAAATTTTTTATCTACTTAACTGATGTTAACTTAGATTCTGGACCACATATTTATATAAAAAGTTCAATGAAGAGTAATCTTGTAACTACGAAAGATAAATCGCATTTAGATAATGAGATTGAGTCAGAGTATTCTAAAGAAGATATAGTAAATATTACTGGAGAATCGGGATTTAATTTTTTGGGAGATTTATTTTCTTTCCACAAAGGTTTAACACCTTTATCTAAGCCTAGATTGCTATTACAGATATATTATTCTCTTAATAGCACGCCATTTGGTCCTAAAAAGCCGTTTATTGACAGTCAACTAGTCAATAATATTAGATCAGATGAGGTAGCAAGGCTAGTTAACAAAAATATTATAAGATATCCAATATCTTAGTAACTTTTATAATTTATCTGGTCAATATTAATATTGATAGTAAACTTTGTACATTGAGCAATAAAAATCTCGTAAATAAAAAAATTATAAAAAATACACGTGTCCTTTAGTAGCGGTCACCACTGAATATGCCTCAAATAACCCTCCCAGACAAATCTACAAGAGACTTTAACTCATCCT
>Ga0115000_10003033_pt1 | contig 14145 bp, 13 predicted proteins | sample ArcticOcean_MG_C_6_FD_89690 | JGI IMG/M metagenome (GOLD analysis project Ga0115000, IMG submission 89690) | Marine microbial communities from western Arctic Ocean - ArcticOcean_MG_CB8_128 | ecosystem: Environmental > Aquatic > Marine > Oceanic | place: Arctic Ocean: Canada Basin | collected...
AAGGAGAACAGGGATTGCAAGGTGAGAAAGGTAATACTGGCAATCACGGAGAACAGGGATTGCAAGGAGAACAGGGATTGCAAGGTGAGAAAGGTAATACTGGCAATCACGGAGAACAGGGATTGCAAGGTGAGCACGGAGAGCAGGGATTGCAAGGTGAGCACGGAGAGCAGGGATTGCAAGGTGAGCTCGGAGAGCAAGGTGAGCTCGGAGAGCAGGGATTGCAAGGTGAGCTCGGAGAGCAGGGATTGCAAGGAGAGAAAGGTAATACTGGCAATCGCGGAGAGCAGGGATTGCAAGGTGGTATCGGGTTACAGGGATTACAAGGTATAAAGGGTGAGTCTGGTTTAAATAAATGGTGGCAATACGACTCTAATAAAGACACTGTTCACATTACAGCCGACAAAGCATTTTTCCAAACAATCGACACAGAAGATGCCTTTGTACATGGCATGTTAACCACAGCCGACTTGGACATCCAGGAAATTGACCATAGTCATTAAATCACATTCTAAAAAGAGGATCTAAAATAAATACGAATAATGAATGTAAATGTATTTCCCAGAACCTGTGGATCGTAATGTTTCTTCATTTTTGAATATCAATGATTTTATAAATGTACGCAAAACGTGCCGCCAATACTATTATGACGAAGAAGCATATCATGTACGTGCCTGGAGTATGCCCTTTCACATCTCAGATTTTGATGCACGCAAAACAATAGCCATTCACTATTTAATGTCATATGCTCTTCAATTTGAAGAGCGTTTAGGCTCAGTTGTCTGGTATCAACGGATCGTTAATTGGTTGAAATACAAATCGTCTATTAAAATGATGTATACGTTTATTTGTATACAAAAAAATGATTTTTTATTTAAAATGGATTTATCTAATCTTTCTCTGAAACAACGTTTCGTTTGGCTACGACTATTTCATTGTAATCAACGAGTCCAAAATCAGAGACTATATAAGTATGACTACTTGCATGAAAATGAGCACCTGTCGTGTGACTTTGAACAACGCCCAGCCAAACGTCAGCGGTGTTGGCTTCCAAGTTACGGAGATTTACAGCCATGCTGCTGAACACGCCTTTTTGGTCTTGTATCTCTCCGAAAAATCGACTCCGGGTACCTACAATATATCACAACCTTCGACAATTCATTATGATGTTTCGAACGAGTCAGCTATTCAAGAACTCGGACTCGTTTGTCAAATGTTTTGCGAACGAAAAAATGATGACAGTGATAGAGTTACACAATTCCTAGGATCGGCCGTAATGGATTTATCGACTGCAAAGCACAACAAAAACTATACGTTGGTCATGCGTGATTCTTCTTGCCGACCTCATGTGCGCGTGGGTCAAGTTACGTTGAACGTAACCACGAAACTCAGTCAAGCTTTGACACCTTTAAAAATCCAAACTCCGAACTGTTCACGTACATTATATGATGCAGCCGAATCGAATTTGAATTGGATCGGTGGTTTTGGCCCACGTGGCTTGGATCCTATTGTCCATGGCCTTAAACTGGTTCACTCACCCTATTATGTAAATCACATGGGTGTTACGTTGCCGTCGGGTGCCTTTTGCATGATTCCGTTTGGCCACAATAACAAAAAAAAAGAAGCTCTTCAATCTTATAGGGATCGTTTAAAGGTAGCACTTGCTCGTAATGTAATGCAACCGGAGTATTTTTGTAGTGTGATACATGATTTGCATAATAATATTTCCATCAAATCTCGCCATTTAAGATGTCTCTCAGTGGTGGCGGATGCTCTAACATTACACGCACGGTTGGATATTCACTACACGCCCGATGTCATACTTTTACCCAAACCAAAAGGCACAGAACGTTGGGAAATCCCACGGGAGCCCGCTATGGACGATACTCTTTCGTTTACCGGCGATTGTGAAGATTTCGCGCGCGAAGTATACCAACACAGCAAAGAAATGCGTGAATGGGTCGAACCGAAACTGTCCAATGACCCTTTGGAATGTATGGTAGCAGTCTTGCATCTATATGTACCCACCATTGAACAGGGGGCTGTGGACAGCTCTGCCCATAGTAAATATATTACTTATGCGGCCGAATACAGAAATCATATTTGGGCGGCATTACATCCTCGTTCTCACTGGAAAAATAAATGTACCAATAATTTTTCAATGAATTCTCTGTATGAAAAATGGCCGGAACGAGTATGTGAAAATACACTGCCGTTGCTTCATTTAGAAGGGACTGGTGAAGTGTATCCAGTGGTGACACATCGCAAACCTGGTTATATAAGCAAATTACAACATAAAAAAGATGTATTAGAGGATAATTATCCACAGTTGACCAGAATGTATACACCGGATATGGCATTACAATGTAATCATTCCTCAACATTTTACAAATATGCCATTGCTTGTATGACAGATGTTTTTAAGGATCAAGGTGTGATTGACTATACATATGTGACCAAAAATAAATATGGAGTGCCTATTTATGATTGGGCACGTGGGAAATATAAATTCAGACCATCTGCAACACATTCGAAACAAACGATGGAATGTATATCACATATGATGACTTTGGAAAGGCCAATACGGCCTATTTTGACCACATCAGAAATTATTAAAGCTCCAACAATAAAGGAAGGTTATTTTTTACGCTATGGTCAAAAAACACCCATTTATAATGTACCTAAGGATGCTATTTCAGCAGAATATAGAGTTGGCGAAGCAAAATGGTATGAACTGTATTTCCATGTAGATACATTCTTAGGAACTTCTTCCGAGGGAGAGATTTAAAATAATAACATATACGAATATATATTCACAAATTTATATTCACGAATGATTAATGTTTATGTTGTTTTAATCGTTATTTTCGGCGCATTTATTTATAAGCGACCAAATCCAGACCGCACAGTACTTATTTATACAACTCACGTTGATGATGATAACCAACACAAGCGCGTGAAGCAATTGTCTGAAACATTTGGAAATAATTTCATTGTAGTGTGGGATAACAAACACTTGCCCAATTGTCCATTTCGCGGAGTCACATGTGTTGACGATATCCCCATAAGTCAAGATACAACTAAATATGAATTGGCACACGTTGGTCATGGTAATGAAAAGGCAATGACATGGGCTATTCGCAACCGCGCCACATTTAAAAGAGTATGGTTCATAGAGGAAGATGTATATTATACACACATGTCTATCCTAAAGGGTATTATTCAATTCAATTATACACAAGATTTAATAACACAAAACACCGGCAGATCTATTCCAAAAATGGGCCATCCGAGAGTTCCAATGTCTTCTAAAATTTTAAAGCAGTGGCGTGCATTTGATAGTAAAGTTGTGCCAAAATCTGTTCTATTGAATTTTTGGTCAGCAAGTCGCCGGATGCTTGGCAAATTGGAACAAATTTTTATTCAAAACAATAATACATGGATGTTTTTCGAAGGGTTAATACCGACCACGGCGGATTATTTTAATTTGACAGCAGGACGGTGGTCAGGATATTTTAAACATTTAAAAATACACATGCAATTTAGGCCATGCATCACAGAATTTCCAAAGCCGGGCATTTACCATCCTGTAAAACACCGTCATGGTTGGTTTACGAAATGTAAATTTAATCCGACAAGACGCCCACCATGGAAAAAAGGAAGTCCTGCTGACGGCTTAACAACATCATTAAGACGTGCAGCCTCGAATTTAAAGATAAACCTTACAAATATGTCTTCAAAATGTGGCAACACCATGTGTACACATGATCAATTTTGTGAGCGTGGAAAATGTGTTTATTTTTTGTTGAGTACACAGCCCAAAAAATCGATAGCTAACATAACCTGGCTGGTTAGTTATCCAAAAAGTGGTTCAACTTGGATGCGTCATCTTATTTCGAATACATATCGATATATGACCGGTGACAAAACTCGACCGTCGTCGTTTTCGGAAGTGGATGCATTGATTCCATTTAACGGAATCAAATCCAAAATAAATGTTATTAAAACATATCAAGCGTTTATAAATCGAAACGGATATAAACGAAACAAAAATCCAATGGAGTTTAAGCGAGTTATACACCTTATACGCGATTATAGACCTACTATGATCTCATATTGGCATTTCGAAAAAGATTTAGGAATTATTCCAAGAAATATAACATTTCGCCAATTTGTAAATAACAAAAAAGCGTCTAAAAAAGAGTTAACATGGCATGACTTTATACGAAGTTGGATGAGTGCGTATCCAAATATTGACATTTTATGGATAAAATATGAAGATTTGAAGAGATCCCCTGAAATTATGCTGAAACGCATCCTGACTTTTTTGGGAGGGTCATTTAAAAATACTCCTCCAGAAGCCATATCTTGGGCGATAAACGTGTCTTCTAAAAAATCAATGAGGGAGTCGGAGAAAAAATGCGGTGTGGGACATTTTAATAAATATCAGAACAGAATTAAAAATTTCAGTATGATAAATTTCGAAAAAAACAATTGGCAATCAGAGTGGGCAACAGTACCATTAAACATTACAACCGGGTTCGAATCTATACATACATTATTATATTAAAAATTTTGATCTAATGAGAATGCATTTAATTCTTCTACATAATTTTTTGTTTCAGTGTAACCACCAATAAATCGCTTGTGCCAAAATACCATAGGGAATGTCTTTGGTGTTTTTCCAGAAATACTCGCCATATATTTTAAAAAAGCTTCGCGATCTTCTTCTAAATATTTATCGGCCAAAACAACCGACGCTTCTGGCAAAAGTGCCTTAACTTTGGTACAATAATTGCATTTTGATTTCGTATAAATTGTAATATTTTCACAAGGTGGTGTTATTTCCATTTATTATCGCCAACAACTTTTTATAACACATTTTCACATAAATCCAACCTTGACAACTCCAACAACTATAAATATATTTGTTTATGACATAAATAATGAGCGACGATTTTGAAGTCATTCAACAACTAGGTCAAGATGGCGCACAAGGTGTAGTTTCTCTGGTCGAATTTCCAAACGGCCTCCGAGCAGCCATGAAGCAGTTCAAGAAAAATAAATCGACCGCCAGAATTCAAGCAGAAGCCGATTTTCAGAGCAGAGCGGCCGAAGCAGGTATCGCGCCAGATGTTATGCACGTTGATTTGGAGAAAAAACGTATATTTATGACACCGATGACTGCCAGGATCGTGGATGTTTTGAAAAAGGGTCATGCTAAATTTTCATCGGATTTGCATCGGATTATGCGCACATTGGACGACATTGGGATCCTACACAATGATGGCAATGCGTTAAATCTAATGTTGGACGATCGAGAACGGCTACATATATTGGATTTTGGCCTTTCCAAAGAGATCACGCCCGCTGTTCGCAAAAAGTGGAACGACGAGCCAAATATTAGAGTGACATTACACATGTTACGCAAAGGTCTTCGAAAATATAAAATCGACGTTTAATAATCTAGATATTGTTTAATTTGGCCACGAAATACATTACATTGGCAATTTGTACAAGGAAATCCTCCCGCGTCACAATTTTCACAATCTATAATATCTTGTACAATATTTGTGCCACTCTGTTCACAGTTTTCCGAGCATTTACCTTGTGTGTTTAAAGTGCCTGTACAACCTTTGTACAGACATGATGTCCCAGGTGTTACTTTTTGTTGGATAATTTCGTGTAACGTGGATTGCAAAGGTTCCTTTAAAAAACGCAGAACGGCCAAACGTTGAAGACCGAATAGCGAATCGTGTGTGATTGGATAACAACTATCTACATTCCGGGATCGTCTCCAAATGCTATTAAGTTCTTCGCGTTTAAACATTTAGATTTTTTATTTTATATAGAAAGTTGTATTTCAAATAAAACATATTCTTAAAATATATTAACACATTCTTCAAATTATTGTATATATTTACTATTTGTATTAATTCTTCCAGCCTCGATTGGATTTTGTGCCTTTTTATTGTCGGAAGACATGATACCGGTGCGCATAACTGTATAAAAATCTGGATGGCCACGTTTTGTAATTCTACGATAAGCGTTTTGATCTTCCACAAATATCCACAGTTTGTCGGAAGATCCGAAGCGTAAAACATTTTCGTCTCGGACTTTGTCTTTATCCTTGGGAGATGCTTTGGACTTTACACAAGCTTTACCTTTGCAAGTGTCTTTGCAAGTGTTTTTGCAAGATGAACAGCTGGAAAAGCACGATCTGCAGCCCATTTTCGAAGAAACGAACACGATACCAAGTATACCTACAAGCACAGTGACACCCCATTTATAGGCCACCTTTTCCAGCTTTTCCAATTCTTCCATTAAACGTTCTCGGCCTTCATCTCTGCCGCGGTACGTGGCATCCTTTTCGCGCAAATCACGCAAAACATTCCCTAAAAATTGTTTAGCCATATTGTCATGTTTTGTTGTTTCAGAAACACTAAATGTTTTTTCGGATTCTTCGTCATAAATAGTCCATAATAACCGGACATCTTTTACAATAGTATCACCATTAATTCGGATTCTTCGCAGCAAACTATTGACTGCATTTTCGGAAGGACTGTCTTCTTCAAAAAGTCTTAATTGATCTTCTAAAAACGATTCGTAGTGACGAAGAACGTGTTTTCCCATGGGATTGTACGAATACAAGGCGCCTGCAATGTCATCAGTGGCTTGCCTTTCTTGAACAGTGGCTCTTAGTTTTCGACCACTTGTAGACGCATCAATAATGGCAGCTACGTGAAGAATTTCTTCGATATCTGTTCGTCTACTTTCTTCTGGAATGTTTCGAATAGACTTGTGAACAAAGTTTTTGGTTGTATCGCGGAGAAATTTCACCATACCCTTTCCATACAACACGGGTTCGTGAGAATCATACCACAGAACAGGATTGTCATCCACGCGTGTCAGAATTGTTCGAGTTAATTGTGTGATGTCTTGCGAGGACAAATCTGCTTTGATGGCCAATGTTTTGACTATTTTTTGTATGCGTTGTTTTTGAATAACGCGCGAGTCGTGGTCGTTGTATAATTTTTTATGAAATGTGGCGTTCGTAAACGCAAAATCAGCCTTTAAAGCATGCAACGCCAAATCATATATCATTGGTTTTAATACTGGTACCATGTATTGACGTTTTCGCATTCCATCACCGGCGCCATCGTGATTTGCATCCACCAGATCATACATTTGAACCAGTAATTGATCTGTGGCTTCCAATTCTCGTTCCAGTATTTCATTGTCGGATTCCAACGACCCAGTGAGATATCGCAGCCATTTGTCACGGTTGTTGAAAATACCGTCTTTGGCGGCAGGCATTCTGCGCTCACGTGCTTTATAAATGTCGAGTAATTTGTCGGAGATGCGTTTGTTACGCCAATCTCTTTTTTCTTGACGTTTTTGTGACCCACTCTTTTGGGCAGGTGGTTTTATAGTAGGCAGCATTAGTAGAGGTTGAACTCTTGTTTTTTGGTGATTGTTCAAAGTTTCTGGAACATTATCTTCACGCAAAACTTCGGCGAGTGCATCGTCATTACCAGCGACAGTCACAAAACCCCATGTCATCAAAAGAAAGGTAACAAAGGCTAGTACGCGCGGACGTGTATATCCGCGACCTCTAAATAAACGCTCATGATTGTTGGGTACTTTTAACCAACGATCCATGCGGCGTTGTAATGTTGGATAACCTCGTATTCTTTCAATCCACTCTTCAAAAGTTTCAGTGGTCTTAATATTTAGACCCGGACTGATTTTATATTTAGGACGATGTTTAAGTAACGGTTTAATCTGACGAATCATATGTTTGACTCTTTTTTGCTTTGATTTGGAAAACATTCCGTTTCTGCGGGGTTCTGCTTCTAAAAATGTTTGGCGAAACATTATGCTCAGGCGTAACAGGTATTTATAGTGATAATTTTTTCAAAAAAAAAGACCATTGCAATAAACGAAACATAGATTATTAGAGTATAAAAGGTCGTCAATAATAAATAAATGAAATTGTGGTTACTAGTATTTTTATCAGTTGTACATGCAGATTGTAACGTAACATATGACTTCCAATCACCATCGTGTGGTTCATTTGATCAGGATTTGAAATGGGTGCCAAATAATATTGCTGGTGCATGTCAATGCGGAACGTGTTCAAATATTGAAACTACAATGGTGACATCCACAGAACTATGTCACGAAGGTAGTGAAATTTCGCCTTGTATACCAAACCCCTGTTCGTTCGAAGGTAAATGTACCCATGAATATACGGAATTCAAGTGTGAATGCTTATTAAACCATGGGGGGGTGTTGTGTCGTGATTGTAGGACAGGATTTGACGGATTTTGGTGCAATCACAATATCGATGATTGTAAATATAATCCATGTCATAATGGTGGAATATGTGTTGATGGTATTGATAGTCATACTTGTGATTGTGCGCCAGGATACACTGGAGATCATTGTAATCACAATATCGACGAATGTTTACAAAATCCATGTCATAATGGTGGTATATGCGAAGATCGAATAAATGGGTTCATCTGTGACTGTCAGGACGGATATGACGGTGAAACGTGTAGTAATAATATTGATGACTGTAACCATAATAGCTGTTTGAATGGTGGTACTTGCGTCGATGCGCACAATAGTTTTACATGCCAATGTTTAACAGGTTTCAATGGCGACATCTGTGGAAATAATATTGACGACTGTTTTGGACACCCTTGTCACAACGGAGGTGTGTGTACAGATGGTGTTAATAGTTATAGTTGTGTGTGTCCCGACGGATTCACTGGCAATGATTGTGAATTAGACACCGACGACTGTTCACCGAATCTGTGCCAACACGATAGCGTGTGTACAGACGCATTTAAAAGTTTTACATGCGACTGTAACCCCGGATACACGGGTGTGAATTGTGAATTAGACATAAATGAATGTTTATCGAACCCTTGTCAAAACGGAGGTTCTTGTTCAAATAAAATTGGACAATATATATGCAATTGTGTAACGGGATTTGAAGGCAATGTTTGTGAAACGAATACAAATAATTGTTCACCTAATCTGTGCCAACACGATGGCACGTGCTCAGACGGATTGAATGAATTCACATGTAATTGTGAACAAGGTTGGAAAGGTGAAATATGTTCTGAAATTGCCGATAATAAATTCATTCAAACATTCACATTTTCAAATATTCAAACTGTAGACAGCATTACAAGTACGGCGAATAATAACAAATTTGTACAGGCCCTTCATTATGCGTTAGGGATTCCAGAGGAGTGGATTATTGTTACAGTCGAACACATTAGTATGGAGCCACCACGGGCTTTTTATCGTCGTGAAAGTGGGAAATGTGACGATGTTATAGGTTGGGATTATATTCAAAACATTGATGATTGTATTGAAGCACAGACACATTTTTTTCCAGACCAACAGTCGACAGTTAATTCTGGTGGTTGGGTGAATGGTGTAAATGCTTGTGCTCTAATTGTTGCGTCTAACGACGTATATTTCAATTCACAAGGTACTAAGACATGTGGTTCAACGACAAATTGTATCTGTGTTTCCGCATCCAGAAGAAGACGTTTATATGGATCTATAATCATTAGTTACGAAGTTCGTATACCCTTTACAGAAGATGCATCTGTTGTCGCGTTGAAAATGCAACATTTAGAACCTCAAACTATCGACAATAATTTTATAAACACGTTGGCAGACATTACAGCGAATACAGCCACGAGTCTAAGAGACAATCTCGCTATTGGCACGGTACACATTGATCATTGTGCACCTGGCCCGTGTAAAAACAGTGGAACTTGCCACAATAAGCAAACATATTTTACCTGCGAATGTCAACTCGGATTTATGGGAGACCACTGTGAAATAAACATTGACGATTGTGCCTCGTCGCCTTGTATACACGGCGGATGCCAGGATAAAATTAATAGTTATGTCTGTTTTTGTGAAGAAGGTTATTCTGGAACAATCTGTGATCATAACATTGACGATTGTAAATATAATCCGTGTAAACACGGCGGAGAATGTATCGATGGACTTCAGAGCTTTACGTGTAAGTGTCTTGAGGGTTTTTCTGGCCACGATTGTTCAACTAAAGTCAACTATTGTCTTGGGGATCCCTGTGTACATGGAACTTGTCTGGATCAGTCACAGGGGTTTACATGTGACTGTGAAGTAGGATTCGTTGGACAAACATGCGAACAAAACATTAACGAATGCCAAGACGATCCATGTCACAATGGCGGTACCTGTTCGGACGGAATCAATTCATTTACATGCGTTTGTCAAAAGGGTTACTCAGGTGAGATATGTAATACGAATGTTGATGATTGTCAACCAGCACCCTGTAAACACGGAACATGTGCAGATGGTATTGATTCATTTACATGTTCATGTGATTCTGGGTATATGGGAGATACTTGTGATATTCCCACAAACCCCTGTTTGTTGGAACCGTGTGACCCACAATATGCCCTTTGTATCCATTTGGGCCCGGGAACATATATGTGCGAGTGCGATTCTGGATATGAAACCAATAACAACGGAAAAGTATGCACAAATAAAGATGACTGTGAATCAGACTCTTGTAATGGTCATGGTATTTGTAAAGATTTAATTAACGCGTTTGAGTGTCAATGTCAAGACGAATGGATGGGATTAACTTGTGATATCGACCCGGCCATCAAATGTGGTATTGGAAAATATAAAGACAGTATACATGGATGTTCCGTGTGTTCGCAGGGAAAAGGCCCGTTTCCTCTATTATCGATGGACGCCTCCAGTTGTGTGGATTATTCATTTGACAAAGACAGATGCATCCATCTCACCAAAAATTTTGAAGATGAACAATGTGAAATAACATGCGCAAATCCACTTTGTGGACTCACCAAATATGAACACGATAAACGAGAATGTTGTTAAATTTATAAATAGATATTAAAGAAATAATTTGAGATTTTATAAGCTAAGAATATATTGTATTTTAACGCGGACTACCGGTGCCTTGGCAAGTGCAGGTTGTCAGTGTCGACGAAACCATAGAAGAAAGTAACAGAGAGATTATTTAAGAAGCAGTTAACCATCTCATTAAAATGATATCATCTCTCACTATCAAACTCAATAAAATGACATATGCCACGTGATACTTAGACCAGACCGCCGCGGTAAAGAACCACCACAAATGCCAAGACCAAGAAAATATACAACAAACAACGTAAACAAAGCCAGAAAATATGCGTAATTTCTTTAATGTTCCCCTTGGACATAGCCAGCGGACGGCCAAGTGTAAATTGACAATGTAGGCCGATGCCGATGCCATTGTGTAGACCAACATTGCTTGGCCTATGTCAGACGTTTGGAAATCAATACCAAAGGAAATAAAAACCAATACTGTGGTTGTGATATGATGAATACGAGTTGTTTTTGGCAAATTAGAGACACAAACAAGCCCGACAATGTCGTTGGATACATAGAGCGCTGCCAATCGGTGAATTGTCAAATTGTCCCAAATACCATCGCGCCAAATGGGCACAATCAGTGTGATTCCGGCCACCAACGTTAAAATAGCGAGATAGACAGATTTGATCAAATTTTTTTGGACATATTTACGACGATCCAACGGTAAATCGGCATATTTTTGAAACGAATGCAAACAGACGTCCACTATAAAATACAAGTATCGAATAACCAAACAAGAAGAAAACAACCATACTAATGCACTATAATTATACATTTACAAATAACAATAGAGTATTAATACTGTTATTTTTTTAAAAGTTCGTTGCTTGCATTATTGGTGGTGAAGTGCTTATCAATCGACCATGAAAGCAAGGCAATCCCCACGCCCACTGTCGATGCTGATTGGCTGGTCTTGTAGGTTTTTTTGGGTTCGTGTTTGTGTCTTAACAAACCACGGGTGGTATTGGTTAAATCACGGACGCATTGCTGCCAGTGTCTCGCAAATACAAATGCCACCTTTTACGTCGCGCTTGTTCGGCGCGACGTCGCGCTTGTTCGGCGCGCGCCCTAGCAGCGGCCCACCGACCACCACCACCGTATTTGAGTCGCACCGATGGTCGATTCCGCTTATACCTTCTGCGTATCTTGCTTCTTCTTCTTCTCTTTCTTCTCTTAGGACGTCGTCGTCCGTTCACAGTTACCAACAACAGAAACATTAAAAAAACAACAAGTACAAATTTCATATCTTTGTTATGTTTGTATATCTGCTTATATACTGTTATTTTTAAAACTACACTAAAAATGGAACCCTGTCTAAAGATGTGGTTTTTTCAGTTGTCCATGTTTTTAGACTCCATCCGCCCTTTTTCGACCATTCAACCCATTGTTTTGCACTATTGTCCATGGCAAGGACGTATGATTCATCGGAAACACGTCTAAAGACATGCCATGGGCAAAACCACACAAAACTACCTTGAGATTTCTCTTGATATGGTTTCCAAGAAACATACAAGCGAAGTTCCAAAGGTAATTCGGGTTCATCAGATAACATCACCATAGATTCGTCCCAATACGACGAAGGGGTTTCGACATGCTCATCGAGGTTAAAATACTGTTCCATTTTACATACAATGTCCTTGGAGCGCATACGAATGTCCATCCTGTTTATATATTATACAGTGTGCTGTTTTATAAAACACATATTCGTTATAAATGTACTTACCAACTTTTCATATCTTTCATTGTGTACATGTGGCGGTTTGAACGTGCGGGATTGCCACGGGGGCGCTTATATTGCTTCATTAGACGTGGATTACGGCGACGATCATTATGCGTTGACTTGGGGCTCTGACGGTCGGTAAAGTCAGTCATAAGTATGGCGGGCATAATTAATGTGCGTTGAAGATCTTGTATGTGTATGGTGGACATAATGTATATGCTAAAAGTACGCTTAATATTTAGAGAATTTTGAACTCTGACAACTCTTAATATTTAGAGAATTTTGAACTCTGACAACTCTTAATATTTAGAGAATTTTTTGTAGCAAAAACATGTCGTCCCCTAAAACATTACACGCGAACCCCATGCAAGCCCAAAATCAAGAAACACTGGCTTCATGGTCACCATTGTTTGTCGTAAACGTCTCGGAAAAGCTTTCTGACGTCGGCGGTCAGGTTGTACAGCAGGATAGTGGTCTTCATTTCACTATAATCGATCAACGCGGCTGTACATGTCATATTATTATTATTTGTGATGGTCATGGTCACAAAGGAGAAATAATAAGTGGAATGGTCACCACAACTTTTTATCAGGAGATGTCCAACTCTGGATTTTACGATCGTTTTAAACAGAACCCGACAGAGACTGCTGTTTCAATGTTTAAAACGGCACAGGAGAACATATTTCGCTACATGCTCGAAAGTCTCGAAGAAGGTCAACACAAATATAAAATCAAAGATGGTAACATTTATTCGAGTGCTCCTATTTTAAAAGGGGGTACAACTGCGACTGTTGTGATGGTTGATGAAGAAGGCAGTGTCTTTACAATGAACGTCGCTGATTCCGAAGCCTGGATGATCCAAGGATCGAGTGCGATTCAATTAACGGCAGATCATTTGCCAGACACACCGTCCGAATACGAAAGAATACAATCGGAATATTCTTCGACGAAACATCTCTATGATCGCCGTTATTATATGAAACCACATACTCGTGGCGATGATATTTTTCCATTGACCGAAAAAAAAGGATATTATGTGAAAAACGTCAATGAAGATTGGGCTGCTGTTGTGGTGGTAGATGTTCCTCTATCTGGTGGCGGGGTCTTTGCTCAAAAACTTGCCTTTACAAGATCTATTGGCGATGAGAATATGCGCAAGGGTGGCGTTATTGAAACTCCTTCTGTTTCAACTCACACAGCGAGTGACTCCTCTATTATTCTAGTAGCCTCCGATGGGTTTTGGGACAATATTAAAACGTCGTCGCTTGTTGATAAGACATGTGAAGACGCTGAAACAAAAGATGGAAAAAGTATGGGTCAACAATGGTTTGACCGTGTTAAAAAAGAAAATAATAAAAATTTCGGTTCTGAGAGAGATAATATGATGGGATACCTTATAACTATGCAAAAAATATAAATTTATTTAATGTTTATTTAATGTTTATTTAATGTTTATTTAA
>Ga0115000_10003034_pt1 | contig 14142 bp, 17 predicted proteins | sample ArcticOcean_MG_C_6_FD_89690 | JGI IMG/M metagenome (GOLD analysis project Ga0115000, IMG submission 89690) | Marine microbial communities from western Arctic Ocean - ArcticOcean_MG_CB8_128 | ecosystem: Environmental > Aquatic > Marine > Oceanic | place: Arctic Ocean: Canada Basin | collected...
CAAGTGAGATGGCCACAATAAACCCGGTAATACTCAGCGAAAGAACTAATTCGAGCAAAGTGAAGCCTTTGTTTGATTCACGAAAAGTAAACATTATTAACTTCCTGAGAGATGTGAAGTTCTAGCCCCAGAGATGTAGTTCTTTAAATTGGTTTTTCGGCCAGAGATATTTTGAAAATCTTCAGAGGCTTCTTCGGCTTCTTCTGTTCCGAAATTTAGGCTTCTGCCTTGAAAAGCGTTTGCCAGAAAAGAATTTTCCCCAGGATGTGATGAACCGTTAACCTTTAGGGTATTTAGTTTAATATTACGAATTTGATTAGCATCTCTCCAATGAACATTTAAAATTACTTCAGACAATTGAATGTTATTTTTGGTGCTATTTAATTCCGAGCTGTATGGAGATATCTCAAGGTCCCAGTGATAATTTTTTTCGCTGATAAAAGTTCCCTTGAATTCAGGACTGTTGTAATTATTGATCTCTAGTTCTCCTAACTTTGAGTGAGCCAATGTAGTTGCTTTGAGATATTGTTCGGAAAGTCCAATTGATCGAATACTACCTGAAAATAGCTGTGAAACCGTGACAAACCCCATTGCCATAATAGCGAGTGCTACAATAACCTCAAGTAGGGAGAACCCGTTATCGCTGAGATTCTTTGATTTTTGTTCTTCCTGTAATAGGGTCAATGTTAATGACATAATAATTTTCCGATTCTCTAGATTCTTTAATATTGATACTTATTTCTCCGCCACTTGAATTGCCTTGCGGAAAGAAAGTTATAGTGAATTTGCCTTCACTAACGGGATCATTTTCTTCTGTAGACATAAACTGCGCTAGACGGATTGGATTTTTTAAAGACCGTATTCGCGGATTTTTAATTACCTCGATAGCCGATATCCAGTAATGGTTTTGTGTTATATTCCCAGAAAAAATAACTGGTTTTTTGATAGTTATAGCTTCACTTCTTGCAAACCGTAATGCAGATGCCACTTTTCGTGCAGCGGACTGCATCTCCATGCGGTCTAGCGTGGACATTATAAAGGGAGTGGTTAGTCCAGCTATAAGCGCCATAAAAAACATTACTAATGTTAGTTCAAGTAGAGTAAAGCCTAGAGAAGCAGGTTTAATGAAAGAGTTGTAAGCTTCATCATTTCCAGCTGACGATATCTCTATTGTTTTCTTCGCCACCTTCGACATTGTCAGCTCCATAAGAAATTAAATCATAATCCCCGTGTTCTCCAGGTGATGTATATACATAATCATTCCCCCAAGGATCTTTTGGTATTTCTTTTTTAAGATATGAGGCAATTGCTAAAAGGTTTTCATCAGTGCTTGGGTATTTGTAATTCTCAAGGCGATATAAATCTAGTGCCTGACCAAGTAACTCAATTTGAGCCTGTGCATCTTGTTGCATGGCTTTATCTACATGCCCAAAAAATTTTGGTACGACCAACGCTGCTAGAAGTCCAATAATAACCATAACAACTAGTAGCTCAATTAAAGTGAATCCAGATTGGAGTTGTTTTTTAGTATTAAATATTTTCATTGAAGTCGGGTTCTTTTAAAGGATTATATTTTTTTACGGAACTATTAATTAAAAGTTTATTTCGTTAATGCTAAATATTGCGAGTAACATAGAGATAACTATAAAACCAATTACTAGTGCCATGCTTAGAATCATGAACGGTTCTATAAGTGATATTAGTTGTTTAATGGACCGTTCAACTTCTTGGTCATATGTGTTTGCGACTTTGATCATCATTTGCTCAAGGTTCCCGGTTTCTTCGCCAATTGTTATCATGTGAATAGCAAGTGGTGGAAAGACTCCTGTTTGTTTAAGTGGTTGAGAAAGTCCATGTCCTTCTTTAAGTCCCTGGTGACATCGAGCCATGGTAGAGGCTATTACACGGTTATTTAAAATCGTTTTTGTTATGCTTAAGGCCTCTAGAATTGCTACTCCGCTAGAAAGTAAAGTCGCCATAGTTCTGCTAAAACGTGAAATTTCTATTTTTTGTGCTAACGGTCCAAATAATGGCAGCCTTAGTACTATGCCATCCCAGTGCATTCGCCCTGTTTTATTTTTGAGATAATATACAAAGCTTGATACCAGTAGAATAAATATAATGATTATAGCTATCCAGTGATTAGTTATGGAAGAACTCAAAAATAGCATTAATTTTGTTGGTAGAGGTAAAGCTGATCCTAACTCATCAAATAATTTTGAAAATCGAGGAATTACGACTGTAAAAAGAACTAGTATGGCAAAACCGCCTACAGATGTAAGAATTGCTGGATAAATCATAGCAGACCTTATATTGGCTTTTAGTTCTTCACTTTTTTCAAGAAAACTAGAAATACTATTTAGAGATGGTGCCAATGAACCGCCTGCTTCACCAGCTCGGATCATATTTATATATAAATTTGAAAATGTTTTTGGAAACTCTGCTAAGGAATCTGCAAATAAACCTCCAGAGTGAACTTGTTTATGTATTTTTGAGAGAATTTCTTTGGTTTGAGGTTTTTCTGCAAGTTCCACAAGGATAGAGAGTGCCTTGTCCAGAGTAATACCCGACTCAATAAGCGTTGCAAGTTGTTGAGTAGTAGAGACTAAGTCTTTAGCAGAAAGTTTACTTCTTATTAATCCCTTTGACTGGAGAGGGTTGTTTATAGAAAAATTTTTACCTGGCTTGATGTCTGAGACCTTGATAGGAAAATAATTAAGCCCTCTAACTTGAACAACGGCATTTTGGTAGTCAAGTGCCTCTAGATTCCCTTCGATAGGATTACCCATTCTATCAGTTGCTTTATAGTAAAAAGTATTCATCGATGTATTGTTTTTTTATAGGCCATAAATATGACTAGTGATCGATCTTTTTGTTATATAAAGGGGTTTATGTTTGCTCGCTTAACGTTACTCGCAATACTTCTTCTACGGTTGTAATCCCGGTAGCAACTTTTTTCCAACCATCTTCGCGTAAGGTAGTCATACCTTGACTACGTGAAAAATCCCGTATTTTTTGAGCAGTTGATTTGGCCAATATTAGTTGTCGTATTGAGTCATCTACTATGAGTAATTCATAAATACCGGCCCGACCACGATATCCAGTTTGGCTACATACGTTGCAGCCTTTCCCATGAAAAGCTTTAATGTTTTCATGACCACAAGTTCCTAATTCTTCAATCAATGCAGAGGCTACCTTAGCTGGTTCTTTACAGCTTTTGCAGATTACTCGGACAAGGCGTTGAGCTAATACGCCTATAAGCGCAGAAGAAATAAGATAGTTTTCTACTCCCATATCTAAAAGACGAGTAATAGCACCAGCTGCATCGTTTGTATGAACGGTACTAAAAACAAGGTGCCCTGTTAGTGCAGCTTGAATGGCAACATCTGCAGTTTTCGTATCTCGTATCTCACCAACCATTATGACATCTGGATCTTGTCGAACAATTGAACGTAAACCGCTGGCAAAGTCTAAGCCTATTTTTGGTTTAACATGAATTTGATTAATCCCTCTTATTTGATATTCCACGGGATCTTCTATCGTAATTATTTTTTTATCCGAAGTATTTATGTTTTGTAAAGCTCCATAAAGAGTGGTTGTTTTACCGCTACCCGTAGGACCTGTGACTAATATCTTGCCGTATGGTTTTTTAATAAGTTTTTGAAACTGTTCCAGCTCTTTTTTTGGGAAGCCCATTTTTTCTAAATCAACATTTAAGTTTGTACTATCAAGGATACGAATTACGATACTTTCTCCGTGTATTGTGGGCAAAGTGGAGACGCGCATGTCTATATCTTTGCCTAGGACTTTTAATTTTATACGCCCATCTTGTGGTAGGCGACGTTCAGAAATATCCAATTCCGCCATAATCTTTATTCGTGTGCAAAGCGCAGAGTTTAACCTTTTGGGAGGGGCTTCAAAATTGTGCAGAATTCCATCGATACGATAACGTAGAATTAAGTCTTCGGAAAATGGTTCTAGGTGGATGTCACTTGCTCCCATTTCGGTGGCATTGCTAATAATATGGTTTACTAATTTTATAACAGGTGCTTCTGAGGCCATATCCCGTATATGCTCTGTGTCGGAAATAATTTCAGTGCTACCGTTAGCGTCATCTTTTATGCTATCTACCATTCGCCCCATAGCAGACTCGCCTTGTCCATAATAAGACTCTATAGCCGCTATGATAGTTTCTTCAGTGCTAAGAAGAATTTTTATATTTTTTCCCAATGAAATTTTTAGATTTTCTATGGTATGCAAGTCAAATGGGTCGTATACAGCAAAAGTTAACGTGTCGTTTTTTATTTGTATTGGGAAAATAGTTTTTTCTCTTAAAAAAGATTCTGAAATATTTAATCCTTTTATTGGCAACTGTGTTTTTGGATAATCCTGAAAACTAATGATAGGCAAGCCTAAGTCCTTGCTTAATGCTTCTAATAAAACATTTGCATGAATATAGCCGTGGTCGACGAGGGTTTTACCAAGATAGAGACCTGTATGTAGTTGGTTTGACTTTATTTCTTCGAGAATCTTTTCAGTGATTTTATTACTACGTAATAATATTCGTTCAATAGGGTTAGATTTTTTAAGCATAATATGTTTTATCTACCAGAAATATGTTTAGGCAATCTTTTCGTTGTGGCTCCGGATATTCTATGCTCTGGTGAAGCAGATTTCTTAATCTTTGGTGCAGTTTTTGTCTTAATTTTTGGTTGAATGCTTAAGAGTTTTGGTTTGATATTTTTTGCGATTGTTTTTTTATCCATGTTTATTAGTTGTCTTAATAATTTTACCGATAGAGTTTGCCCTTTAGAGCTATTCAGCTTTACTTCTCTTTTCTCTATTTCTGCAATTTTGTAATCACCAATTTTATCTCCAAGATAATAGCCTTTACGTTTAATGCTTTTACTTTCAATTTTGTCTTCGTTTTTAATTGATTGTGTACCTTCTAAAATAGCAATTTTAATGCCGTTTAGAATCATTACGCCACGCAGAGCAAGTTCAGGGGGTGGAAGAGTATCCTTCTGAGTCTCATTTGGTGCTTTTATATTATCTGGCTCTTGATTGGGGGAGATATACTCAACTCTTTCTTCTCTAAATAAATTATTACCGACTACTTCATTGACGCTATCTGTGGGGGGAATTTGACGCCTCATTACAAGAGGTGCTAGTTTTTGAGTAGATGTTACCTTATTCGAGGCGTCTACCATATTAGGATATTTTGGGTATACCCAAGTACGGATACCAAATGCTGACAAAGCAAGAATTGTGATAATTAAAATTATGTTTAGACTAGAGAGTATTATATACACGGGGCTAGGGCTGTTTAGTTAATCCTAAATACCATTAAACTTTAGTAGTTGCTGTTTATGCTATTGACTAAGATCTATAGTTATACATAGATTTATACTTTCTTGAACCCATCTTGCGATAACTTATTTATTTGTGGCTGCGGCTTTATGTGCACCTTTCTAGTTTTAGAAGCCAACACTTTCTTTTCGGAAAAACAACAAAAATCCTTTATAGCAAAAGGGTTTTTCTATATTTTTGTTTAACTGGAGTTAAGGTTTAGTTTGGTTTCTATTAGAAGTTGACTATGGATTTTGATTTTATTAAACGTTAGGTAAATTAAAAATCTTCTCAACTACTTAAAGTCACCTCATTCAGGCAATAGTAAATATATGTAACTATATTAATTTCAATTACTTATGATTTCAAGAGTTAAGTTATTGGTAAAACTGATTAACCTTTAGTTGCCTAAAGGCATGAGTTGTTTAAAGGGGAATGGCAGAGGAAAACCTAATTGTATAAAAGTATTTAGGTTTTATTTTTTTAATCCTTTCTTGATGACGGCCTTTAGTTTAATAAATTCAGTGTTCATATCGTCAAGATTCTCGGCTAACTTTGTAAGTAACTGTTTTTGAAATTTCATTTGAATTGACTTATCAAAGCTTTCTAAAATTTCTTTTGTTATTTTTAGGACTGCGACCTCATTTGATGAAGCCCGAGCAGTAACATTTCTAGGTCGATCGGTGATTAAAGATATTTCTCCAAATATAGAACCGATATCTAATTCTTTAACTACGATTTCTTCTGAATCAGTGAGAGAGATTCGGCTTTTATCAATATTGCTATTAACTTCTTTGGAAAGTTTTATTTTTCCTTGCAAAATAATGAATAACCAAGATTCAATAGCGCCCTGTTTTATAATGATTTCCCCGGCGCTATATTTTTCGAATAGTCCTTTGGAGTTTATAAGGCAAGATTTTTCATCTTCAGAAAAATGTTCGAAAAAAGGTAAACCTTTAATGAAGTCAAGTATAGAAATTTTTTCCAATTTTAATCCTTTGCGAAGAATCTATTCGAAATAGTCTTTAAGTTTTTTTTAATAAAAATATATACTACTTTATTTTTAGATGAATTTGTTGGGTTTTTGAAAGGCAGACCTATAGTATGTTTGGATTAAGAAGGTTAATTTTTTTGATGTAATTAATCTGGTTTCATTTTATTATAATTATTTATGTTATTAAATACTTTTAACTTTAAATTTTTATGAGCGCCCATAAACTACTAAATGAATTATTAGGGTATCTCCCTTTACGTGCTTATGCGCGTGGAGCTGTATTGACACTGCTCCGTGAAATGGGGTTTTCTGTTAAAAATAAGACTCCACTTACTGTAATTGATATTTTCCGCGATGATGATTCGGGTGAATTAGTTTGCAAGCTTACTCCTGATGGAACAGGAGAGTTTACCGCAGCTCTATCCAATCTAAAACTAGATATCACACATCCTCTTTACAGAAAAGTTAAGGACTATCAAGCGGAGGTTTCAGAGGCACTTGGAAAACAGGACCTAGAGGATTCACGACAGGCCCAAATTGATCAAGATGATCGTGGCGCATTTCGAGTAGGAGACCTTTATAAAAAGGGTTAAAGAATTATAGTTGGAATGAGTTTAAATTAAATCGTTATAATTATTTGGAAGATATTTAATTATTCCTTTTCTGAATTTATAAATTTTTTCAGAAAAGGAAACATTGCACCCCGTTTCTCTATCATTTCTTCTCGAGATTTTTTAACAACTCCTTCATCAATAAGAGTTATATTTCTCTCTTCAGCGAACCTTTCAATTCCTTTGACAACCATTCCTCTAGCAAATGATGGAATGCGTTCTAATCTCTGTTGCGCCTCAGGTGTCCAAGTAGCATGAAACTCAACTTCAAGTCCTAACGTATCTTCTATTTTTAGAGTAATTTCTTTGCCGCCATATTTACCAGGTTCATAATCACAAGATGGATCTTCTGCCATATAATTTCCGGTTTCCGCAAAGGCCCGTGCACGACAACCAGAGCACATTGAAGAAAATTCACAAGTCCCGCACTTTCCTTCCAGCTTTTTGCGATCGCGTAACTCTATCATCAACGGGGCATTATCCCAAAGGTCTTTAAATGAAGATGTTTTTAGATTGCCAATGGATTCTTCAATAAAAGGGCAAGGCGTCATATTTCCTTCTGGGGAAATTCTACTATAGTGTGTTCCTGCTGGGCATCCCCCTGAATAAGTACGTGTGTATACTGAATCGGGGTCATTTTCATAGACAACTCGTTTATATTGTGGAGCACACTTGGAGTTAATCATAAGGCGTCCCTTGTATTTCATTTGCTCCTCATAGAGCATTTTGAGAGCTTCTTCATACGCCTCATTAGAAATATCGGTGTTTCCTTGACCTCGTCCTGTGCACACTAAAAAATATAGATTGAAAGCAATTGCGCCTATTTTTTCGGTGAATGCGACCACATCCGGGATTTCTTTGTAATTCATGTCTGAGACTGACATTTGTATGAGAAAATCGACGCCTACTTCATTAAGTATTTTAAATGCTTCCATCGAATGCTCCCAAGCTCCTTCTACCCCTCGAAATTTATTATGCTTTACTGCATCCATAGAATCGAGACTTATTCCTACTCCATGTGCTCCGGCATCTTTGATTTTTTGAGCATTTACTTTGTTTATGAGAGTGCCATTAGTACCGAGAACAACCATAAATTTTTTATCTGCTGCATAGCGGATGAGTTCGTATATATCGGGACGTAATAATGGCTCACCACCTGTAAGGATAAGAAAAGCGTTGGGGTTAACTTCAGCGATTTGGTCGACAACTCGTTTGCATTGCTCTGTGTCCAATTCATCAGTGCGGAACCCTCCACGAAAATCGGCGTCAAGATAGCAGTGGTCGCAGTTTAAATTACAACGTTTTGTAAGATTCCAGGATATAGAATAAGCTCGAAAATCCATTTTTTCTGGATTTATTTTTAGAGAATCAGAGGTTGTGTCCATTTTTTTATTCAGGCCTTTTTATTTCTTTAATAATATTTTTATTATTTATTTGTTTGATGCTAAGTTTTTTATTTCGTCGATTGGTGTTTTTAACAATTATGTCTTTTTTGCTCTTACCATGTTTAGAGAAAACAATAATTTGTTTTTTCTGTTCTTTGATAACATTGCCGATGGTGAAATCTAGTTTTGTTAGATAGTTTTCGAGTGAAGGTCCGTGATCGCTTTGTCCAGATTTATGTGGGTGCGCACTAGCAGTTCCCCAAAACAGGAAAAGTAAGTAAGGAATTAAAATGCAATAAGCAAATAATTTCATTTATAAAACCTTTCTATTTAAAAAATTATTAAATATTTTTATATAAAGATTTACCTAACCAGTCAATGCTGAGTAAGCAAACAATTTTATTGTATAATATTGTTCCTCTTATATCATAAGAACTTTTAGTCAACAATTATTTCTAGCCCTTAAATAGGCTTTTATGACAAATTTGATCAAATATGCTTCGTTAAGGGGGGAAAGGTTGTGTTTTTTTAGCCTCTTAATGATTTTGTTTATTTTGGTGTCTTGTAATAGTCAAACGATTAAATATGTGTCTATTAAAAGTCAAAAAACTACAGCCCCACCTGCAATATTTTTAAACGGTTCAATAATTAATTCATTAAATAAAAAATGGATTTTTAGTTTTTACTTTGACCGAAGTATGAAGTACAAAAACAGTCTATTTGAAGTTGCTTCTCTTACCAGTTTATTGAATAAATATAATTTAAATGAAGAAGTGAACTCGATTCTTCTTTTATGCGCCGATGATTACCAAGGGATAATTTCTTTTGATGATATTAAGCGCTATGATCTGCAACTCGCACTTCGAATTAAGTTATCTAAAGAACAAGCTCAGCCAGATTGGCTCCAGCCTCTACTCATCATAGTACCAAATAATGTAAAGCCACCACTTCTTGAGCGTTTTTTAACGGCTAATATTAAGGAATTAAGGTTTGTAAGTTTACCTAATTATTATGCTCCTATTGAATCACTCAAATTGACTAGTGATGTTTCAAAAGCAGGACTTAAAACCTTCAAAGATAACTGTATTTTCTGTCATTCGATAAATAATGTAGGTGGCAATAAAGGGGGTTCTTTGGTAGATAAATATGCGTTATCTTTAGATCGAGAAAAACAGAGGTTTACTGAAGTATTTTTAAAAAAACACGGTATCGATAATGAGGAAAAGCAAAATACAAAACAATTTTTGACGAATAACAGTTTAGATGCGGTATTGAAATTTTTACAAGATATTACAATAAAATAATATAATTGTTTGAGGTTTATAAATACCTACCTTTATTCTTTAATTAAAATTCGCAACTTGACAGGCAATTCGTGCGTGATATCGTTAATAAAACAATCTTTGGGTTGTTTTTGTGACCTTTGATTTTAGTTTAACTTTTAAGATTTTTTGGGATTTATTATTATGTCTCTAGGGGTTGTTTTATTTTTTGCCATTGGTACTTTTGCTGAAATGTATTTACTCACTATTGTGAGTGCGAGTATTAGCGTTATCAATACACTATCATTAATTATGTTTACATTTTTAATAGGTAATATTATTAACCGAAGTTGGGGTAAAGAGTATTTTGATAAAATGCAATGGCATTTGAGATCGCGAAGTGTGCCAGGAGATGATGTCCTTAATGGGTCGGTGTTGGCCTTATCCGGAATGTTTCTTATTACCCCAGGTGTGATTACTGATATAATAGGTATTTTGATAGTTCTTCCATTTACTCGTTTTATTTTTAAAGATATTACTGAAAGTATCGTTAAAAAGAAAATTAGTAATGGTGAGCTACATTATTTTTTTAAGGATTGACTCTTTATAAGTTGTGAGAATATTTCCTATGTTTTTATCTCCTCCTCGCAATTTACGGCCAGAATTACTTGATTTAGATGAGGCTCCGTTTGAAGAAGTTCGCGATAGCCTTGAAGATGTTCGTAGGGTTAATAAGTATCTTAGCGGGTACAAAGTTCTTCTATATTACGTTAACTATTTTTTGGGTAAGTATCACTCGAATGAAGTATTTACGATACTTGACCTTGCAACCGGGTCCGCAGACCAACCAATTGCAGTAGTTGATATGGCCCGCAAGCAAAATGTCAAAATAAAGATCGTTGCATTAGATATTAATTCCAAGATGTTGAATTATGCTTTTGAAGAAACAGCAGCTTATCCGGAGATCCATTTGGTGCAGGGAGATATTCATTCCCTCCCATTTAGAGAAAATAGTTTCGATTTGGTAATAAACTCGTTATCATTGCACCATTTTTCAAAAAATCAGGCAGTCAATATTATACGGATAGCAAACTTAATAGCGCGACATGGTTTTATCATAAACGATTTAAATAGGAGTCGAGTAGCTCATGCATTTATTTATCTTCTTACGCGTATGCTTACGAAAAACCGTTTAACTCGTTATGATGCACCAGTTTCTGTTATGAATGCTTTTATACCTTCAGAGTTTACCGAAATGGCCGAAGAGGCGGGTGTAAAGTATTTTCAAGTAAACCGTCATTTTCCTTATCGTATTGGTCTAGTCGGTAGTAAAAAATCGAATTTGGCTGTAAAGTAATTTGTCAGGACAGTAACAATTGTTATGTTTTGCTATTATTTAATAACTTACGCATCTTTAATAATAGATATAACGACTATTTTAAATAAATATTTTAATCGTATAGATTCTCATAATTAGGAGATCATTTTGAATATAATCACAAAAATTAAAAGTATATTTGTAGATAAAAGTGAAAAAATTTCTAAAGATAATTCTCCAAGTGAGAGTATCAATTCTGAATTGAACAGGACTTCTGATTTCATTGAGGAAGTGAAACCGGTTCAAAGTGAACCCGATATATTAGAAGAAGATAATCCTTTTTCTGAACCTGAGCCTATCGTTAGACGTGTCATACGAGTAACGGCTGTTTCAGATAACCTTTTTCCTCCAAAAGATGAAAAGGTTCTTATAAAGGCTCAGCCTTCAACGGCTGGAGATCAATGTCTTTTTATGGTTAACAGACCTTTGTTTTCTGGATATTCATGGTGGTTTCCAAATTTTGAAAGCGCTGAGGGCTCAGCATTGGCTGAACGCTTGTTTAGTTTGGAGGATGTGGAGTCAGTTCTTGTTCATGAATCTACTCTTACAATAACAAGAAAAGATAAGAATCTTTTTGATTGGAAGCCCTTTGCTGCCGAAATAGGAGCTAATTTACGCGATCTTTTAGAAGAAGGAGGTTCGTTAATATTAGATAAAATAATTAATGAAATGCCTAGTCAGGATATCATTGAGGAAGGCATTCAAAAAGCAATCAATGAAGAGGTTAACCCTGGAGTTGCGGGCCACGGAGGACTTATTACTTTGCAGAATATTAAAGGAAATACTATTACTATTCAAATGGGCGGAGGATGCCAAGGTTGCAGTTCTGCAGATCTAACATTAAAGCAGGGTATTCACAGTTCATTTCGAAAATTTGTGCCACAGATTGGTGCTATTTTTGATGAAACTGACCATGCTGCTGGACTTAATCCATACTTTTGAGGAATTGATATATTATGCCAAAGCTAAATAAGTTTAGAGTCCGGTTAGAAACTGGAACTAATGGAACGGAGGAGCCAGCTCGAGTAAGTTTCAACAATCATCTTTTACCTCTTGAAGATTTATCTGGTGGTACTCAACCTGGTGAAACTCTTGAAGGTGGTTATGATGTCAATAGTATGTGCCATTCAATGTCATTAGTTGGTCCTGAGAATGGAAAGTGGTCACTTAAAAAAATTATTGTTGATTTTGAATGCGAAAATACGCCATCTTACTCAGTAGAGTTTCCGGCTGTTGAATTAGATGAATCGACTGAGGTCGATATTTGGAAGGACCCACCACTTGCGACTTTTGATGTTTGACTAATTGTCGACTTATTGAAACTTTGTTTTGATATTTATAGATGTAAATATTTTTTTAAACTTTAAGTATAATTACTTTTAAGTAATATTTTAATTGTTTTAAGTTAGGTTATTTGTCTTTTATATTATTACTGTTTGTTATCTAGGTCAGCTGTTATGAGTACAGAAACATTGCCTGAGGTTTTGCCCGGGACTGAACATGAAAGAGAAAAGGAGTGGGGGACCAGTAAGACTTATCTCCCTCTCTATAAAGTGATCATGTGGGATGATAATATTACAACTATGGAGTTTGTTATTCGTATGCTGACTAATCTTTTCCGTAAAGATTATGAAACAGCTGAAAAACTTATGTATGAAATTCACTTGAAAGGGGCAGCCCACGTAGAAACATTGCCTTTAGAGCAGGCTGAGTTTAAAACCGATCAAGTTCATTCTGCGGCCACTTTGGAGCAGTTTCCTTTCCGCTGCACTATAGAGCCAGTTTAATCTACATTACCTATTATTAATATCTACGTAATTTTGGGTTTTCTTACCGATATATATTTGCCTTGGTCGACCAATACGAAAGTCATTATCTTCCTGTAACTCTTTCCATTGAGCAATCCATCCTGGCAAACGACCCATGGCAAACATTACAGGAAACATGTTGACTGGGAAATTCAGGGCTTTGTAAATAAGACCTGAGTAAAAATCTACGTTTGGGTACAGGTTTTTCTCTACAAAGTATTCATCTTTTAGTGCTATTTCCTCTAGTTTTAGGGCAATTTCCAATAACGGTTCGCTTTTTGTGGAGTTTTCTAGAACATTATGAGCCATGGTTTTAATAATTTTAGACCGTGGATCAAAGTTTTTGTATACCCGATGTCCAAAACCCATTAAGCGAAAAGAGTCTTGAGGGTCCTTCGCTTTTTCCACATACTTTTTAATATCGCCCCCATCACTATAAATTGTTTCCAGCATTTCTATAACTGCTTGGTTGGCTCCGCCGTGAAGAGGTCCCCACAAAGCATAAATGGCAGCAGAGACTGATGCAAAAAGGTTGCACATCGAACTGCCAACCAGTCGTACGGAACTAGTTGAACAATTTTGTTCATGGTCTGCATGGAGAATAAGCAATACTTCCAATGCTTTTGCGGTAATAGGGTCTACGTCGTATAATTCGCAAGGTGTGGAAAACATCATTTTTAAAAAATTGGTAGAATAATCAAGTGAGTTGTCGGGATAGGGAAGTGGCTGACCAATTGACTTTTTATAGCTGTAAGCCGCTATCGTAGGTAATTTTGCTAAAAGGCGGTGTATGGCAATTTCTACTTCCTGATCATCACGCACGCTTAACTCATTTTGATAAAAAGTTGAAAGTGAGCCCACAACCGCACTGCAAACAGCCATAGGATGTGAATTGCTAGGGAAACCGTCATAAAATTTTTTAATCGATTCATGAACCATTGAGTGGTGAATGATGTGATGATTAAACTCAGAGAGTTGTTGAGATGTCGGTAGAGATCCGTATATCAGGAGGTATGATGTTTCAATAAAGGTACTTTTTTCGGCTAGCTGGTCGATAGGGATTCCTCTATATAAAAGAATACCTTTTTCACCATCTAGAAAAGTTATAGCACTTTTGCAGGACCCTGTACTCATGTAACCGGGGTCAAAGGTAATAAGCCCGGTCTCTTTACGAAGGTTTCCTATATCTATTGCCTTTTCGCCAAAGCTTCCTTCGATTATAGGCAATTCGTAAGTCTTTCCTTGGTAGATAACCTTCGCTGTCTCTGTCATAAGTCTATTCCTCTTAAGAGGTATTAGTTTCTATTATTTTTTATCTTTAGAGTGGTCGTATTGTTTAGTACATGTATTATAGC
>Ga0115000_10003035_pt1 | contig 14137 bp, 8 predicted proteins | sample ArcticOcean_MG_C_6_FD_89690 | JGI IMG/M metagenome (GOLD analysis project Ga0115000, IMG submission 89690) | Marine microbial communities from western Arctic Ocean - ArcticOcean_MG_CB8_128 | ecosystem: Environmental > Aquatic > Marine > Oceanic | place: Arctic Ocean: Canada Basin | collected...
ATCTGGTGACTTGGAAGAGTTGAAGATCAAGGAATTGAAGCACTGCAGATTGTCCATGTTCGCGTGGTTGGGCTGCATCTTCCAAGCCTTGGCGACCCAAGAAGGTCCGATCGCCAACTGGACCGCGCACACCGCGGACCCGGTTCACGCGAACGTCTTGACCAACGCGGCCAAGGGCTTCGGCTTCTACTAAACGGTTCTCTTGCCTCGTTTCAGAGAAAAGAAAAGCTGCTTAGAAGAAATCAAAGAAAAATGTGGTTGGTTGATGTAAACATCATATGTAGATATGAACAAACCCCCTGATGACGGTTGGCTCGTGAAGGGAGGAAGCGCTTGCGTTTCCTCCCCGAGGCTTTCCCGAAGGTTTTTTTTTTTATAAACAATTTAAAAAAGAACTTTTTGTAATCCGAAAACGTATTCGTTTTTGTGTCGCGAATAAGAATAATACATTGTCTCTCCAGTAGTACGCGCCCTCCCCCTTTTTCGTTGTTGTTGTTGTTGTTCGTTGTGCCTCAAAAGAATTTCGATTTTTTTTGCCTCCCCAAGTGTCTGTCGTATTTTTTTCTCAATCCTCTTTCGATCTCTTTCTCGAGTGACAGAAAACCGTCGACACGTCAAAAAAAATCATCACAAGAGAGCGATTGAAGAAAGACCATCATCATCATCATCATCATGTCCTCCCCTTCCGGCGTCGCTAAAAGTACGATCTCCTCCTCTCTGTTTTGGAAAGCGTGCTGCGCTTCGTCGTCGTCGAGGAAGATGAGCCGCACCACGACTCATCATCGTTCTCATCGTTCGGGGAAGATGGCGAGCATTTCCTCAGCCTCTCCTCCTCAAAATCATCATCGAAGGAGGAGGAGGAAAAAGAGATCCGGAAGCGTCATCGCGGAAGCATCGTCGGCTTCTGTGGCGGCGACGCGAGCGCCGTCCCAACCGATCGTTCCTGGGAAAACAACCTCCGTCTCGCTCGAGGACGCCAGAGAGTTAGCCGCGTGGTTGAGACACGAGAGAAACGCAAAAATGGTTGGCGAGTTTATTACTATCCAACCGGCGTCGGGGAACCCGTACGGCGATCGAGGGGATAAAACGAGCACGGCGACGACGACGGAGATGGCAGAATTCACGCTCTCTAAGAACGTGGAAGGTGGGGACGTTATCTTGTCCATTCCTCAGGACAACTGCGTGACGGTGGTGGACGCGAAGGAACATCCCATCGTCGCGCCGTTGATCGAAGAGAAGCCGGAGTTGGTGCAGTTAGCGTTGTGGTTGTGCTGCGAGAAAGCGAAAGCAAAAGGGAGCGAGTGGTGGCCGTATTTGAAGACTTTGAACGGGAATCCAAACAGCGTTTTGCGGTTTACTGAGGAGGAGTTCAAAGAATTGTTGAAAGGGACGTCGATTGATAAAGAGGCGAGGCAAAGAAGAGATTCGGCGAAGGAGGAGTACGAGGCTTTGAGAGCGGCGATTGCGGAAGATCCGGGTAAATATCCGTTGGATGTGTACGCGTTTTTGACGGAAAGTGCTTTTATCGATGCGTTAGATATTGTATGCGCGCGAGCGCAGTGGTTAAATAGCGCGAACTGTTACGCGATGGTACCGTTGATGGATGCGATTCCAATTTGCGGGGCGCCGCCGCCGGTCTCGCCCGAAGACCCATCGTTTGCCCGGTTTTACGAGATTAGAGATATTAAAACTGGATTGACTGCCGTGAGGTGTGGATACGCGGATTACGACGTCGATTCAGCCTCGGTGGTTTTATGTGCGAACACGAGGGCGAGCGCGGGGAGTAAAATTCTGCAAATCGATCACAGCGTGAGAAATAACTCGGAGTTGTATTTATCCTTCGGAGACGTGGATGATCAGCACCCGGGCGATTACGAGTATTGGCCGGCAGCGTTATCGGAGAACGATCCTTTATACGCGGCTAAAAAGTCCGTTTTAGAGGCGCAAGGGTTCGCGGATAAAGGCCAAACCTTCCCCGTGTACAAAGATCGCATGCCGAGGGAGTTTTTGTCCTATTTGCGGTTCGCTCGCGTGACGAACAGCGAAGAGTTATTCGCGGTGTCCTTCACTGAGGATAAAGTTGTAAGCCCTATGAACGAATACGAAACTTTGCAACTGTTAATGGCTGATTGTCGCGATCGCATGAGCGCGTACGATACGAACGAAGAGGATGAACTTTTGTTACAAAAACGTGACGACGTTTCGTTGAAAATCCGAAACGCGTCCAGACTTCGCCGGTGCGAGAAAGCGTTGGTTGGTGAGATGATGAACGCGGTGAGGCGACGTTTAGCGCCTATTCGCGGGATTCCCACGAAACAAGGCATGGAAGACCCGAACTCGGACTTGCTAGAGATTTTTGATGCGATTGAATCCATTCCAAACGCACCGAAGAAAGCGTTTGAGAATTTCCAGAAATGGGCGAGAGGAGATTTTGAAGACGAGAATCGCCGACCGAAGGGCGGTGGAGGCGGGTGCGGATGAGGTACAATCTCTAAATCGTTCTCAAAGTTATAGCACACTATCATATTATTGCTTTTCTTTAAGCTGGGCATATCTACGCTTCTACTATTCACGTTCGTGTTGTGCGTGACTTTATTTCTTAATCCTCTTCGTCTTCGTCGTCATAATCGAGCACTTCGGGTTCAATAGCGAGCGCTTTTTCCAAAGAAGCAATGTTCAGCTGTTTCGTATCCAGGAGATAAAAGTTATCGTCCAGTAGTCTTTGTAACTGTGACAACGCCTCCTCCTCGTCGTCTGTACCTCGACCCATTTTCTCCACTTCGATCGTTTCAATCTCTTCGCTTTTGATTTGCAACTCGTCGACGGCATTTTCGTAGCTTTCTTTTTCCTCGTCGGAAACGATAGACGTGACGACGCCTAGATCGACGGCACCGACCCGGCCGCATCTCCCCGCGCGATGAATATACTCTTTTGCGTTCGGTACGTCCAGCGAATACACGTGCGCGACATTTCTGAGATCTAAACCGCGACTGACCTGCGCCGTGCACACCATAATCGACGCTTTACCTTTATCGAAATCTTCCACAACTCTGAGCGCTTCTCGACCTTCTGGGAGGAGCGTGACGAGCGTGTGTGCACCCCATAACGCTTTACGCAAAGGACCGGCAACAATCTCCGCCGCTGGAGTATCTTTTACGAATACGAGCGTCCGCGGTGGCGGTTTGTCCTCCCCGGCTGCAATCGCGTCGGCGCGAATTTGCCGGCACAAAGTGACCAATTTTCTCCCGGGTTCCGAATACAACACGCGGTGGCGAATGTTTGGAGGAAGTCGTTTATTCCCACCCACGCTATTATTTTTGCTACCAACATTGTCATTACTACTCCTGCTCGCGGCTTCTCCCAGTGAGGTCGATCCTCCTTCTTCTTCTCCTCTTCCTCCTAACTTTGCGAGTCCTTCCAACACCTCCTCCACGTCCTTCTCGATGTCTTTTTTCCTCTCCTCCAACCCTTGTCCTTCGTAATCAATCGCTTGCGTTTGAATAATCGTCGGTTCGTAAAACGGCACCACTTCTTGCACGTCCTTCAAAAACGAATCGTTCGCAATGCTCACCCCAACTAAGCAAATCTGTCTCGTTTCCATCACCGGCACGAACGGACTCGGCTTCAACAACTCTCTCATCGCTTCTTTATGGTTCTCGAACAACGCATCCGCTTCGTCGCAAATAATATGCGACGCCAAATCCACCTCGACAACACCTTGCCTCTTCAACTCCGCCAACTCCTCGGGCGTCCCAATCACAATCTCGGCCGTCGATAACTCCGGATCGGGATCTAACACGTGCCTTTGCTCGAACACGCCTTTCACGATCAACCCTTGCGGCCCGGAATAGTTGAACATGTTCCCTCGATCTCCAGGCACGCCTCTCGAAATCGATCCCCCGGTTAATTTATACGCCAGCATCGTCGTCTGCACCACTAACTCTCTCGTCGGCACCACCACTAAAATCTGCAACATCTTCCTCCCGACAAAATCCATCTGGTCCACCGTCGGAACCAAATACGCCAACGTCTTCCCGGTCCCGGTTTGCGCGCTAATAACAATCAATCGATCGCCATCTAAAAACGCCGACGTCGCTTTCCTCTGAATCCCAGTTGGAAACCGAAACCCTAGCGCCTCTGCTCTCGCCGCCATCCACTCCGCGATCCCTAACATCCTCCAGTCTAACAAAATCTCCCTCGCGTCCCGTCCTCCGTTCAAGTTTTGCACCACCTGTAACCGCTTGGAGAGTTTCGAGGCTAATCCGTAATCCTCGTCCGAGATCGCTCGGTTTAAGCTCGTGGTGAGTAAATTCTCGTCCGAGATCTCAAGGATGAAATCGTACTTTTTCTCTTCGTCTTCTTCTCTTTCCGCGGACGATTCAGACGACGACGACGATATCGCGGAGGACACCGCTCTTCTTTTGTTGTTCGGGGAAAAACGAAGCGAAAGGCATCCGTTTCCAGTTTTGGTCGTTCTCAAACGAGAACGCAAAGACGACGACGGAAACGACAACAATCGCCGCGGTAACACTAAGGAGGTCGCTCTCGTCGTCTTTGCCGTCGTCGTCTGAGTCGTCATCATCACCACCGAAAAGAGGAGGAGCGTTGTTGTTTTAAATAAACGCGCAAAGTGTTCTTTCTTTACGTGAAAAGTCTGACGTTTTCTCTTCGAAATTTGCACACAAAAAGGCATCACAGAAAGAATAACGATGATGATGACATCGACGACTTTGACGACGAGAGGAAGGACTTCGTTTTTACCGTCGTCGTTTACTCTTAGTCGTCGTTTACGTCGTCGTGTGAGCAGCAGCGTGAGCAGTTCTTCTTTTCCTCCTCCTAAATGTCCTTTTGGTAAGAAGCAAAAGTTTCCAATTTCCAATCGATTACGGACGAGCAAAACGAGTTTGACGACGACGAAGGCGGTGACCACGAGCGCGACCTCGGCTTTAATGTCCTCCTCATCCATGCCTTTGTTTTTGGACGCGATATTTCATTCGCAATCTCCCGGTCTCGGCGTGGCATCGCTCGTGAATTCCACGGTGTTTTTGTTTGGACTGCCGGTTCTGTTGAAAGGCTTGACCGGTATGGCGACGGCGAACGCGTGGTTTCTCGGAACGGTACGTTTACATGATTTGTTTGTATATATATATATATATACACGTATGAGATGACGATGAAAGAGAAAGTGATGACTGATAAGCACAGATACTTCTGACGCGTTGTTACGACGCGTAACGAAGCAACCGCGAGAATTTTCAACGACTGACTTTTCTCGCGAGACGGCCGCGCGTGAGAGAAGGACGTTTCGTTCGAGACGCGACGATCCGTCGGGATCGCCCCGTCTCTCGAAACCGTTTGTTTTCAATCTGATTCTCTCGAGTTACTTTTTTCCACCGGTTTTTTTGCGTTTACTTTTTCTTTGCGCGGATGTCTGACTGACGACGTTCTTCTCCCCTCGCAGGCTGTCTTTGCGGCGTTTGGCTTTCGAGGCTACCTCCTCGTCTGTCTCTACTTCATTCTAGGCTCCGCCGTGACAAAGATTAAACTCGAACAAAAAGAAAGAGAGGGCACGGCAGAAGCAAACAGTGGTCGAAGAAACGTAGGTTCCGTGTGGGGTTCTGGGAGTGCCGGGGTACTGTGTGCCGCGCTCGCGTTGGCGTATCCGCAATACGATTCCATCTTGCGTCTCGGCTTTGTCGCTTCGTTCTGTAGTAAGCTGAGCGATACGACGGCATCGGAGGTTGGCAAAGCGTACGGTAAGACGACGTACAATTCGCTGCCACCGTTCAATTCCGTGCCGAGAGGGACAGAAGGTGCGGTAAGTTTAGAAGGGACGTTGGCGGGTGTAGCGGCTAGTTTTGTGTTTGCCGGCGTGGCGGCGCTTCTGGGCGAGTTGAACACGGCGACGTCGTCATCGTCGCCTTTACTCGCGGCTGCGGTGTGTGCGTTCGCGGCGTTTGTGGCGACAACGTTCGAGTCTGCGCTCGGTTCGTTGATGCAAGGCAGAAAAGGGTGGGAGTGGTTGACGAACGATGTCGTCAATGCGATTCAAATAGCGATAGCGGCGATAGTAGCAATTGTTTTGGGCGCGGCTTTATAGAAGAAGTGTATGCGTGCGTGTGTGCGTGTGTTTTCAGGTGTAATTGTATTAATTTTATATGAACAACGTTTTCTTTCTTTAGTATTTGTTATGTATGGAATTATCTTAAAGCCTCGCGCGGTTTGGTCCTTCTGCGATGGTTTTCCCTTGGTGCGCGCAATTCGTTAAGTACGCGCACGGCTCGTATAACCCGCCGTACTTCTTGCCGAATTCAGTCAATCTGGCGTAAATTTTCTTCGCGCCCATTTGATCCGCCCAGTGTAAAATCCCACCACGAAACGGAGGAAATCCCATACCGAGAACCGACGCGACGTCAACATCCGCCGCTTTCACCGCGACGCCTTCGTCTAACACTCTGCACGCCTCGTTAACGACTGGGAAAAAAATCATTTCTACGATATCTTGCGCGGAAAAGCCGAGTTGTTCCGGGTGGCCCGGTAACGGTACTTTGCGATTTTTTCGAGCATTTTCGATAAAAGGCGCGATCGCGTCCATATCTGGCGAAGCTTTGCGTCGGTCGTCGTAGGAATAAAATCCACTCTTCGTTTTCTCGCCTAAGCGCTTCGCATCGAGAAGCGAAGGAATCAACGGCGATTCATACACTCGTTCGGGGAAGTCTTCGATGAAATTCTTGCCGACGTGGACGCCAACTTCCATTCCGACTAAATCTGCCAATCGAAACGGACCCATGGGCATACCAAACATAGAAATCACTCTGTCGATGGCGTACGGGTCACACCCAAGGTCCACCAAAACCGTAGCGGACATTGTGTACGGGAAAAACACTCTGTTGACGCAAAATCCCGTGCAGTTCCCAACCACCACGGGCGTCTTTTTTATCTTCTTGGAAAACGCCAAAGTATCGACCAAAATCTGCGGCGGTGTTTGGTCCACGCGAATGATTTCAAATAATTGCATGACGTGCGCCGGAGAGAAGAAGTGTGCGCCAATCAACCGTTCCGGATTACGCATTTCGGACGCGCACTTTGCGATGGAAATCGTCGACGTGTTCGTGCTCAATATGCACGACGGTTTCACGATTGATTCCAACGTCGAGAAAATCTTCCTCTTCAAGTCCACGTTTTCGATCACGGCTTCGATGACCATATCGACGTTCGCAAAGTCTCTGTCGTCCAGGGTACCTCGTACGCGTCCAACAATCGCTTTCGCCTTTTCCGGTTTCATTTTACCTTTTTTCACCATCGATCCGATGTTCGCTTCGATGCGTTGGATACCGGCTTGAAGAAATTCCGGTTTGATCTCTTTCAACACCACCTCCATGCCGCTCAGAAGACACGCGGTGGCGATGCCACTCCCCATCAAACCACCGCCAACCACGCCGACGCTTTTCACTTCACTCGGCCGTAACTTTTGATCCGTAATCCCCGGCACAGACGCCGTTGCTCTGCTGGCAAAGAAAAAGTGCACCAATCCTTTCGCAGCGGGCGATTTTACCGCCTTTTGAAACATCTCCGATTCTTTCCTCAACCCTTCCGCGCTCCCTTTCTCCAATCCTACTTTCACCGCCTCCACGCAATACGACGCGTGCGGTAAAACCGCTTTGATCTTCTTCGCCTTCCCTTCCGCCACCGCCATGATCCCCATCGTCTGCTTCGCGTCTCTCGGCAACTTATCCGTCCTAGTCAACGAAAATTGCATCTGCTTTTCTCCGTTTGCAATTCTTTTCGCCACGCGCACCGCGGCTTCCACCACTGCTCGATCGTTCCCGCTCTTCCCGTCGTCTTCGACGACTTCGTCCACCAATCCCAACCGCGCGCCCTCCTCGCTCGTAATCTCTTTCGATTGCAACATCATCTCCAACGACTTTTCCAGACCAACTAACCTAGGTAGCCTTTGCGTCCCACCGAACCCAGGGATGACCCCTAATTTCAGCTCCGGCAATCCTAACTTTGCGCCTCTCGTCGCCACGCGCGCCGAACACGCCATCGAAACTTCCAGACCACCCCCTAAGGCCAAATTCGATATCGCCGCCACGCACGGTTTCTTGCCGTTTTCCACCAAACGTGTCAAAATATCGTTGAAATCGCTCACGTTTTCCGTCTTCTCACCTCTGGTTGTTTTCCCTAGGTGCGTGATATCGAACCCGCCGCTAAATATGCTTTTATCTCCTCGTAAAACGATCGCGTCGATCGTTTCGTCGTCTTGCGCCGACTGTAAATTCTCCCGAAAAGAGCGGAGGAGGGACAACGCGAGCGCGTTGACCGGTGGGTTTTTCAGGGTGAGTATCGCCACGTGTTGGTTATCGGTGCCTCGAAGCACGTCTAAAGTGGTCGTCATGATGCTTTTTAGATGGTGGTGGCACGCTAGGAGTCTTCTGTGTTTTGTGAAAAGCGCGTAACTGTTTTCCAATTTCTACTCGTAATGGGGGAAAAGAACGCGCGCAACGAGAACAAAAGAAAAGCGTTCTGCGACGAATGCTATGCGTGTGTGCTACCGAGCGAATGGTATTCGTAGTACTAGTCGTATAAATCGTGTTTTGCCCTTGCCGCAAACGCGAGAGAGTACTAATGTGAAGCGTATTTCGGTTCTCTAATTCAGTCAGAAATTGACCCCCAAAAGAGACATGTGAAGGTTTGCTTGCGGTTACGGAAAACGTCCATCGTCGATCGATGTTTACCGACACACACACCACACGCGCTCTCTTTTCTTCCACTCTTTTTGTTATCATTCGCTTCCATTGACGACGACGACGACTTCTTCCATTGGCGCCGCCGTTTGTTCGTCCGTTGGGCGGGCGGCGGCGGCGTTGCGGTTACGGAAAAAGCCACCTCTTCCTCCTGCTCGGCTGCTTTTCTCGTCGCCGTTCGTTTTCGTCTTGAAACTTTTCTTGCCGCCGAGAATAAACGAGGCGTCGTGGAAGCTTCCGATTGCTTTGGACGCGCTCGATGTCGCTCTTTTTTTGTAATCGTTTTCGCTCAAGGTGGGCGTTCGGGCGAGTTGGTGACGAACGTACAAAGTCAACGCCGCGTAGGCGATGAAGCAGACCGATATGGCGGGCATGACGTATAAATAGACGACGGTCATCATGGTGATGTGGTTGATGGTGTCCGCGATTTTGTTGAAGAATGATTCGGGCATGGCGTACGAGAGCTGGAGGTGGCAGATTGGGAGGTGGAGGCCAGCGGTGGACTCGATGGAAGACGCCGGCGGTTGCCAGACGGACTGGTAGAAAGTATCCGTGGGTTCGATTTTGAAGTTTTGTTGCAACGGCACTTTCATGCCGACCGTGTTGCCAGTTCTCGCGTAGATTTCAAACTCCGGCGAGTGGTTCGTCGCGTTTGGAGAGAAGGACGTGTACGGATACGAGTCTTTCGAACCACCAAACGCGCGGAAATCCGTTTGGTACCCGTGCGCTAAAGAGTAGAAACCAGAGTAGAAACCGGAGGCGCCTTGAAGGAAACCGGAAAAGTTGAACGCGCCGTAGAAGTTTTGGTTCCAATCGCACGTTATATCGCCGGTAATTGGGCAGTTCAAGTACGTCTTCGAGGCGAACGGGTATACTTCAGTGCTCACCTTCTTGTTTTTCTTTCTCGTCTCACCTTCGCGGTGTTGCAAGGTGACTTTACGACGTAAATCCAAGCCTTGACCGAAATCCGCCCACGCCTGGACGGCGGGCGCGAACATGGATTCTTCGCCTTTTTTCGCGTTTTTAAAGTGTTCTTTGATTTCTTCGTATTGGCCGCCGGTGATTTGTTTCCCAGACACAATTTCAATGTGATTGGTGGTCGGATAAACGATTCGGTCGCTCCAATCGCCATCAGTTCGACGAAGAAAGGTCGTGGCGTTGCCTTTGGAGACGCCCAGACCAGTTTTGAGACGGTACGGCGTCGCGCCGGCGCGAAGCATAGTTTGCGCGTCCGTACCCCAGGGAACGTGGTCAACGTCGAGCGTGTCGATGTCGCGAATGTTGTGTACGGCGCGGACTTTGTTATCTTGTCCGTTGCTACCACTGCTCACGGCATTCAAAAGTGGATCGTCGAATCCAAAAATCCACTCTTTCGCCGAGCGTTTTACGAGTAAACCGGAAGCCGTGGAGTTTAGAAAATCACCAATAGTAAACTTCAACAACGCGGGAAGACCGAAAGTCTGAGCGATGTATCCGAGATAACCTTTCATAATTTGTGATTGCGCATCGTCGGTGAATCCAAGCTCGGCAGTCAGCGCGCTATCTGGCGTTTGGAGGTACCGTAAAGCCGTGTATCCCGTGACGTCTTCGGTGATGTTCTGGAAGAAGTATTTCAAAGCCTGTGCCAAGGAGACATTCGCAACGTACGGAGCGTACGGTGGAGGAATACCCTGCGCAATTTGCATGCCAACTACATATCCATTCACTTCAAAAACATCATTTGGACCGCTCGACGCATCTATACCAAACGCTTCGTACATGGGCGCAAAAACAGCCGGCGGTAACGGCAAAGTAGTAATCGGTACGCCGTCACCGAAAGAGACGCTGAAAGAAAAGAGTTGTCCCAACGCGAGATCTTCCGCGGTTACTACTCCCGATGTCACCGCCGCCGATAAATCCGCAAATGATGACGATAAGACTGGATCGTACGCACACGCGTTGATAAAACCAACCATCGCCTCGTGTAAGCCTTTTAACGTTTGCGGCAACGCCGAGAGCGCCAAATTGAACTCGCTTCCGGCAGATTTGATGATTTCCACGTACGCCGGGTTGATTGAGATGATCTGTTATCACGGAAAGGAGCACAATACACACGTCAGTTCAGAATAATAGATGCGACGACGGAAGAACGAAGCAAAATATATAATCATAAAAAAAAAGAGAAACGCCCGTACCTCGCTCTCCTCCCACGCTCTTTCCGTCCCCCAATCGACTTTCCCGTATAAAGTCTCCACGAACCCAACCTCGCTCCCATCCTCGCTAAACGTCACGTTTTGTTTCTTCGACACTCCATCTTTAATCTCGAACGGTCCAACCTCCTCTAACTTCGGCGCTTCCAACCCGCTCACAAACTCGGACGGATTCGTCAGGTTCCAAAAATACACCTCCGCTCTCAAATAGTTCTCGCACGTCGAGTTCGTTCTGGAAAAACACTCGTCTTCTCTTTTCAACGCGTACGATTCCATCGGATTCATCGCGGGTATGTACACCAACCCCAAGCACAAAAATACCCCCAACACGAGCACGTGCAAAAAATGGTTCTTCACTCCCATCCCGGCGCCGCCGTACGTGGAGAGCACTTTCGTCGTGTTTGACTTTTTCGTGTGGTTTTCGTTGTTGTTCAGATCAGTCAAAAATTGAGCTTCTTCGCTGTTCCCTTCATCATCATCATCATCATCATCATCACCGTCACCACCTCCTCCAGTCAAAGAGGATCTTCTGGGAGGAAACAGATCGCGCGCGTCTTTCTCTTCTTCTTCTTCCTCGCGATGATCGGAGGAGGACATCTCTCTGTTTTTAGATACACCTTTTTTTTGCTATTTTTAGCGTTTTTTAATGATGTTTTTCTCTTTCGCGTATTTTTTACAAAACTGCCCAATATGACAAAAGGCAAACGATATGTGTGATGTACTCTTTCTCTCTCTCTCTGAACGACCACCACTGAACGACGCACCTCTTTTTTGTAACATTCGTTCCTCCTCCTGTGCGTCTGTGTTTCGGAATTTCCAGCAGTACCAGGCACCCGAGTCTTCTTAAGCGTTAAGCGTCGAGAAGAAGAAAAGAGAGAGAAATGCAAATGCGACCAAATTCATCCCCAAAGGTGCACAGCAGAGACAATTGAAAGCACACAAAAAATTGGAAATACATACAAACATATGCGTTCTCAAAACGAAGCAGACGACAGAGAGCGGATGCGCGCTTTGCGAGAACGGCTGGAGACGTTTCGTAATACTAAGACTACTAATACGAATAATGAGCAACAACAACATTTACGAGGACGACAGAGAGGAGGCGAGGAGGAGAAGCTTTTCCATTACGATGATGGATTTAAGGGAAGAGAAATGGTGGTGAGTCCGGTGAGGAGGATAAAAACGACTTTGATGACGAGGAGAGGAGGAGAAGACAAGCGCGAAAAAGAAAATAACAACAACAACGGTGAATGCGAGGACGAATTCGGGTTTTCGGCGCGATCACCGCCGCATTCGCATTCGCCGAGGATATCTGCGAATTTAAATTTGGGGAAGCCGAGGCGGATTCCGATTGGTGTCGTTGAAACCGCCGAAGGAGGCGCGAAGAAGAAGGATCCGAGACGACGACCTCCTCAGCAGAATAATACGAATCATAATCGCGGCGATGATAGAAACACTAGTAGCAGTAGCAAAGATAATTTAGACAATTTTCTTCGTTACGTAAAAGAAACGAGACAAAGAAAAGACGCCGAGTTTGCCGTCGCTTCGGCGGTGGAATCCGCTCGATCGAAGATATTTATGGAAGTGACGAACTTTTTGAACGAGGAGATGTTACCCGAAGACGCGGACGTGGTTTCGGTGGCTATATGTCAGAAATTTGCGGAACTCGCCGTGCGCAATCAAAGGTTAGTGAGGTCGGCAAGCGAGGCGAGAGAGATTATCGACCGGTTGTCCGCCGAGTTAAATTCTTTCCGCGACTCGTGCGAGCAATAATGTAGTTTTTAGAGCGTCGCGTTGTAAAATATACGAGGAGTACGCATACATTGAAGACGCGTCTTTTTGTTCGTGCGTATGTGTATGTATGTGTACAATGTACAATTTCAAAATAGAGTTCAGCTCACTCACTCGTCGCTCTTTTCGTAGATTTTCGGCGTGTCCAAGTTTGACATCATCCCCATGCCGTACGTAAACGTGCCGGCGAAAATCCAAAAAATAATCAAGCCGCTCACGATGCTCACGTGCAACTGACACAAGTCGTCGCACTCGTTCACTTGACTCCCGGAGCCTTTAGAAAAGAGCAAGTCTCGTCTCTTTTCTCGCTTCTCCGCATCTCGCGTGCACTCAGCGTTGCCGCTGCTATTTCCGCTACCTTCAACTCTTCCGGCGGTCTCGCCGCCTAGGACGCCGGCGACGAACGTCCTCTCCGCCGCACCCAACGCCTTCATCAACGCACGAAACAACGCCAAATCGTCCTCTTTATCCTCTCCGCCGCACATAACAATCCCCACTCGATCTGTAGGCTCCTTATCCTCCTTGGAACGCCTCGTCAAATCGCCTAAGATTGCCTTCACTCGTTCGTCCAACTCGTTTTCCGTCGTCGTCGTCCTCGTCGCGTCAAAGTCCTCCTCGTCGTCGCAGTTCCAATACCGCACGCGACCGCCGAGCGAGTTTGCGTCGTGCGAGTTCTCCGCCGTCGAGGCAGCAGAAAAGCGTTTCTCTATTTCCTCTTTCACCGCGTGTTGTTGTTGTTGTTGTTGTTGTTGTTTTCCTCCTTCTCGAAAACGGTGAAACCTCGGCGCGAACACCGACGATAACGTCGACGACGACGATTTCGAGAAAGACAAAAACTTCGCCATCGCCTGGTCGTCCTCTGCCGTCCATCGCGGTTGGTCTAAAACGATCGTCACTTCCGCTTTCATCTCCTCGTCATCATTCTCCGACTGGAACAAACCTCCCACCAAAAGCTTCTCCAAAACCATTCGCTCGTTTTGTACTCGTCCGGCGTGGAAGACGACGTTGTCTTCTGTTTCCTCGGATGATTTCGAAGACGATGATGAGAATGCTGTCGCTTTGTCTTCTTCTTCTTCCCTGACGTGATGATGACGACCAACGGGAGGAGGAGAGAAAAACATCATCGCCGGTGCCGCTTGGACGACATCGACGCGCGCTCGGTGAAAGAAGAGCGTCGTCAAAAACGCAAAAAAAGAGAACTTGGAGACCTTCATCGTCTCTGTTCGTTTTGTTCGAAGAAGATGAATAAATGAGGTCGTTCTCTCTCTCTCTCTCGTATTCGTCGTAGTAATAGTCTCGTGTGTTTTTGTAAATAAGATTCTTTTTTGTCTCAAACCCAAGAAGAAGAAAAGACACAAGAAAAGAGAGGTTTTTTGCAGAGTAAGAAATAAGCACTTGAGAGTAAGAAAT
>Ga0115000_10003040_pt1 | contig 14133 bp, 12 predicted proteins | sample ArcticOcean_MG_C_6_FD_89690 | JGI IMG/M metagenome (GOLD analysis project Ga0115000, IMG submission 89690) | Marine microbial communities from western Arctic Ocean - ArcticOcean_MG_CB8_128 | ecosystem: Environmental > Aquatic > Marine > Oceanic | place: Arctic Ocean: Canada Basin | collected...
AAGAATGATGCAGGTCGTTCAGTCTTTGCAAAATCATTAGAAACAGACTTAACAGAAGGTAAAAAACTGATTGAAGTAGTTATTCTATAATTAACTCAGTTCTTAATAATATTAACTGTAAGTATTCTGTTTTACGCCAATCTGATAAATACATGTAGAGGGAATACGAGCCCTCTGATTCACATAGGGTAACGAAAACCACCCAGTTTGTCGAAACTGATTAAGGTATTCAGATAAAGGACCCTAAAATTAATCGATTTTATATATATAAACGGGAGTTAATAATATGGCAGCATATGCAATTCAATTCCGACGTGGTACGACAACAGAACATAGCTCATTTACAGGCCTTTTGGGTGAAGTTACTGTTGACACAACTAAAAAAACAATAGTTGTACACGACGGCTCAACAGCAGGTGGTTTCGCCTTAGCACTAGATGGTGCTACAACGAACACGACTACTGGTGCATTCTCATCGAATGTTACAGTAGGAGGAACACTTGGAGTTACTGGTTTGACAACAATGTCAGGCGCGGCGGCGGTAACTGGAAATCTAACGATGACTGGTCACGTATTACCAAGTGCAAACGTAACTTACGACTTAGGCTCAACATCAATGATGTGGCGAGATGTCTTTATTGGCCCAGGTTCATTATACATTAACGGTAAGAAAGTTATTGAAGATGACTCAGGTACAATTAACATTTCAACAGACGTAAACCAAGACCTTAAATTTACTACAAGCGGTACAGGTACACTAAAATTAATTGGTGCAAACGGTATTAACGTTACTGGTGAATTAGGTGCAGTTTCAGGTGACCTACAAATTGGTGACCACATGGACATGAACTCTAACTTGATTAAAGAACTAGCAACTCCGGTTTCTAGTACTGATGCGGCAAACAAAGCGTACGTTGATTCAACGTCAGCAAGTGCAGTAACTGGCGGTTCTAACGCAGTTTCTGGTACAACTGGTGCATTCTCAAGTAACGTAACAGTAACTGGTAACTTAACAGTTAATGGCACAACAACATCAATTAATACATCGCAAATTGATTTAGCAGATAATATTCTTCTTTTAAATTCAGATGCAACTGGCTCAGCGTCAGTTAACGCTGGTATAGAGGTAGAACGTGGCGATGATGTAAATGTTCAATTGTTATGGAACGAAACAGATAATCGTTGGGACCTAGCGGCAGAAGATTTAAAGACTACTGGTCTTGTAATCGCAGACGGATTTACTGGACCCGTAACAGGTACAGTTTCTAGTATTGCTAATCATACAACTGCTGACTTAACAGAAGGCGCAGACCTTTACTTTACAGATGGAAGAGCAAGAGCGGCAATTAGTGTTTCAGGTGATATTTCTTATAACTCATCAACTGGTGTTATTACAACAACAGGTCTAGCAAGTTCAGATACTGGTGATTTAGCAGAAGGTTCAAACCTTTATTATACAAATGCTAGAGCAGATGCACGTATTACTAATGCATTGTTAGACGAAGACAATATGGGTTCAGATTCAGCAACTCATGTTCCTTCACAGCAATCAGTTGTGGCTTATGTCGCTTCACAAATAGCAACTAAAGACAACACTGATGAAATGACTGAAGGTTCAACTAATCTTTATCATACAACAGCAAGAGTTGATGCCCGTACGGCAGTTTCAACGGCGGCAAACAAACTTGTTTGGGAAGCATACGCTGACCAGGCAGAAGCAGACGCAGAATCGGCGGCGGCAACAGATGCAACAACAAAGGCTGACCAAGCACTTGTTGATGCAAAAGCATACGCAGATACGGCAGAAACTGACGCAATTGCTTCAGCACTATCATCAGCAGAGTCGAAAGACGTTGCTCGTATGGTAACTTCTGATGCTTACGCAGATCAGGCAGAAGCAGATGCAATCGCTTCAGCAGAGTCGAAAGACGTTGCTCGTATGGTAACTTCAGATGCTTATACAGACTCAGCAGTAACAACATTTGAATCAAGTTTGACTCACTTCCATAGTGCGGTTCAATCGGTTTCAGCGGCTGAAGAAACTGACAACACATCTTCAACAACTGACTATACGTTTAGTGAATTGACTAATGCTAGACATTATACTCTTTTCATTAACAGAATGTTGATGAGAGCGTCAGAGTATTCAGTATCAGGTACTACAGTAACAATCAACTCGGGCATAATTGCCCTAGATGACGAACTAGAAGTAACAGGCTTCAGTTCATAATATAAACTAGACAAAAGTAGGGAGTCCCAAACTCCCTACCTAGTCTCCATAATGGAGACATTGGAAGATACGTAATAGTATGATTCCTCGTGCTAGTTCAAACTCAATACAATAAAGGAGAGTTAAAATGGGAAGAAGAAGAAAGTTTAAATCAGGCGGTAGTCAATCAGAAGTAACTATCGACAAAAGTAAAAAATATAAGTGGGACAGCAAAGGTGACTTTGTAGAATCAACTGGTACTCCAGGTGACAATGAAATTGTAATATCAGGTTCAAAATCGTCTCTAAGACGTATGGCTGATATAGAACGTAACATTGCGATTCTAGCCACTACACTAACAACAACAGACGACGGTGTAACTGACTCAGATGCGGCATCATTTTCATCTAACGTAAACAAAAAAACACGTTTCAAGAAAGAAGTTCGGTTTGATACGACTATAAACATGCGAGATACTATCGACATGAACGGTGACAAAATCACTGAAGTCGGTACTCCAACTGCTAACACAGATGCGGCTAACAAAGCGTATGTTGACACTGCAATTACTGACCTAATTGGTGGTGCTCCAGGTGCCTTAGATACGCTTAATGAATTAGCGGCAGCAATTAATGATGACGATGATTATCATGCGGCAGTTACTACTTCACTAGGCTTAAAAGTTGCAAAAACATCTAATCAAGCATTAGGTACTGCGGCAAATGCTATGACTATTTCTGGTCATACTATTACATTAGCACGTGGTGATAGTACTACTGATACAGTTACAGTTCCAGATAACAATGATAATGATAATACAACTTATACTGCCGGCAACGGTTTAGGACTAAGTGGTACAGTGTTCTCAATGGATGGACAATATAGTGGTGACTTAACAGTCTCTGGTGATATTACTGCTCAAGGTGGTGATATGACTGCTACTCGCTTTAACGGTGAAGCAACAACGGCTAAGTATGCCGACCTTGCAGAAAGATATGCGGCTGATGCCCCATATGAAGAAGGCACGGTTGTAATGTTTGGTGGTGAAGCAGAAGTAACTTCTGCAACTGGTTATGGTTCAACTAAGATTGCTGGAGTAGTTTCTACTAAGCCTGCATTTGCGATGAACGAAACAGCCGGTAATTCAGAAACTCATCCATATATTGCTCTACAGGGTCGTGTACCATGTAAAGTAATCGGCCCAGTATCTAAGGGTGACGTTCTTGTCGCTTCTGAAGTAACTGGTGTTGCAACAGTATGGCTTGATGATGCTACTGATCCTCGTATGACTGCCTATATCGGCATCGCTATCGAAGATAAAGCATCTGACACTGCTGGTTACGTTGAAGTTAAAGTAGGTAAGTAATTATCTAACAACACTTTTCAAAGTAAACAAAAAAGGGAGCATTTATGCTCCCTTTTCTTGTATTGTAGTTTTGTTTATTTGAATAAATTTCTGATAGTACGACAGATTTTCTTAGACCCTTTATGTACTGGGACAATAGGTAATGAATTATCTTCAATCCACTCAGGAAATGCTTCAAATAAAGTCTTCCATTGAATCATCTCATTGTGTAAATCTATAATCTTCTTTAGATGTTCACTCGTATTCGGATAATTATGGTCTATCTTTAACTTGTTAACACGTTGTTTACATTCATTAAGATCTTTTATATCTTTGTCAACAGCATCAATTATATTTTCAAATGATTCTAATTTACTGAATCGTCTGATAAGGAACTGATGATGTTTGTTCTTTGGTTTACCATCATAAAGAAACATAATCTCTTGTAAGTCATAGTATAATGCTTTTACTGGATTAATACTTTCTCTATATCTTGTCATTATTTCATCAATAGTAAAATCCGTACTCTCAGTTGCTAAGTTTTCTAGTACACTTACTGCTAATATGTTAATTCTTTGACTGCTAGAGGTCAATAACTTTTTTGAATCTTCTTTGACTTTAGCGATTACTATATCTATTAGACGTGCAGAGGTAGTATCCAAGTCCCGCTTCAGGAACTCAATATGTCCTGGACTTGAATTGATGATGATTTTTCTTAGACTATCAGTGGGCGGTGAACCTTTCATCACTAATTTACAGTCACGAATGAATCGCTGTTTCTCTAAGTTTATAATATGTTCGTTCATTATATCTCTCTTCTCCTCTTACACTAGTATTTAGGAGGATTTAGAGACTTTCAAAGTGACGATATAATGTCTTTTATGATTTTTAGTTTTTTCTTTCTGAAGAGAGTTCGTCTAGTGCCTGGATGTAATGGTTTAGGCACATAACTTGTGTCCACCCATGTGTATCCACCTGATTCGTGGTTTATTTTTGGTATGAATTCTTTTTCAACTAGTATAACAAAAGAGTAGTAACTAAATTCACCATCTCTTGTATGATATTGATCTAACGGATATATTTTAATAACATCATCTTCTATGCTTATATCTATTTCTTCAACTAATTCTCGAAGTAGTGCTTGAGATACATTTTCATTATCTTCAACTTTACCACCAAAGAACCCCCAATTTCTGGGATATGTTCCATTCATTGTTCGTTGTTGAAGAAGTATACGATGGGTGTCTTTTGCGATTATACAACCGCCTGCGGCTCTAATCATTATGGACTCGTAGTTACTAGTTCTAGTCTCCAATAACCAGACTCATATATTCCTTGGAATGTATCAGTCCATACTCCCTTCTCAAATTTGAATTGTTGAGATGTAAGTGCGTTAGTTACATAAGCACGAGTACTATAAGAACTAGCATCAAAACTAATCACCCATGCAGTACCATTGTATTCTATAATATCATTTGCTGATATGTCAATACCCCACACACTAGTTTTCTTGGCAGCATTTAATGATAGATAACGTTGTCCATTTGCAACTGCTGGAATACCAGAGAAACCGGGTTTACCAGTAGAGGCATTAATGACTCTATCTACTGCGGTTGTAGTGTTGGTCGGCAACGTGGCTGTGTCTATTGTGAATGATAATTCAGTAGCGTCACTTGTAGTCGCTAATGTACCAATAACGTCAGCATTAAGATCTTCTACTTCACCGTGATATTTTAATCGAAGTCTTGATATTCCACTGTCTAATGTGCCATATTGGTCGAGTACAGTTTCCCATTTGATACTATCGTCATAATTTCCATTTGCGTATATCTTAGCCAAAGTAGAACCACTTTCTTCATATACTTTTAAAGCATAGTTGCCTGGTGTAACAATAACACTTGACTGTGCTTTTAAATCCGCGAAGAACTCAAATGCATCCGGGTCATAATCAAGCGAATCTAAATCTGTGTAGGTGTATATGTTATTAACGATATTTCTAATTACATTCTGTCGTGTTACTTGTGCGGGTGGATTAATCCAAACAGGAATCTGAAATATCATTGTTGCGATATCAATTTGGTCTTCAATGCCAGCGGGTATGCCTCTGCTAGACCATTGTAAGTCAGTCATCTCTACAGTTGTAATAGTAGTCCAATCAACTGGATTATCATTGTGCTGTATCTCTAAAGCAGGATTAAATAGAACTAATATTTGTTCAAGTAATTGCAACTTTTGGTCAGTATTTGATGTCCAAATATCGACTTGCATATTGAGTAGATACGGAACAGGCATCATTCGTTTTACGTTATACTTGTTTCCAGTTTCATTAGTATATTTCTGAGTAGTAGCATCAAATTTTCTTTCGTTGACACTTACAGCATCATTGAAGAACGGCTCTTGTAGTCGTTGTCTATCTGGAATCAAACTTTGTACGTGACATGCAATAAATGGAGCAGAGTTTACTACGTTCTCAGAGTTGCCTTTGAGAATAGTTGCTGCCATTCTTGATACGTCACCATATCTTGCTGGAACTCTGATATAATAATCAGTTACTCCATCATTCTTTTTCTTTCCAGTTTTAATTGTGTATCCGCTAAACATTCTTACGAATTGTAAAATATATCTTCGAATTTGATTGTCATAGAAATGAGTTTGCATATTAATCTACCTTTGGTCTTACTGCTTTTGACAGATTGACTTTTGATGTAATAGAAGTACCGTCATCTAGTACTACTGAGCCACTATTGTTAATAAATTGATGATGTAATGCATGTCCAACTTCCCAAGCACCATCGTCATCGTTTATTCTGTACCATTTATTTTCTCTGTACTGGAATAATCTCGATGGAGTGTAGTCACTTCTCAAGAAATATGTATTAGCAGAAGGTGACGCAGGAAATGTTCTTCCATGGGCCACTGTTGCGTAATCTATATCATCTGGATGATTGCTTTGAGTAGCATATTGTAAATTGTTTGTTCTATAGTCCCAATATTTTCCAGGAACGTTGTCTTGTGCTTCTTTAACTACAGCATCAGTAATTTGAAGTTCTTTATTGTAAGTAGATAAAATATTTTTCAAATCATCTGCTTCTTCACCAGTACCAAGTATATCTGCGTATTCTTGAGTATCTTGTAATTGTTTACAGCGAACTCGCCAAATATGTGGCCACCATCCTGCATCAAAACCACCAGCATCTTTTGATGCTTCTTGGACTACCCAGTATTGATTGACTCCATCTTTTTCAACACCATCATTGCCTTCAAGCATCATATCTTCTCTCATATGAGGAAGTTCGATGACATCTCCAGTCATTAATTTTCTACCTATCATGTTAACCATCTCATTTAGATGTAAGGTAAATACTTGTTGGTCATTACCAAGAAACATACCAAATTGAGATAACTCAAAATCTTGGTCTGATAGAGTATATACTCCTCTTAGATCGAATACATCTTTTTCATATTTTCTATCACGATTTTCTAAAAATAGTAAATCCTGTATAGCAGGATCTGCCGGATCGTAATCAGCCGCAGATTTGTCTTGCGACCCTAAATATTTGTGAATAAGAAGCGATGTTCCGCCGTGGTCAAAATGTGCTTTGACTGTCTTATCAGTGAATTTGTAATCGTTTCCCTTTTTGGGATTCCACATACTAAGTCTTGGCATTTTAAATGATCTCCGTATTACAATATAATTTCTTTCTAATTTGCCAACATGGCATAATATTCTCCGTTCTTTACTTGACTTCTATCAGTATTTATCATATAATATAGTTATATAAATAAACAAACAAGAATAGTAGAAGGTTATACAACAATGAACAATGATATGGGATATATCTCATTAAGAGAAGTAATTCCTCCAATAGTAATACGCCAGTTTAAATTATGGGCAATGAACCCAGATAATATACACCGTGGTAACGCGGTAAACGGGACGTACTACGGAAAACATCGTAAAGGCAGAGAATACAACGTTTGGTGGAGTAAATCACCACCAGAAGAGATGTGGCGTCCTGTGATTGATATCTTACGTACACACATTGATGCAATATTCAATGGCACTAAATGGGATATGCATGTTGTTGATACTATTACTACGAGACCAGGAAGTTCAAAGATTAGGGCACACATTGATATTCCCTATCGATTCGAAGAATATGCATATGCACCTGGCGATGAAACACTGGGAGTACAAATAATTGTTCCGTTAGATATATTCACATTACAGAATGGCGCAACTGCATTCTTGCCAGGTTCACATGCTAGTAAATTTTATTACAAAGATATTGAAGAAAATCAAGAAGAATATGATACATTACTGACAACAGAGGGTATGCAATTTCTTTCGCATCCCGGCGATGTGTTGATATACAACTCAAGAACATTGCATAGTACTATGCCTAATAAAAGTAATTTTTATCGCAGTGCATTGCTACTAAATGCAGTTGCCACATCGATCATACCAACAATTAAACTAATAGATAAGAACACGGACCATAAAAAAACTTGACAAATCGATGAATATATGTTTTAATAGTGTTAATAAAGATATATAATTGAATAAGTGGACTAAGATGGCAATAAAAATGGCAAAAAGAAAAAAGAACATAGTACGAAAAGGAAGATTTGCAGACGAAATGTATATTGGACCTGAGCCTGAATGGGATGGGTCTGAGAACTGGAAAGTCGACAAGTACTATAGAGAACGAAATAGAGTTATATATTACTATCGTTATTTCTATAGTGCATCTGATTTCAAGTCATGGATTGTCGATTGGATGGAAACAAACGGATATAAAAAGAAAGATATCGATATGATTAATTTTGTTCCAGATTATGAGATTAGACCAACAACTGGTGGATATGCGAAAGCAATACGAAGAGGCATGCCAGAAAACCACATTGGAATACCTGAATATCTAAAACCTATGGAAGGCGTAACGTTTGATACTATTCCAGATGCAACTGAAATTGTTAAAAAGGATGTTACACGATTGATTGAAATGGGTTCAACACTTGCTGTAGAGAAGGCAGCAGAAACCAAAAAGACCGCAACGAAGTATAGACCTTCTATTCAACATCTTTTACATCAAAAGGCATTAGAAATGTCAGAAGAGATTGATGATTTTGTAAATGATTACGATAATTCAAAAGAGATGTTAGTTGATTTTGATCCACATACAATATTACTAATTGCTGGCGCAAAGCCAAATCATCTTAATATAATCAAAAAAGAATATATTCCAATATTAGATGATTTAGATGAACTTATCAATCCACCAAATCTGAAAAAAATGGATGAAAGAGAACAAGATATGCACGAACAACTTAAAGAGTGTTATGCTAACTTGTCTAAGTCTGATATCAAGAATCAACATAAGATGTATCTTACTATAATTACCGCGTGTGAGAATATGATACTAAAAGCCAAGGCTTCAAAGGCTCCACGTAAGAAGAAAGCAATCAGTAAAGAAAAAATGATTAGTAAGTTTAAATATCTAGACCATCATACAGATACAAAGTCAATCAGTGTTCATCCAAGTGAGTTAATCGGTGCCAATGCGGCAATCGTGTACAACTCTAAGACGAGAAAAGTAGGAATATATTATGCTAGTAATATTGATCCAACTGGAATGGGTAGAGAAGGCTCTGGATTGAGTGTAAAGGGTACAACTATCATAGGTTTTAATGAAGCAAAGAGTGTTCAAAAAACATTACGGAAACCAATAGAACAGTTGCCAAAGTTTAAAAAAGCAACGAAACGTTCATTACCAAAAGAGTTCGAGGCTATTAATAGTGTTGAGATTAAAATGAACGGCAGATTCAACGAACATAGTTTGATTATAAAAGTTTTTTGATAAATACTGTTATAAATGAACACATAGTTCATGTTAACGATATTTTGAGGGTCAAACGATGGCAAAACAACGTAATAAAATAAAAAATGATGTAATTAAACAGATTAGACTGTTACTTGGTGACGGCATGATTGATATTGAATTAGATCCAGAACATTACGATTTATCAGTTGACATTGCATTACAAAAAATTAGACAACGTTCTGAGAACGCAGTAGAAGAAGACTTCTATACTATCGAACTTAAAAAAGATGTCGCCGAATACACTCTTCCTGAAGAAATAACAGAAGTAAAGAAAGTTCATCATCGTTCATTCGGTCATGGTATCTCTGCTGGTGTTGATATGGACCCATTTGAATTAGCATATGCGAATTCGTATTTCTTTATGAACAATCATGTTGGTGGTATATCAACATACGAACTATTCTCTCAGTACCGTGAAACACTAAACAGAATTGCCGCAACTGATATTCAATTTATATGGAATCCAGTAACTCATAAGATTAAACTTTTAAGAAAAATGAGAGCAAATGAAATTGTTTTACTTCATGTATACTTAGAACGCCCAGACGACCAACTTCTAATAGACCCATATTTACAATCATGGTTAAGAGATTATGCATTAGCATATTGTAAGAAAATGATTGGCGAAGCACGTTCTAAATTTTCTACACTACCTGGCGCTCAAGGTGGAGTCTCGTTAAACGGCGAAACAATGAAAGCAGATGCGAACGCAGATATAGATAAGTTAGAAAATGAATTGAAACTCTATATTGATGGTTCGTCTCCATTAGGAATTATGATTGGCTAATATTCTATAAGGATAATATGACACACTATAAGAGTCCGTTATCCACTTTACACGGAAATACTAAAAGTCCTTGCATCAGTGTATGTAAATACAATGAGAAAAACTATTGTATCGGATGTAAACGTCATATGACTGAGATTTTTGATTGGCTCGATTATAATGATGAAATGAAAGACGCCATATTAGAAGATATAAAAGAACGCGATATAAATAAATCATAAACCATTAGACATTCGCTCTCTGATGTGTTATAATGTAATCTAGATAAAGGATATTAGATTATGATTATAGGCATTGCAGGTTTAATCGGCTCAGGTAAAGGCACAGTTGCAGACATTCTCGTTGAGCAACACAATTTCACTAAAATAAGTTTCGCTGATAAGTTGAAAGACGGAGTGGCGTCTTCATTTGGATGGAATAGAGAACTACTAGAAGGCGATACAGACGAAAGCCGAACGTGGCGCGAAACGATTGATGAATTTTGGACTAATGAAACAGGCAGAGAAATTACTCCTAGATTAGTTCTACAAGAGTTTGGCACAGATTGTATGAGAAATGGATTTTATGATGGCATTTGGGTAAGTCTTGTCAAACAAGAAATAATTAATAATCCAGAAACTAACTATGTTGTTCCTGATGTCCGATTTAAGAATGAAATTGATGTAATCAATAATTTAGGTGGCAAGATTTGGAATGTCAGACGAGGCGAATTACCAACTTGGTGGGAATATGCGATACAAGATAATCATCATCCCGAATCATCGCTAATGAAAGACTATCATTCTGACGTTCATCAAAGTGAATGGAGATGGATAGACAAGGATGACCAGTTTGGCAATATACTACATAATGATGGTAGTATAGAGGCGTTATATAGTAAAGTTTCGGCAACATTGTCTACGTAGTTAACCCTTAAAACAGTGTTTTTTCGTATTATTGACTAAATACTACTAACAAATCAATACAACCAATCGGAGAAAACACATGGCTACATTAGTATCACCAGGAGTATCAGTCACAGTAAGTGATGAATCGCAATACGTTGCGGCTACACAAGGTACCCTACCATTATTAGTTATTGCAACAGCAAGTAACAAAACAGACGCATCTGGCAGTGCTACAGCAACTGGAACAAAACCAGCAAATGCAGGTGTTGCCTTTTTAGTATCGTCACAGAGAGAATTAACAGAGACATTCGGCGAACCAAAATTTTATTCAGTCGGTGGTTCAGTAGTTCAAGGCGCAGAAACAAGCGAATACGGACTATTAGCGGCATATCAATATCTAGGTGTATCAAACAACGCTTATGTTATTAGAGCAGACGTAGACCTAAAAGAATTAGAAGCATCTTCAACAGAACCAGCAGGCGTAATCACAAACGGTACGCATTGGCATAATACAGCAGTTTCAAAATTTGGATTATTTAAATGGTCTGGTACAGCATGGGCGTCAGCATCAGCAACAATTTTAAATGACACTCCTGGAACAGGCAAAGTTGATAGTGTGAACGCAGACGGCTTCGCAACACCAGTGTCTCATTTTGGTGCGATAGGCGATCTTGCGATTGTAACATCTACTGCTAAAGTTCAATATTATGAAAAAACTTCAGGCGCTACTTGGGTATTAATGGGAGATGCAGGCTCATCTGATTTTCAATTCTCTAAATTTGCACCAACTAAACAATCAGACACGACTACTACATTAGTAGCAGGCGACTTATATGTTCGCACAGCAATACCAGGCGGCGGGTTAGATGTACAACTAGCGGCTTACAATTCTACTTCAGGATTGTTCACTACTGTACAGGCACCAATATATACTACTGACGATTTAGCATCTGCTTCATTGATCAGTATAGGTGATATCTACACACAAACTCATGCAACAAAAGGCTATTGGGAATTAAAACGTCATTCAGGCGCAACTACAACAAGTCTTACTTCTGGCGCAATTCCAGATATAGCAAGTATCGTATGTGCATTTACTATAGAAGGACAAGCATTTACTAGTACTGCAGGTAATGGTCTAAGTGCATTAATTGGTACAATGCAGGGAAATACAGCATTAAATACTGCAAATGTTAGTATTGAAAAGATTGGAACAAACAAAATTCGTTTCACTAAGACTGATGGCAAAGAACTTAATGTAGTATTTACAGCAGGGCAAACCGCTTTAGGTTTCACTGTTGCTTCAAACATATCATCAGTTTGGGAATCATTAGTTTATCAAGCAAAATCAACTCAAATTACAGGCACAATCGCAGAAGGCACTATGTGGCATAATGCAAGTCTGAAAGTTGAAATTCTAAAGAATACAAATGTTAGTGGAAACATGAAATGGGTTAAGAACGCATGGTCAGAAGACACAGATGCTCTTGCACCATCAGAGTTGCAATTAGTCTCAAGTGCTCCTACAACGCAGAAAGATAAGACTGCACTAGTAGCCGGCGATATCTGGATGGACAGCGATGCTGTTCCTTATCCTACAGTATCTCGTTGGAGTGGTACAGCATGGGTCAAATTAGACAATGCAGACCAATCATCTACTAACGGTGTAGTATTCAGTCATTATTCAAATGATGCACCTTATGATTCAGCGGGTGTGGCACGTGATGATACAACTCCACATGCCAAAACAGCAGATGCAGATTTGTATCCAGAAGGCATATTGATGATTAACATGGACTACTCTACTTACAACGTTAAGAAATATACTAGCGGTAAGTGGGAATGGGCTTCAGGTGTAAACACTGACGGTTCAGGCAAGTTTGGTTCAGTTGCACAACGACACATGGTTGTTACAGCAATGCAGTTAGCAATTTCGGCAAATACTGGAATACGCTCTGAAGCAGTATACTTCAATCTAATCGCTTCTCCAGGATACCACGAGTTGATGGACGAAATGATTACGTTGAACAAAGATAAGAAAGAAACAGCATTCGTTATTGGCGATTGTGATATGACATTGAAAGCAGATTCAACATCATTGAAAAACTGGGCTACAGCAAATGTGCCAGCAGAAACTTACGCGGCAATTTATTATCCGCATGGTTTATCAACTGACTTGTCAGGCAATGACGTAGTTATGCCTTCATCAGCGATTGCATTAAGAACTTTTGCATTCTCAGATCAAGTATCATTTCCATGGTTTGCTCCAGCAGGACTTACACGCGGTGTAGTTTCAAACGCATCACAACTTGGTTATGTAAACTCAGAAAATGAGTTTGTTAAAGTACAATTAAGTGAAGGACAACGTGACGTTCTTTATACTTCTCGTATTAACCCTATTGCAGACTTCCCAAATACTGGAATGGCTGTTTATGGACAGAAAACAACACAAGCAACTTCTACTGCTCTAGATAGAGTAAACGTTGCACGTTTAGTTAACTATATGCGTCATAACCTAGATACAATGTCTCGTGCATTCTTATTCGAGCAAAACGATAAGATTACTCGTGATAATATGAGAGATGCAGTTGAACGTTTTTGTGGTGGACTTGTTACAGACAGAGGCTTATATGACTTCTTAGTTGTATGTGATGATTCAAATAACACACCAGCACGTATCGACAGAAATGAGTTATGGGTTGATGTTGCAATACAACCTGCTAAATCAGTAGAATTTATTTATATTCCACTTCGTATTAGAAATACAGGCGAAGTACTATAATCTAACTCTAGTTTAGTTTAAAACCCCTCCTTAGTGAGGGGTTTTTTATTGTCTGACGCAAACTGATAAATACAGTTATGAGAATTAATGAAGTAATATTACACGAAGAATTACTAGACGTAAAGTCGGTTATAACTTCGTCTATCAAAAAACTAGATAAAGTTTTTAAGAGCAACAACTACGAGTTAAGAATCGTAGGTGGTGCTGTTAGAGATATTGCTTTGGGTAAAACTCCAAA
>Ga0115000_10003041_pt1 | contig 14126 bp, 9 predicted proteins | sample ArcticOcean_MG_C_6_FD_89690 | JGI IMG/M metagenome (GOLD analysis project Ga0115000, IMG submission 89690) | Marine microbial communities from western Arctic Ocean - ArcticOcean_MG_CB8_128 | ecosystem: Environmental > Aquatic > Marine > Oceanic | place: Arctic Ocean: Canada Basin | collected...
GGTCGCATTGCCTCCGGGGACGAGCTCGCCGTAGGGACGATCGGTGGTTTCGATTGTTTGGATCAAGAGCTGCTTCATCTCTTTGAGCGCGACGCTGTATTCGGGATCGTTCACTAGGTTCTTCATCTCGCGTTTGTCCTTATCGATTCTGAAGAGAGCGTCGTCGTAGTAGAAATTTGGATTCGCCGATCCACGCGTTCCGATTCCGGCCCGATTGATCGGAGCCAATAGTGCAGGGAGCTTTTTTGGATCTCCCTTTCGGATGGCTGTTAGGTGTTCCTTGGGGTAGCGCGTCGCGATGTACTTAAGCTCTTTGGTTCTGATTGCTCGGCTAAAGCCTAGCTCGAGGTAGAGGTGGTCTCGCCAGGTTTCGGGAGATTGGCCTCCGAATAGCGGAGTCATGCTATGCCCGTCGAGAGCATACTGTTTCGGTAGCGTCGCTTCGCCGAGGTCGAAGGCGGTAGCGGCAATATCGATACTTTGAACGAGGTCGGAGCTTTTGATTCCGGCTTCTACTTTCCCCGGCCATCGCATGATAAACGGTACGCTGGCCCCGTCGATATCATAGAGGGATCCTTTGAGGCGAGAACCATGGTCTGCGGTAAAAATGACGAGCGTGTTGTCATCGATTCTCAGCTTTTTGAGTTTGGCCAAAATTGAGCCGACACCTGCGTCCACCCATGAGTAGCCCGCGTGTCCTTTTGTCGGATCAAGACCGCGTAGCTTCAGTTCGCTTAGGATCTCCTTTCGAGATAACATTCCCTCGGGTTGAATAGGGGACTCAAGGACGCCGGATCCCGAGACGAGCGGTTCTTCTATTGCCCGACTCCAGGAGCCGTCCGGCCCATGAACCAGTGTAGTGCAAAAATGGAGATAGAAGGGTTCATCGTCTTCTCCGGTATTGGCGCTGTCTTCGATGAATTCGAGCGCAGCGTCTACGGTCCATTCCAAATTGTGTTCGTTGTAGGGTTTTTGGAGATTCCCCATGTAAATGTTCTTGGCCCAATCGAATCCTCGATCGGTTAGCAGTTTTCGATACTGCAATTCATTGAAGCGAAACGCTTCGTTTATTTCGTCTGATGCTTTTGCGTTTCTCGCTATGTACTTTAGGCCGTAGGCTTCGTAGTCGGATTGATTTCTCAGGCCTTCGACTCCGCTCGCATGGTATTTGCCGACAAAACCTGTGCGGTAGCCAGCTTTTGACAGTACGGCGGCGACATTCATATTGTCTGGTTCAAGCCCCATGTTGAATGATGGGAAGGCCTGTTGCCCTTCGGGGTTTTCTTCCATGAAAACTTCCGAAGAAGAACGACTTGGGTAGCGACCGGTTAGAAAAGCGTAGCGGGATGGGGTACAAACGGTACTGGTGACGAATCCGTTTTGGAAAAGCATGCCTTCCTTTGCCATGCGATCCAGGTTTGGCGTCCAGACGTCGCCGCCATAGGCGCCGATCGATTCTTTGTCCTGATCGTCTGTTAGGATGAGGATGATGTTAGGGCGTTTCGCTAGGATTGGGTTCGCAGCGATGGCGAGGATGATGGCGAGGACGACGAGGAATAGAGATTTGCGGATCATGTGGTTTGTCGGATAGGTAAATAGTAGGACCGAAGCTTGCTCTGTGCCGCGTAGGTAGAGAATGACCTTACATCGCGGCACGGCGCAAGCGCCGGCCCTACGACTGAAAATCGCCGTGAATCTAGCTCACGGTTTGCGTTACGCCGAGTTTGTCTAGTACTTCTTGTGAAGGTCCGTCAAAAGTGGCTGTCGGGACGTTTCCGATATAGCCGATCGCTTTCCAGCCTTCCTGCGTGCTGTAGTAAGCGCCCATACAAAGGCCAGTGAAACTGCGGAAAAAGGAAGCGGCTTTCTTTAGATCTGAGTCCTTGTGATTCTGGATACAAAGATCGTCGCAGATTGCGGTTTGCTGTTTCGCTGAAATATTAGCGAAGCCTTTTTTGAAGCGTTTGTTCGATTCTTGGTCGATCCACTTGAGACCGCCTAGAATTGTTCCGCGATCTTTCTTCTGTTTCGGGTAGGGCGCGCTGACCCATTCGTCGATGTAGTCAGGCACACGTACTGCGCTCGCTGCAGGTCCGAGGGAATCGGCAGGGAGGATGACGTCCGCCAGGGAGGTCACTGTTTTGCGTTGAGCAGAAGTGAGCGTGAGTGGCCAGAAGTCGCCTGCCTTAAAGACGCCCGCGACTTTCGGATCGGTTCCATAGCCTTGAGCGGCGGGAGGAGCGTTTTGAGCGAGTGAAAGAAAGGGGGCCACTTGGCTTGCGGCTGCTGCGGCAGCGAACCACTTGATTACATCGCGGCGGGAAAGGCGGGGGAGAGAATCGTTTTTTTCCATGTCCATTTGGATTAGATGTTACCTTGTTTCGCTCGTTCTATGATGTGGTCCGCGCAGCGCCAGGAAAGCGCCATTATGGATAGGGTTGGGTTTTTGTCGGCGTTGGAAGCGAATGGAGCTGCATCGCAGAGAAAGAGATTATCAACGTCCCAGGTCTGACTCCATTTATTGCATACGGAGTCTTTCCGACTTTCGCCCATGCGAGCGCCGCCGACTTCGTGTTTAACGTTGCCTCCGGCTCGAATGATATCGAGACCGGTTTTCGCAGGCGTTCCGCGGACCTTTCCTCCCATCGTTTCGATGATTTCGGCGAAGGTCCGTTCGGCGTGCATGGCCATGTTGAGTTCGTGATCGGTCCACTTCCAATGCCAGCGAAGAACAGGGACGCCCCATTTGTCTTTCACCGATGGATCGAGCTCGGCGAATGAATTTTCGTTGGGGATCATTTCGCCGCGACAGGCGAGCCCGACGAATGAACCGTAGTAGCGACGGGCTTCTTCTTTAAGTTTCGAGCCGTAGAGCCCTCTGGTGTAATCGCTTGGGACTGGACTATTGCCGCCAGGCATTTTTCGTCCGCCTCCAATTTCGATGTGGTAGCCACGGGCGAAGTCTAGCTTGCCTGCGAGCTGTTCCTTGTAAAGCCACCAAGGGCTATAGAAATGACTACCACCCGCTCCATCATCGTTCTGAGGAGGTAGGTTTTCCATGGCTGGGATCTGTCCGCTGAGGCTTGATCCGACCGTATCCATTATGTATCTACCAACTTTCCCCGAGAAATTTGCAATGCCATCGGGATGCCGAGCGCTTTTCGAGTTGAGGAGGATACGTACGGATTCGCCGCTGCTTGCCGCCAGCACGACGGCGCTGGCGTTTACCCGTTCTTCTTTGCCGGTCGTCTTATCGATGAAAAGTACGCCGTTGGCTTTGCCATTCTTGTCGGTGGTCACTTCTCGCACATGGGCATCGGCGATGATGTCGAGATTGCCGGTAGCGAGCGCGGGCGGTAGATGAACGGTGGTGCTCTGGTAATTGGCCCCAATACTGCAACCACGGCCACAGGGCGTTGCCCAGAAGCAGGCCGCTCGGCGGCGCATGGAGTCTCCTACTATTTTCTGAGCCCAAGGATTGTTTGGGTGAAGCTTTGCTGGAATATTGTCGGCGTCGAGCGGTCGAGTTAGTACGGCACGGTGAATCGGCGATACCGGCACTCCGAGCTTGCGGCCCGCTTTTTGAGTGAGGAGATCGCTTGCTCGGCCTTTGGGGGGAGGAAGGAGGACGCCAGGGGGCGAATTCGGCGTGTTCTCTAAGCCCGTATTCGTGCCGAAGACGCCGATTAGCATTTCGACCTTATTGTAATAAGGTTCGACCTCTTCGTAAGAGATGGGCCAGTCGAAGCCTAGGCCGTCGCGGCTGTAGGGTTTGAAATCGTACGGTCCGTTGCGCAGGGAGATACGGCCCCAGTGGTTGGTGCGTCCCCCCATCATACGGGCTCGCCACCAAGTGAATTGCTGTTCGTTTTTACTGTCCTGAGTATAGGGCTCTCCCGGTACTTCCCAGCCCCCGTCGATGGTCGAATCCCAGAAGCCCATTGGTTTGTCGGGGGTCGAAGTGCCTCCAAGCGGCGCTTGGTCGGGGCGGTTGAACATGGGAGTCTCTGTGGCGGGGTCGTAGGACCGTCCGGCTTCGAGCATGACGCATTTCAATCCGGCGAGAGTGAGCGTGTAGGCCATTTGGCCTCCGCCGGCTCCGGACCCAACGATGGCGACATCGTATTTAGCTTTGGCTTTGGAAATCGGGATGGTGGGCATATTTATCGACCGTTGAAGGAACGTTTTTCACAAATGAAATAAGGGTATGAGAGGCTTAATCGATAGGGAACGATGAAAAGCTTCGATTGGTAACGGTACTATCGCAGTATTTGCTAGCGATTCAATAGTAGTTTCGCTAAATATTCCGTTACCAAATGCCTCCAAGCGCCATACCCTAATAGCTGTCCGACGAAAGTCTTTCGGGCAATCCCCATGCTTTATGGGCACAATGCCAGTTAAGAAGTAACATGGGCGTACTAAGAGAATTTGCCCGCAGATTACTCAGATTATCACAGATATTAAATTTCTAACCGCGACTTACTTTAAGAAAATGAAAATATCCATAAACCTAAAAATTATCATCGGCACGTTCGTATTGGCGTTGATCTTCGTCTCTGCAAACGCTCAAAAGCCGAATGTCGTAGTCATCATCACTGACGATCAAGGCTACGCTGATTTCAGTTACAACCCGAAGAGCGCGAAGGAAGTTTCCACTCCGCATATGGATTCCCTCGCCAGAGAAAGCGTCTTCTTTTCTCAAGCCTATACCAGTGGTGTAGTCTGCTCGCCGACCCGAGCCGGCTTAATGCTAGGACGCTACCAACAACGAGTCGGCATCTACACTGCGGGCGAAGGTGGAAACGGATTCGATCCGAAAATGAAGATCTTTCCTTCGTATTTACCGGAAGAATACACGAGTATGGCGATTGGGAAATGGCACCTTGGCTTGGATGACGATTATCCCGAGCTCAAGTGGCATGCGGTAAATCGCGGCTTCGATGAAGCCTTCAAATTTATGGGACGCGGCGCTCATGACTACTTTAAGCTAACAGGGATAAAGGGCGACTACTCAGCGATCTACCGCAATAAGGAGCGTCTCGAAGAAGATGAATACGAAGGTTACCTTACCACTCGACTCAGCGAGGAAGCGGTCGCCTTTATCGATAGAGAAAAGGACAATCCATTTTTCCTCTATCTCGCCTACAACGCAGTCCATACTCCCGCTCAGGCCCCGCAATCGGATATCGATTTCTACAAAAATAAATTCCCGCACCTATCGGAAACGCGAGCCACGCTCATGGCCATGCTCCAACACCTCGACGATGGAGTCGGAATGGTGGTCGACAAATTGAAAAAGGAAAAGATTTGGGACAATACGCTCCTGTTCTTCCTGACCGACAATGGGGGAGCTGCTGCGATGGATGCGGACAACGGCCACTTGCGCGACTTTAAGCAGAGCGTCTACGAAGGCGGCATCCGCACTCCCTGGATGGTTAGCTGGCCCGATCGATTCAAGGGTGGTCGCGTTGTCGATACGCCCATCATCTCCTTCGACATTCTGCCGACCGTCATGGATGCTCTGGGCGAGTCGCCTCCTGAAGCGAAAGATTTCGATGGTAAAAGCATTCTCCCGCTCATCGAAGGGAAATCGAAGACGCATCACGACGCGCTATATTGGGACACGGACAGCCCGAAAGCTGGGTGGGCCGTTCGCAAGGGAGATTGGAAGTTGAGGGGTGACGCGAAGAGTCTTGAACTTTATGATTTGAGCAAAGATCCCTCCGAAGCGACGAACCTTTCCAAACGTCACCCGGAGAAAGTGAAATCACTGCATGCGCTCTATAGCGCTTGGCGTTCCGAAATGCCGCTTCCGGTGTCCAATCGACCTAAGAATAAAAAATAACGAATCAATGAGTCTATCAGGGCTGTAAGTTTGAACTCCCACGAATAACACGAATTTTCACGAATTAAAACCATCGGATTCGTGCTCATTCGTGCGATTCGTGGGCAACAAATTGCATTGAAATCCATATGAACCATGTCCAATAAATCGATACACTTAATCCTCTTTCCCCTTTCCCTGTTCGTCTTTGGAGCAGCGGGACTTTTTGCAGCGAAACCCAACGTCATCTTCTTCGCGGTGGATGACATGAACGATTGGTCGGAGCCGCTCGGTTCGACCATGGCCAAGACACCTAACCTGGACCGTCTAGCTGAGATGGGCGTTACATTTACCAATGCTCATACGGCCGGGATTTATTGCGCTCCTTCGCGAGCGGCCATCTTTACCGGTCGCTATGCTTCGACAACGGGTTGCTATGGCGATCACGTTTACTTTTACGATCACCCGGAATACCGTCCCTTGCAGGTCGCTTTCAAGGAAGGCGGTTATGGCGTCTATGGAACCGGCAAGCTGTTTCACCATCGCGCAGGAGGCGTTGATTTGCGTGGTTGGGATGAGTTCTACGTGCGGACGCAAACGCAAAAGCAATCCGGTTGGCCTATGGACGGATGGGAGCACGGAGCGCCGCTTCCCGATGCGTATCCAAGTAGTAAGTTCAATCAGATTAATCCCAAGTGGGCCGGAAAACCGTTTATGGAAGGTGGACCGATTCCCAACGGAAAAGAGCAATCGATTACCGATACGATTCGGACTAACTGGGCCTGCGATGTTTTGGAAAAGAGTCATGATAAGCCGTTCTTCCTCGCTCTTGGCCTCTATGCTCCGCACTTCCCCAACTACGCGCCGCAACGCTTTTTCGATATGTATCCGATCGAATCCATCCGCCGTCCCGAATGGAAGGACGACGACATAGACGATCTACCGGAACCCGTGCGCAAGAAATTCGCCGCGCGGAGAAAGGGGATTCACGACAAGCTCCTCGAACTTGAGATTGTAGAATCCACCCTGCAGGCGTATCTGGCCTCGATTTCCTATGCGGATTCATTGTTGGGCCAAGTGCTCGACACCTTGGAAAACAGTCCCCATGCGGACAATACGATCATTGTATTCTGGAGCGATCACGGCTACGGGCACGGCGAAAAAGGAAATTGGGGCAAGCATACGCTCTGGCAGCGTACCTCGAATGTTCCGTTTCTGTGGGCAGGTCCTGGCATCAAGGTGGGAGCTAAGACCGAATATACGGCGACGCTTATCGATATGTACCCGACTTTGGCTAGCATGTGCAGTCTGCCCAAGGATCCGGAGCATGACGGACAGTCATTGGCATCGGTACTGAAAAACCCCAGCCAAGGTGGGTCTCGTAGCGTTTTGCTGCCCCACGATCATCCTGGAAGTTACGCTATCATCAATCGCGATTGGCGTTACATTTACTACAAGGACGGAACGGAAGAGCTTTACGACCTAAAAGCTGACTTTCACGAATGGAACAACTTGGCAGGGAATATTGAATACGAAGGAATCAAAAAAGAGCTAAAGGCTCAGGCCCCTGAGTCCTTCGCCCCGGAAGCCACTTCCAAGAAGACTCTTAAAATGGTCACGGACGGCGATTCTTTCCGCTGGATTTCCAAGAAGAAAAATTAGACGATTGTAGGAGCGGGTTTATCCCGCGATATTACAGATTCGAAAAGAAACAACGAAAAATCGCGGGGTAAACCCGCTCCTACGATTTGCTAGTGCAGAAAACGTCCGCTTCCCCGCTGACGGAAGTGGTCCTGCTGGGAGGATTGGCTATCCGGAGCGGCAAACGAATCGAATACGATGCCAAGAATATGCGCATCACCAATCATCCTGAGTTGAACCGCTTCATTAAGGAACCAGTTCGTAAAGGATGGAGCTACGGCGAAGATCTTTGGTAGAATTCGTCGGACCATAGCTTGCACCGTGACGCGTAGCATTATGATTGATTTCTTAGAGCGTAGCTCGCGTCTCAAAGGTCGTTGTCTCGTACGGTTTCCAGTTTAGCCACCATCCTTGCTTTGAATGCTTCGACTTGTGGTTCGTATTCAGGATTCAAAGCCAAATTCGTATATTGATCAGGATCTTTATTGATATCGAAAAGCTCTATCCCGCCGGAGGCATCCTCTTCGTATTGAATGTAAGCCCAATCGTCGGTGCGAAGCAGAAAGCCTTTTCGCATCGGCGCCACGCTGAACGCTGTATCGCGAACGGTGTATTCAGGATTCTCGAACACGGGCGAGATGTCTATGCCTTGCAAGCGGTCTTGGGCTGGCAGGCCGCACAGTTTTGCCACGGTGGGGTAGAGGTCTAGCAATTCGGTTAGGGAGTGGCATACGGCAGGTTCTTGGCCTGGTACTCGAATGATTAGCGGAACGCCCGAGGATTGATCGAGTAGGCTTACTTTGGCCCAGAAATCGTGCTCGCCCAAGTGATAGCCATGGTCGCTGGTGAAGATGACGATGGTGTTGTCTTCCTGGCCGGATTTTTTCAAAGCATCAAGGACTTTGCCTACTTGCCGATCCATGAATGCGACCGAGGCATAGTAGCCGCCAACGGCTTTCTTCTGGCGGCGTATGTCCATTTTCATGTTAACGCTGGTCTTGTAGTTGATTCCTGGTTTCGGGATGTCGTCCCAGTCGCCATCTCGCTTTTCAGGCAAGACCATGCTGTCGTAAGGGAGGTAGTCATCGTAGTACTCGCGAGGCGCGACGAAGGGCACATGGGGCCGCACGAATCCGACTGCTATAAAGAACGGCTCGTCTTTGTGCTGTTCGATTAGTTCAACCGCTTTGGCGGCTGTCTTGCCATCGGAGTGAACCATGTCGTCGCCATCCGCTTCGACTACGACAAAAGTGTTGCCGCCTTTTACGGGGAGGGTGCCGTCAGGATTTCCTTCCAGGGTTTCTCCGGTTCCGGGAGCAGTCCACTCGGGACCCGGACTGTTGAATCGTTCAGTCCAGGAAGCTTCGTCATCGGCGCCATGGCCTCCCTCTTCGATTCCGCCGGGTACGCCCATGTGGAAGATCTTGCTGACGCGGGCGGCATAGTAGCCATTGTTCTTAAAATGCTCGGACCACATTGGTCGATCGCCAATTTGCGGACGTGGATTATTGTATCCTAAAGCGCCTGTTGCATGAGGGTAGTAGCCCGACATGAATGAGGCTCGCGAGGGCCCGCAGTAGGTCCCTTGGCAGTACGCCCGTGTAAAAAGCGTTCCGGTTTCGGCCAATTTATCGATGTTAGGTGTTTTGCAAACCGTGTTGCCGTAGCACGAGAGGGCTGTTGGCGTCAGGTCATCGGAAATGATGAACAGCACATTGTAGGGTTCGGATTGCTCCGCGTGAGTAAGTCTCGCACAGATTAGCGCAACGAGGGAGCAAAGGAAGAGTAGGGGCTTAGGGGAATGATTCATAGGAATAACGATTCATTCTCAATGAATCGTATTTTTAATCGAAGGCGAGTGTATTTGTGCTCTGCCTACTCACTCCAAATTGGGCTTATGAAGAGGGAATTACTGTAGAGTTCACGCCGAGGTCTCGTCGTAACTGCGTTGCAACGCGGCGTGGTTTGTGAGGTTATCGTGGCATGACTGATCCGTATTCAGTTTGTACTTTCGATTTCCCGTTTGGATCAAAGCCGAAGCAGGACTCGCTGAAGTTACTGCGATAGCTTTCGTCGCAAAGTCAGTCTTTGTTTGGCGCACAGGGTTCGCCGTCTACATAGCGTTTCAGAAGGGTGCGCATGCTTTCGACCTTTTCGGGGTGTTTCGCGTAGAGATTCTTTGACTGGCCGGGGTCGTTCTTGAGGTTGAACAAGAGGCTGGGATTGTCTTTCCCGTAGTCTTCCAATCCGAAGTGTTGTAAATAGCTTTTCGATTCTGCCCGCGCGGAGCCTGAGGGAGCATCGATCAAGACCCAATCCCCTTGGCGCAGGGCGAACTTGCCAGCGGATGTGTTTTGCACTGTGGCGGTTCGTAGGGGACGGGCATATTCCTCGCCGTGCAGTACGGGCAGCAGATTGTAGCTGTCGATGGCCTCTTCCTTGGCAATTGGGTAGTTAATCATAGTGGCGAAGGTTGCCGCGAGATCCACCTGGCTTACCACTTCATCGGAAACGGCGCCCGCCTCGATCTGACCGGGCCAGCGTACGATGAAGGGAACTCGGTGACCCCCTTCGTAGATATCGCGTTTTACGCCCCGGAATTCTCCGGAGCTCCATTGGCCAAATATTTCCAGTCGTTCGAAGGCATGCGTTTCCGCTCCATTGTCGGCGGAGAAGATCACCATGGTGTTTTCGGCTAAGCCGCTTGCTTCAAGCGCGGCCAGGACTTTGCCGACCATAGCATCGGTTTCGATGACGAAGTCGCCATAGTAGCCGGCCTTCGATTTCCCGTGGAATTCTTTGTTGGGAACAATCGGGTAGTGCGGGGAGTTGAACGCGAGATAGACGAAAAACGGTTGATCGGATGTCTGCTTGGAAATCCATTCGACGGTTTTCTCGGTGACGGTCGGAAGGATATCGTAGGGACTCCAACTCGCGGCCATCGGTCCTGGACGGAATGTACCGCCACCGGCTAGTGGTATTGATTTGATGACCGGTTGGGTCGGGATGGTCAGGAAACGATCGTCTTGGATCCAGCAATACGGCGGGAAGTTGATCGTTCCATCACCGAAATAATGATCGAACCCGCGCTCGAGCGGACCGCCCGGAAAGCGCTTCGTCCAATCGTAGGAATCGGCTTTGGGCCAATCCTTCTTTTCCGCTCCGGGTTTGCGAATAGCATCGAAGTCCCAGCCCAGATGCCACTTGCCGAAAGCGGCCGTGCGATAGCCTTTTGTCCTGAACATCTCGGCGATCGTAAAGTCGCCGGGCTCGAAAACGGGTCCACCAAACGCCTGGGCAATCCCATGGAACCGCCGCCAATGATGTTGTCCGGTCAGCATCGCAAAACGGCTCGGCGTGCAAATGCCGGAAGAGCTGTGCCCATCGGTAAAGGACATGCCTTCGGCCGCCAGTCGATCGATGTGCGGCGTCTGGATCTTCGCATTCGTATCGCCATAGGAAACATCTCCGACACCCATATCATCGGCGTACAGAATTACTACATTGGGCCTGTCAGCGGCAAAAATGTTCGTGCTCAATGCGCAAAATAGAATCGTTAGTAATTTCATAGTCAAAGTAGATAAAAGGGTAGAGACACAAAAGGGTCAAACTGTGGTTTTTCTAAACAACGGCCCCGCTGGGCGTTACCTTGTGTTTCCATTTCCGTCTTAGTGCTGAAGAGGAGTTGTTGACAGGATACGCCCTGACAAGTCCGGGCTACATGATGGCTTCATTCTTCGCCTTCCAGGCTTCGCAAGACATGTCGCCAACTTGATGAAATGGGTTGCTAGCTCCATCATGTTGCCGACGACGAAGGCATCATGTAGCTAAGCGTATCCTGTTAATAATCTTTCGCCTCTATGTTGGAGTTGATCGAGTCGCTTTAAGCGATAGGTTTGTAGTATTCGGTCCAACCTTTTCGGGGCTCTGGGCCGTCGAGGACTGCTTGGGCTCGGGCGTTCCCTCGAATTCGCTTCTTTTTGCGGTCGAAGTCAAAGCTCTCATTCAAATACTGGCAAGTAACTCCAAGATGCAGCAACTGGGTCAGTTCTCCGGAAATGCTAAACGGTGAAGTGGTTTTCCCATTACCAAGGCAAGCCTGTACGAAGCTTTCCTGGTGGCTCTCCATTACTCTTGGCGGCTTCACGTACTCTTCGTACTCTCTCATCGTCATTCTTGGCAGCAGGCGCGACGGTTTCGCGTGACTGGCCCGGTAAATGGCAAACTTTCCATCTTTGCGGTGGAGCAAGGTGGAGCCTGTGTCATTTAAATTTGGATGCGCGCTGGTTCCGTCTTCGTTTTTGTCCCAGTATTGTTCGTCCACAACGGGTTTGGTTCCATAACCGTCGGTCCAAATGAGATCGACTGCCGGCAGGTTCTTCCCGCGCTTCGGAAACTTCATGGATAGTTTGGAGAGTCGTGGAAAGATGATCTTATTATGATCCAGCATCTCCAATTTTTCAACTCGAGTAGGCAAGCCAAGCTTCAGGTAGTCATGGGGGAAATCAAGAATGTGGGCCCCCCAGTCGCCAAAGATTCCGCATCCGTATAAATGGAACGCGCGCCAGGTCTGCGGATGATACAAGCTATTGAACGGTTTCATCTCAGAAGGCCCACACCAGAGATCCCAATTCAGGGTTGAAGGGATTTTCTCGGCAGAGGGATACTTATCTATCCGCAGCTCCTTTTCATAGAACCAGATGCCTGGGTGTTTGAATGGTTTGAAGAACGCTTCGATCTTGTTGATGTCCTTTATCGCACCGCCCTTTACGAGCTGCTGAAACTGGCTAGCCCCGCCAGAGGTGTGTCCCTGATTGCCCATTTGCGTAACGACCTGGTATTTTTTTTCGGCCTGTATCAACAATTCGGATTCGCGGAATGTATGTGTGAGTGGCTTTTCTACGTAAACATGCTTGCCGCGACGCATCGCCTCTAACGCGATTACAAAGTGCGTATGATCGGGTGTAACGACGGTGACGGCATCAATGTCATCCTCCATCGTATCTAGCATCACGCGAAAATCGTCAAACCGGCGAACATCAGGGAACGCGGCCAGCGTTTGCGCAGCCCGTTCGGAGTTGTAGTAGTCTACGTCAGCAAATGCCACGGGCATGGCGTTCTTTTGTTTGCACATGCTCGTAATCACCGAGTTCGCGCGATTGCCGACACCGACACATCCAAGATTGAGCCGCTGACTGGGCGGCACATTGCCTGCCGAATCCTTCTTACCCAATGCCAGATAAGATGGCAAAACGGTAAAACTAAATGCCGTTGCCGCTGATTTTCCAAGGAATGCGCGACGCGAAATTCGGGAGCTCTTTTGCATGTGCTGTTTCTCAATTGGGTTTATGTTGAATTAGGACCCGCTTTGCCCGCTGGGACAAACGTTTTGTTGTTAGGAAATGAATATGTCTCTTCGTTCGGTACAATGGTTCCGGTTTGGTTCTCTGGAAGATAGAGCAAGCGGTTCCTCTAAATCATGGCAGCGATCACTCTAGATCCAGGTAGTAAAACTAGAATCCAGAAAATACTCCTGGTGGTAGTTGGCTCGCTTTTAAGCTACACGTCGCAGATGTGTACGCCTTCTTTGAGAGAATTGAGTGGATCTGGGCCAGCAGGGATGAACTCCTGTGCGACATAGCCGTCATAGCCGGTTTCGACGATGGCTTCCATTATCGCTGGGTAATAGAGCTCCTGCGTATTGTCGATTTCGTGACGTCCGGGAACACCTCCTGTGTGGTAGTGAGCAAAGTAGGAATGAAATTTTCGGATCGTTGCTATGACATCGCCTTCCATGATTTGCATGTGATAGATATCGTAGAGCAACTTGAATTCCTCAGCTCCGGTGGCTTCGCAAAGATCGACACCCCATTTGGTGAGGTCGGCCATATAATCCGGGTGGTTCACCTTGGAGTTTAGGAGCTCCATGACGATTGTGACTCCGTGTTTCTTGGCTATGGGAACGATTTGCTTAAGTCCTTTTGCGCAATTTATGAGACCTTCCCGGTCACTCATGCCGTCGCGATTCCCTGAGAAGCAGATGACATTCTTGTAGCCGGCGGCCGCCATCTTGGGGGCAACGTCTTCATAGAACTGGATGATGGAATCGTGGTTCTCGAGGCGGTTGAGGCCGGTTTTTATTCCGCCGGGGACTCCGGTTACCATAGAGCAGGCGAGGCCGTGCTTTTGTAAGGTAGGAAAATCCTTAACGGCGATTAGATCAATGCCCTTCAATCCGATATCCTTGGCAGCTTCGCAGAATGGTTCCAGCTCGATGCCTTTGTAGCACCATTTACAAGCCGAATGGTTGATATTGCCTTTGAGGGCGCTCTTGTGATGGGCCCCGGTGGCAGTAGGAGTTATGGTATTGGTTGCGGCGAATGCGGCGGCGCCGGTCGCGATGGATTTGATGGCAGTTCTACGAGGTATGCTTTGTTTCATAAGATTGGTGGGCAAATAGTTCGGAAGCAGTGTGTGTGTGGGGCGTTAAAGATTGCTGTAGTGAATAGTTGTCTTCCCTAAGAGAGCGTTTAAAAAAAAGTTGAATCCAGTCTTCAGCTACGAACTTGAATCGTTCAGTTCTTACGAGGCTTGGCTCTCTCGGATACTTTTTTAAACTCAGCGGCGCCGTCTTGCGGCACCCACTGTGAAAGCTGCTCGA
>Ga0115000_10003045_pt1 | contig 14114 bp, 18 predicted proteins | sample ArcticOcean_MG_C_6_FD_89690 | JGI IMG/M metagenome (GOLD analysis project Ga0115000, IMG submission 89690) | Marine microbial communities from western Arctic Ocean - ArcticOcean_MG_CB8_128 | ecosystem: Environmental > Aquatic > Marine > Oceanic | place: Arctic Ocean: Canada Basin | collected...
ATAGACTGCTGAAGTGTTTGTTCGATTTTGATGTTGAACCAACTTTCAATGCTATAAGTAAATAGCTTGCTGGCTAGTGTGAATAGAAGGACTGATGGTACTAAGGTTAAAATAAGAAAAGCGATAATAAGTTTAGTTTGAAATTTTGAACCTAGAGTATTACTTTTTCTTTCATTATATAGCTGTAATAGAGTTCGAGTTATAAGAACTATTAAAACGACGAGAAGTATTATAATAATATTAAAAATAACTAAAACAGCTAGGTTGTTTATTACGGAGGCGGGTGAGGTTTTTTGGAAAAAATAATACTCTAAGCTTGTTAGAAAGAGCAGAGTGATTAGAATCCAGATATTAGCTGTCCATGCCGGACGTTTTTTTTTTGCGATGTTTTTTTTTACAGAATCTATGTGATTTATAATTTTTATTGACGGATCGGGTTCCATAGAGAATTATTGCTCTTTCAAGATGAATTAACGGGATACTTTAAAATGTTTTTAAATGCATTAAAAAATAAATGCCCTGAATCTTTTAGGTGAAAGTTGCAAAATATAAATTTAATTCTTTCCGATTATTAGTACCATCCCTACTATTTGGCATTATAGCAATTCTTGTATTTAGTTAATTAAAGAAACCTTTTTTTGCCATCCATGGAAATTCTTTGTTGATCGACGTGCATGAATAATAAATTACTGCGTAGGTAATTTTTGGTATATAAAATATTATTCCCTAGGCTAAACTTTTAACATTTTGAAATATTTTAAATGTTATGTTTATTGGCGAATAAGCATCTATTGATTGAATGATCGGACAACAGGATTTATTTTTTTTAGTTGTTTTATGTTGTCACGTGGAGTTTTATTTTTTGGTTTATTTTTCAAGAATGCCAAATCGGGATTTATTGAAAGCGGAGATGACTCGGCCCAAGCAGCCTCAAGATTATTAAATGGTAAAAAAGAAAATAGGTGGTTAAATGGAAACCATATGTGGTCTGTTTCTAGATTTGCTTTAATCCGGATATAGTATTTTTTGTTTAAAGTTAATCGCCTAGTTGATGCAATAGGAATATTTTCCAGTGTAAGCATCAGTTTCTGATAGTTTTCTTTATTGCGGGTTATGATTTTTCGTTTAACCCTTTTACCTGTTTCTGAAAACCGATATGTTTTTTTTAGCGAATCATACTTAATTGTATGCTTTATTGTGTTATCGCTTACTAGAGTGTCGTTCCAAAGACTATTTTTTTGTCTTAACTCGACTAGAAATGTGAATGCTATTGGGACTCCATTTTCTATTGCATCCATGACGCTATCGTTGAATCCATCAATCAATCGTGCATTCATAAAAACGATTTTTCCTTTTGTGCCAACACCAATGTTAACTAATGATGGTGATGCTTTAGCAACTATTGGACGTATTACTATAAAAAGCATTACGGCTATTATGGGAATTAATTTTAAATACTTTAAATTAATTATTTTTAAAGTAATTGTATGTTTCAATTAGGCCTTCCTCCACGGAAACTATAGGTTCCCAACCAAGTGATTTTTTTATTTTTTTATAATCAAGGCAACTGCGTAGCTGCTCATAGTTATTTCTTTTTATTTTTTCGGATCTTATATTGGATTTAGCTTCTTTTAGAAGTAATCTTGTTATTTCATTAACAGACGTTTCTTTTGAGGTGCCAACATTATAGGTACTTGCAATTTCTGTATTTAAAGCTAATACATTAGCTTGTACCACATCATTGATAAAGATATAGTCTCTAGTTTGTTCTCCATCCCCATTAATTATTGGAGACTGATTTTTTAATAAACGGTTGCAGAATATAGCGACTACGCCTGCCTCACCATTAGGGTTTTGTCGTGGACCAAAAACATTTCCATATCGAAAAATAATAGATTTAATACCATATTGCTCTTGATAGAACCTTAGATAACTTTCTATGCTTAACTTTGAAATCCCATACGGGCTAGTTGGTTTCTGAGGATGATTTTCTTTTGCTGGGAAATAATCTTGTTCCCCATAAATAGCACCACCAGTAGAAGCAAAAATAAACTTCTTAACATCTAGTTTTACAGCGATTTGCAGTAACTGTAAAGTACCAATAATATTAGATTCAGCATCTTTTACGGGGTCTTTTACTGAGTCAGTAACAGAAATTTGAGCTGCGTGATGATTAATAACTTCGATATTATTTTGTTTTATTATTTGCTCTATCGAAGGTGATGAAATTGATAGTTCATGAAAGGTAGCTTTGGGGTTTATAAATTTTTTTTGGCCTTTTGACAAATCATCTACGATTACTACATGGTGATTTTTATTGATGTAGGCGTCGACTATTTGTGAACCTATAAAGCCTGCCCCACCTGTTACAAGGATATTCATTTTAAAGGTTTTTTTATTAATTTTTTAAGTTCGTACAATGTTTCTATTGCTTGTCGTGGTGATAGATTGTCTGGTTCTAGGTTTTCTAATTGCTTAACTACCGGATGAATAGTTTCTGAAAATAAGCCATATTGCTCTGATTGGTTAAGAGTATTTTCTTTTTCCGAATTTTTTATTCTTGGAATTCTCACTTCACTAAGTTCACTTTTTTCTAAATTTGATAATACTTCATTCGCTCTGTTAAGTAAGACTTCTGGTAAACCTGCTAATCTAGCTACTTGAATGCCATAGCTTTTATCTGCTACTCCCTCGATAATTTTTCTTAAGAAAATAATTTCCTCATTCCATTCCTTCACCTGAATAGTATAGTTTTTTACTCCTTTTAAAACTACGGCTAAATCTGTTAATTCATGATAGTGAGTGGCAAATAAAGTTTTAGGCCCACCTTTTTCTTTATCATTATGTAGATATTCAACGATTGACCAAGCAATACTTATTCCATCAAAAGTACTGGTTCCTCTGCCAATTTCATCGAGAATAATTAGACTTTTCTCAGTAGCATTATTTAAAATATTAGCAGTTTCATTCATTTCTACCATAAATGTGGACATGCCTTTTTGTAGATGGTCTTGTGCACCGACTCGTGAAAAAATTCGATCAACAATACTGATATCTGCCGTATTTGCAGGTACAAAACTTCCAATCTGAGCCATTAGAGTTATTAATGCAACCTGTCTAAGGTACGTTGATTTCCCTGCCATGTTAGGTCCCGTAATAATCAATATTTGATCATTTGTGCTACTAATTTTGGTGTCATTTGCAATGAATTGATTCTCAGGAATAATTTTTTCAATAAGAGGGTGCCGACCACCTATAATATTAATGATTGATTCCGCAGAAATATTTGGTTTTGAGTAATTATTATGGTGTGCCACTTCTGCGAAGGAAGTTAATGCATCAAGGCCAGCAATAATATGAGCCATATTTTGAATTCTTGTGCCATACGATGATACTTCTTCACGAACCTGTTGAAATATTTTTTGTTCTAGGTCGATAATTTTGTCTTGAGCTCCAGAGATTTCTTCTTCATGTTTTTTGAGCTCTGGAGATATAAATCGCTCTGCATTCACCAGAGATTGTTTCCGAATATATTCAATAGGTACACGATCCAGATTTTTTTTTGTTATTTCGATGTAGTATCCATAAATTCTATTGTAGCCAACCTTGAGAATTGAAATACCTGTGCGCTCCTTTTCCTTTCTTTCTAATTGAGCTATCCAGTCTTTGCCATCACGTGTAATAGATTTAAGTCTATCTAACTCTTTATCACATCCATCTTTTATAAAATTCCCATCTTTAAGAGTGAAGGGTGGGTCGTCAACGATTTTATTTTCAATAAAACTATGAAGATCTTCAAGGTTATCCCACTTGGATATGAAAGGTATAAGGTTTTGATTTTCGCTCTGATTTAAAATTGTGCTCAGGTGAGGTAAGGCTGAAAGGGAAATTTTTAATGTGATTAAATCGCGTGCATTACAAACTGAAAGAGAAATTCGGCTAAGAAGACGTTCTAAATCATAAATTGATTTTAATTTATCCCGAATGGCTTGTCTTAATATAGGGTTATTCCGAAATGTATATACTTGTTCTAGCCTTTTGTTGATAGAATTAATATCGATCAGTGGTTTTAGAACCCATTCTCTGATACGCCGAGCCCCCATAGCAGTTTGTGAAAGATCAAGTAAGTCTAGTAATGAATTTTTTCGCTCGCCATCACTAGATTGAACTATTTCTAAGCTGCGTAAAGTTGCATGATCCATAAGCATATAACTATGTACATTAAAGGTATTTATTACGCTTATATGGTTAAGTGCTGACTTTTGTGTTTTTTGAAGGTAGAGAAGAAGCGCTCCAGCAGCAGAAGTAGCAAGCTTTAAATTTTCGCAGCCAAATCCCTCAAGAGAATTTGTTTTAAAATGATTTACTAGCGTCTGATAGGCTTCTTTATATAAAAAAGTCCAGTCTTCACAGGTTTGAAGTTTATGTGCATGCTCTTCCAAACATTTTGGTTTTGTCAGCGCACTTAGCAAACTTTCTGACAGGATAATTTCTTTAGGAGAAAATTTTTCTATTTCATCTTCTAATAAAGATTCGTTATTTTTTCCATGTAGCTCGGTTGCCTTGAATAGTCCTGTTGTTATGTCTAATGCAGCAAAACCCCAATCCTTTCCATTGTGATAGAGCGAAAGAATGAAGTGATTTTTTTTAGGATCAAGTAAATTATCATCCAATGTTGTCCCTGGCGTTACGACTCTGACGACTTGCCTCTTTACTAAACCTTTAGCTAACCGTGAGTCTTCAGTCTGCTCACAAATAGCTACATTTTTACCAGCCTTAATAAGTTTAGCGATATAGGATTTGGAAGAGTGGTGAGGAATCCCGCACATGGGTGTGGGCTTTTCTTTGTTTTTATTTCTTGAAGTTAAAGCAATTTCTAGAATTTGTGACGCAATTATTGCATCCTCATTAAACATTTCATAGAAATCTCCCATGCGAAAAAAAAGAATAGAATCGAGGTAATCCTTTTTGATACTTATATATTGTTGCATCATTGGAGTTTCCTCTATCAACTTAGCAGAAATTTGAGGGAACTTATTCATGATAGACGATTTATAGGAGTATTTTTTTAAAATGAGGAACTAGTTTTTGATATGACTGTTGCAAGTTTTCGGGGTGAATTTTTATATCTGCGAGTACGGGCATAAAATTTGTATCCCCTATCCATCGAGGAACTATATGGTTATGAATATGTTCATCGTATCCTGCTCCTGCACTTTTGCCTAAGTTAAAACCTACATTAAAACCATCTGGGGTATTAACAGTTCGGAGAATTTGAATACTTCTTTTTGTAAGTTCAGTTAGTTCCATAGACTCATCTGTGTCAAGATCTGTAATACAAGCACAGTGACGACAAGGGACAACCATAAGGTGCCCAGTATTATATGGAAAAATATTCATGATGATAAAACAATAACTGCCTGTAAATAAAATAAAATTATTTTTGTCATCACCAGCTTTTGGTAAGCTGCAGAAAATACACTCACCTGATTTTTTTTTATTAATATATTCCATACGCCAAGGTGCCCAAATTTGCTTCATTAGTTAAGACTCGATAGCCAGAATGATTAATAATTACATGACTTGCTAGGTTTTTTATTTGGAAATATAAAACCAAATAATTCGCTAGTTTTTTCTTTCATATACACACCATCCTCATCTGAACGCTCATGGTCAAACCCTAAAAGGTGTAGAATACCATGTATTATTAATAGTACAATTTCTTCATGTATAGACAGATTATGCTCAGAGGATTGTCTCATAGCCGTCGAAGTTGATATTACTATATCCCCAAGTAAGTTATGCTCGAGTCCATTTTCTTCCCCTTCAGTCTGAGAAAATGAAAGTACATCTGTGGATATGTTTTTATTGCGGTATTGTTTATTGAGTTCTCTTATTTTTTTATCATCTGTTAAAAGAATACTAAGTTCTTTATTTTCGCAGTTTAGTAGGGGTAATATAGTTTTGATTTGATTTTCGAGAGTTTCGCAATCGATTAAACATTCGGTTTGTTCATCGATTATATAAACTGACATTCAGTGCTTGTCCTTATAATTTGATTTAGTTACCAAGTTTATTTTGGCTATAGGCTTTAATAATTTGTTTGACCAAGTCGTGCCTAATGACATCTTTTTCGTCAAAATTTGCAAACCTTATCCCATTTATATTTTTGAGAAGTGATTGCACCTGAATTAGTCCAGATTTTTTGGTGTTATCTAAATCAATTTGAGTTACATCTCCTGTAATCACCATTTTCGAGTTAAATCCAAGTCGTGTTAAAAACATTTTCATTTGCTCATTAGTTGAGTTTTGTGCTTCGTCAAGAATTATAAATGAATCATTGAGTGTGCGTCCTCGCATATATGCTAATGGCGCGATTTCTATAGTTCCGTTTTCCATTAGCTCTCTTATTTTCTCTGCTTCCAAAACGTCATCTAACGAATCGTAAAGCGGCATAAAGTAGGGGTTGATTTTTTCTGCAATGTCCCCTGGTAGAAAGCCAAGTTTTTCTCCAGCTTCAACTGCAGGGCGAACTAAAATGATCTTTTTAAACTGGCGTTTAAGAAGGCCTTCTACCGCTAAGGCTACTGCCAGATAAGTTTTTCCTGTTCCTGCAGGTCCTATTGCCAGAACAATATCAGCTTGTCTGACTGATTGTATAAATTCCCTTTGAGTTTCGCTTTTTGGCGTAATGAAACCTTTTTTAGGAGATACGGTTATTCTTTCCAAAAATATTGGTTTTAACTTTATAGATGCATCTTCTGCTACTAGACGGATAGCAAATTTTATATCATCATCTTTTAAGATATAACCAGAAATAGAAAGGTCTTCTAATTGACTTAAAAGTATATCAACAATATTTATTGAGCTGGCATCGCCTTTTATTTTAATTTGATTTTCTTGGGTTGTAATTCGAACTCCAAATTTTTTTTCAATTTGTTTAAGGTTGATATCGCAAACACCAAAAATTTCTGGAATATGATTGAGGTTTTCTAGAAGAAGTTCTTTCGTAGTTATTTGATTCAATGGGGGATGAAATCCTGTTATGGTTTAATTCTAGTATTATATCTGCGCTAGTTTTGACATGTCAAACTCAGAAGAATCAACATTGATTATTAGAACAGTAAACACCCCTTTTTAAATACCGTCAGCTCTAAAACTTGGTGGGTGTGAGAAGGCTAAGAAATTCAGCACGGGTTCGTGGATCTTTTTTGAAAGATCCAAGCATGGAGCTAGTAGTGGTGTAAGAATTTTGTTTTTCAACTCCACGCATTGACATGCATAGATGAGTAGCTTCTATCACAACACCCACTCCAGTTGGCTTAACAATATCTTCGATGCAATGTGCTATTTGGGTGGTTAGGCGCTCTTGTACCTGCAAGCGTCTTCCGTATGCATCAACTAACCTAGGGACTTTACTTAGCCCTATGATTTTACCATTAGGTAGATAAGCTACGTGACATTTGCCAAAAAATGGCAGCATATGGTGTTCGCATAGACTATAAAAATCAATATTTTTAACGATGACCATTTCGTCATAGTTTTCGCTATAAAGAGCATCATTAACAAGTTGATCGATATCCACCTCGTAGCCACTTGTTAAGAACTTTAAAGACTTCTCTACCCTATCAGGTGTTTTCAGTAATCCTTCTCGTTTAGGATCTTCACCGATAGCGTGCAAAATATTCTCAATTAATGATTTTATTCCAGGTTTTTTAGATGTTAGGTTCATAAACATCTCCTCGGTAGATAACATAATTACGTTCGGATTCGTAAAGTTTAACTTCGTATAAACGACCTTTATTAATTTTAGGCTCTAAAATTTCCCAAAATTTTATTGCTAAGTTTTCTGCTGTAGGAATAATTCCTTCCAGAAAATCAACGTCTATGTTCAAGTTTTTATGATCAACTTTGTCGAGAATTTCTCGTTTTGTTAGCCTTTTTAATTCCTTTAGATCGAATACCATTCCAGTCTCTTTAGATACTTCCCCAGACAACGTGACTTCAAGATCATAATTGTGTCCGTGGCCATTAGGGTTATTACACGGACCAAAGGTGGCCTCGTTTTTTTCATTAGAAAAATCCGGGTTGTATAAGCGATGGCTAGCACAAAAATGATGTTTTCGTGTAATAAAAATCATAGAGTTTGAGTGAAGTCTATTTGATAGATTTATTATTTACTTTAAGTATTTTCGTTTGTTGTCGGTAGAGTAAAACCCAGGGCCGTGTAAATGAAACGTCATGCTATTCAAAACTTTTTGTATTGGACCATCGCATTTCTCACATTTTTCTAGAGGCTCATCGGATATTTTTTGTAATACCTCGAATGTTTTTTTACATTTTTCACATTGATAATCGTAAAAGGGCATATAAGTTTCTCCTAATGCAGTTTACTCATGACACGTGATTGAAAATTAGTAGCATTGTTATTAGAAAATGTCACATTTTTATGGTTTTCTAGTATTTTCTTTTTAGTTTCTCTTTTGTTGAGATGTTTTCTAAATTGGTTTAATGTTTTTGGGATATTTTTTTTTATTCCGTCCAAGTCGTATATTGGGCCTGGAAGTGTAAGCCCAAATTGTGGGTCGTATATGCCAACTACCATATTTTGGTTTGCGATAACTTGAAGAATAATAAATCGGGTCATTGAGTATTTTTCCTGAACCGACTTTGGCATCATAAATGTTTGGTTTTCATTTTTAAGCCCAAATCTCATTACAGCTTTACCGGACTCGATAGGGTTAAAGCCTTTTTGTTGTACGTATTGATCTAGGTCTTTAATAATTCGATCCTTAGGAAATATTAGAATACCGAGGTTTTCAAAGTTTTTATAGAGCTGGTAATCATAGCCAGTTTCAATTGAAGCCGCATTGGTGATATTGGGTATTAAAAAAAATATTGCCAATGCCGTTGTTGCGATTTTTTTTCCAATTTTCATAATATGTTAGTTTATTACTGTCTATGAAAAATCATGATAAAATTTCTGTTTGGCTAAAAAAATAAGAAATCTCAAAAGCTGCTGTTTCTGGTGCGTCTGATCCGTGGACTGAGTTTTTTTCTAGGCTAATAGCAAATTCTTTTCTAATTGTCCCCTTATCTGCTTCGGCTGGGTTTGTTGCTCCCATTAATTCTCGCCATGCTTTAATTGCACCTTCTTTTTGAAGCACCAATAGTATAACGGGACCTGTACACATTGATGCGGTTAAATCCTTGAAAAAAGGTCTTTCTTTATGAACATGATAAAAACACTCGGCTACAGGTATAGTTAAAAGAACCCTTTTCATTGCCGCAACACGAAATTCCTTGGATTCGATTTTCTCTAATATTTTTCCTATCAGGTTTCTCTCAACAGCATCTGGTTTAATAATAGCAAACGTTTGTTCCATGGTAGAATTTTTCTTTATGATTAAAGGTTTTTGAATAAAAAAAAGGTATTTGAGGTTGCAGACTCCCAAATACCCTTTTCAAAACTAACTAAACAAAATTACCTGATAACTATGCCCGTTCTTTTTATTACGAATTTTTCTTCAAGGTTCTCTACCCATTTCATCTTGATGGCATTATTTTTAGCAATATCGTCACATATATAAACACATATCTCACATGCCTTGCATCTATCGACAGATACATATGCCGATTTATCTTCATCGCTATAGTTGATACAATTTGATTCTGGGCAATAAGTAGTGCACAAAGAACAATTCTTTGCTGAACATATATCTTTATCTACATCTGCTACATAGTACATAGTATCTCCGGAAAAATATTAAGCGGCTACCCCAGAGGAGGCCAATAGCTCATTTTCATCAACAAGTACTGCATCAGGGTGACTCCAACCTTTATCAATTACGAACTTATAGGTTGCGTATAAGGTTTTCATATTTGCTTCCAAAAGTTTGGCTTTCTTAGCAAATTTTTTCTCAATCGCGCTGTCTAAAGCAGCTGTTCCTCCTGAAACGACGATACCTTTTCCAATAAAACGATCTTTAACAGAAAGTCCGAGAGAAGCTAGGTCTGGTATTCCAAAAACTGCTGAAATTGCCCCACACATAGCCATATTAGTAGCTAAGTCTGTTTTTGCGACCTTATTGGCTATTTCTGTGCATGGCACATAATATACTTTAGCATTCATCGCATCCATTTCTCTTTGCTCATCTTTGGAGAATTTGATTGGGGTCTTACTGTTTATAAGAATAACACCATCTTCTTTGAGTCCTGTGTAAAATGGCATTGTATAGGATTTTCCTAACGTGATAACCGATGGATGAAATATCATTATGACATTTGGGTAAATTATTTCTCCAATTTCATATATCTCATCGGCTGAAATCCTAACGTAGCTCTCAACTGGAGCATTTCGTTTTTCTGATCCAAAAAATGGAACGAGAGAGCTATGACCGCCCGAGATTACAACCCCATTACTCAATATATGAGAGGCTGTAACTACACCCTGGCCTCCAAGTCCTGCCATACGGACATTATAACGCTTAACTGCCATGATTTTCTCCTAGTTATTTCTTCTTTTTAGCTGCTTTTTCTTTTGCCTCAATTTCATCTAAATACGCTTTTGCTCGATCTGATATGTGCTCTTCAAAGCCATAATTCTTCTTTTCCATATCAAATGCATCCTGCATTACATCAGGCGTAGGAATTGAGTACTCAATATTACAAGAAGTGTAGGCCTGAACATAAGTAGAACCAAATTCGCGTGCTATTAGAATCGCACGACGTGTAGTTCTAACTACTCGAGCAGGATTTGTTGGAACAACTCTAGCGATATAGTCTAATTTAGCTACCTTTGCTAATCCCATCATGTCCATTTTTTCGTCTACCTTGCCTCGAGGGGACATTTTCATTATTTGACCTTGTTGAGTCATTCCACTTTCTTGCCCACCAGTATTCCCATAAGTTTCGTTATCTAACATGATGGTTGCAAATTTTTCATGACGAAACCAGCTATGCATAAGACCTTGAAACCCAATGTCCACTAAGCCGCCATCGCCGCACATTACAATAACGTCTTTCTTTTGATCTGGAAACCGCAGTTCAAGACCTCTCTTTAATCCGGAGGCTACCGCGTTGGTATCTCCATAGTTACCATAAATAAATGGAACATTACCCTGCGAAATAGCTAACCGACCGCAGCCTGCTGTTCCAACAAAAATGGTGTGCTCTGGTTGTGGTAACCCGAGGAATACAAGTCTGATAAATAAAGTCATTGCGCAACCTGCACACATGGGATGCTCTTCAATTAACTCCTTGAACTTACCCATGTCGCTAACTTTTTTCTTTTTACCGTACTGCCCATGTTCTACCAAATCACGATATTCAATAGGCAAATGTTTCAAAAATCCTTCTGATGGTTTAACTGTATCTAGGGACATGATTCCCCTCCATTTTTGTTGTTTATATAAGTTATATATTTTTCGGTTTCAGATGAAACCGTAATTACAAATTATCAGTCGTGATATTGAATCAAGAAGACTGTACTCTCAACATAAAGCTTTAAACCTTTTTAAAAGAAACTTCTCGTTCCCGTCTTCTCTCTTATTTCTTTAAGCCAATCAAGTATCAATTCAGTGGGCATAGTCATGCCACCGAAAACTCTCGGGCCGTTATAGATTGTGGCCGTAGAATGCCCGTAAAGAGTTTGACATATCTCCTTATGCAGCCACCCGGCCTGATTAAACTCAGGAACCAAGATTACTTTAGCATGTTTGGCAGCAGCAATGATTTGCTTTGTAGGGAAAGGTCGAATAGTTTTGACTTTAATTAGACCAATCTTTCTACCTTTTTCTTCTTCTTGCCGAATAGCTTCTCGAGCTTGAGAAACACAAGCTCCTGAAGCGATGATCATCTCCTCAGCATCTGGATTAATAACCTCAATCAAACCGCCAAGATACTTATCGAAATACTTTGCCGATCTCTCTACCGCAGAAAATACTTCTTGCTGCCAACTTGCATGCATATGGTAGCTAATAAAGTTACTTTTTTGGATTGGAGCATCACGTGATATTCGTGCTGGTGGATTTTCATTGTCCATTGAAGGGACTGCATTTCTCCAACCATCTCGAGGTGGTATTTTGTATTTTTTGTCGCACATAGAAACATTGCCGCGAGCGTGGGTGACAAAGAAGCCATCCACCGATACGGTGCAGGGCAGGGTTACATCTACCTGTTCGCTGACTATGAAAGCTATTAAGGGCCAATCAAAAAAATCTTGTTGGTTTTCTGCATGCATTACCAACATCCCAGTGTTGAGCAAAAACGAAATCTCTATATTATCAGGCTGAATTGCAAGAGGTGTGTTTATAACTCGGCACATATCAGGCATTACGATAGGGGTTCGTGCCCCAGGCCAAGAAGAAATAGCCTCCATTCCTCTCATTAAACCAGGACCTGAAGTGGCTGTGAGGCTTCGCACACCTGCACGAGATGCTCCACTGATTGCGCTCATGGTCCCTATCTCTTCTTCTGCTCGATAGTAATCTTTAATATATCCTTCATCATATAAATAGCCTGCCTGTTGCATTGTTTCAGACTGTGGAGTTATAGGATAAGCAATTGCCATATCTACATTACATCGACGAATAGATTCACGAGCAGCTTCACTTCCAGTCATGAATATTGTTTCCTTTGGTAGCTTTTGCAATTCTTCAAGAGAAACCACTTCCTGCAAATCTCCTGCAGGTACCCAGCCTTCAGGTTTTCCTGGGACATTTACATGCTTACTTGTGCTGTCTTCTTTTGCTTCGGCAGATTGGGTTGACATCCTTACTTCTCCGTTTGTAAAAAATTAAATTCAATTTGGAATATATATTTCCACATTTAATGGTTATTTTAATTTTGCTATTCTTATGAATTTTACTAATCCTTACTGGATTAATTCAAAGCCGACAAGTTTGTCGACTGATTGTCTAGAAGAAGTCAATGATAAAAGAGAAACCCCCACTTTGTCAAGAGTTAACGCTTTTAAATTAATTCTTATGTTTTTTTTATTCTTTCTGGGTAATTCCTTCTAATACGCCTAGTTCTTTGAAATAGTTGAAGGCTTTTTCAAGAAACTCGTTCAAGGAGGAGTCATTGCGAAAAATAAGTGTTTTTTGGGCTAATTCGGTATCGTGGCAGACATCGAACTGGACAGCTTTTGTTTTATGATATTTAATAATATCAACTTCCCAATGGATCTGAGAAAGTTCTTCTTGCGGGCGACTTATAGCAGATAGGCCGTAGTGATTAACCTTATATAAAAACTGTTGACCCCCCTCACCATCAGGGGAACTTCGAGAAAGATGGAGGTATTTTTGAATTAACATTATATAGAACCTAATTTAAAGGAATTCATGATCAGTATCTGTTCATAAAAACTGTGAAAAATATCTTTAGTTATTTTACCAAATCAAGTAAATTAGGCAAACATGAATTATGCAATTAATTAAAATAATTGTTTTTTATTTAGGATAATACTTTTGACTTGGTTCAAATATTATGAAAAATTTGGAATTGAATGATCCGGTTGAAATTGAAGCTTTTTTGAGTAAAATAAGTTTGTCAGGCCCTGGGTTTAACTCTGACTGTCTGTTAATGGATGTCTATGACTCAGGACTGGATTATCCAGATTTTCTGAAAGCTGAGGGAAGTGACCCTGGTGCCTGCTATGATGGGACTTCACCAGCGTGGGCTAAGTACCATGTTCGGCAAGGAAAACGGGTTTATATGATTTATGGAGGTTCTGGAGGTAAAAGGCGATCTCATTTCACAGAAACTCCTTAATATTAGTTTTGCTTTCCAACGCTTCATTTATTTCTAGGCATTCTAGTTACCATGATAATGACAGCTTTTTTTATAGTATTTGAGGTTTCTTCAACTTAAGGAGAACTATTTATACGATGGATTTTGATAAAGAGTCTCAACAACGCATACTTCGAGTCGCTGCTGATAAAAATGAAGGACGACCTACTGAAGAAATAGATGGACGTATAGCCAAGGTTCTTGATCTCCATCCAGAGTTTGACTCTATTTGGGAAGAAGGAGAAATGGCGTCAATTCCTAGAGAGATTAATGGGATGATTGTGAACCCGTTTGTGCATACTGTTTTACATGTGACCATTGAT
>Ga0115000_10003046_pt1 | contig 14104 bp, 18 predicted proteins | sample ArcticOcean_MG_C_6_FD_89690 | JGI IMG/M metagenome (GOLD analysis project Ga0115000, IMG submission 89690) | Marine microbial communities from western Arctic Ocean - ArcticOcean_MG_CB8_128 | ecosystem: Environmental > Aquatic > Marine > Oceanic | place: Arctic Ocean: Canada Basin | collected...
ATCGTCAAATTAGACGTGATTTGCTACTCACAACAAAAAATCCACGCCAAGCTAGAACTTCACTAATGTCCAATAGGGCATATAAGAATCTAGATAAGTAGACTATGACGACTAAAAAAACACACTTTGTGTGCTCTGTCTACAAGAAGCGCCCTATAACATGTATTGAATACCCATGGAACTTAGCGAATCAACTTTTCGCGGAATGCCAATTTGTAGACGAAGCTAATGATAAGCTTCGAACATATGAAGAACAATTAGAAATTAATACTGAAAAAGAAATCAGTGACTATTGCGTTGGATGTGGTCGCTGTTGTTTCTACGGACCAGCGCAATGCTCAAAGCTTGAAATCATTCAGATTGAAGAGCCTGATGATGGAGGTGTTGATGTCTAAATTTCATGTTCTACTGTGTATAGTATCATGTGTGTTAATTAGCTGCTCTAGCTGTTCGATGCAACCCAAAGCGGTTGTAGAGGCACAGATGGTACAACATTCTGAGTTAGCATTTAGTGTGCAGAGTGTAGTAGATGAGTGTACTAATCCACATGAAGTTTATGGATTTCCAGCTCAGCCTATACCCGGTATACCTGTTATGATCATGCGCCACGGTGAGTGTCTAGGGCAACCTAATATGGTTATTGCCATATGGCCGGGCAGCAATTCTAAGGTTAACCTGCTCTATGTTTCAATGATGATTGAAAAGTACATCGAGCATCTTCGGTTTGGCAATGAATTCTTTGAAGCAAAATTAGTTGCTACTGGAAACGTAGTGATATCAGAAATTGATGATACGGGTGATACAGTTCCAACTTATGCTGCAGTCTTTAAGCTGGCACACATTATGCGGACAGGCTCTAAAAATAGTCATAAAAAAATACCGACTGACTAGAGTTACTTATTAATTCTGACATGCGATTATAGCATGCATGTTGAAGCCTGACTGATACAACGGTATACAAGTCATGTTATGACAACATAGTTATAACTGTAAATAGAGAATTAAATATATGACACTGCACACGCGATTAGAGAACATCTGCGGAGCAACACCGCTAATTAAAGTAAGCGACCGTGTTTACGGAAAGCTAGAAGCTTACAACCCCTCAGGTTCTGTAAAAGATCGATTCATTTCCTACACAATTAGGAAAGCCCTCTTACGTGGCGATATTTCTGAAGATACGATATTGTGTGAAGCTACTAGTGGAAACACGGGTATAGCACTTAGTGCTGTAGCCGCTTCACTAGGATTACAGTGTGTAATCTTTATGCCAGTTAATATGTCTGAGGAAAGGCGCCTTATGATGCGTGTTTACGGAGCTCAGATTGTTGATGCTCCGGCTAGTGATTTTCAAGGTGCAATATCCTTGAGAAATAGCTTTATGCAGCGCAATAATAATACTTGGTCGCCTATGCAGTTTAGTAACCCTGAGAACATTGAGTGTCACATGACAGAGACAGGTCCTGAGATTGCTCAGCAAGCCGGCCCTGCATGGTCAGCATTTATTCACGGCTCAGGGACCGGCGGTACAATAGAAGGCATTCGAAAGTTTCTACGATCTGAAGACATGCCTGTTGAAGTTCACATGGTCGTGCCTGCAGAGAAGGAACACGGAATACAAGGAATTGGCGACGGCCAAGATTTTCTAGCTTCACCTTCAAAAATGAGTGGTATTATAGAGATTAAGACAGATGATGCCATACACCGAGCAAAAAGATTTGCAAGGGAATCAGGTATCCTAGTGGGTATCAGTTCCGGCGCAAACATACTTGCTTCTGAGCAATGGGTCGACGACAATGATCCTGCAGGTATTGTGATTACAATGCTCTGTGACAGAGGTGAAAGATATATGTCAATTTACAACGGAAAGGCTTAAAAATGGGAAGAACTGTACGCGAGATGACAAAAAAAGTAGATGAAGCTATACAGGAAGTTAATTCTGTTTTGGACGGTGGTTGGACAAACGATCAGATGAAAAACGGAAAAATAGTCCCATGTCATCCTGGGTGGGTGTCTGTAGCAGGTACTTTGCTCGAACAGTACAGGAAAGCCGGCTGGAACGTTAAAATGAATGTTGAGATTACCAACTTCGGGCGTGAATTTATTTTTAAGTTCACATATCCTGAAGACAAGGGGGTGATCTAAACACGGCAAGCGCAATGCGCTTGAATTATTTAACACACACATCCAAGACAGGAGAAAAAAATGAAAGTGTTATATTTGTCAGACAGAGACGGAGACATGACCAAGATGATGCATCTGCAAACAAGGTACGAGACTATGATACCGAGTATTTATAGTCCAGGCTTTGAAATGCTAACGCAGAAATATGGTGATTGGATGTTTATGTCACAAAAAGAACTCGAAGAAGAAATGTCAAAGTGTGTTGATGTAGCTGACGCAGTCATTCAGAATTTCTGCCCTGATGTTATTGTAAGCTCTAGCATGGGAGGCGCAGTTCATAGACTACTAATTGAGGAGGGTCTTTGGGAAGGCCCTAACGTTTTTTTGGCATCTGCAGATCGGAAGATTTTCAATAAAACACAAGTCAGCGATATCAAGAGCGTGTTTATTCACGGTCGTGAAGATAAGAAGATTCCCCACTCACATTCAGCTAGAACAGCAAGAGATTCAGACGGAACGTTGGTACTGACATCAGATGATCATTCTCTAGGATCTATTTTAGGTTCGGGATTGATAGACTGGGCAATTACAACTGCAGTTGAAAACTCTAGGTGTCCTACACAAAGCTAGACTTAGGTCGTCCTGCCTACTTAGTATCATGTTAGAGCAGGACGACCAACCTTGTGCAGACAACCCATTGCGGTCTGCAATTATCAAAGATCTACTTAAAAACAGACCTTCTGGTCCGGAAGGCAACTCTATAACATACAAAGAAGAACTGTCTTGGTGTCATGACAAGGGACGTCAAGTTAAGCAACATGTCCCGAGTGATCCTTACTATGGATACGACAAAAGAGTGCTGTTCAATTTAGGAATACGTTCGCTAGATGACGTTAGAAAGGTTCTCCGGATACACAATTTTGCAGGTAAGTTTTCCTATGGAAGTAAAAAGAGAACGTACACGCGGCAATGCAACCGCCTCTGGCAGCGTCTAGAGCCTGCAATTAAGAGTATCATAAAGGCGGGAGGACAAGGTGTTTATCGAGTAGTTCATAAAAGTGCTCGAACTTCTTACACATTACGAGAAACAAGTATAGGATTTGTCTACGCATATGATTACAAGGAGGCAACCAATATGTCTAGACTAATGTTTGGCTACTTGGTAAAAGACCCAGAAAACATCGAATCTGTCTTTACACGCTTTGGAACTGAGGAAGCTTTGCTAGCTTATAATACGAGAGCAACCAAGAAAATCGACGATAGACTTAGCGACATGAATAAGTCGCTTGATCATACAAAAAATAAGATAAAGAAGCTCCAGAATATGAGGCAAGCAGTTATGAATGTGACGCTTAGTATGTGCGGAGCTAATGAAACAGACTGATATACTGCCCGGTGACCTGGTTATCTGGTTGAATGAGTTTGAGTCAGGTAACATACTTGAAACCGGTGTTGTAATGGGCTTAGATATCGGTCTAGGCCACATATGCGGGGCATGGATTGCCTGGAAACCTGGTGTGTATTGGTCACCTTTAAAACAGATAGTAAAAGTAGATGAGAAACAAGCAAACAATTCGCAAAGGTGATGTGGTCAAGCATTACAATGACAGCAACATGCATTATAGTAATTTTGCCGCTGACTATCAAACCGGTATAGTACTATCAATTAGAAAAAAAGAAGTTTCACGCAATAAGAGTAAACACGTCATAGAGCTAGTCATCGCAACCACAGCTGATATAATGTGGGACTCAGGCGACATTGAGTCTGGTGTGCCTATAGAAACTCTAAGCCTACTAAGTAAAGGATAGCGACATGGATATAGTTCTAACATTGCTGACAATATGGTGCGGAACCTTCATCCTAAGCTTTTTGGTAAATTCTGCTGAAAGAAGTAGTCAGGCTAAACAGATTCAGAAGGCTGAGGCTGTACGACAGAAGAAGCTAGACCAGTTATACGGGCGTGACTAGTAGATACTTAGTCATGTGGTTGATCAAGCCTCACCGCTGCTTGAAGGTCAATTAGTTACGTTCAGTCCCAGTACTAAAGACTTTCTATCTTTTCCGTATATGACATGCGGCTACGAAGGCGGCGGTGTATTTAAACTATATCAATCAATCGACATGTTATCCTATCCGTCGTGGAACGACTTTATGGGATACAGCACAATGGTCAGCGGCGGCGAGGCTGGCATACTGTTGTCTCACATTGGAATTCCTGAGGGTTTAAAATTATTTCAAAAAAGTCGCCCTGATCTTGATGTTTGTGTATACGTGGTTTTGTTTAATGGCTGCAAAGTACAAGTTTTTGGTCTTGACTTGACGTAAAAAAAGTCCTAGAATTCTTTCTATAAAGGGCATAATTACACACGTTAGTTCTTGTCCCGTTCATTTATTTTCATTTCCCTTTAAGTGTAATTTGACGTTACTAAGTTGTTTTAGTAGTAGTATCGTTGTAGTTATTTGATTGAACTCATTTATGTTCAATTGAAGCGTTATAAATGCCATTCATTTAGGAGAATATTAAATGGCTAGTAAAACTCAAATTAAGGCCAGTCAATTAACTGGCTCGATGCCTTCAAGCTCGACAAGCGCCTCTGCGGCACCGGCTATAACCGACCTTGCAGGTGTGCTGGATCACTTGGCATCATCAATTTCGCGTATTCACGGTGCATCAGTCTTTTCGAACTCTGCTGCTGGTGTATTCGCACAGGATATCCTTCCTGACGCCGACGGTTCCCGTGATCTCGGGTCAACAACAGCAGAATTTGCTGAAGTTCACGCCAATAGCGTATTATCACAGGTTGCTATGGCAATCACAGCTGCTGACGGAGATCTTTCTGTTACAGCAGACGGTTCTGATAACAAAGTTGTCATCAAGGGCGATCACACTTCAGGTGCTGCTATTCATTTAGATGGTAACGCTGCTGCAGGATCAATTGTTGATATTGATGCTGGTGTCCTTGACATGGACGCAACAGGTGCAGCAACACTTGATGCAGGCGGAGCAATCACTTTAACTGGTGCTGGAATTCTTCTTGCAGGTGGTTCTTCCGAGATTGATATCACAAACTCAGGTGCACTTGATATTAATGCTGGGTCTGTTGATCTAGATTCAACTGCTGGTATCGCAATGGACGGTACTACCGTTTCAATTGATGGTACTGACGACTCAAATGTTACAGTAACTGGTTCTGCAAAAGACCTAGACATCGCTGTTGCAGGTGGTGGAACACAAGAACTTCGACTTGCTTCTGCAGGTACAGGCGCTAGTGCTCTGCACTTAAATGCTTCTGCTGGTGGTATCAACATTGATTCTGCTGACATGATTGACATTGATGCTGCAGATGAGATTACGATCGACACTACATCGGCTGATGGTCACATTGCGATTACTTCAGCACATACTGCTGGTGACGCAATTGTTATTAGTGCAAATGCTCATGCTGGCTCTATCTTAGATGTTGACGCTGGTGTTATGGATGTAGATGTTCAGGCTGGTTTCACACTTGACGCTTCAGGAATCTCATTAGATTCTGACGCTGCATCAAATCTTTCTACTTCTTCTGGCGATTTAGATATCTCTTCCGCTGCTGAATTGGATCTTGATGGTGCGACTGTTAAGCTTGATTCTGCTGGTCAGATGGATTTAACAGCTGTTGCTGCTTTGAATCTTATCTCTGCTGCTTATGATGTTAATGCTTCTGGTGTGGTTGGTATCGATTCCGATGCCGCTATGACACTCGGTGGTTCTTCAATTGCAGCTACTGCTGACGGAGGCGCTCTCAGTCTTGCGACTACGGACGTCGCCGGTGATATTTCACTGGTGTCAGCTCACACTGCAGGTGTGGCGTTCCATATCGATGCTAACGCTAATGCAGCTTCAGAAGTTCAGATTGATGCTGGTATCCTTGATATTGATGTCACTGGTGCAGCAACACTCGATGCAGGTGGAGCTATAGGCATTACTGGCGCTGGCGTTGATATTAACGCAGGTTCTAGTACTCTAGAACTTCATTCAACAGGTGCAGTTGACGTCAACTCTGCTGGTTTTACGCTTGATGCAAGTACTGTTTCAATTGATGGTACTGATGATTCAAATATCACAATGACTGCTGATGCTTCAGGTGACAAGACTCTGTCTATTACAGCTTCAAACTCTGGTGGCGGTGACGGTCTCATGGTTTTGACTGCTGATACTGTTACTATTGCTGGTAACCTAGATGTTAATGGTACAACCACTACGATTGATACCACAAACATGGCTGTTGATGACAAGAACATTGTTCTGTCTAGAGGAAACGCTACGTCAGGTGTTCTTGATGCTGCTGGTTTTACAATCGAAGGTGGCTCAGGCGACGATATTACACTGCAGCAACTTGCTTCAGGTGATCGATTTGAGCTTAAGAAGGGCTCAGCATATCACCCGATGGCTGTAGGTAAACTACTGATTGACGGTGCAAATGATCACATTGATGTTAGCACTGATATGATCATTACAGCTGCTGCAGATGTTAAATTTGCTGCCGGTGGTGGTAACGTTCTTCCAAGTACTGATGACGGTGCTGCTCTAGGTACATCTGCTATAGGTTGGTCAGATCTATTCTTGGCAGAAGGTGCTGTAATTAACTTTGATGATGGTGATTTCACCATGACTCAAACAAACAATCTTCTAGCACTTGCTGGTGGTAACACACGAGTTGATAGATTAGAAATTGACGGTGCTAATGACTACATTGATGTTTCAACAGATCTGCAGATAGTTGCAGCTGCTGACATTAAGCTTGATCCTGCAGGTGGTGAGGTTGTCGTTGATGGTAACATTGTACCTGATACTGATAGCACTGATACTTTAGGGGCGATTCAAACTACTGTTTCAACTTCGTTTGCATCGTACTATCAATCACAGACAGTAACCTCTGCAACTGAATTCATCTCTTTACAGTCAGGCTCATCCAGTGACGGTATCGCTAGTGCTGCTGTTGGTGACGCAATGACGCTAAGCGATGGTAGTAGTACTCTTACTGCTACTGTAGATGTTGCATACGGTTCAGCTGTTTCACAGACTGGTCAATGGCATGATGGAAATAGTGGTGGTTCGCCATCGACAATGAATGTTGCGAGTCCAAGTGGACAAATCGTATTCAGCTATTCAAGCCTTCCGCAGCGATTGAAAGATTGTATCGGTGGTGCGGTTGTTTTCGGTGATTCCTCCAACAAGCTAAATGGTGTTGTTTCGTCTGTTAACACATCCTCTAACACTGTGACAATTGGATCACTTTCAAACAACCAGGGTTCAGGCACGCTAAGCATGTCGTCGATTAATCAATCGGAATTAACATGTCGTGGGTTTGGTATTTCCAGTGTGAGTTTCTCAGCAGGATCTTCACTCGCCCTTAGCGGCGGTGTGTCTTCAGGTGTTCTTAGAGGATCACTCAAAGCGTGGAGCTCCGTTGTAGCTGATAATATTCGTATTCCAGGTACGGGTCTTATGTATTTTGATGCTGATCAAAACTCGTCAATGGGATCTACAGCTAACGACGTCTTAACTGTCGCAATCGGCGGTAGTGCTAAGCTATCAATGACTAGTGCAATGTTGGCACCAGCAACTGCTGATGGTTATGCTCTAGGCGGTACTTCTAATGAGTGGTCTGATCTATATCTTGCTGATTCTTCAGTAATTAAGATGGGTCTCGATCAGGATGTTACTCTGACACATGTTCCTGATGCTGGTATTCTTTTGAATGCTGCAATGAAGCTTCAGTTCCGCGATGCTTCAGAATTCGTTCACTCGGATGCTGATGGTTACATGCACATGGAAGGCGCTACTGGCGTTAGCCTTGCTATTGCTGGAACTGATGAACTTGCAGTGACTGCAACTGAGTCAACCTTTGGTGGTAACATTGCTCTTCCGGATAACGGAACAGTTGGAAACGCGTCAATTGCAGCTATGCTAACACTTGCTGCATCTAACGTGACTGTTGCTAGTGGTGCTGATTTCACTATTGCAAAGACTTCTGGTCTTGTTCTAGGGTCAACAGCGGTGACGGCACTTGGTTCTGAGCTTAACTTGCTAGATGCAGGTTCAGCAGGATCATCAGTTGCACTAGTTGACGCTGACTCATTCATTATGGGTGATGCATCAGCTTCCAACCAAACCAAGAAGGTTCTGATGTCTGACATCAAGACATATGTTGGCGGTGGTCGCTCTAAGAAGTCAATGACAGTGGCAAACGCTGTTAGTTCCGGTGTGAAGTTTCCTATGTTGGGTGTAGATAATGACGGCGGCGCTGATGCAGACTTATCAGATATTTATCTGAACGGTCAGTTGATGCTTTCCGGTACTGCAGCATCCAATGGTGATTACAAGATCCATGGATCGTTATCGGAAGCTTCGTCATCTTCTTTCAGCCTAGCTAGTTCGCCTTCATCATACAGCGCTTCTAGCTCTTCGTTGACGTTGCAGTCATCGTTGACGGCTGTTAACGCTGCGAAGTTGTCTGTAGGTACAGTTCTTAAGTACACTGACTCAAGTTCCAATGTGGGTCTTGCGACAGTTACTGCGGAGCCGGCATCCGGTGCAAGCTCAGTGAGCGTGTCAATCGTGATGTCGACTGGATCCAGCTTTAGTCAAAGTGCTAGCACTGTTACTATTACGGAATCTTTGCGTAATGGTGTCGTGTTCTTCTTTGCTCTAGAAGTAGATGATGTTGTAACTCAGGTAAACGTCTAAGGGATTAATTCCTAAGATTAACAATTAGCTAAAACATTTAAAATGTTTGGGGACCAGCTTCGGCTGGTCCTTTTTTTTGGAATATACACGATCATCATAATGTATAGATTGTAGTATATGGCTGATTTTAGAGACAAGCTTGTAGAAGCTCAAAACGTATTACGCGAGCATATGCAAGACTTTGTGCAAATGCAGTTTAGTGTAGAGTTAAACATGACAGTACAGCACGATCAAACTGCAGGTCCTGTATTTGTCTGGGAGCCTTCTGTTGATCTGATCCTCCAAACACAAGACTCAGTAGTTACCGGGGTTGAGCACCTAAACAGTCATGCCAGGCAATTCCTGGTTAATTTCTTTTCGTCTATGTCTAATTCAATCATGTCAGCCGGTCTAGCTGATTCCGAGTCTGTTTCGCCATGGAAGGGAATGGAGATCGAAGGCACTATATTCAATGGTCAGTATGGATGGAAAGATTCCGAGTTCATAGACTATCAAATTACAACACGCCCGGGCAATCGAACGCTAGTAGGTGTGCTAACAGTCCGTGATAATGATGTGACATTGCAACATTGCATCGATAAGGCGTGTGTGCTATGTGACTATGTACTTGTGTTTGTACAAAAGCCGTCTGTTGATGTCTCAAAATTAGTCATAGAGGCTAAGCAAAAATTCGGTGAGAAAGTAATTATCAGAGGCATATTGAGCAAAAGTGCAACAGACACGTATCTTTATCCGTTATGTAGAACTGATACACTAGTGATTCCGTTGAGTACAGACAGCTTCTGGTCAGACTCATGCATCGCCGAAACGGGTAACATAATGAGGCAGATGAACATTACTGGATACAGAGGTGTGGATATTCAAGATTGCATATTAGATGTCACAGAGATCAAATCTCATCCACCCAATGCCATTGGTGTGACTACAGATCAAAAAGTTATATATATGGGAAATGTTCTTAAGTGGAGCAGTGAAGCATCTATCGGCAACTTGACAAAGAATACGTGTGTATACAGAGATAATGTTGAAAGCTTTGCTCGCATTAATGTTTCACACCCAGGTATAATGAGAATTCCGTACATTAATCTTTCAAGCACGGCGACTGTTGCAGAGAAGCCCACAAGAAGCTACGTAGAAGATATCCTGATGCATAGTAACATGAAGATAGACGCATCGGATTACCTACCTAGAAAAACTATAGCTCGCCTCTTAAGGGGTGCAGCTCGCTGGTCGATTCAACATACATAACTAAAGAGCAAGTTCCATCAGCCTTAAGTTAAAGTGCTTTATAAATTTTGTATGTTTTGCGGTCCAGCCTGAAAATCTTGTGCCTTCATGATCTGGATCACCGTGTATTTTTCCGTTGATATGCCATATTACAATATGCACAAGTTCGTGTGTCAATGACGACGACCAAATTTGTCCGGTCTTGATTTCAACCCATATTTTTGAAGGACTTACCGCAAGCCCTGTGACATAAACATTTGTCACGAGATTGCCCTTGGTATCAAACGCAGCATTAATTATTTTAGGCATGACACTTACTTCTATTTCTAAGCTTGAGAGCATATTCCAAAGTGTCAATGTGTCAATATCAAAAGTATCAGCGTATTCCTTCACAAACTTGTGAAGCACCCGACTTACAGATTCAGGCTGATAAATGTAGTCGTTACAGCGTGATGTTTTTATCTTAATACTGGGAGTACCGGGCACGTCAAATAAAGATATTTTAGACTTTGTGCAATCAAATTCCCTGACGTTAGAAGGACTTCCCCCACCGCATCCATTTGTAGGCAGTGTTAAGCTAGCAGCAAACAGGAACATTGTTAAAATATTAGTTTTTATAAGCATACACCTCTTGTTTGTCGGTCTCTAATGACTAAATATCTACAACCTTCATAGTTATTTAAAGAGGGACCTAAGATATGTTGTTTCGCCCAGTCATGGCATTGCTTATTCTACTGGCAATGCCGACCTCTGGGTGTAGCCATGATTACCAAGTCTTGGTAAAAGATCCTGAAGTCATCATAGAAGAAGTAGAGGTACCTGTCTATATAGAGGTCGAGGTGCCTACAGGAACACCCACTGAAGACATCGAAGTCTGGGTTGACTCATTTGTGCAAGTAAGAGCCACAGATGGCGTTGACATTGTATGGGTGATCGACCAGAGCGGTTCTATGAACGCATTTCAGCCTGAGCTACTTGAAGGTATTGAATCAATGATGAATGCCTTACCTGACATAGGGTGGCGCCTCATTATGATATCAACGGATCCTAATGCTGCCGGCATAGAACAACAATTTCCACTAATTCCTGGCGATGACATATTAGATGCAACAGACATGTACAACAATATGGAAACCGGCAGCAGAGAAATGGGATTTGACGCAATTTATGACTACATAGAAACAAACCCGTATGCGACAACCTGGATGAGGGACGACGCTGCATTACTGGTTGTATTTGTTAGTGACGAAGAAGATCAAAGCACTATTCTTACAACACCTGACGACTTTATAGTTTGGTATACATCTAGAAGATTTGGTAATGTATTCTTGGCAAGCATAGTAATGAGAGAAACAGATGTTTCAATATGTACCAGCCCATCACCCGGATCTTCAGTTGGTTTCGCTTACATGGAGGCGACAAGTCTAATGTTCGGAACAATTGTGGATATATGCTCGGATGACTGGACACCAGGTGTAACAGACGCAACCTCTCAAATACAGCCCTATGAATTAATTGAACTGTCACACGTGCCTGTTGTTCCTACAATTAGGGTATTTGTAGACACACAATTATATAATGATTGGATGTACGTAGAATCTACAAATACAGTTCAGTTTTTAGTTGTACCAGCAGGCGGTACACTAGTTGAAGTTGGATATGTTATAGTAGGCGATTAGTTCTTTTAATTTATACTTTTATAGCCTAGGGCATAATATCTATATGCGTCACACAAACTCTTGTTGATTGTATAAAGGTCAGACTCTGATCACGATCCAGGACTAGTGAGACTAAATGAAAACCTACCATAGGTTTTCCCTGAGGATGTAGAGAAGCTCCCTCTCTTGACCGTGCCGCCTGTGGGAGACAGGAAGGCAGGACATCCTCAGTTTTTTCTTTTTATTTTAAATACTTTGTGTAAAAAGATCCTTCGTTTAGTTGAACAACATGCCTAGTGCAGTTTAAAATAGACTATAGTGATTTACAGCAGGGAAAATTTTCACATGATGACTGAAGACTACGACAAAAAAGATGAGAACGCCATGGCCGACGAAATTTTAGACAGTCAGTGGAGTACAGGCCCTATGGCAAAAGCTAGGCAAAACTTGAGTATATTTTGTGCTAATATGCTAATGCAAAGATCGCTAAGATTGATCGTCGACGAGATTCTTGTACTAGAAGATGTGGTCCTAGACGAGGATATATCAATAGTTGAGAAGATGACTGCTAGACAAACTCTGGCCATCTTAAATTCTACTTGGATCGCCCTAGCCGATGAGTTTGGCTACCACGCCTGAGATGGTGTATGGTAACATTATTATTTTCATTTGATGTGTTGCTAACTTTGATTCTTGCTGTGTTAGCATACGAATTTATAATGATGATCTAGTGACTTAAACATATAGCAGCTTATGATTATTGTTATTTCTGTGGCTTGAGGAGAGGTGACCGAGCGGCTTAAGGTACTGGTCTTGAAAACCAGCGTAGTGCAAGCTACCGTGGGTTCAAATCCCACCCTCTCCGCCATTTTTAGGTTGTGTAATGGTTTCAAAGAGAAAAAACAATAAACAGGGAATTAAACAAAGAAAGTTAATTGCCGCTATTGATAAGTATGTGATCTTTTATGAGCAGCTAGATGACGAGATGTCAATTCAGCTACATGCTCTGATGAGAGATAACGAATATTTAAGATCCCCTACAGCAGGTACAAACTGTAAGGCTCACATCGATACTCTTCGCAAGATATTGCTAGATCCTTATACTGAGCGCAGATTTAACATGTGTAGACCTCTTAAGCGGGCGGTTGAAAATTGGATGCACGATACCAGCGGCATGTCAATTCAGGAAATCGGCACGTTTACAGGTCCGTTAGTTGAATTCTATAAACAGTACGACTTGAACGCTAGTGTTCATCCATGGTTTCCTGGTCATGGATTAGGTTTTCATATGTGGGCCGGTATTTTTACTCTGATGGGTGCTTTAACGGAAGATTCAAATGATCATTCTGATATTTTGGAAAAGCTGCGCGACAAAAGAGGATACAAGAATGTTATGCTGGAAATTTCAGAAAATAACATAGCTATCAACAATGCCTTTAAAATTGAACCAGGCCAAGAATTAACACTGACAGGATTATAATAAATGCCACTGTATTCCTATGATTGCTCCAGCTGTACATTTATCTTTGAAAAAGTTATGAAGTATAGAATGAAAGTTTTTTTGGAGAATAAACTGGGCATATATTGTCCGGATTGTGGAGGCACAGACGTGAAACCAAAGATATCAAGGTCCAGCTTTAAGCTGAAAGGCACCGGCTGGTACAAGGACGGATACGTTAAAGGAGACGATACATGATTCAACTAGCAGTTACAACACAGATATTCTGTATGATATTCGCTTCTGCCGGCCCACCTGATTTTTATCTAACGCAGTCACGCAAGGCGCTAGCATGCAAAGTGTCACCACAAATTATCGAAGATTCAAAAGCAAATGAGCTAGAGCCTACGCTCATATTAGCACTGATAACTGTAGAGTCGGGATGGAACAAGTCAGTTGTAAGCCACGCCGGCGCATGTGGATTGACTCAGGTCGTGCCTAGATACACAGGTAAGATTACTAGAAAGTATAAATGTAATGAGCTTAAGCAGCCGAAGCACTCAATTAGAGCAGGAACAAAGATCTTGCGTTGGTGGATTAATCATCACAAGGGCGATATCGCCAGGGGACTGTGTGCATACAACGCTGGTTATCGCTGTGGCGGCAAAAAGCCAAATAGAAGCGGAATGCGTTACGCCAGAAAAGTGCTTAAGTACAAAAATATATTTGACCAAAAGGTTGCAGGCACAGTAGATTAATATTGAGGGTCCCTGGCGGAATTGGCAGACGCGCTGGATTTAGGTTCCAGTGTCTTAGGACATGCGGGTTCGACCCCCGCGGGACCCACCATACTAATATCATGAAATCAAGGAGGCACTATATGCTGTCAAGGATCCCTAGAGAATTTATCCAAGCAACTAGTGCGG
>Ga0115000_10003047_pt1 | contig 14103 bp, 9 predicted proteins | sample ArcticOcean_MG_C_6_FD_89690 | JGI IMG/M metagenome (GOLD analysis project Ga0115000, IMG submission 89690) | Marine microbial communities from western Arctic Ocean - ArcticOcean_MG_CB8_128 | ecosystem: Environmental > Aquatic > Marine > Oceanic | place: Arctic Ocean: Canada Basin | collected...
AGCTACAAACATCTTGGCAAAGACTATGATGTAAATGAAATACGCAGCCTTATCAAGGATGCTGAGGATATAGAATTTGACCTCAACTACGCATTATATCAGCTGTTAGAAGATGTATCTTACTTAGAGACTACTTACAACCAAGTTCAAGAAAAAGCATCAGCGATGGATGATGGTAAGACATTCCTCAGCTATCCAATCCCTAAAGCAATTGTAGAAGCGTGGGAGAGGATAAAATAGGTTTTAATAACTGTTGAAATATTATATCTACGTTATCGAATTAGATAAATCCGTTGGGAAAATTGTAAAATTTAGAAAGCCCAATCCTAAATTTTTACTAGGGAATCGTTGTTTCTATGTAGGGCAGTCAGCTAAGAAGCCAGATATACGATTTGAACAACATAAAGAAGGCTACAAATCAAACACCTATGCCCGAAGATTTGGTACTGAACTTGTACCAGAATTTTATGAAAAATATAATCCCATACCTACACGCAAGGATGCAGAAGAATTAGAAAAGTATGTGGCTTTAAATCTACGGAAAGAACGATTCGGTGTTTGGTTTAATTAATTTAAGCTTTTAATGAATTCAAATTATCTTGAAGTTTTTCTAAACTGATTTGATACTCTGCCTGTTTTCGCTTTTCATTAGCCACCACATCCTCTGGTGCACGATCTACAAAATTAGCATTACTAAGCTTTCCATTCACTGCACCTAATCGACCCTTCATATCAGATATTTGTTTCTCTAATCGTTCAATTTCATCATCAATATCAATAAGATCTGCTAATGGAATAAATAACTCCATCCCTTGTACCACCACCGTTGCCGATTGAGATGGTTTTAGAACATCACTACCGCATTGTAAATCATCAATTTTTACTAAACGATCTAAGTATACCTGGTGAGTTTGTAAAATTTGGGTCAACACCTCATCTCCACGGGCCACTAAATTGGCACGCTTACCAGGAGATATATTTAGACTCGCCCGCACATTTCGGATTCGTGAGATCACCTGCGTGAGTAATTGGATTTCGTCCTCTACATCATCATTAATAAGGGACCCATCAGATGCAGGCCATTCGCTTACAATAAGCATAGACTCATCATCTAGCTTAAATTGTGACCATAATTCTTCAGTAATGTACGGTGTATAAGGATGTAATAATTTTAATATTGATTTTAATACATGGACAGATACTGCCTGTGCCGTTTGACGATCAATCTCATCCTTACCATAGAAGCGTGCTTTTGCAAACTCAATATACCAATCACAAAAATTATTGTGCACAAAATCATACACTAATTTTACTGCATCATTCATACGATAATTATCATAGGCATTATCTACATCTTGAATAGTTCGATTTAATTTTGAAAGGATCCATTTATCGGTAGCATCTAATCGCGACGCATCAATCTCTGATAAATCAACTGGATTTTCATCGCCCATATTCATTTCTACAAATCGGGCGGAATTCCACAATTTATTCATGAAATTTCGACCCTGTTCAATTCGGTCTTCTGTGAATAGGAGGTCTAATCCTTGTGGTGCGATCATAAGCAATCCTACCCGAAGTGCATCTGCACCATGGGTTGCCATTAAATCTAATGGATCAGGAGAATTACCCAATGATTTACTCATTTTTCGGCCTTGTTCATCTCGAACTAATCCGGTAAAATATACATTTGAAAATGGAATTTCATCTTTAAAGTGGAGTCCACCCATAATCATTCGTGCTACCCAAAAGAAAATGATGTCTGGCCCTGTAACTAAATCTTGAGTGGGGTAAAATTGTTTCACATCCGTTTCATTTTCAGGCCAACCCAATGTAGCAAAGGGCCATAGCCATGATGAAAACCATGTATCTAACACATCCTCATCTTGCCGAATATTAGTACTCTCACATTTGCTACATGATGATGCTTCAAGCATAGCCCATTCATGGTTACAATCATTACAATAAAAAACGGGTATTCGTTGCCCCCACCATAGCTGTCGAGAAATACACCAATCTTTGATATTTTCTAACCAATGATTGTAGGTTTTGGTCCATCGCTCTGGATGAAATTTTACCTCTCCATCATTCACTGCCTTCATGGCAGGCTTAGCCAATTCTTCCATTTTAACAAACCACTGCTTTGACATATAGGGCTCTACTACTGCATTGGTTCGCTCTGAATGCCCTACCTTATTCACATAATCTTCAATTTTTTCAACAAGGCCTAATGACTCGAACGAAGCCACAACTTTCTTACGTGCTTCATATCTATCTAAGCCATGGTAATCTTCAGGTGTATTCTCATTTAATGATGCATTGGGATGCATAATATTTATTACTTCTAAACTATGTCGCTCACCCATCATAAAATCATTGGGGTCATGGGCGGGGGTTACTTTAACACAGCCCGTACCAAATTCCATATCTACATAATCATCTGAAAAGATGGGAATTTCGCGGTCCACAATAGGTAGTAAAACTTTCTTGCCCACTAAATGAGCATATCGTTCATCCTTAGGGTTTACTGCCACACCCGTATCACCCAACATGGTCTCAGGGCGAGTAGTAGCGACAATGATAAACTCATCAGAATCTTTTACAGGATATTTAAAATGCCAGAGATTCCCATTACTCTCTTTGTGAATTACCTCTTCATCAGAAAGTGCCGTCAAGCCAACGGGATCCCAATTTATAATACGTTCACCACGATAAATGAGACCCTCATTATACAGCTGTACAAATACCGTGAGTACCGCATGGGAGTAATCTTCATCCATAGTAAATGTGGTACGCGACCAATCACAGGATGCACCCATTTTCTTTAATTGTTTGAGAATGGTGCCACCGTATTTGTCTTTCCATTGCCACGCATGTTTTAAAAATTCATCTCGACCAATTTCACGTTTATCCACTCCTTGGTCTTTCAACATTTTACTTACTTTAGCTTCAGTAGCAATAGAGGCATGGTCTGTACCCGGGAGCCATAATGTGCGTTTACCTTGCATGCGTGCCCGACGAACTAATACATCTTGAACCGTATTATTCAGGATATGCCCAATATGTAAAATACCCGTCACATTTGGAGGGGGAATCATAACTGTGAAGGTTTCACTGCCATCATCATCTTTGGGTGAAAATGCACCAGAATCCTCCCAAATAGGATACCATTTTTCCTCAACTAACGAGGGGTCATATACTTTTTCGAATTCAGTGTTTTCCATATGATCTTTAATAAATATATAATTTAATTGAAGGGAAGTTTACCGCTTTTTTAATATGGACTTAAAGAGAGAAGTTAATTTTACGGTATCATAAAATAAATTTCATAATTTAGCAAGATGAGGTAAATTCGGCCACTCTGGAAAGGGATAATATGATGCGAATACTTATTTTATGCTTAATATCATTTTTAATGGCTATACCCAATGGTGAGACCCCACCTGATCAATCCCTGATTAGAGAATATTCACCCCCTGGAGATATAGATGCTTTAATTCAAAATCATTCTATTGATACCCCATACCTTTTGGTACAATTAAATTTAAAATCTGATAGTTTGGTGGCTCGTGTGATGGATAGCCTTCCCTTAGCGGAATTAATTCACGGTCCTGCATCTTATCAACGTATCATGGATATGGATACCTTCAGCCGTTTAGAAGGAACCATTACTTCCTCCTTTTATCATATTGTTTCTGATGACTATCATTTGCCTACTAGTCGCTCCTTTTGGGTTCAAGTCCATGAGGGTAGTGAAACGCAAGGTACATGGACAGATGATGAGGCTATTTCCTATGATTGTGACTGTTTGAGTGGTGCCTCAGAATGTGTACGATTGGGTTATTATGCATGGTATAATCCTCTAGATTATTGGGGTGAGGCCTGGTATGCTTATGAACCACCACTTCATCAAGATATTCAAGAGGTGCGAGTTACAGTGCGCGGTGCCCAATGTGATGATTTGCCATTATCATCAGAGTCATATATGGGGATGCGAAATAATAGTGGCGGATGGAATCAAGACTATCAGCTAAGTATCGACTATACTGAAAATGAATTTGTAGTTCCTTCAGATGTATGGAGTGATGGTTTCCTCATGCCCCAAATCGGTTCAGAAGATAATTATGTTATTGACAATGTAAAGTTAGAATTCTATTATTCATGTGATGGGGTCGAATATAGTCCTTCAAATTTATTGGCATCTGATGCAAATACATGTACGAACGTGGACATTTCTTGGGAGCTATCAGCATCTGAAGGTTTGGGACAACGACTCTATCGTGATGATGTGCTTATTGCCGATTTAGGCGCAGATGCTACTTCATATCAGGATTGGTTAGCAGTACCCAATACCACCCATATCTATTGCATAGAAACCTACAATGAATGTGGAAATTCTCCTCAAATATGTAATCCAGGTAGTTTGCATACACCTCCAAATATAGCAGAAAATACTACAGCTACTGATGGTATATATGACAATCAAATTGTAGTTAGTTGGGATGTTAATGATGATACGGATACCTATAAAATCTATCGAGATGGTACATGGCTAGGTATCAATAATTCAACCCAAACAGAGTATATAGATCAATTTATAGATTTTGGAATTACATATGAATATTGTATTGAATCCATAAATGTATGTGGTGATTCAGGCTGGGCCTGTGATTCAGGATATGCCAGCACTCAACCTGGTGATGTAAATGATGATGGAAATATTAATGTATTGGATGTAGTAGTCCTGGTAAATGTAATTTTACTTTTGGAGGATACTACTGAATATATTTTGTGGGCGGCAGACTTAAACTTTGATAGCTCAATCAATATTATGGATATAGTACTACTAGTCAATGAAATACTAGGGTAAATCTACCGGTTCAGTTTATAAAACTATAATATATCACGCTTTCGTAAACGCATCATAAAAAAGGCTCCCTAAGGAGCCTTTTAGATTAATAGTAATAAATTATATATGAGGAAAATGCAATCTCAGGGCAATAACCATCTCCTTGACAGGTAGGCGGGCTAAGACAGGAATTTCCAACTACACGACATGCATCATAATCCAATATATTTTCTTCCCCAATTTGAACCTGCTGGGTAATATCAACTATATAGGGCTTTACGTCCTGACCTGGACACCAACCAGCTCGTCCATATCCCCATGTACCATATTGATTTGGAATAACACCCTCAGAAATAGTACTAATTTCCATACAATAATCATTATTAGATGCATTTGGATAAGATGTATCAAATTCATACGCCCCTCCATTCAAACTGAAAATATGTTTTGAATTACAGAACTCAGCACAATTATAGCAACCTGCACTTCCCCAGCCATGCCCGGTAATATACGCTACAAATTCAACCTTCGTCACATCATCAGGAACAGTAAATATCTGAGGAGGTCTATTATCTCCATAGTTTGGATTGAACTGTACTGTACCTGCCCACATAGGTTCATGTTCTTTAGGTGACTCTGTAATTTCTAAATTATTAGAAAGTCTTAATTTTAAGGTTAATAGACTATTTGGCCAACCAGATTCTTGGTATTTAAACATCTTGGGACCCCCAGGTCGTAAGAATGATATAAAAGGGCTTATGTCCGTCAAGTGTCGTGGTTGCCTATCAAAGGGAGTTATCCATCTCGTTATCTCTTCACATTCTCTATTATAATTCCAATTTTCTTCACCGCATGATTCAATTGATTCACCTTCGATATAATTAATTATATAACAAATTCCTTCTACTGAATCCCAAGATGAACCATTCTCAAGGCAAGTGGCTTCATCGGCATCCCCCAGATATTGTGTTTCAAAACACTCTCCATGGCAAATAAACATACGAGCGATTCTATCATAATCATCACAACCAGCATCAGAATAGCCTCCATCACCATCCGGGCATCCTCTTAGTAAATCTACCTCAAGTTTATTATATTCCTGTATACTCATATCATTTGGTAAATCAATAATTTTACTTGTTGTGGCTGCCCATCCACCAGTATATATTTCCTCATCAAAAATTGTAATTTCATCATAAGCTATATCCGTATCAATAAATGTCTCTAATTCATAATTTAGATAAACAGCCTCATGAGCGATATAGCTCAAATAAGTTCCTGTAAAGGTAGCCGGATTTCCTAAATACCCAATTTCTCTAATTTTTTGAAATCCATCAATGGCAAAGGCATATTTACCACTTATAGTTTCAGAAATCCAATTATCAATATCATAGGTACGTATAGGTACAAAATGGAGATGGGTATTCCAATGGGCTTGTGCTTCTGATGATAAATTAGCAATTACTTCATCAAATTCATATTTCATATTAGACACATCAGTACTAGCATAGGTTCTCCCTGATAAGAAAAAATAATGTACATTTTCAGGAGAATTATTCAAAAAAGTTTCTTTAGTATTTGAACTCCACATTGCTGATGATCCTGCCACATTAGGATTATAATGAATATATATATATATATCCTCTCCAGTCCACATGGTTTCAAAATCCCACGTAGGTGATTGAGGGTTTAAAATTAGATTAACCAATTGAACTATATCCAAAATATCTACAATCCCATCATTGTTAAGATCAGCAAGAGATACTTGTTCTGGTGTTAAATTAATTGTCCCCATAATCTGACCAATAGTAAGTATAATATCCTGTATGTTAGTTACCTGATCATTATTGATATCACCGACGGGTTGAGTATTTAAATCCACAAGAGAAAATGGAGCTGCCGTATCAAAATAACCGCCACCATAGGGTCCCTGCGAAAATTCATTCTGTGCAATCGTAATAGAAAAAATTGATAATATTGATAACAAATATTTCTTATTCATCTCTAACCTTATATTAATAACCACTAATTTACAGGACTTTTGAAGATACTTCCAAACTTGTTAGACAGGCAATTTGTTACAAGTTGAAATATATAATCAATTTTCTAAAACTGATTTAACTGTGTAGGTTCTAGTACACTTTAAACATATATATTGTAATAGAAGGGACTATATGTCAATTACAAAATTGTCTTTTACTTTTATAGCCATAATGTTGTCACAAATTTTTTCAATGGAATGGATTCAAGATGGTACTAATTTTATTTCAACTGAAAAAATAGTTATAAAATTTTATAATGCCCCTGAACTGGGCTTGGAATCACCAATAGAACTTAAATCTAGATCAGATTTGCAGCGTGTTTTAGCAAATTATAGTGATGCTACTCTAAATCCTACATTTTCCAACTATAAGGACTTTACTTCAAAACATAGAAGTCATGATTTACATGCATATTATAATCTTCAATTTAATAAACCCATTAATATATTTAAATTGAAAGATGAATTAGAAAATATTCCCGATATTATATTTGTTGAATTTAATTATAGAAAATCTATTAATACCATACCAAATGATGCCAATTATTCTAACCAATGGGCTCATAACAATATTGGTCAAGCTGGTGGAAGTGCTGGAACCCCGGGTTGTGATATTGGCTCAGAGCAGGCCTGGGATGTTACAACAGGAAATGAAGATGTGGTTATTGCAATTTTAGATACTGGAGTTAACAATCACTCAGAGTTTAGTGGAAGATTACTTCAGGGTTATGATTTTATAGGAAATGATACAACTCCATCTGATGGAAATGGTCATGGGACAGCATGTGCTGGAATTTCAGCTGCAAAAGGTAATAATGGTGTTGGTGTCGCTGGGATTTGCTGGGACTGTCTGATTTTACCTGTTAAAATTATGTCCGATGATGGATTCGGTGAGGATACAGAAATAGCTGATGGTGTTGTTTGGTCATCAGATAATGATGCTGATATAATTAGTATGAGTTTAGGTGGCGGTGCATATGTTTCATATTTTAATAATGCAATAGACTATGCTGTTGATAATGGTACTATAGTTTTTGCTGCCTCAGGTAATGATGACGCAAGTTCAATTAGTTATCCATCTGCTTATGAAAATTGTGTCTCTATAGGTGCTCTCTCTCCTTGCAATGAGCGTAAAACTTTTAATTCATGTGATGGAGAAAATTTTTGGGGGAGTAATTATGGTAATGGTCTAGACTTCGTTGCACCTGGTGTGCTTATCCATACTACATCTTCATCTGGCGGTTATACATCTACTTTTAATGGTACATCATCTGCATGTCCTCATGCAGCAGGAATTGCTGGATTAATTCTATCAGCTGATGAAGGTCTCTCTCCAGAAGGAATAAAAACAATAATGGAAATAAGTTCCGTTGATATTGGAATAACTGGATATGATTTAGAAACAGGCCATGGAAGGATTAATGCTTTTAATGCACTAGCAACAATTGTAGGTGGTCCTGAAGTGAATCTAAATACCAGTCTAATTACTGAAAATTTATCTTCTGAACAAACTGCATATCAGGATATAACTATATCTAATTCAGGACAAATGGATCTTACAATAGATATTGACCCTTTTGGCTATTATTGGAAAAGTGATAATGATGAGTCCGTTGATTATAGCTGGATTGATATTAGTACTGATAACTCTGTACTTACGTTCCCTCATAATGATGAGGCTGCAAATGAAATAATTTATTTTCCATTTGATTTCCCATTCTATGATAATTTCCACTCATCGTGTATAGTAAATGCAAATGGTTGGGTTGGGTTTGGGGATGATAGCAATGCATGGGAAAACTTAGGACTACCTAATGCTAGTGCTCCAATCAATGCTATATTCCCTTTTTGGGATGACCTTAATCCTATAAATGACGCAAATAGTACTAATATGGATGGTTATGTTCGATATCAGGTAAATGAGGAAAGAGTTGTCATATGGTTCGACAATGTACGTCGATGGACCGGTAGTAGTGAAATGGATGGTTATTTTGACTTCCAGGTAGTTCTTTTCGCAGATGGAGTTATTGACTTTAACTATAGAACTATGACAGGTGATATAAATTCCTCTACTATTGGAATACAAAATGAAAGTGGTGATTCAGGTATAAATATTTCAATTAATCAAAACTTTGTTGAAGATATGATGGCATTGAATATAAAGGGGAAACCAAGTTGGTTAACAATTTCACCTCTCATGCTTAATCTAGAGCCAGCAGCATCTGACCAGGTTAGTTTGAATTTTAATTCAGGATCTATTCCAGCTGGTGGATATGATTATATTCTAAATCTAAAGACTAATGACTTCCATTTTCCTAATATTGAAATTCCCATTACATTAAATGTAGATGGATCACCATGTGGAGGGTCTCAATTGGGTGATTTAAATGCAGATAATGAGTTGAATGTATTAGATATTGTTCTTATCATAAATATTATATTATATGATACTGAGGACCAGTGTGAATTCTATTTATCAGATATGAACAGTGATGAAAGTATTAATGTATTAGATATTGTTTTGGTCATCAATTCAATTCTTGATTAATAAAATGTGGTAATTAAATATAATTTCCAGTTCTAATGCTAATTAAAATAACCGAAAGTGTATTTAGTCCAGATGTATACTCTATCTTTAGTATCTTCCGTTTTTGATTTATAGCTGCCTTTTGCAATTTATCTTTGAAGCCTTCTATCTTCATTAATTTAAATTCTTTTTCTACTTCATGCCATTTTTCATAAACCTGTTTTGCATGATTTTGTGCTTCTTCAACCTTCGCTTTATAGAGACTTACTACCCGCACTGGCAACTTGGGATACTCTAGTTGAACACTCTGTTTTAAACCATGAAACCGTGCTTTCAAAATAATGTATTCTTCAACTTTACGAATCTCATATGTAAGTTTAAAGAATGATAAAAATTTGATGGCCCATTTACCTGGATCAAAATCATACCAACGAATACCATTACGATAATCCCACTGGAACTTATGATGAAAGTTATGGAACCCTTCACCAAAAGTAAAGAATGCAACCCACCATGCATCTCGCGCCGTACTTTCAGGTTCAAAGGGACGTTTCCCTACAAAATGACAAAGTGAATTAATAAAAAAGGTAAAATGATGTACTAATGTTACCCGAAGGAAGCCACCCCATAATAGACCGCCTAATGGGCGACCATATAAAGCTCCTATCATCATGGGTAATAGAAATGATAATCCAATGCCAATGGCCCAATAGTATTTGTGTTGAAACATTACAATTGGATTCTTTTCAAGGTCATGTACACCCTTAATTTCAACTGGCTTATCTTGAATAATCCAGCCTATATGTGCATGAAAAAAACCTTTTGTAATACTATATGGATCGTCTTCAGTATCTAAATTATTATGATGTGTACGGTGGTCAGAACTCCATTTAAGAATTGTGTTTTGTAATGCTGCCGAACCACAGAGCATAGCAAAAAACTGTACCAATGGATGTGCCTTAAAACTTCGATGTGCAAAGAGTCTATGATACCCAAATGTGATTCCCATTCCAGCAATCCACCACCCAGAAAACATAATTATAGGCTCTTGCCAGATTACACCATTAAAATAAACATATGTGGCTGTTCCAAAAATTCCAATTAATGGAATTAATGTTAATACTGTAACCATTGGCCAATTATACTTCTTCTTCACAAATTATCTCCAAAATATGCCCGTAACTTTACATAAAATACTCCATTATATCCTAAATCCTTCTTAAGTTAAGGCTAGGTGATAAATTAAAGAAATGGCCACAGAAATAGAACGGAAATTCAAAGTAACGTCTGATGAGTATAAGCAATTGGCAAAGCCATTATATTGTAAACAAGGCTATTTCAATACTCCAAATGAACCATTAGTACGCGTAAGAATTATGGGAGAAAAAGCCTATTTAACGTTAAAAGGTAAAAATAAGGGAATTACTAGATTAGAATTCGAATATGAAATTCCTGTAATAGATGCCCAGGAGCTTTTATATAATTTCTGTTCTACGCCCTTTATTGAAAAAAATAGATTTATTATTTCCATAGAAGATACCACCTGGGAGGTTGATGAATTTTTAGATGAAAATTCTGGGCTTGTAATTGCGGAAGTAGAGCTTTTATCTGAAAATGATAATTTTAACAAACCTAGTTGGATAGGCTCAGAAGTCTCACATGAGAGTAAGTACTATAACTATAAATTAGTAAATCATCCATATTCGAAATGGAATGAAACAAAAGCAAAAAAATAAAATTATTGTGTGTTGAAAAAGTAGTCGTTATTTAAGACCAAACAATCTATAATTGATTTTTAATAGCCCCTAATAGTTTATCTACATTTTGCTCATATGCAGAATGTCCCATTAATCCAATCCGCCATACCCTGCCAGCAAAAATGCCAAGTCCACCGCCAATCTCAATATTGTAATCGTTCAATAATGTGGCGCGAACGTCTCCATCGTTTATCCCTTCTGGAATTTTAACGGCATTCAGCATGGGCAACCGATAAGGTTTGTCTACAAGCATTTCTAAACCTAAATATTCTAAACCCTGTACTAAATAATCATGATTCTTTTTATGTCGGACATGAATAGTTAAAATACCTTCCTCAAGTATATCAAACAGAGCTTGATATAATCCATACAACATATTAATGGGAGCCGTATGATGATAAACTCTCGTACTACCTGACCAATAATTTGCAATTAAACTCAAATCCAAATACCAATTAGGAACTTTTGATTTTCGATTTGTGAGCTTCTCAACGGCTTTGGGTGAAAAAGAAACAGGTGATAATCCTGGTGGACAAGATAAACACTTTTGAGTACCACTATAAATAGCATCAATTCCCCATTTATCCATTTCAACTGGCATACCCCCCACAGAGGTAACAGCATCTACTAAAAATAATGCCCCATTTTCTTTCACAAAAGGGGCGATCATATCAATTGGATTTGCAACTCCAGTAGATGTTTCGGCATGAACTACAGCCACCAATTGATACTTCTTCTCTGCTAGTTGTAACTTAACTTTTTCTGGAATAACTGGCGTTCCCCACGGAAATTCTAATGAATCTACATTGGCACCTAATCGACTTGCTACATCTTGCATTCGACCTCCAAAAACACCATTAATCAAGATTAGTACATTATCATTAGGTTCGATAAGATTCACAAAACAGGTTTCCATTCCTGCAGAACCCGTACCCGACATTGGCACTGTAAGTACATTTTTTGTATTTAGAATAGTTTGAAGTTGAAGTTTAATAGTATCCATAATTTGAATAAATCGAGGATCTAAATGCCCCAAAGTTGGGCGATGTAATGCCTCATAAATTGTGGGTGAAACGGTGGAAGGTCCCGGTCCCATCAAAAGCATTTCATCTAAATTATTAAGTAAGTTTAACATTTCTATCCTTTATTCTTTATTATTTCATCTTTAATTTCATTCATCCACGAAATCTTACTTTTTTGAGGAGATTTTCCACACAATTCAAGCCTAGGGCAACTGGTACTTCGGGGGCAGATTATATTTACTGGCTTACTTGCACCATCTACTACCCACGAAATATTTAAAACTTTCCCTACTTTTTCTAATTCATGTTTAATGTTTTTAGGCATTATAGATGCACCATCTGAAGTAAGACAAATTTCTTTAATCTCATTGATAAAATTTTGAGTATCAAGACCTTGTGATTCCATTGCTGGCATTAAGTCAATGCCCACCATAACCACATGTGGATCTCCAGTTGCATCCTTGGTTTTCACTGCTGTGGATGCATACAATCTTGATTTATCTCCATCTTTCATGAGAGAAATTTGTGTAATTGGTTTTTGTAGTCTTAAATTTGAAATAAGTTTGAAAATATCCCATTGATTACAGGGGTCCGTTACCAACCTCATATTACCCCAAGGAATAGAGATACCGTTTCCACGATATACTGCACGTAAATATCCAGGTGGATATGCATCGAAATAGTGCCAATGTTTATAGGTAGATACGGCCGTCATCCGACGCATTATCACTGCCGGAGTAAGTCCAAGCTTTTCACATAAAGTTATATCATAAGCGTATCTATTCAATAAATTTCTAAATGGTAGCTTTGGGCATAATAATGCGCCTGCAAAAAAACTAGATTCAAAATCTCGCCATGCATAAAGAATATCTTCCTGTTGAACTTGTCCAGATTTTTGCTTATATGGCCGTGGAGATCCTCCCAATTCACCACCACTTGCATGACTGGAAAGTATCCCATCTCCATTATGTAAAACCTTATGACCCAACATTGAGGCTAAATCATATTTCAGGCGAATAGGTTCCTTCTTTAGCGATTCATTTAGATATATAATATTTGGGGATTCATAGAAAGACCTGAACATCGTCTTAACATCTCGACCCGAGTCATCTCGTGTAAAAAAGGATTCTTTCTGAAACCATTTTATTTTTAATCCATTTTGGATGCATAATTTCAATAAATCTTGTACTGAAAGAGGCAGTTTCTTCTTTCCCACATCTTCGGCGGCTCTCTCTAAATCTGGGAATTGATTTTGATGTTTTTCTTGATAAGACCGAATAAGAATATGTGCAAATTGACGACCAGAAGTACCACTCTGAGTCAACATAGCTGGTATTGCCGATTCTAAAATTTCTTTTGAAAAAAGGAAGTTAGGCTCTAATGACATCATATCAATTCCTGGTAAAGAACCAGATACTTTCTGCACCGGCCCTTCTGGAATAGATTCATCCAAGAACCATTCTATCTCTTTTTGAAATACTTCTGCTAATAAATAAAGTAGTTTTTCAGAGGGAATTCGACGACCTGTTTCTATCAAACTTAAGTATGAAACCGAAGGCGCAACATCTGAATTTACCTGGATACAGCGAATGGATAGATCTTCAAGTGTGAGTCCATATGTTTTTCGAAGTGACCGAATTTTAGTCCCAAGAAAATGAGTTTTCCGAGATAGATTTAATGATTTTGACATATTTTGTAAAATTTACATTGTAAAATTTTCTATGTAAAATTTACTATATTTTTACAAATAAATCCCAGTATTTTTACTTCATATTATAAAAGAATCTTTTATTTATTAGGAATGTATGGAAACAATAGACATATTAGAAACAGCATTGAAAGTTAAAGGTGTAACAACATCCGCTTTTGAAAAAATTCTCACTCCTGGTGCGCTTGCCTTTGTAGGA
>Ga0115000_10003051_pt1 | contig 14094 bp, 13 predicted proteins | sample ArcticOcean_MG_C_6_FD_89690 | JGI IMG/M metagenome (GOLD analysis project Ga0115000, IMG submission 89690) | Marine microbial communities from western Arctic Ocean - ArcticOcean_MG_CB8_128 | ecosystem: Environmental > Aquatic > Marine > Oceanic | place: Arctic Ocean: Canada Basin | collected...
CAAAAGTGGAAAATTATTTACTGATATTGGATTACCACCAATAAATCCAAAAGAAGATAGAGCAATGATTTGCGGTAGCGCAGAAATGTTGAAAGATACAAAAGAGCTTTTAGACTCATTAGGACTTGAAGTTTCGCCAAGAATTGGACAGCCAGGTGATTACGTTATCGAGCACGCTTTCGTAGAGAAGTAATATTAAATGCAGTCCAACTAAAATTAATATATCCTGCATGAGCAAAAAGATTTAGTATCCCACTAAACATCATTCCCCTATACCAACTAGTCATTGAGCCAATTGTTAAAACAAATGCAGTAGCTGCAGACATACTGATGGATGTGTCAAGCTTCTTAGAAACACCCATAAAAGGACAAAGACTAAGAATTTTATTAAGCACTATATTGTTAACAAGGACTGTACTAATTTTTATTAAAAAGTAATTATTTAGCACAATTTTAAATTATAGAGAATTAATATCTCCTAAGTCTGCCTTTTAAGTATAAAATTATTTAAGCTATAACAATATTTTTATATAATAAAAAACAATAATAAATTATTTAATTATACTTTTTAGTTGTATATATAAAATTCAAATTGTTTATTTTTTCTAATATATAAAAATCAAATTGTTTATTGTTTCAAGTAGAATATAAATTATTTTTGTGAACTATGGAATTAATTATGTTTCAAGGTAGTATCGTAGCATTAGTAACTCCGATGAACTCCGATGGTTCAATCGATATAGGTAATTTTAGAAACTTACTTGATTTCCATATTGAAAATAAAACAGATGGAGTTGTTGTTTTGGGAACTACAGGAGAGTGCCCAACAATTGATTTCGACGAACACACATTCCTCATTAAAGAAGCAGTTTTACATATAAAAGGGAAAATTCCAGTAATTGCTGGAACCGGGGCCAACTCAACCAAAGAAGCAGTATTTCTAACACAGTCAGCAAAGGAAGCTGGCGCAGATGCCTGTTTGTTAGTTACACCTTATTATAACAAGCCAAATCAGAAAGGTTTATTTGAACATTATAAAGCTATCAATGATGCAGTGGACATCCCACAAATACTATATAACGTACCCTTAAGAACTGGTTGTGATTTAGAAAATGATACTGTTATTTTATTAAGTCAACTTTCAAATATAATTGGAATTAAAGACGCGACTGGAGAATTAGAACGTATCGATTTTTTGAAAGAAAAAGTTAAAAATAATTTTATCTTTATTAGTGGTGATGACCTTACTTTTTTGGACTATATGGAAAGAGGAGGGTGCGGCGTGATTTCTGTAACAGCAAATATTAAGCCAGACTTAATGCATAATATTTGTCATAGTTTTATGAATGGAAATCATGAAAAATCAAGAACCATAAACAATAAGCTAGCCAGCCTCCACAAAGCAATGTTTATTGACTCTAATCCAATGCCTGTAAAGTGGCTATTAAATTATTTAGGACTAATCAACTCAGGAATTAGGCTTCCTTTAGTTGATCTCGATAAGAAATACCAAACTAAACTAGTTGAGGCTTTTAAAGCCATTAGATGAAAAATATTATTATAATTTCTTTACTACTATCACTAATATCATGTGCTGATATGGATATATTGACGGACAATGAGGTGGTAGATGCAATTACTCAGCCAGATTATGTAAGTTCATCAAGGGCCAAAAAGCTTGATATACCACCTGATTTATCTGACATCGAAACTAATGTTCAATATGGCGTGCCTGGGGAAGCTGTTTCTTATAAGGATTACGAAGATGCGAAAAAAGTAGGATATAAAGAGGTTAAGGTCCTTCAGAATCCTGAGGGAATGAAAATTGTTAAGTCAGGAAACCTAAGGTGGCTAGTAGTCAATGAAGAGCCTGCTAAATTATGGCCACATTTAGAAACTTTTTGGCAGGAATTAGGATTCGGTATTAAAGTTTTAAATAAACGAACGGGTGTTATGGAGACAGAGTGGATTAAGTCATCAAAATTAAAATTTGAGAACAAAAAAGGAATGGCTAGTAGATTTGATGCATGGTTGGACGGACTATCAAATTTAGCTGATAGAAGGAAGTTTAAAACTCGAATCGAAAATGGGGTAGAAAAAAATACTTCAGAGATTTATATCTCACAAAGAAGTGTTGTTGGAATGGATGACGAGGCAAAAGCAAGAATTAAGAGATTGAAAGAGGGTTCATATTCAACAGATGTTTATAAAATTCAGGAATATATTCCAGACGGGGAAGAAGAAGCAAAAGAGATTACAGACAAGCTGCAAAAAGAGATGAATATGGATGAATACGAAATTAATGCGGAAATACTTAGAAGATTGATGACTAAGTTAGGAATGACAGATCTTGATGCAGATACGGCAATAGCAAATCCAATAGAAAGAAAAAATGCAACACTTGTTGAGAATAAAAGGGGCAATTATTTATTACTAAACGATCCATATGATCGATCCTGGAGAAGGTTATCATTAGCTCTAGATATCATTGGGTTTGTAACAGAAGATAAAAATAGGTCTGAAGGAATTTTCTATGTTAAGTACAAAGATTTAGAGCTTAATAATTCAAAGAAGAAGAGCAAAGGGTTGATTGATAAACTATCATTTTGGGAAGATGACGAAGAAGAAGAGCAAAGAAAAAAAGAGGAAGAAGAGAGTTTAAATAATTCAGTCGGAACAGGCGAAGTAGAAATCATAGAGGATAAGTCATTAACAGAAGAAATTATGAGCTTTTGGGGCTCGGATGACGAAAAAGGGCTTGGAAAGAACGAAAAAAGATACCGCATAAGGATAAAGGAAGATCAGAATGGAGCAAGAGTATTTATAGATTACCCAAATGGTAAATTAAATAATACAGTTACAGCAAAGAGTATATTAAATATTATCTATGAGCACCTGAGGTAAAAATTTTTGATATATGACCCAGAAAAAAAAGTTAAAATTATACTATGTACAATATAATTCGATTTTTCTTATTCCTTATTAATCCGGAAGTCGCACATCATATAGTGATGAAGTCGCTAAAAGTAGCCAATCATATTGGGCTATTAAGCTTAGCGATTAAAAAAACTCAATGTAAGCCAAGATTGCTGATGGGCCTGAAGTTTCAAAACCCAGTTGGGCTTGCAGCAGGACTCGATAAAAACGCGGAATACATAGATTGTTTATCCAAACTTGGATTTGGTTTTATTGAAATTGGGACTGTAACTCCAAGGGCTCAACCAGGGAATCCGAAGCCAAGATCATTCAGACTGACAAAAGAAGAAGCAATTATAAATAGATTTGGTTTCAATAACGATGGTATTGATAAGGTAATAGAAAATATTCAAAAATCAAAATTTAAGGGTATTTTAGGTATTAATATTGGGAAGAATTTTGACACCCCAATTAACAAAGCTGTAATTGATTATCTTATATGTTTTCGAAAAGCATATTTATTTGCTAGTTATATTGTGCTAAACGTTTCATCCCCAAATACTAAAAATCTTCGCAAACTACAGGAGGGTGAAAATTTAGAAGAATTACTAAAAGTCATTAACGAAGAACAAAAGATACTTCATAAAAAATATGACAAATATGTACCTTTCCTACTTAAAATTTCTCCAGATAATACAAATTCTCAACTTTCATTTATTTGTAAACTGTTAATTAAATATAACATTGATGGCGTAATAGCAACTAATACAACTCTTTCTAGGAGTGATGTTGGTAACTCCAAGAATGCTAAGCAATCAGGAGGCTTATCCGGCTGTCCTTTAAGAGAAACTTCACTAAAAACTCTAAAATATTTAAAATTAAAGCTTAATGGAAAAATTCCAATTATCGGTGTTGGAGGGGTGATGTCGGGAAAGGATGGCAAAGAGAAAATAGACAATGGGGCAGAGCTGATTCAAATATATTCAGGTTTAATTTTTAAAGGACATAAGTTAATTTATGAACTATGTAGAGAGATTAGATAGCAAAGGATCAAGACCATATTTATTTTCATATAGAAGGTGTCCATATGCAATGAGAGCGAGAATGGCACTTGTAGAATCTAATATTGAATTTGATATTTATGAAATATCTCTTAAAAATAAACCCAATGAAATGCTTACCATTAGCGCTAAAGGTACAGTTCCTGTATTAAAATTAAATAAATTAGTTTTGGATGAAAGTTTAGAAATAATGAGATGGGCATATCAGGAAGGCGATTCTAATCAAACATTGTTATTAGAATCAGGAGATAAAGAAATAGCTGATGAACTAATTTCATTAAATGATGGTAAATTTAAAGAATCATTAGACCACTATAAGTATTTTGAACGATACCCAGATAAATCAAAATCAGAGCACCGGAAAAAGTGTTATTTTTTCTTAGAGCTTCTAGAGACCAGGTTGACTAATACAGCTTATTTAATCGGGGATAAAAGAACGTATATAGATATATCTATTTTTCCTTTTATAAGACAATTTATGAATGTTGATAACGATTGGTTTGATAAATCAGAGTATAAAAAAATAAGACTATGGTTAAAATTACTTATTGAAAGCGATTTATTTAAGAAGGTAATGGTAAAACCAAGTCTAGGTTAAATTGATAGTTTTTCTTTATTTTTAAAATTTAAAATAATTTTATCTGTTTCATCAATATCAATTTCAACTTCACCACCATTTACAAGCTTGCCAAATAAAAGCTGATCAGCTAAAGATTTTCGGATTGTATCTTGGATTAATCTTGCCATAGGCCTTGCCCCCATTTGCGGATCAAACCCAGTTTTAGCTAAGTAATTTTTGAGTGCTTTTGTAAAGGTAGCATCAACTTTTTTGTCATGTAGTTGATTTTCTAGCTGAATTAGAAATTTTTCAACAACTTTTAGAATGATATTGTTATCTAATGCACCAAATGACACGATTGCATCAAGCCTATTTCTAAACTCTGGAGAAAATATTTTCTTTATTTCTATTTGTTCATCCCCAGCTTTGTTATTGTGAGTAAAACCAAAATCTAGTTTTGATAATGCTTCAGCACCTGCATTTGTTGTCATAATAATAGTTACATTTCTAAAATCTGTTTTTCTTCCATTACTATCTGTAAGATTTCCATTATCCATTACCTGAAGAAGTATATTAAAAATATCTGGATGGGCTTTTTCAATTTCATCTAATAATAAAACAGCATGAGGGTTTTTATTAATTTGCTCCGTTAATAGGCCACCATTATCGTATCCAACATAGCCAGGGGGAGCACCAATTAGTTTAGATATTGAATGTCTTTCAATAAACTCGCTCATATCAATACGAATCAACTCAATACCAAGCGTATAAGCTAGCTGTTTAGCAACCTCAGTTTTACCCACACCAGTGGGCCCACTAAATAGAAAGCTACCAATAGGTCTATTTTCTGGCCCAAGACCACTCCTGGCCATTTTAATTGCTGATGAAAGTGAGTTTATGGCTTTATCCTGGCCAAAAATAACTGCTTTCAAATCGCGTTCAAGTGTTTTAAGTGAGTTACGATCATCTTTATTAATATTTTTTGCTGGAATCCTTGCAACCTTAGAAATTACGTCTTCTATTTCTTTAGCACCAATCATTTTCTTTTTCTTATTTTTTGGGAGTATTCTTTGTGCTGCCCCCGCTTCATCAATAATATCAATAGCTTTATCTGGCAACTGTCTATCATTTATAAATTTTGCGGATAGCTCCGCTGCGCTAATTATTGCATCAGCTGAGAATTTAACATTATGATGCTCTTCGAAGTGTGATTTTAAACCTTTAAGAATGGCGATAGTTGTCGGAACATCAGGCTCTTCTACATCTATTTTTTGAAATCTTCTACTTAATGCATGGTCCTTTTCAAAAACTGACCTATATTCTTGGTAGGTTGTGGCGCCAATACATTTTATTTGACCATTTGCCAAAGCAGGTTTTAATAAGTTTGAGGCATCTAAAGTCCCTCCACTAGCTGATCCAGCACCAATAATTGTATGAATTTCATCAATAAACAGAATCGAATTTTTTTGCTCGCTGAGTTGTTTCATAACCATTTTGAGGCGTTGTTCGAAGTCTCCCCGGTATTTAGTCCCAGCAATTAATGCCCCTAAATCAAGTGAATATATTGTTTTATTTTGAAGAACTTCGGGGATATCTTTCTCAACAATCTTTTTTGCAAGTCCTTCAGCTATTGCAGTTTTACCAACTCCAGCTTCACCAACTAGTAATGGATTATTTTTTCTTCGCCTACATAGAATTTGAACAACACGCTCGATTTCTGTTTCACGACCAATTAAAGGGTCTATTTTATTTTCAGCTACTAATTTATTTAGGTTAACTGCATAGCTTTCAAGACTTTTGTTTGTTTTAACTTCAGAGCTAGGATCTTCAATAGCTGACTCTTTATTCTCTACTTCTGTTACTTTTGATATTCCATGAGCAATAAAGTTGACTACATCAAGTCTAGCAATACCCTGTTGATGAAGAAAATAAACAGCATGAGAGTCTTTTTCACCAAATATGGCAACTAAAACATTTGCGCCTGTAACCTCTTTCTTGCCAGAAGATTGAACGTGGAGCATTGCCCTTTGTATAACTCTCTGGAATCCAAGAGTTGGCTGGGTATCGACATCATCACTCCCAGGAACAATAGGAGTATGTTCTTCAATATGGCCAGAAATATCAGAACGTATTTTTTCAATTTTTACACCACAAGCATTTAGGACCTCTGATGCCGATGGATTATCAAGCATAGATAATAAAAGATGTTCGACAGTAATTAACTCGTGCCTTTTTTGCCGAGCATCCATAAATGCCATGTGAAGACTAACTTCTAATTCTTGTGCAATCATAAATTAAACTATATCTTTTCTATAATACATTGCAAGGGGTGTTGCGATTCTTTTGCTAAATTTAAAACTTGATTCATTTTCGTTTCTGCTATCTCAAATGGAAATATTCCGCAAATACCAATTCCTTCTGTATGTATCTGGAGCATTATTCTTGTTGCATCATCTTTAGATTTATTAAAAACGTTCTGAATAACATTTGCAACAAACTCCATAGGTGTAAAATCATCATTTAAAATAATAACCTTATATATACTAGGTAGTTTTGGCTTAACCTTTTCTGGTTTTAATTTGAGACCTTCTGCGTTATCACTTCGTTCCATTTTTAAATTTTACTTTTAATTAAGTTACTGTAAATTTTGACACTTTTAACATTTTTATCCTGTGCATTAATTATTTGAAAAGTTATATTACTTATTTTAAAGCTCGTATTAGGCTCTGGAATATCTTCGAAAAAATCTAGAATTAAACCATTTAATGTTTTAGGACCTTGAATCGGCAAATTAAGAGTTAATTTTTTGTTAAGCTCCCTAATAGAGATTCCACCATCTACAATCCAACCATTTTCATCAAAAATTATTTTTGATGATTTCGAAGGAAGTTCGATATTAAATTCCCCAATAACCTCTTCGAGTATATCTTCAAGAGTAACTAGGCCTATAAATTCACCATGCTCATTTACAATTAAACCAATCTTCTCCTGATTATCTTGAAATTTTTGCATCTGTTTATATATTGTTGTTCCAGATGGAATAAAATAAGGTGGATCTATTAAAGCGACAAATTCATCATAATTTAAAGGTTGCATATTCTCTTTAATATACAGCTTAAATAGCTTGTTGATATCTAAAACACCTTGTATTTCTTCATTATCTTTCATTCTAACTAGGATTCTATTATGGTGAAAATTTTCTATTTTTTCTAAAATATCTTCAATGGATTGGCTTAGATTAATACATTCAATATTTGTATGCGGCATCATAATCTCATCAATAGTTACTTTTTCGAGATCTATTAGATTTAATAATAATGACTTATTTTTATTTGGTATAAACTGCCCTGAGTCACTGATAATGCTTTTTAATTCATCCATTGTTATTAAATTATTTTGAGTAAAATTAATTTTAATATTGAAAATTTTCAATATACCTAGAACAAAAATATTAACAAAAAGAACTATTGGATAGAGAATTTTTAACAGGGGATATAGTAAAAAACTGCATGTTAATGCTAGCTTTTCAGGATGTGCTGCTGCAATAACTTTTGGAGATATTTCGCTAAAAATTAAAATTAAGAAAGTTGTGATTAATGTACCAACCATAATAATAATTTCTTGATCCCCATACAATTGAACAGCAATTATAGTTACCAAAGTTGCAGCAGCAGCATTTGAAAAGTTATTGCATAGTAAAATTACACTTAATAATTTATCTGTTTCCTTCAGAAGTTTTGTGGCTAGTTTTGCACCAGTATTTCCACTTTTGGCCAGGTGTTTAAGCCTATAACGATTTACAGACATTAGGCTAGTCTCAGAAATAGAAAAAAAAGCCGATACTATTAAGAGGATAGCTAAGAGAATAATTTGATTTGTAAGTGAAAAATTAAACACCGTGAGTATTTATAATTCTTTATTTTCCTTTTTTCTTTCTGGGTTAAAGATAGCTAAATTAGTTTGATTAGTTCCGAGCCACATTGCTATAGGACAACCAACCATAATTGAAGAGTAAATTCCAAACAATATTCCTATAGTTAAGGCTAAAGCAAAGTTATGTAGTATTTCACCACCAAAAATTAACATTGAAATTACAACGGTTTGTGTTGATAGGTGGGTCATTATAGTTCGTGACATAGTTCGGGTGATTGCATTGTTTATGATTTCGGGAACATTTCTTTTCCTCATTTTTCTGAAGTTTTCTCTGACACGGTCAAATACAACAACAGACTCATTTACCGAATAACCCAAAACAGCCAGTACTGCTGCAAGAACAGTTAAATTGAATTCCCATTGAAAAAGAGCAAAAAAGCCTAAAATAATAATAACATCATGCAGATTCGCAATAATTGCTGCTATTGCGAATCGCCATTCAAACCGCATTGTAAGATAGAGCATAATACCTATAAACACAAACAGAACTGCTAGCGCACCATTTTCATATAACTCATCTCCAACTTGTGATCCAACAGACTCAACCCTCATAACTTCCATTGAGTTATTCGATAGTTTTAGAGCGGTTGAAACTTTTTCTGATAGGTCTGAAATAGACAAGTCTTTACGGATGGGTAAGCGAATCAAAACATCTTCTTCATTGCCAAAATTCTGAACTTGTGAGTCTTTTAAATCAATTTTCTGCAAAGTTTTGCGAATATCTTCAATATTTGCTGCTTCTGGGTAACTAACCTCCATCATTGTTCCACCCGTGAAATCTACACCAAGATTCAAACCACGAACTACGATAAAGAAAACTGCTAAAATGAATGTAGTAGTTGATATTACTGCAGATATTTTGCTGTATTTCATAAACGGTATATCTTTTTTTACTCTAAAAATTTCCATATCTTTAGTTGTTATCCACTTTAAATATTTCACCAATTGATAGTTTACTTTTTTGGCGCTTGTTACCATAAATATAGTTAACTATGGCACGAGATACAAAAATTGCGCTGAACATAGAAGTTAAAATTCCCAATACAAGGACTACTGCAAAACCTTTAATGGGACCAGAACCAAACATGAAGAGGGCTAATCCAGCAATCATAGTTGTTATATTAGAGTCTAGTATAGTTCCCCAAGCCATTTTATAACCCATACTAATGCTAGCTTGCGGTGTATTTCCATTTCTTATCTCATCACGAATTCTTTCATTAATCAGAACACTAGAATCAATAGCCATACCTAATGTTAATGCAATAGCAGCTAAGCCTGGAAGGGTTAATGTAGCTTGGAGCGCAGAAAGCAATGCTACTAAAAATAATAAATTAACAGATAGGGTAATAACAGAGATAACGCCAAAAAACATATAGTAAACAGCCATCATTATAATAATTGCAACAAAACCCCAAAGTGTTGATTGAACTCCGCGAGAAATATTTTCTTTGCCCATGCTGGGACCAACTGTTCTTTCTTCAATAATTTCCATTGGTGCTGCCAATGAACCAGCTCTTAAAAGTAAAGCAACATCAGTCGCTTCCTGAGTATTATTCATCCCAGTAATTTGTACCCGTCCACCGCCTATCTCAGCTTTTATAACAGGTGCCGTAACTATTTCTGTTAGATTCTTTTCAATTAAGAGGAGTGCTATTTTTTTACCTATATTATCTCGAGTCACTTGCTTAAAAATGCTAGCACCTTCTGCGTCAAAAGTTATTGAAACAATTGATTGCCCTGTTTGCCCGTCAACTCCAGGCCCGGCATTAGTAATTCGCTCACCAGTTAAGATAACCTCTTTATTTACTAGAACAGAATTACCAAATCGATCCGAAAAAATTTCTGAATTTACTGGTATCTGATCTTCGTTCCCTTCTTCGAAGATATCTCGATTAAAGTTACTTTCATTAACCATTCTCATTTCAAGTGTTGCTGTTCGACCTAAAATCTCTTTAGCTTTTGCTGTATCTTGAACCCCCGGAAGTTGGATAACAATCCTATCAAGCCCTTGTTGTTGAATTAATGGCTCCGCGACGCCTAACTCATTAACTCTATTATTTAAAGTTTCTAAATTTTGTTTGATCGCGAATTCCCTAATTGATTTTTTTGTTTGCTCACTGATGATAACTTTAAGAATAATTTCGTCATTAACAAAAATTTCTTTAAAGTCAAAATTGTCATTAATGCCCCTAATGATATTTTTACCTTTGTTTAACTCTGCTTTAGATTTAAATTTAATTTGCATTACATCATTATCTTTTGTGGCATCGTAGTATCCAATTTTTTCTTTTCTTAATGCAGTTCTAAATTGACCTAAATAGCTAGCAGTACTCTTTTCAAGAGCTGTTGATAAATCAACCTGCATAAGAAAATGTACTCCACCTCTTAAATCAAGACCTAAATACATTGGAAGTGCCCCTATATTGGATAGCCAATTAGGTGAGTTTGAAATTAAATTCAAAGCTACTACATATTGATTTCCTAAAGCCTTTTGAATAAGGCTTTTTGCTTTTAGTTGTTCCTCAGCTGTTTTGAGCTTAACCTTGATGTGGAAGCTTTCTAAAATTAAGCCAGTATTTTGTATTTCAGACTTCTCTAATATTGTCTCAATTGATTGTAAGAGTGAGGCATCAATTTTTTCACCTGATTTAAGGGGCATTATTTGGATAGCAGGGGATTCACCATAAAAATTTGGCATCACAAAGAATGTGCTTAACACGATTGCTGTTAAGATTAAGAGATATTTCCAGCGTGCTGATTGATTCATTTAATTTGAATTAGTATCAAAATTCTTAAATTGATTTAATTGTACCTTTAGGTAATAGAGTTTGGATAGTTTGTTTTTGTAATTTTACTTCTACATTTTTAGCTATCTCAATCGTGGCGAATTGGTTATTTAACTTAGTAATTTTCCCTAATATTCCACTATTTGATACGATTTCATCACCTGGTTTAAGGTTGTCTAATAGAGCTTTATGCTCTTTAGCCTGCTTCATTTGTGGGCGAATTAACATAAAATAAAATAAAACAAAAATTATTATAAAAGGGAGAAAGCTAGCTAGTCCTTCATTCATAATATTTTATCCTTTAAAAAAAGCATGATTCTATCATAAGTAATGCATCTATTCATTAGCTTTGCGAGTTTTTAGGAAGTCAGCTTGGTATTCTTTAAACTTTTGATCCTTAATTGCATCTGATGCTTCTTTCATGAATGTCTTATAAAAAAATAAATTATGAATTGTATTTAATCTCAACCCCAGCATTTCACCAATTTTGAAAAGATGATGAAGGTAAGATCTGGAAAAATTCTGACATGTATAGCATCTGCATGATTTATCAATTGGTAATAAATCATCTTTGTATCGAGTATTTTTTAACTTGATATCACCAAATCTAGTAAAAAGCCAACCATTCCTTGCATTTCTAGTGGGCATTACGCAATCAAACATGTCAACACCATGTTCAATTGCATTCATTATATCTTCAGGCGTTCCAACACCCATTAAATAACGTGGTTTTTCTTGCGGCATTTTTGGCGTTATAAAAGCAGTTATTTTTTTCATCTCAGTTTTTGGCTCACCTACAGATAACCCACCTATCGCATAACCGTCAAAACCAATATTCAAAAGTTGTGCTAATGAGTCTTCTCTTAAGTCTTCATACATTCCGCCTTGAATTATGCCAAATAGGGCATTTTTACTCCCTAAAAAACTTTCTTTACTTCGATAAGCCCATTCTTGGCTAAGAAGCATTGAGCTTTTGGCTTCCTCATATGTTGCTGGATAAGGGGTGCATTCATCAAATATCATTGCTATATCAGCATTAAGAATTTTTTGAATCTCAATAGATTCTTCAGGCCCAAGGAAGCATTCATTGCCATTTATTGGAGATCTGAAGGCGACACCTTGACTACTAATTTTTCTCATTTTACCTAAACTCCAAACTTGAAACCCACCAGAATCAGTAAGCATAGGTCTTTTCCAATTAATAAATTGATGAAGTCCTTTATGTTTTTTTATGATTTCTAATCCTGGACGAAGCCAAAGATGAAAAGTATTACCTAGAATAATTTCAAAATCTATTTCCTCTAATTCAACAGGACTAACTGATTTCACAGCTCCATAGGTCCCAACTGGCATAAAAACAGGTGTATTAACTTCACCGTGTGAAAGTCTCAATAGACCTGATCTTGCATTGTTATCTTTAGAGATAAGTTTAAATTTCATGTTTAGTGGGTAAATAGATAAATTTGATTTATTATCATTATAAATACAATATCTATTAATAACGATGAATATTAAGCAATTCTAGGATAAAATTTTAAATAAATATGGCTACTACCAAAGAAAATTTAAAAAAAGAGGTTAGAGGAAAGAATAAATTTTATCTTCTTCCTAACTTATTTACGACAGCATCTTTATTTGCTGGATTTTATTCTATCGTTCAGGCAATGAACGGTCGATATGATCATGCCGCTATTGCTATTTTTGTTGCATTAATTCTAGATGGTTTGGATGGGAGAGTTGCAAGAATGACAAACACAGAAAGTGCATTTGGTTCTGAATACGATAGTCTGTCTGATATGGTTTCTTTTGGAGTTGCTCCAGCGCTTGTAATATACGTATGGGCGCTGCAGCCGCTTGGAAAATTAGGCTGGATCGTTTCATTTATATACTGTACTTGCGCAGCAGTTCGACTTGCTAGATTTAATGTTAAATTGGATATTGATAATAAAAAATATTTCTCTGGTCTTCCTTCACCAGCAGCTGCAACATTATTGGCTAGTTTTATTTGGATTTCATTTGATAATGGCATAAATGGAAATGAAATATTTCTAGGTTTCTTTCAGATGCAATGGTTCGCATTAATCATAACGCTCTTTGTTGCATTATCAATGACAGCAGATGTTAATTTTTATAGTGGTAAGGATATAAATCTGAGAAATAGTCAGCCTTTCGTTGTAATTCTTCTAATAGCCTTGTTGTTTGGGTTAATCTCTCACAACCCAGCAGAGGTAATTTTTATAATTGCATTTGGATATTCGCTATCCGGGTACTTTAGTTTAATAAGGGCAAAATTTAAAACTAGTAAAAATTTTTTAGATGTTGACATATTTGATGAAAAATAAATTAATAATATTTGATACTACATTGCGCGATGGTGAACAAAGCCCTGGTGCATCAATGACTCAAGAAGAGAAGATTAGAATTGCAAAACAGCTTGAAAAATTAGGTGTTAATGTAATTGAAGCTGGCTTTGCAGCAGCTAGTCCTGGCGACTACGAGGCTATTAAAGCCGTTGCAAAAACAATAAAAAAATCAACTATTTGCTCTTTAGCAAGAGCGCTTGAGCCTGATATTGAAAAAGCTGGGAGAGCTATTGAGCCTGCAGAAAATAAGCGAATCCATACTTTTATTGCAACAAGCAAGATTCATATGGAAAATAAATTAAGGATGAAGCCGGACGAAGTTCTCAATCAGGCTGTAAAATCTGTTGAATGGGCTTTGTCTTATACAGAAGATGTAGAATTTTCTGCTGAAGATGCAGTTAGATCAGATATAGATTTTCTTGTTGAGATATTTGACGCTGTAATAAAAGCAGGGGCAAAAACAATCAATGTTCCAG